>JACCEC011723294.1_pt1 | contig 20986 bp, 23 predicted proteins | sample 7450121 | NCBI WGS metagenome assembly JACCEC01 (sample SAMN15323455, study PRJNA562643) | freshwater metagenome | isolation source: river surface water | place: USA:Blue River Watershed | collected 2017-08-18 | reverse complement strand
CCGTGGTAGCGACTCCGGGGAAAGAGGAAATCATCACGTTCTGACATGGCTATCTCCCAAACAATAGGACTGTGGGGTTGAGATGGACGGACAAAGAACAATTGACCACCACTGAGATCATGAAAACCGTTAAGGGCTGATTAATATTTTAATTCTAATGATCAAAATCCTCGTTGTACCTAGCATAGCTTAACGTTGAATGAATTCTCAGATTTCATTTTAGCGAAATTGGATTCAACTTTAAATCTTATAAAAGTGAGAAACAAAAGCCGAGTCTCTCATCGGCTAGGCTTCTGAGATAAAAAACGAAACCTATTCTTCTCTCAACCCTTAACCTTCAACCGTATGACCAACGGAGGTGATCGCTTGTTTAATCTCTGTTTCTGAAGGTTTACCTTGAATATTGACCGTTTTGGTGTCTAAATTAATCTGCACATCAGCCTCAGCATCTAAGGATTTAATCGCCTTTGTCACTGTATTAGCACAAGCTTGACACACCATCGAAGGAACTTTGATTTCAACAGCCATAATTCAGATATTGATAAACAATTGTGATCTTTATTATTACAGTAGAGACGTTTGAGCCAACATCCCTACTTCCTAATATTAAACGAATGCCATTACGGAAGATTCAACCTGAAGTATTTCTCGTCCAACCGCCACCGCAACGGAGCGTAAATGATGAACCAATTCTGCCATATCTTCTAAAGATAACGCTTGTCTGGCATCAGAAACGGATTTTTCGGGTTCAGGATGACACTCAATAATTAATCCATCCGCGCCACAAGCAATGGCGGCTTTTGCTAAAGGTGCGACTAATTCTCGTTTTCCCACCGCATGGGAAGGATCAACGATGACGGGTAAATGGGTTAATTGTTTGAGTGCAACAACCGCCCCTAAATCTAACACATTACGGGTGAAATTATCGAAACTGCGAATCCCCCGTTCGCATAAAATTACATCGGGGTTGCCATGACTTAAAATATATTCAGCCGCCATTACAAATTCTTCTAGGGTTGCGGCTAAACCTCGTTTTAATAAAATCGGTTTACCTGCTTTTCCTAATGCTTTTAATAATTCAAAATTCTGCATATTGCGGCTACCAATTTGCAGCATATCTGCATAGGTTACAACAGATTCAATTTGTTCAATAGACATTACCTCGGTGACAACGGGAATATTATAACGTTGACTAATATCCTTTAAAATATGAAGTCCTTCCAATGCTAAACCTTGGAAGGAGTAGGGAGAGGTTCTAGGTTTGAAAACTCCGCCTCGCAACATTTGCACAGAAGTATGGGCGAGATGGCGGGCGACTTGTTCCATTTGTTCTAAACTTTCCACCGCACAAGGGCCACCAATCATTAATAACTCTTGACCCCCCACCGTTACGGTATCGGAAATATTAATAATGGTTTGATGTTCAGGATGAGTTTTAGAAACGAGTTTAGCGTCTAACATGGGAATTCTCCTTTTCTGTTCGTTACAACGGTAAGCATTTAAAAAGCCCGAAACCTGTTTGAAGTTCCGGGCTTGGCGTTGGTGAAAACAACAGCAAACTTTACCCAGAACCTCTTCGGGGCCAAAAATAAAAGCCATAAAAGTAAGATTGGGTCAAGTTTGTCATTGCTGTTTTGCTGTAAAAATTCAGAAGGTTGACCATTAAAAAACCGCAGCCTTTGTTCTGCGGTTCACTAGGGAGTTTCCATACACCAATGGATTCACTCTCTGTGAACCGTGCTACACCAAAAATAAAAGTAATAGCAATTGCGAATGGGCATGGGTGTTTGGATCAAACTTATAGATTCGTTTCTACGACCCTAGCATAGCGATCGCTGAATGTCAAGAAGAGGAGCAGGGGGAGCAGGGGAGGCAGGGGGAGAGGGAGAGGGGAGATGGGAGCGTTTGCTGATAGTGAACAGTTAATAGTTAATCCCCTTTTAATTGTTAAAATCTATTAAGATGAATAGAGAACAATATTGTTTCAGAAGTTAAGAGTAACCTTCCATGGCATCACAAGTTTTAGTTGAAAAGAAAAAGTTAGAAAAACCGCCCTTTGAAATCCATTATTTAGGCGATCGCGCCTTGAGAACCCCTGCAAAACGAGTTTCTCGCGTTGATGATGAAATTCGCAAACTCGTGCGGGAGATGTTACAAACCATGTACAGTGCGGATGGTATCGGTTTAGCCGCGCCTCAAGTTGCTGTGAATAAACAGGTGATTGTGATTGACTGCGAACCGGATAACGCGGCGAACCCACCTTTAGTGTTAATTAATCCCACGATTATTAAAAGCAGTACGGAAATTTCACCGTTTCAAGAAGGTTGTTTAAGTATTCCGGGGGTGTATATGGATGTGACTCGCCCGGAAGTTGTGGAAGTGTCGTTTAAAGATGAAAATGGCAGACCTCGAACCCTGCGCGCGACGGAATTATTATCTCGTGCTATTCAACATGAAATGGATCATTTGAATGGCGTTTTATTTGTAGATCGAGTCGAGAATCAATTGGCATTAAATGAAGAATTAGCCAAACATAAATTCTCTCCCAAAGCTGTTAAACCCGTTAAATAATATAGGATAATTCGACATGGTTGGCACTCCAAAAAGCATGGTTTTGTTATTAGGGTCTTGTGTGGCTGCGATCGCCGCAGTGGGTTCGGTTTTTGAACTTTCTTCGGGAGTTCCACAACTGGGAAGTTTAACCACCAGTATTATTTTAGCTTTGAGTATTCCGTTAGGTGTGTTTCTATTTTTTGCCGCCGTTAAAGATGCTCAAATGAATCAAGAATAAATCCGTAGTTGTGCTTTAGCACCCCCTCCTAAGAATGGGCGGGAAAACCCCAAAAATAACTCCGTAGTTGTGCTTTAGCACCCCTCTTAAGAATGGGCGGGACAACCCCGCCCCTACAAGACTTTGCTAAAGTTTTTCTAATCAATTTCTAAAAATAGTTTTATTTTTTAAAAGATTGTCAGGATATCTTGAGATTTGAGTGACAATCTTTCTCAAGTAGTTGACGAGATTATAGGGGTTCTGGTATATTTAAGGAAATACCCTCCAAGGGGTTATTGTGTCTATCAATCAAAATGAAGGCTAAAACCCTGATTATGTCGTAAAATATCTGGATTTCCTGACTCAATTTCGACTAAACGATGACTAATTTTGAGGAGGGCTAGGAAGGGGGGCTTGACAAAAATCACATTTTGTGTTCTAAGGTAAAAAGTGATCGTTCCTACAAGGTTTTGATCCAGGTTCTAAATTGTTTTAAAGTAGCATTTCGTCCTGAGAGTTTAATTTGTTTTAAAGATTGAGGAATAATATCAGTTAAGGGTAAATTCGGGAAGGTTGGGCTATATTGGGTGGGTTGATATTCTCCATTGTGCAAACGATAGAGGGTTAAACTTCCGTTTTCAAATCGCCAAAGTTCAGGAACTCCTAATGCTGCATAAATCTGAGGATGGGTGCGGGAAGTAATATCAATTTCTAACACTAAATCGGGAGGGGGATCTCTTGTTAAATCTAGTCGTTTTTTATTTCTAACTAACGCTTCATGTTGAATATAAAAATCGAATTTAAAAATATCGTTTGTCCGGGGGGAACAGTAATCCGCTTTAGTTCTAACAACAAAGTTAAACCTCCTGTCATGAATAAGGAAGAATCAAGTTAAGCTTTGTTTAAATTGTAGAAGAAATTCTATTTTTAGTCTTTGACCCCCTGGGTGATCCGTAATGGGAATTCCATAAATGCCCCTTTTATGGCAATCTATTAGTTAATAGGAGACGCGATTCTGATCACGATATTGACAGAAATCTATTATTAACCATGCAAACTTTACCTGTTCCAACTCAAACCCCTGCTAGTGAAAGCTTTGATACCGTAATTCATCGTCGCCAAACCCGTCCGGTGCAGGTGGGAACCGTGACCATTGGTGGAGGTCATCCGGTTGTGGTGCAATCGATGATTAATGAAGATACGATGGATATTGATGGGGCGACGGCGGCGGTACGTCGTTTGCATGAAATCGGGTGTGAAATTGTGCGGGTGACGGTTCCCAGTGTCGGTCATGCCACCGCCGTTGGCAAAATTAAACAGAAATTAGCCGAAACCTATCAACCCGTTCCCTTAGTGGCCGATGTTCATCATAATGGCATGAAAATCGCCCTGGAAGTAGCCAAATATGTTGATAAAGTCCGAATTAATCCGGGGTTATATGTATTTGAAAAACCCAAAAGCGATCGCACCGAATATACTCAATCTGAATTTGATGAAATCGGCGATAAAATTAGAGAAACCTTAGAACCCTTAGTGGTGTCTTTGCGAGATCAAGGAAAAGCCATGCGTATTGGGGTAAATCATGGTTCCTTAGCGGAACGAATGTTATTTACCTATGGCGATACCCCAGAAGGCATGGTGGAATCGGCGTTAGAATTTATTAGAATTTGTGAATCTTTGGATTTTCAAAATATTGTGATTTCCCTGAAAGCTTCACGGGTTCCGGTGATGGTGGCGGCGAACCGTTTAATGGTGAAACGGATGGATGAATTAGGCATGAATTATCCGTTACATTTAGGGGTGACAGAAGCCGGAGATGGAGAGTATGGTCGAATTAAATCAACGGCCGGAATCGGAACGTTATTAGCAGAAGGAATTGGGGATACTATTCGGGTTTCATTAACAGAAGCACCTGAAAAAGAAATTCCGGTTTGTTATAGTATTCTGCAAGCATTAGGACTGCGGAAAACGATGGTGGAATATGTCGCCTGTCCCTCCTGCGGTCGCACGTTATTTAACTTAGAAGAAGTCTTACATCAAGTCCGCGAAGCCACAAAACATTTAACCGGGTTAGATATTGCGGTGATGGGATGTATTGTGAATGGCCCTGGAGAAATGGCCGATGCGGATTATGGTTATGTGGGTAGACAACCGGGCTTTATTTCCCTGTATCGCGGTCGTGAGGAAATTAAAAAAGTTCCTGAAACCCAAGGGGTAGAAGAATTAATTAATCTGATTAAAGCTGACGGTCGTTGGGTTGATCCTTAGTCGTAGGGGTGGGGTAAACCCGCCCTTACCCGTTAACAATCAACACCCGAAACCGGAAACCTATGCTAAATTGGGCGTATTGATATTGAAATTTATATTTTCTGGTTCAGCAAACAGATGGTTATTTCAAGAAGTGGGCTGGTTCTGGGCGCAACGGCAGTGATGTTAACGGCTGTGGCAGTTGCGGGGGCGGGAATTCACCTTTCAAGTCAAGCGTCCTTTCGGGAAAGTCCCAAGGAATTAATTGACGAAGTATGGCAGGTGATCCATAAAAGTTATGTGGATGGAACTTTTAATCAAGTGGACTGGACGGCGGTGCGAACTGAATATTTAAACCGCAACTACACCAGCGATGAACAAGCCTACACAGCCATTCGGGAAATGCTCAAGAAGCTGGATGACCCCTACACTCGCTTCATGAACCCGGAAGAATTTAAAAATATGCAAATTGATACTTCTGGGGAATTAACCGGGGTGGGAATTCAATTAACCCAAGATGAAAAAACGAAAAAATTAGTTGTTATTTCTCCCATTGAAGGATCTCCCGCCTTTAGTGCGGGTGTTCAAGCCCAAGATATTATTACTGAAATTGATGGCCGCACAACGGAGGGAATGGATATTAATGAAGCGGTGAGTTTAATTCGCGGGCCAATAGGAACAAAAGTTAATATTAAAATATTACGGGGAGATAAACCTTTAGATTTTAATATTACTCGTGATCGCATTGAAATTCATCCGGTTCGTGCGTCTAAAAATCCTAGTTCGGCGGGAGAAATTGGTTATATTCGCTTAAATACCTTTAGTGCTAATGCGGCGGAAGAAATGCGGGAAGCGATTAATGATTTAGAGAAACAAAATGTGGCAGGTTATATCCTTGATTTACGTTCCAATCCAGGGGGATTACTGTATTCTAGTATTGAAATTGCCCGAATGTGGTTAAATCAAGGCGATATTGTTTCTACGGTTGATCGTCAAGGAGAAACTGACCGTCAAAAGGCAAATAATCGGGCGTTAACGAATAAACCGTTAGTGGTTTTAGTGGATGGTGGTTCAGCGAGTGCGAGTGAAATCTTATCCGGTGCTTTACAGGATAATAAACGGGCGGTTTTAGTGGGTTCAAAAACCTTTGGGAAAGGGTTAGTTCAATCTGTGCGAGGGGTGGGAAATGGTTCAGGTTTAGCCGTTACTATTGCTAAATATTTTACCCCTAGTGGTCGAGATATTAACCATGAAGGCATTCAACCCGATATTAAAGTTGAACTGACCGAAGAGCAACGGGATGAGTTAAGAAAAGATCGAACCAAAGTAGGAACAACAGCCGATCCTCAATATGTTAAAGGGTTAGAAATTCTCACAGGAGAAATTGCTAAATCTAAACAAGGAACCCAAGCTCAATCTAAATAATTAGAAACCAGAATCTAGGGGGTGGGAACTCTCGCCCCTGATGCTTTAGGAGTTCGTCAAGTTGTCAGAATCATGATAACATTTCCTGTGAAAATTCCCAAAAAGGTGTGCTACAGATAACATTTATGACTAGCAAGTTCCGTAAATCCGGTTATCATCCGATTCGTAAGCTCAAAGTGATCTTAGCAGGTCTTCATATTGCGATCGCAACGGAGTTTAGTGTTGCTTACAAAGTCATTTTATCGCTGGTCGTCTTAGTCATTGCTTTGATTTTTCGCCAATGGCGGGATCTAATGTTAGTGGTTTTAGCAACGGGGCTAATGTTGATTGCTGAATTATTTAATAGTAGTATTGAAGGTTTATGTGATTTTTTGGAAAAAGAGTATGATGAGAGAATTCGCACGATAAAAGACATTTCTGCGGCTGCTGTTGGCATTAGTATTTTAATTTGGGCTGTTGCTTTAATTTTTGAAAGTAGCTATCTATGGTCATTATTCTATTAATTTAACCAGAGTCGGTCATTTATTTTGCACAACCCCTTAAAATTTTTTAAACAACCAAACCTCATCTTGATAATATTTTAATTGAAAATTAGGATGATTTTGTAAACGTTTGACTAACCCGATAATTAATTCAGGAGAACTTGGCCATCCGGGGTGACGCTGGTTTAATAAAACATATTGAAAGGGATCTAAATCGAGTTTTTCTCGTCCTTCAATAGCGAGTTCTAAACGGGGACGATGGGTAAGATGGGGGGCAATTTTATCGGTTGTTAATACGTTATCCTGAGTTTTAATATAGCTGATAGCCTCCCGTGTTGCGTGCCAATTATCCAAGGTTTTTAAATATTTAGAGGTAAAATAACCATATTTAGCCAAGGCAAAAAAGGCAATTAAAGACCATAATATCATCCATTTTCGCTGTTTAAACCATCCTTCTCCGTTTGCTAAATTCCTAATAATTACTAACATCAGAAAGGGTAATATAGCTAGAGAATATTGTTGGGTTAAGTTCTTCATTTGCGGATTTTCGGCTAACAGATTTAAAAATAAAATCGGTGTGGCACAAATGAGGGGGGTTAAATGTCGCCCCCATAAGCCCCAAATTAAGGGAATTAAGAGTAAAATTAAGTATTCTAAATTGGCTAAAGTTAAAATTTTACTTAAAACTAACCCCGGTTTTAATAGAATATTTAAGGTGATTTCGGGTAGAGAATTACCGAGGAAACTATAAACTCCAACGGCGATGGGGGGTGCTTGGGAAAAGTGGGGGATAATGAATTCTGTAGAGATAAAAAACCACAAGAGTCCTAAAATGATTGAGACTATAGCATAACGGGGTTTTTTCTCAAAGATGAATAACCAAACTCCCATAGCAATTAAAACTAAAGATAAGACTTCTTTACAGCCTAAAATAATAATAATTGAGATAATAAACCCTAAAAAATTCTGATTTCTAGTAGCTAAAACGGCATATAAAATAGCAGGTACAGCAATAACTTCTGGGTGAAAATCAAATAAATTAACATTAAAAATTAATGGATATAAAAGGTAAACAAAAGCTAAGGTTTGGGCTTGAGTTTCCTTTAAACCCGCTTGTAAGGATAGCTGATAAGTGGGTAACGCACCCAAGGATAGGGAAATAGCTTGAATGGCAAATAACCAATGAACATCGGGGTAAATTTTATAAAATAAGGCAATAACATACAGAATATAAGCGGCATGATCTCCTAAAATATGTAATCCTCGGAAGGTTACAAAGGGTTCTTTTCCTTGACTAATTAAGTAAATGCCATTATCAAAAATCCCTAAATCATAGGCATTTGATTGAAATAAAGCATGGCGTAAACTGCTGGAAATAAATAAAATAAAACTACTAATAATAATTGCTGTTATGACTGGATTAATTTTAATTTTTTTAAAGATAATATTCATATTATTAAGCTTTTATTTTGTTAATCCAGTCGGAAATGGTTGTAAATTCAGCTTGTTTTTTGAGCCAAATGAGATACTTTTCTAACCGATTTAATAAATGAATTCCTGATAAACGTTTCATGGAATTAGGGAGTTTAAATTTAGAAATATCGGTAAATTCCCAAGGATGAAAATTGAGATTAAGATAGCGATCGCTATCGAGGGTAATTTGAGAGGCGAACTGAATTAAAGGAAAGGGAAGGTTTTTGAAACTTAACCCAAAGAGGGGAAACCGGACAAAGGGTGTCACGGAGATAGGAAGATTGAGTAAATGATCATAATAATGAACGGTGCGACGTTTACCTTGATAATAATTAGAATTAAAGGAAGCATGGTATTGATATCCTGATGCTAAAATTGATTGTTCATCAATCGTTTGCTGTTCTCCCATCCGAAATCCAAAAACCGTTTGTCCAGAAATTTCTTCTAAAACTTGTTTAGATTTCCACAGATCTTCCGGGGAGAATTGAGAATGATAAAAACCGTGAGAAGCGATTTCGTGGGTTTTAGCGATCGCTTCTATTAATTCAGGATGATGTAAGGCAAAATTTGCTGTTACAAAAAATGTCGCCCGAATTTTTAAATGTTCCAATAAAGATAGAATATTGCTTAATCCCATTAAAGAAATATCAAACTGGACAGAAGGTTTGATTTTTCCCCCATATTTCAGGGGGGCATCAAATTCTTCAACATCAAAATTCAGGAGAATATACTTCGTCATAACACCCTAAATCATCTAATTAAGCGGTTGTACAATTACTTCAATAGTATTAGGATAACCTCCCGTAATCACCCGATCTTGATTCATATTTGCCCAAGTTAATCGACCCTCAACGTAAATTTCTGCCCGAATTCTATAAATCCCATTTTGTTGAATTTCGGCTGGATTATAAATCAAAGAAAAGGGAACCGGAACCTGTTGACCCCTTAATGGAATGGTTTGTTGAGCAATATTTCGAGGTGCACGATTTGGACGGGTTGTATCTTGTAAACTCACAACAACGGTTGAATTAGGAGGTAATGCAATCCGTTGACGATAGGTAACAGTTCCGGTTACTTGTGATTGTTGGGGTCTTTGATTTCCTTGATTTCCTTGATTTCCTGACATTCTCATCACCCGTTCTGAAATAGGTGCTTGATTATTATTAGGTTGAATCGTAAATAACCGAGAGTTGACTTGATAGAATGCTCTTTGAGAATTTCCAGCATAACCATCTCCCTGTCTTTGCACAGAAAAACGGTCAAAAAGTTGCCCATTAATATAACTAACTGCCATGAATAAACCGGATGATCCTTGACAAATATTAATATGGTAATTTTCGGTTCTAAAATAAGCTTCTTGGGGAACTCCTCGACAACCTTGGGTGGCAAAATCTAATTCTCGTTGTGCGAAAGCCGGAGGAATAAGATTAATTGCTGGTGTTAAAGTTAATAACGTGGATGTCAGGAATAAACGGGCAAGAAATAAACTTTTAGGCTGATTGTGAGTGGGTCTCATTATTTCCTTTTGATTGATCTACCCTTAAGATTATATCATTCGTGTTGAACTTTATTAAATTTTAAGCGACCCAAAGATGTTGGGCAAAGCGAACTGAAAAACTAATCAGTAATACGGTAAAAAATCCCAAGGTGATATAACCCCAACGGTGATGATGGCAGAGCATCACTCCTAAGCCAAGACTAACAGAAATAATGCCATAGGCTAAACGACTAAGGGAAATTGTTCCGCCAGAGGCTAATAATAAACCTAGCGCACAAAAGCCATAATTGACGGCTACTAAACTGAGTTCATGGCGTAAATACCACAGTAAATAACCGCTTCCTAAAATAATAGATGTATTCAGTAAGGGATCACCTGCAATTAACCATAAAATCACCAGTAAAAAACAGAAACTATAATCAAATTTTACCGCTCCTAATTGATGACGATATTGCCACAAAAGATAACCGATAATGGCAATAATTAGAATTAAAAGAGGATGCCAAGGATCAACAATGGCACCTTGTTTCCAATTTTGAGATCCAATTAAAATTTGCATGATCATTTTTAACCAACCTTGACTATCAAATCCGGTTTGGCGTTGCCATTGGGTATGTTGAACGGTGATAAAGGCAATGGGATTATTAAATTTTATCCAACAATAAAGGCTATAAAAAAGCAAACCTAAACCACTGAATAAACTTGATAAATAGGCGATCGCCGATTTTTGTTTTTGCCAAGAAGTTATTAAAAAAGCAGGAATTAAAGCGAGTCCAGTAATGCGAGTAGCCGTTGCTAAACTTCCCCATAAAATCACTTGAGGATATTTTTCTAAATCAAACGCTCTTAAAGCAGCAATACTCAAGAATAAAAATAACCCTTCAGTATAAATAACCGTGCCAAAAATTGATAACGGACACCAAGCTAAAACCGCCGTTACCCAACGAGCGACTTGAGAATTATTAGTGGTTTCAACCCAATTATACAGTAAAATCAAAGCTCCGAAAAACGCTAAATTATTAATAATAAACCCTGCGATTTCAAAGGGTAAACCTAAATTCATCAACCCTCGAATTAATAAGGGAAATAGGGGGAAAAATGCCACATTTCCCCCCGGTTCCGTTTGATTGATCACTTCATATCCAGAGGTAGCAATGATCTGATACAGGGGACTATCCCAAGCGGAAAAAATACCCCAACCCCATTCGGTTTTGACCGCTTGGGGTTGATCAGGAACCGAAGAAAAAAAGGAAACGGCAAAAAATGTCAACAGAATGATCGTGCGACTGAGTACCCCCATTGTTAAAGCAAAAATCACGCCATGAGATTGACAAAATTTGACGATAGGTGTTGAAAACTTCATAAATTTAGTAAAAAGTTGTCTGAGTTCATAACCAAGATTCATCTCATTGATCTTAAAATAGGGTAAACTATTTGATATTTTAATTTTTTCTGATTTCCATGACAAATTCTATTCTTTCGCCTTTACAAAGCCGTTTACTCACAGCGTTACTGATTTTAGTGGTGAGTTGGTTAAGCTTTCAATTTTTAGGCTATGTGGGGGAATTAATCAGTATATTAGTCACCTCTGGATTAATTGCTTTTCTGCTTAACTATGCTGTTGCCAAACTCGAACGCTTCATCCCGCGAGGTTTAGCAGCAGCTTTAGTGTATTTAATTGCCATTGTAACCTTTGTGATTATTGCCTTAACATTAGTGCCGCCTGTTTTCAATCAAGGACGACAATTAATCGCTCGACTTCCCGAATTAATTGAATCAGGACGCCAACAGTTAGCCGAGTTTCAAGTTTGGAGTGCTGAACGAAATTTACCCTTTGATGTCGGCATTTTACAACAGCAAATTTTATCTCGAATTCAAGGAACTATTGAACCCATTTTAACCGGAAGTTTAGGCTTAGTTTTAGGAACTTTTAATTGGTTTTTTGATTTGATTTTTATTTTAGTAATTTCCTTTTATATGTTATTAGATGGGGAACGGTTGTGGAAGCTCTTAATTACGATTTTCTCTCCCCAGATTCGAGGATTTTTAACCTTATCCTTAGAACGAAATTTGAAAAAATTTGTTTTAGGACAAACCTTGCAGGGAATTTTTATGGCGGCGACGTTAACCGTTGCATTTTTAGTGTTAAAAGTTCCCTATTTTCTATTATTTGCAGTTGTGATTGGCTTATTAGAAATAATTCCCTTTGTGGGAGCTACATTAGGCATTGGAGCCGTTACAATTATTGTAGCATTTATTGATTGGTGGATGGCGTTACAGGTTGTTACGGTTTCCGTTGCCGTTCAACAAGTTAAGGATAATATTGTTGCTCCTCGAATTATGGGAGATTTAACCGGATTAAGCCCCGTGATTATTTTTAGTGCTTTATTATTAGGCGGAAAAATCGGAGGATTATTAGGATTTATTCTGGCAATTCCCATGGCAGGGGTAATTAAAAGTATTATTGAAGTGGTGGTTGATCCCACCTTACCTCCGCAAACGGGTTCATTCTTTTATAATCCCTTAGATCCAGAAAGTAATATTAACTCAACGGAAACCTTAGCGTTAAAGGAACAGAAATCGTTAAAAGTGTAAAATAAAATCTAATTTTATCTGTCGTTTTGAGTGAAATAACTGAAGTATGAAATGGTGGCAAAGACTGAAAATTAATCCTTTAGCTCAATTTGGAGCCGGAATTTTATTGTTATTTTATTTAGTGGTAATTGCAGCAGATTTTATTGCTCCTTATAGTCCGTATGACTCCCAGCTTAACGCTTCTTTATTGCCGCCAACTCAAATTTATTGGTATAATCAACAAGGACAATGGATCGGCCCCCACGTTTATCCGACAACCCAAGGGCCAGTGGATATTGAAACCGGAATTCGTCAACTTAATGTTGATAAAACTCAACCGAGTCCCGTTAGATTTTTTGTTAAGGGAGAACCTTATAAAATATTAGGAATTATTCCCTTTGATCGTCATTTATTTGGAACCGTTGGAACTGCAAGAATTAATATTTTAGGAACCGATGAACAAGCTAGAGATCAATTTAGTCGGATTGCTTTTGGCGGTCGAATTAGTCTGAGTATTGGATTAGTTGGAATTTTAGTTTCATTTCCAATTGGAATGATCATTGGAGGAATGTCGGGTTATTTTGGGGGGTGGTTGGATACCTTCACGATGAGACTTGTAGAAGTTTTAATGACCATTCCGGGGTTATATTTATTAGTGGCTTTAGCGGGAATTTTACCTCCCCAACTCAGCAGTAGCCAGCGTTTTTTATTAATTGTGGTGATTATTTCCTTTATTAGTTGGGCTGGGTTAGCACGAGTGATTCGAGGGCAAGTTTTATCGATTAAAGAACAACAATTTGTGCAAGCATCACAAGCAATTGGGGCTAATCCTTTCTATATTATTATTCGTCATATTTTACCCCAAACCGCAACCTATCTGATTATTTCTGCCACATTATCAATTCCTAGTTTTATCATTGCGGAATCTGTTTTAAGCTTCTTAGGGTTAGGCATTCAACAACCTGATCCGTCTTGGGGAAATTTATTATCTTCAGCAACAAATGCTTCGATTTTAGTTTTACAACCTTGGTTAATTTGGCCCCCAGCTATTTTAATTATTTTAACCGTATTAGCCTTTAATTTATTAGGAGATAGCTTAAGAGATGCTCTTGATCCGCGTAGTATTCAACGATAATCATTTAACTTTATTTGCCGTATTATTGGGTCTAGGATTGAGAAACTGAGGGCAATTTCTCAACCTAAAACCTAACACCCAAAACCTAACATCTGACGCATCAAGATTTATTTGAATTTTGTTCGGTCTGTTCTGAAATCGGTTCAGATTTATCTGGAGGGTTAGAAAGTTCATCTTTAAACCCCCGGAGACTTTGACCTAAACTTTTTCCAATTTCCGGTATTTTTTTAGGGCCAAAAATTAATAAGGCTACCACTAAAATAATTGTAATTTCCGGCCATCCTAAACCAAACATAATGTTAAGCTCCTTGTCTTGTTTGCCAACTCAGTCACCCTTTATCCTAAACTGATATTCTGAAATATAAACTTGTCATGAGAAAAATCCCACAATGGTGAATACCGTTTCTGTTTCCATTCGAGAACAACAACACCCCCTAATTCGCCGACTGGCTGACCAAATTGAAAGCAGTTGGAATCAATATCTACAGTTAGAGCCCTACCATCTCCCAGAGGATTTAGGTTATGTGGAGGGTCGCTTAGAAGGGGAAAAACTGATCATTGAAAATAAATGTTATCAAACCCAACATTTTCGTAAACTGCATTTAGAATTAGCGAGAGTTGGTCAAACCCTGGATATTCTCCATTGTGTTATGTTTCCCAGAGTAGAATATGATATCCCCATGTTTGGAGCAGATTTAGTGGGAGGACGAGGACAAATTAGTGCCGCCATTGTAGATTTATCTCCAACCCATTTAGATCATCATTTACCCTTACCTTATCAACAACAATTACAACCCCAACCTCAACAACAGTTTTCCCAACCTCGTGATATTCCGACTTGGGGGGATATTTTTTCAGAATTTTGTTTATTTATTCGACCCGCAACACCGCAAGAAGAAACCCAATTTTTAGAAGTGGTCACGCAATATTTAAAAGTTCATTGTGAATACGCTATTGCTCAAACTCAACTTTCAAAAGAACAACAATTGGAAATGATGGCAGGTCAAAAGAATTATTGTACACAACAACAAAAGAATGATAAAACTCGCCGGGTCTTAGAAAAAGCATTTGGTCAAGAATGGGCAAATTATTATATGACAACGGTGTTATTTGATTGGGTGGAAAACTCAGATTGATGCGATTATTAAGTGAATTTTGTAACTTCAGATTGACTGCGTTTTTGACCTTGAGTTTTCCCCTGAGTTTTACCTTGACTGATATCGCCCAAATGGGTATCCTGATGTGACGCTTTAGCTCCTCCGGGTCGAGTGGTACGGAAGGTAACATTCACCCCTTCATTAGATTGTTCTAAGACTAACAAAGGAGTGGGTTTTGCCTTTTGATCCCATTCAATATGAACAATTCGCCCTTGAATTGTAGGTTGCCAATTATCATTATCATCCGATGGGCTTAAATAGGTTTCTAAACAATCAATAATTTCATTAATAGTTGTTGATGTTGATTGAGTGGGTAATTTCATTAGGCGAATTTGAATGCGGAATAAGACTCGTTTTCTATGGTCTCCAGCAATTCCGGTTTCATATTCAACATCAAAAATGGAATCGACTTGACGGGCTGTTCCCGCGTTGCTTTGTTCTCCAACTGCGGCTTGAGTCGGGCGGAGGGCGATGGAAATTTGTTGTTTAACTTTCATCTTAATTTGCACAATAATCGCGTAGTGAAATACATCCTCCGCCATCCGCATTCTTAAGTAATCTAAGTTAAACTCCCGTGAGTGAATTAAATCGGGATTTTTCTCCATTTTAGCAATTGTACCAACTGCTAATTTATATTTTTTTTGTAACTCTTTATTCCTAAAAACCTCTGTCTTAAGTTGTTTGTTAACTGAACGAAGCTTGAATTGAAAAAAAGCGATACTCGCTAATAGCAACAGCAAAAAAATACCACTGGCCCCCATCCAAATGACATCACTCCCCAGTTTGGTATTTTTAGCGGGAGGTTTTGGAGGAGTGGCTGCGAGCCAAGGTTGAACCAGGATAATTTGATTAGACATACGTTATAATAACTAAACTGTAAACTCAACTTCCAAAATTCAGGAAAGAACAGTCTGAACCCGTGCAGAATGCGTTCAAATGAAAACATTGCAACAACTGTGGCTCTGTCCTCTTCTAAATTGGTGATTTATTGCTTTGAAATTGGCAGTCTTTTTTTCTTTAATGTCCTTCGGAAATTCCATCTTTTTGAGTTTGATTAATTTCCGGTCGGGCTATTAAAAGAAACCCCAATAACTTCTGATCTTGTCAAGATGCCCCTACTTAACTCTAAGTTATCAAAAATTCTCTTACATTGCCTAGGATTTAAGCAAAATAAGTAAATGGATCAGGTCAGTTCAATCGGGAAAATTATACTGATTCTATCCTAAACAGTTATGCTGGACAATTCCCACTCAACAACAGACTTATCCTTTAGTCTTGAGTTTGACTCTACTGCTATTCTAGCTAAGTGTGTTTCCTGTTCCCTAAATTTCGGTGTTGCATTGTGACCTACGAACCCTTACACCACAAATATCGTCCCCAAACCTTTGCCCACTTAGTCGGACAAGAAGCGATCGCAACGACCCTCACCAATGCGATCGAGTCTCAACGTATTGCTCCCGCCTATCTCTTCACTGGGCCAAGAGGCACGGGAAAAACTTCTAGTGCGAGAATTTTAGCCAAATCTTTAAATTGTTTAACGACTGGAAAACCCACCGCCACCCCTTGCGGTGTTTGTGATGTTTGTAAAGGCATTACGAATGGGTCAACTTTAGATGTAATTGAAATTGATGCTGCTAGTAATACCGGGGTTGATAATATTCGAGAATTAATTGAGCGATCGCAATTTGCCCCGGTTCAATGTCGGTATAAAGTTTATGTTATCGATGAATGCCATATGTTAAGTACGGCAGCCTTTAACGCCTTATTAAAAACCTTAGAAGAACCGCCAGATCGGGTTGTCTTTGTATTAGCAACCACCGACCCACAACGGGTATTAGCGACTATTATTTCTCGATGTCAACGGTTTGATTTTCGGCGAATTCCGTTAGAATCAATGGTGAAACATTTAGAATATATTGCCCAACAGGAAAATATTAATATTGCCGCCGATGCTGTTTTTATGGTAGCTCAAATTGCCCAAGGCGGGTTAAGAGATGCCGAAAGTTTACTCGATCAACTTAGTTTATTATCCGGTGAAATTACCGTTGAAAAAGTTTGGGATTTAGTCGGGGCGGTTCCTGAACGGGACTTAATGAGTTTATTAGAAGCTATTGATTCAGGAGATACAGCGATTATTTTAGACTGTATTCGTCACCTGTTGAACCGAGGACGGGAACCTTTAATTGTTCTGCAAAATTTAGCCGGATTTTATCGAGATTTATTAATTGCTAAAAGCGCGCCTGACCGTCCTGATTTAGTCGCATTAACTCAACCAACTTGGGAAAAATTATGTCAATTTTCTCACCGTTGGGATAATACAACAATCTTAGCAGGTCAGAAACATTTACGCGAAAGTGAAGCTCAAATTAAACATACCACTCAACCCCGTTTATGGTTAGAAATTACCTTATTAGGGTTAATTCCGGCGGCGTTACAAAAATCCGTTGTCACCCAAACGGTTACGGTTGTTCAAACGCCTCAAACAACGGTTCAACCTCAACCTCAATATATACAACGTTCAGAACCTTCACAACCGCCACAAACCCCGGTTTCTGTTCCTGTTTCTCAACCTCAACCTCAACCTCAAGTTAAAGCTGAAATTCCAGCAACTCCTCCAGAACCTCCGGTTGTTACTGATACTAATTTAGACCAGATTTGGCAACAGGTATTAGCTTATGTTCAACCTTTCGGAACACAACAAATGTTTCGTCAACAAGGTCGTTTAATTCAATATAATACTGGAGTTGCTATGATTAAAATGGCTTCTTCAATGCTATTAAAAATGGCGCAAACGAAGCAAAAACTATCGAGTTTAGAAAAAGCTTTTCAACAGGTTTTTGGTCATCCGGTTAAAATTAATTTTGATACGGGCGGTGGAACGTCTGCTTATCAAATTCAAGAGGTTACTTCCCCATCTCCCTCTTATACTCCTGTTGAGAATTCTAGGGTTTCTTCTCCAGAAATTTCGCAACCTCCTGAGATTAATTATCCTATTGAAGAACAGCAAAAATTTTCTGCTTCTGCTTCTGAAAATAGGGGAGAAGAAGTTAAAACAAATTCATTTAAACCGATGGAAATGGAAACAAGCAAGATGCCTGTTCCACTTGAAAATGTTGAATTAACTCCTGAAGAAATGGATGCTCAAGCTGTTATAATAGCATCTCATAAATTAGCTAAGTTTTTCAAAGGTCAAATGATTGATTTAGGAGATCAAGAAACTTCTAAAACCTCTCTTTTATTAAGCGAAAAAGACGATATTATTAACAAAACTGAGGATGATCATTTTATAGAACCTGATGAGATCGAGGAAGACAATTATGATGATTTTTAATTAAGGAAGTGGTGCGTGCGCCGCGCTTACGCACCCTACTGAATTATCGTTTTAGGGGAAAATTTAAGAGTTCTCGCTGTTCTAAATAGCGTTGGGCGACTCGTCTGGCTAAATTACGAATTCTACCAATATAACGAGTTCGTTCTGTAACGGCAATTACTCCTCTTGCATCTAATAAATTAAAGCTATGGGAACATTTGAGAACGTAATCTAAACTCGGTAATACTAAACCTTTTTCAATTAATTGTTCGGCTTCCTGTTCATATAAACTAAACACCGTAAACAAGAATTCTGGGTTAGACGCTTCAAAATTATAGGTGCATTGTTCAATTTCTCCCTGTAAGTGAACATCCCCATAATTAAGGGTATCTGTCCAAGAAATTTTAGTCATGGCATCAACATTTTGCAGATACATTGCCAAACGTTCTAAACCATAAGTAATTTCAATGGAAACGGGACGACAATCAATACTACCGCATTGTTGAAAATAGGTAAATTGAGTAATTTCCATTACATCTAACCACACTTCCCAACCCACACCCCAAGCACCTAACGTGGGAGATTCCCAATTATCTTCTACAAAACGAATATCATGATCTTCGGGGTGAATTCCTAATAGTCTCAAGGAGTCTAAATACATCTCTTGAATATTATCAGGAGACGGTTTTATTAAGACTTGATATTGATAATAATGTTGAAAACGGTTGGGGTTTTCTCCATAACGGCCATCGGTGGGACGGCGACAAGGTTCGACGTAGGCGACAGACCAAGGTTCGGGGCCAATAGCGCGTAAAAAGGTATGGGGATTCATCGTTCCCGCCCCTTTTTCGGTATCATAGGGTTGAGCAATCAAACAGCCGCGATCGCTCCAAAATTGATTTAAGGTGGCAATAATTGATTGAAAATTCACGGGACGCAATGTTTCTCTAATCGGTTTAACGTTGATCAATTTTACCATTAATTTTTGGGCATGGATGAAATGCCTTTAAATAGCATAATTAATCCTCCGATCACAATTGCGATCGCCATTCCTCCCATAACTGCATCTAATACCCCTGTATTTTCCATTAACTCTTAATCTCCTAATATTTTAGGATTTCATTTTATCACAATCTTAATACTTCGTTGTTGCGCTTTAGCGCATCTTAAAAAATTAATTTTCCTCTAACTCAATACTCGGTTCCCCTGGATAAAAGCGATTATCTAATATTTGCTCCAGAGTATAAAGGCACTCAGACGGAAACGTTTTTAAGGGTAAATTCGTTTCGCTTGCTGCTAATTCTACAGCTTTGATATAAGCTTTTTGCATCGCTTCTGTTAGATAGGGTTTTAAACTCGGACTATCTTCTAGTAATTGATATAAGTCAATGCGTTGTACTCGAATGGTGGCTAACCAACTCCGACTGCGTTTTGTCGGTTGATATTCCCATTTTAATAAATGAGCGATTAAAATACTGAGTCTGTTTCTTAATTGTTGGCGTTCTTGTCTTCCCAAAGATTCTATTTCCTCAATTAAATTATTTAGATCCAGGTGATGCCATTGTTGGTCACGGAGTAACTGAGCTTGTTTTTGTGTCCAACTATAGAAATCTTGTTCATATAAACTTGGCATGATTGATTTTTCCTGAATTTAATCATATAATAAATTAGCGATCGCTAACTTCAATAGACTGCCATTCTCTAGCATCTACAAATAACGATAAATGCTTAACATTAGTCGTGGCAACAATCACTTGGTTTCCGTTTATTTCTTCTAATTTAGCTTGAGCCGCTAAAATCATATCAGCATCCAAAGCATTATGATCGGCTGTGGGTTTTCCTGTCTTTCGGGCTTCTGCCCAAAATTGCGCGGCTAATAGCATTGTTTCCGTTGTAATGGGTAAATAACTAATTGCCGATTTCAGTTGATCTAACCGTTGAATACCTGCTTTTTTATTCCCTCTAATTAATTCTCTTCTCAGTTCATAATCAGCAATTTCTGGTAAAACCACTTGATAACCAAGAATAGGTAAATTGTCTAACCAGTATTTACAGTCTTGACAAATTGTAGAAGAGGTTTTGGGATTTGTCACCATTCCCAATATATTTGTATCGAGTAAAATTAATCGGCTCATGGCAATCCTTATTAAATTTTAACTGAATCTTCTGTCAGCGCTTGGCTCAAATATTCCCAGGTTTCTGTTTGCTCTGTTTCGTCTCCTTCTTCCATCCATTGTTTTGTTAACGCCTTCAGTGCTTCATGCTGGTTAATTAAAATTTCTGACTCCTGAGATCCAGCTTCAGTCTTTTTTTCAACAGAGGTTAACTGCTCAGGTTTTAGGGTAACACTTTCTCGAAAGGCGTGCAGAATTTGGAACAAATGAAACCAATATTCTCTAGGGGTTTTTTGGATTTCGTTTAATAATTCCATAAAGGACACTTCAGAGGTGGTTTGAGTTATGGGTTCAGACTGACTAGGTTGAGTATTCGTGAGAATAGAAGACATAGGATCACCTACTTTTGAGAAACCTTATAATTGATTATAATCGATCAACAATTCTATTGTTAAATCACAACAAAACTAAATCAGGTTAAACTGGAGTGAATTGAGTTAATTTAAAGAATTTGTTGACCCAGATAAAATCAGTTTCAACACCATGAACCGATGACTGATCACAGATAACTGTGTTACGGTAGTGTAAAAATGGCGATTACCTTGCTAGATTAACGCTAAACTGATAATATTGTTGATTCTTCCGACAACTACCCCCTTGAGTTGTCCCCACTCAGATGATTCGTTTACATCCGCCCAAATGGTTCATATCAAGCGTGTCGAACTGACTAACTTTAAATCCTTTGGTGGGACAACAGCAGTCCCATTACTACCGGGTTTTACGGTCATTTCTGGCCCGAAT
>JACCEC011848699.1_pt1 | contig 20991 bp, 23 predicted proteins | sample 7450121 | NCBI WGS metagenome assembly JACCEC01 (sample SAMN15323455, study PRJNA562643) | freshwater metagenome | isolation source: river surface water | place: USA:Blue River Watershed | collected 2017-08-18 | reverse complement strand
CCATCTCCGACAGGAACAGAGAGAACTTCACCTGTGCGACGTACAGATGTTCCTTCTTCGATACCAGCGTAATCACCAAGGATTACAAAACCGATCTCGCGAACATCGAGGTTGAGAGCGAGACCTAGTGTGCCGTTATCGAATTGAAGAAGTTCGTTCGCCATTGTTGAAGGCAATCCTTCAACGCGAGCGATACCGTCGCCAGCCTGGCTAACAGTTCCGACCTCGTCACGAGCCGCGGTGCCTGGATCATATGACTTAACGAAGTTCGCTAAGGCATCCCGAATTTCATTCGGTTGGATCTTGAGCTCTGCCATGAGTTTCCCCTTTTTTCCTGTCTTAGTTTTGACCTACAAGTGCGCGTCCTGCACCTGCGAGTCGGTTTGAAATACTGCCATCTACAAGTTCATCTGCGAACTTCACTGAGACGCCACCAAGGATTGATGGATCAACTTGGATGTTGACTGAGATTGGCTGGCCAACCTGCTTCTCAATAGCTGCTGCGAGACGTGTCTTCTGTGCATCTGTAATTTCTGTTGCTACACGAACAAGTGCGATGAGTCGATTGCGTCGATTAGCAAGACCGAAGAGGTAGTCAGCAAATGCTGCTTCGATGCTGCGACCACGAAGGCTTGTCACTAGTGCAACGGCTAACTTCACAGTGGAAGCAGATGCGCTCTTTGAGAGAACATCGGCGATGAGTGCGCCTTTAGCTTCTACTGAACCGTTTCCGACGAGTGCCTTACGTAGTTCGAAATTATCTGCAATGAGTCGAGAAACTTCGAAGAACTCTGCCTCAACGCGATCAAGTGCGCCATCAGCGTTAGCTGCTGTCGCCTCTGCCTCAATTGCGAGCTGCTCGATGACGATAACGAGGTCACCTGCAGCAGACCAGCGAAGGCCTGCAATCGAACCGAGGAGATCACTTGCGCTTGCTGAGATCTTTGAACCGAAGAGATCCTTAACGAGGGCAACCTTTGAAGAGTCATCGCGTGATGAATCTGTAAAGGCGCGTCGTAGGGCTGTCTTAGATGCAAAGACCTCTGCGGCAAAGAAGAGATGAGAAGAGAGCTCAGAAGCAGTTGCTGCAGATGCGCCCTTTACGGCAGCATCGAGCGTCGCACGGGCAGTCACGAGGGACTGGCGGCTACTTCCTCCGAGATGAATTCGCATTACTTGCTCTTTTCGAGATCTTCGATGAAACGTTCAACGATTCGTGACTGACGAGCCTGATCATCGAGAGCTTCTCCCACAATCTTTGATGCGAGATCAACAGCCAATGCGCCGACTTCATTGCGAAGTGATGTGATTGCCTGCTGGCGCTCTGCCTCGATAGAAGCATGTGCTGCTGCTGTGATGCGAGCTGCTTCTTCCTGGGCCTTTGCGCGAAGTTCTTCAACAATTGCTGCGCCCTGAACACGCGCTTCTTCACGAAGACGTGTTGATTCGTCACGAGCTGATGAAAGTTGTTCTGTGTATGAGGCGAGTGCACGCGCAGCTTCTAGCTGTGCCTGCTCTGCCTTCTCCATGCCACCTTGAATTGCTGCGGTGCGCTCTGCATATGCCTTTTCAAACATAGGAACGACTTTGCTCTTCAAGACGAGGAAGAGAAGAACGAAGGCGATACCGCCAACGACCATCTCTACTGGATGAGGAATAAGAGGGTTGAGCTCTTCAGCGGCGATTACCGCTTCATCCGCAAAGTTAAATAGATGCATTTTTTCTCCTTAGGGAGTTACCTGTCGAATGTTTCTTGGATAACCGATTAGAGAACGAATGCGAGAACGAGACCGAAGAGTGCAAGTGCTTCTGCCATAGCGAATCCGAGGAACGCGATTGGCTGGAGGACGCTGCGTGACTCTGGCTGGCGAGCTACACCGCTGATGTAAGCAGCGAAGATCAAGCCGGTTGCGATTGCAGGTCCGATTGCAGCAATGCCGTAACCGATGACGTTAAGTGAGCCTGTCATGTTTCTACCTTTCTTACTGAAGAAGCGAAGTTACTTCCCCAATTCTTTTCTTACCTAGTGGTTAGTGCTCGTCAGCTAATGAGCCGGCGATATAGAGAGCGGTCAAAAGTGTGAAGATGTAGGCCTGAAGGCACTGCACCATGAATTCGAAGAATGTCAGCAGGATTCCCATTGCGAAAGCAAATGGTGAGACGAGCTTCAAACCGATAACTCCAGCAAGGAGATGTTCTCCGCCGAGGATAAAGACGAGCAGAAGCAAGTGGCCTGCGAACATATTTGCAAAGAGACGAAGGCCCAAAGTAAATGGGCGGACAACGAAGAATGTTGCAATTTCAATCGGTGTCAGAAGTACATAGATCGCCTTTGGCACACCTGGCATAAATGCAATGCCCTTGAGGTAATGGCCAACGCCCTGCTTCTTCATTCCGACAAAGTGGTAAACCAAGTAGGTAATGATGGCGAGCGCGTAAGGGAATCCCACGTGTGACATTGCAGAGAACTGCAAGAGTGGAACGATTGAGAAGACATTGTTGACGAGAACAAAGGTGAAGAGGGTGAAGAGGTATGGCACAAAGCGCATGAACTCAGGACCCAGGATGTCCTTTGCAAGACCGTTGCGGACAAAGTCGTAGACGAGTTCGCCAGAGAATTGAAGTTTTCCTGGAACTACAAGCGCCTTACGAGATGCTGCAATAAAGAAGATTGAGATAAGGATGACTGAGAGCGCAACGAGCAATACCGGCTTAGTGAGCCACTCGATATTTTCAAAGATTGGAGGAAGATCAAAGTCTTTAACGCCGGGAGGAGTAAATCCCTCGTCACCGCTGAGCTTTAGATGCATTGCCATCCCTCAGATTTTTTAAGGCCTGAATCGCTTTCAGACGAGGCAAAGATTAGGGGGTAGGAAGGCTTCCTGAGAAATCGAAAACTAGTGGCTCGCGCCACGTTTTTCCTGCTTATTCGCGCCCGCAAGCCCGTCAATTTGGAACGCTACTCGCGTCCAAACCTCAGCCAGATCAGGTAGAGCGCCCCGCCCATGCCCAGGAGGAAGCCCACAAGGGTGAGGTAGGAGGTATTGAGGTACTTATCAGCGAGATATCCCGCTCCACCCCAGAAAAGGAGGCCAGAGAGCATGTAGCCGACGATGGTCCAGAGCGCATCTGCCTCGCGATTATTTGCCATGGGTGGATCTCCTCTACTGCTTAGGGGGTAATTGTAGATGAAGTTTGAGGGCCAAATAGGCCTTGATCTCTCCCCCGAGCCAGGCGAAGGTCGCGGCCACAGCGCTGAGAGCAAATGCCTTTCGGTCACACATATCAGCTGGGACGAAGGTCGTAATCAGCCAGAGAAAGACTCCAAGAGCTAAGACCTTGGCCATATAGGAGAACATTGCGATTGCCATCGTCATCACCGGATCAAGATCGCGAGTCAGGCGAGCTGCTCCAATATTTGTTGCAAAGAAAATCACAACAACGAATTGGGCAAGGAGAGCGCCAACAAATCCAGCGCTGCCCTTCATCCATGTTGATGCGATGAGAGAGACTACGCCGACAACGATCGTCGGAATGACGGCTCCGCGAAGGAGCGCTCGCTCGGTGCTCATGCAGTAATTACCTTCTCTGCGTTCTGTGCTTTATAAAATTCTGGTCGCTGACGTTGAAAAAGAATGGTGAAGATAAGTAGAACTGCAAAGACGACGCCAGCAACCCAGAGCGGTGTAAATGCCGAAATTGAAACTGGGAATGCGATTGTCGCTGTCCAGAAATACATGATCAGCGCCGTGCGAGCTTGGGTATTGCCAGCACGCATGATGCGGTGATGAATGTGTTCTTTATCTGAGGAGAATGGTGATTTACCTGCGCGCAATCGTCGAATGATTGCTGAGAACAAATCAACGAGCGGAATTGCCAACACTGCCAACGGAAGAGCTAGTGGAAGAAGCGTTGGCCCTAGCTTCTCTGCTGAAATTGCGTTGGGATCGATCTGACCAGTAAGGGTGATGGCAGAGGCTGCTAAGAGCAGTCCAAGCAACATCGAACCAGAGTCACCCATAAAAATCTTTGCTGGATAAGCATTATGGGGCAAGAAGCCAATACAGAGACCGATGATGATTGCAGTGATGAGCGAAGGTGAACCAGCGCGACTAAAGCCATAAATAACTGCTAATAAGTATGCAAATGCGAAGAAGGCCGCACCTGAGATTGCAACGATTCCAGCGGCGAGACCATCTAGCCCATCGATGAAGTTAACGGCGTTGATAGTCACAAGCACGATAATGATTGTGAGCAATTGGCCAATACTTGGTGGCAGAGTCATTACGCCGTTAATCGGTAGCCAAAAGATTTGTACTCCGTAGATGAGCAAGATTCCGGCGGCGAGAGATTGTCCTGCAAGCTTTGTAAGTGCATCGAGTTCGAATCGATCATCGACCATGCCCAGCACAACTAAGAAAGTTGCGGCGAGAAAGATTCCGATTGTTTCGCGAGTAAATGATTTCCCAACCAATGAGAGGTGATGCACCATCGCAAATGTGACTGCCATACCAATCCACATTGCAACGCCACCCCAACGCGGTGTGGGAGTCGTATGGACATCGCGTTCGCGAATCTTTGAAACTACTCCGAGGCGGATTGCGAACTTGCGAACATATGGTGTGACGACATAACAGATAGCTGCTGCAAGAAGCAGCGTTACGAGGTACTCACGCATTTCTTAAGCGCTCTTGACTTATGCCTGATAGATAGGAAATTGTGCAGTGAGAGCGTGAACCTCAGACTTGATTGCAGCATGAGTTGAAGCATCATCACTCTTGATAGCACGTGAAATCAATGAAGCGATTGTCTTCATCTCATCAACGCCCATTCCCTGAGTTGTTGTTGCAGGTGTACCTACGCGAATACCTGAGGTTACAGATGGTGCCTCTGGATCAAATGGGATTGAGTTCTTATTGAGAACGATTCCAGCTGCACCGCAACGCTCGTCGGCAACCTTGCCATTGACTCCGGTCGAGCGAATATCAATGAGAGCAAGGTGGGTTTCGGTGCCGCCAGAGACTGCGCGCATTCCCTCTGCTTCCAGTGCTGAGGCAAGAGATTTCGCATTGACGATGACATCCTTGGCATACTTTTGGTACTCAGGGGTTGCGCACTCTGCAAGAGCAACAGCTTTTCCGGCAACAGCAGACATGATTGGTCCGCCCTGCATTCCGGGGAATACCGCCTTATCGATTGCCGCGGCATGTTCTGCCTTTGTCAAAATCATGCCACCGCGAGGGCCGCGGAGAACTTTATGTGTTGTAAATGAGACTACATCGGCATATGGAACTGGTGATGGGATTGCCTTACCAGCAACGAGTCCGATGAAGTGAGCTGCATCAACCCACATAATCGCCCCGACTTCATCACAGATTGCGCGCACCTTTTCAAAGTCAATGAGAGATGGGTAGGCAGTCGCACCAGAGCAGATCATCTTTGGCTTATTTGCAATCGCTAGATCGCGAAGCTCGTCATAATCAATGAGTTCGTTATCTTGGCGAACGCCGTAAGAGACGATGTTGAACCACTTGCCCGAGAAGTTGACCTTGGAACCATGGGTGAGGTGACCACCATGTGGCAGTGACATCGCAAGGACGGTATCTCCTGGCTTGGTGAATGCCTGATAGACCGCAATATTTGCACTTGCTCCAGAGTGTGGCTGCACATTTGCATGTTCTGCACCGAAGAGGCTCTTGGCACGATCGATGGCAATGTTTTCTGCGATATCCACTTCTTCGCAGCCACCGTAGTAGCGCTTACCCGGATATCCCTCTGCGTACTTATTGGAGAGAGTGGAACCGAGAGCTGCCAATACAGCGCGCGAAGTGAAGTTCTCTGATGCGATTAACTGCAAATTTGTTTGCTGGCGCTTGAGCTCTGAGAGAAGAACTGCTGCAATTGCAGGATCCTGCTTCGTGAGAAGTTCGAAATCTGGGCCGTAGAAAGTATTGGACATGGCCTTAGCCTATTGGCTCGTCGCCAGAAAGGGCAGGCACGACTGCGGCTAGCTGCTCACGAGTGATGGCGCCTTCTCGAATAATGGTCAATCCAGTGGAATCTGATTCGATAATTGTTGTTGCCGGGCCTTCTGGGAGTTCGCCCGCCTCAAACATCACTGCGAGATCTGATTCAAGGACGAAGATGCGATCGGTATCGCGCGCTGGCTTCTGACCTACGCGCGCAGCGCTTGCTGTTGCCAATGGACCGGTTTCTTTGAGGAGCGCTGAGACAAAGGGTGAACTTGGCACGCGCACGCTAAAGCGATCGAGAGATTGATTATCACCGAGATTCCAACGTAGCCCCATGTTGGGACGTAAGTTAAATGAGATTAGCCCTGGCCAAAATTCATCCATCAATGCGCGCGCATCAGGTGTTACATCTCTTGCCAGGCCTGTGATGGTCTCCCCCGAATGAATAAGAACTTGAGCGGCAACTCCAAGCGCATCTCCACGTAAGACATGCATCGCACGAACAGCAAACTCCGAGAATGCATCGGTGAGGAAGACGTAGCCATGTTCAAGTGGTGCGCAGATAATGTAACCATCGCGAATTCCCTTTGCAGCAAGGGCTATGTGATCTTTGAGATCACCTTCAAGAAGATTAACTCTCTCCATGGCTCAATTATCTCCGGATTCCTGTGGTAAATCGAGGGCGCCCAACGAGATCGTTATGAAGCTCAATTTCATCAAAATCCTTGAGCATCGCTGCGGCAATATCGACTGGCTGGCTTTCATGATGTTCAATCGCTAAGAATCCACCGCTCTTCAAGAGGCGTGCTGCCGCGTTGATAAACCTTCGAGGAATCTCCATTCCATCACTTCCGCCGAAGAGAGCGATGGCTGGTTCGTGGTCAGCAACATCCTTAGGGAGCGTTTGCCCATTTGGAATGTAAGGAGGATTGGCAATGACGACATCACATTTGACGCCATCGAGGGCATCTTCTACATCAGCTTCGATGATGCGAACTGTTTCATCGATGCGAGAGACATTCTTACGTAGCCATTGCGCGGCAGCAGGGTCTTTCTCAACCGCAACCAGATGCGTACGTGGTGCCTCGGTTGCTATAGCCAAAGTTAAAGCACCAGATCCTGCGCCGAGGTCGACAACGCTCACTGCGCCTTCACGACTTTCAATATTCTTCAAGACCGCCTCGACGAGAAGCTCGCTCTCTGGGCGAGGAACGAGCACGCCTGGTCCGACTTGAAGTTCGAGGTATCTAAAATATGCAACGCCAGTGAGATATTGCAGCGGCTCATGGGCGCATCTGCGATCGAGTAGCTTCCAGAAGGTTTCTTCAATGATAGTTGTATCGCCAATTGCGACTATCGCATTCTCGACTGTGACCGGATTATGGAGATCCATCCGCGAGATGCCTAGAACATGTGCCAATAAATGTTCTGCATCAACTTCCGGAAAACCCGCCGCACTTAATTGTTCTTTGCCGCTGCGAAGAAATTCCTTGAAAGTTAGCTCCATTGCAATTAGCTCGTCGCAGAGAGTTTTGCTGCCTTGTCGGCATCGAGGAGAGCCTGAATGACATCATCGAGTTCGCCATTGAGAACAGCATCTAAGTTATTGGATTTGTAATTAACGCGGTGATCGCTGAGGCGATTCTCTGGGAAGTTATAGGTACGGATGCGCTCTGAACGATCTACTGTGCGGACCTGGCTCTTGCGCTCTGCAGCAGCTGCTGCATCTGCCTGCTCTTGAGCATGTGCAAGAAGTCGCGCACGCAAGATACGGAGAGCGGATTCCTTATTCTGAAGCTGCGATTTCTCATTCTGGCATGAGACAACAATTCCGGTTGGAGCATGTGTCAATCTCACGGCAGAGTCAGTTGTATTAACTGACTGGCCACCAGGACCTGATGAGCGATACACATCAACGCGAACATCATTCATATTGAGTTCGACATCTACTTCTTCCGCCTCTGGCAATATCAGTACTCCGGCAGCTGATGTGTGAATGCGTCCCTGGCTCTCTGTTTCAGGAACGCGCTGTACGCGGTGCACGCCACCTTCAAATTTCAAACGTGCATAAGGTGACTCACCTGGCTGTGGAGTGCCTTTTGATTTAATCGCCATCGAAATATCTTTGAAGCCGCCGAGATCTGCTTCGGTAAGGTCAATGACTTCAACCTTCCAATTGTGCTTCTCTGCATAGCGTTGATACATGCGGACCAAGTCACCGGCAAAGAGAGCAGATTCATCTCCACCAGCACCTGCCTTGACCTCCATAATGACATCACGATCATCATTGGGATCGCGCGGTAATAGCAACTCTTCTAACTTATCTGCGGCGGCAGCAACGGTTGCCTCCATCGCTGGAATCTCTGCTGCAAACTCTGGATCTTCAGCGGCCATCTCGCGCGCTGCGACGAGATCATCATTGGCGCTCTTCCAGGCATTGAATCCGGCGACTACTGGACCGAGTTGCGCGTAACGACGCCCGAGCTTGCGAGCATTGTTCTGATCTTCGTGGATTGAAGGATCAGCCATCTTTGCTTCAAGCTCTTGGTATTCGCGCACCATTTCATGTGCGGATGCAAAACGATCATCGGTCATCTGACTTCTCCTTTGCAATCACGTAAGGTCTTTTGAAAATATAAATGGGAAATAAAAAGACCGCCCGCAGCTCGAATAAACGAGCTGCGTTGGCGGTCTAATTGGAAAGCTACTTCTTGCCGAAACGCTCTTCGAACTTCGCGACGCGTCCACCGGTATCGAGGATGCGCTGCTTGCCTGTGTAGAACGGGTGGCAGACTGAGCAAACTTCAACGTAGATAGATCCGCTAGGAACTGTTGAGCGAGTTACAAACTTCTCGCCGCAACCACAAGTTACCTGGGTCTCTTTGTACTCTGGGTGGATCTCTGGCTTCATGCTTCAACTCTTTTCTTTACCTGGGTCCGGTCCTTCAATTAATTGAAGGACTGCGGTGAACCAGAAGGGCTAGGCGGAAATCATCCCGTAAAAGCACTCAACCGCAAAATCCACGCGGGATTCTGCGGTTGAGCGAGGGGAAGTAAAGGTTATGAAGCCTTAGGCGCCTTTGTTGGCTTTGCTGGTGGTGTTGGGCGGGCACCAATCAATGGAGTTGCCGGAGCAGCTGGTGCCACACCAAGAGCTGTTACAGCTGCATCGCGCTTCGATGTTGCTGCTGCAACCGCTGCTCGGTAGGCAGTGTTTGCGGCAACCTTTGCGGCTTCAGATGCATCGGCAGCAATCGCAGCATCGCGTGCCGACTTTGCGGCGGCGAGTTCAGCCTTGTACGTCTTAAGGATGTTTCCACGAGTTTCGTTATAACTCTTTCGAGCTACACCAAAAGCTTCGACCGCTGCCTTGTACTGCTCTTTCGAAGATTTACGATTGGCAATATATGTTGCAACAGCAGCGCTATACGCAGCCTTTGCCTTCTGATATTCAGTGAGCGGCTTAGGGCTCGCAGTCGAAGTCGGTGATGACGTTGGAGCTGGAGTCTCGTCTGCAATCGCAGTACCTGTTCCAGCAAGTAATCCTGCTGCTACTAGTAGGGCGACGTTGCGGCTATTTAAGAAAGTTGCCTTCATGATCTTCTCCTTCTTGCTTCAATTATGTGGAACCCCGCCGGATAGTTCATTTCGAAGTTCCTTAAGGTGAAGATTGCACCGCTAGCTTGTGGAAGCTCTGTGATGAGTGCACGAGCCAAATGTGAAAAATAGGTACGAAAAAGCCCCCACAAGCGTTATTCCTGTGAGGGCTTTTCGGTAATTCTTTGAGGCTAGTTGTCTGAGCCGCCGGTCGTCTTCTGGATCTGCATCAAGAATTCAACGTTGGACTTGGTGCCCTTCATCTTCTCAAGCAAGAGCTCGAGCGCAGCCTGTGGCTCGAGCGCGTGCAATACGCGGCGAAGCTTCCAGACAATATTGAGTTCCTCTGAACCCATAAGGATTTCTTCCTTACGAGTTGATGATGAAACAACGTTTACCGCTGGGAAGATGCGCTTATCTGCAAGACGGCGGTCAAGGATGAGCTCCATATTTCCAGTTCCCTTGAACTCTTCGAAGATGACTTCATCCATACGAGAGCCAGTCTCAATAAGAGCTGTTGCAAGAATTGTGAGCGATCCACCATCTTCAATGTTACGAGCTGCACCGAAGAACTTCTTTGGTGGGTAGAGCGCTGCTGAATCAACACCACCAGACAGGTTGCGGGCAGATGCAGGTGCCGCAATGTTGTATGCGCGTCCGAGACGTGTGATTGAATCAAGGAGAACAACAACATCGTGGCCAAGCTCAACGAGACGCTTTGCACGCTCGATTGCGAGCTCTGCAATCATCGTGTGATCTTCTGCAGGGCGATCGAATGTGGATGCGATGACCTCGCCCTTAACAGAGCGAGTCATATCGGTAACTTCTTCTGGGCGCTCATCAACGAGAACGACCATCAAGTGAACCTCAGGGTTGTTGACTGTGATCGCATTAGCAATTGCCTGCAAGACCATTGTCTTTCCTGCCTTTGGTGGAGCAACGATAAGTCCGCGCTGTCCCTTACCAATTGGTGCAATCAGATCGATGACACGAGTTGTAAGAATGTTTGGCTCTGTCTCAAGGCGTAGACGCTCTTGTGGATATAAAGGTGTGAGCTTTCCAAACTCAACTCGAGCCTTTGCCTCTTCTACTGGAACACCGTTAACAGTTTCGAGAGTAATAAGTGGGTTGTACTTTTGCTTCTGCTCGCCCTCGCGTGCCTGGCGAACCTGCCCTGTGACAACGTCACCCTTACGAAGACCGTACTTGCGTACCTGACCCTGTGAGACGTAGACATCGTTAGGTCCTGGAAGGTATCCGGCGGTACGGATAAATGAGTAGTTCTCGAGAATATCGACGAGACCACCGACTGGCACTAGTACATCATCTTCGCCAATGACTGGTTCGCGCTCTTCGCGACCATTACGGTCACGGCCACTGCGGTCACGGTTGCGACCATTACGGTCACGACGATTGCGATTGCGATCGTTGCGATCATAACGATCGCCGCGGTCATTGCGATTGTCCGATGAGTTATCGTCATCTTCATCATTTGAGTTACGAGAATTATTCTTTGGCTCTTCCTCTGAACTTTCAGAGTCATCAGACTTCTTATTGTTGCGCTTAGCGTTACGAGCCTCGCGGCGAGCTTCGCGCTCTGCCTTGGCTGCCTCGCGGTTTGCTGCCTGTAGATCTGCGATTGCAGATACAAGTGCATCCTTCTTGAGCTTTGCCGCGCCTTCGATACCGAGCTGGGAGGCTACTTCCTTGAGTTTCGGAAGTGTCATTGCAGCGAGTTCTGTTGTTGTCATTGATTTCTTTTCTTGAGTGTCTCTAGCTTGATAGAGAGATTGTGGTTATTGCGAGATTCTTGGAACTTAATTTTTACTGAATTACTGTGATTGGTATCAACGTATTCGCCTCATTGAAACCGGCGGTGCTGATGGCAAAACTATAGCAGGGTCGCTCCGCGGGAGGCAATTTCAAGCGGGGTAGCTACAAAGCCCTTACCAGCAGCCATCTTCAACTCTTCTACTTCACGCTGATCAGCTGTGTGAAGGGCGAGAACTGTTGGCCCAGCACCTGAAATAAATGCGGCGATTCCAGCAGCGCGAAGCTTCTGCACCAATGCAAATGAATCAGGCATCGCCTCTGCCCGATAGGACTGGTGCAAGAAATCTTCGGTCGCTGTCAAAAGCAAGTCGGGACGTGTTGTGAGTGCATGGCTCATCAGTGCGGCATTGGTTGTATTTCGAACTGCATCAGCGAATGGGATTGAATCGGGCAACATTTTTCTTGCCTTCGAAGTTGCAAGAGACTTTGCAGGAATGTATGCCATCGCCTGAATACGTGGATCAACATTGAGGTGGATACAGTGTGCAGAGGACTTGTGCTTCTCTACTTCAAACCAAGAGATCGTCGCACCGCCGAAGAGAGACGCTGAAACATTATCTGGATGGCCTTCCATATCTGTTGCTAGAGAGAGTAATTGAATATCGCTCATGTGGTCTTCGCCGTTAAGTACAAGGGCGCGGGCTAGAACAAGGCCTCCAATGATTGCACTTGCAGAAGAGCCTAAGCCGCGACCATGCGGGTTCACGTTAAGCGCACGAATTGCTAAGCCCTTCGGACGTCCACCAAGGAAGTCGAAACCTTTATGCATCGCCTTTACAAGGAGGTTCTTATCGGTGAGCGGAACTTCATCTGCGCCTTCGCCAGTTACATCGATATCGAGAATTGAATCATCGAGAACCTGTGCGACATAGCGGTCGTGCATTGCGAGAGCGAGACCAAATGCGTCGAAGCCAGGGCCAAGGTTTGCCGACGATGCAGGTACCTGTACCTGCATCGGTTTCGCCTTAAAGGTTGGCTTGCTCATTGATTAAGCCTTCTTCAATCCAAGAGCTTCTGCTGCAATATCTGCATTGACAGGAACGCTCACGGGATCTTTGGCACCTTCAAGTGCCCAAGGAATATCCTTCAAGCCATTTCCTGTACATGTAATAACAATCTTCTTTCCGCGAGGAAGTTTTCCGGCGGCCTTATATTTGATCAGCCCTGCGAGACCCGCAGCTGATGATGGCTCGCAGAAGATGCCCTCTTGTGAAGAGAGGATTCGATAAGCGGCCAAAATTTCTTCATCAGTGACTGAATCAATAAGACCTGCGGATTCATCACGCGCTGCAATTGCCTGATTCCAGGAAGCTGGCTTTCCGATACGGATAGCGGTCGCAATGGTTTCTGGATTATCAACTGGGTGGCCAAGAACAAGAGGCGCCGAACCCGCAGCTTGGAATCCCCACATCGCTGGCTTTCTCTTGGAAAGGCCGTCGTTAAAGTATTCGTTGTAACCCTTCCAATACGCAGTGATGTTTCCAGCATTACCCACTGGAAGCGTGTGAATGTCAGGGGCATCTCCGAGAAGATCGACAACCTCAAATGCAGCCGTCTTCTGCCCTTCGATGCGATATGGATTTACTGAGTTAACGAGAGAAACCGGGTACTTTTCAGAAAGTTCGCGAGCAAGAACCAGACAATCATCAAAGTTGCCTTGTACTTGAAGAAGTGTTGCTCCATGTGCAACGGCCTGCGCGAGCTTGCCCATTGCAATCTTTCCTTCAGGAATAAGTACTGCAGGAACCATGCCAGCCTTGACTGCATAGGCTGCTGCTGATGCAGATGTATTTCCTGTTGATGCGCAGATAACTGCCTTTGCGCCATCTTCGGCAGCCTTGGAGATTGCCATTGTCATTCCGCGATCTTTGAACGAACCAGTTGGATTGATTCCTTCAAACTTCACCCAGACTTCGTTATCGAGCATCTCAGAGAGATTGCACGCATAGATGAGTGGAGTGCCGCCTTCTCGGAGAGAGACGATGGGGGTCTTCGAACTTACGGGTAGACGGTGGCGGTATTCCTCAATGACTCCGAGCCACTGATGTGCGCCTTCTTTCTTCTTGAACAATCCCATTACGCACTCGCTCCCTCTACGCGGATCACGCTAGAAATCTTGCTGACAATATCCATCTTCTTCAACGCTTCAACAGTTGCCTTGAGTTCACCTTCGGTTGCAAGGTGGGTAACGATGATGAGTTCGGCATCTGCATCGCGACCATTTTGATCAACAGTTTGAATTGATACTCCTTGAGTCGCAAAAACCTGAGCGATTGAGGCCAAAACACCTGATTTATCTTGGACTTCAAGGCGAATTAAGAACTTGGTTTTAGTGGTTTCAATTGGTGCGATATCTCGATCTGCATAATCAGTCTCGCGCTGCCCGACTGAGTTATGTGCAATATGGCGTGATACCGCGAGAACATCTCCAAGAATTGCAGATGCTGTTGGAGCACCACCTGCACCTCGGCCGTAGAACATCAAAGGTCCAGCTGATTCTGCTTCAACAAAGACAGCGTTGAAGGCATCGCGAACAGATGCAAGTGGGTGCGATTTCTCGAGCATTACCGGGTGCACGCGCACTGAAATTTCATCCGCTGGAGTTAACTCTGCAATTGCCAAGAGCTTGATCACATAGCCAAGTTCTTTGGCGAGTTGAACATCTTCTAAAGTAATGTGTGAAATACCTTCGCGATATACATCTGAGACGGTAACGCGGGTATGGAAGGCGAGTCCAGAGAGAATTGCAGCCTTTGCTGCTGCATCAAAACCTTCAACATCGGCAGTCGGATCTGCTTCGGCGTAACCAAGTTCTTGCGCCTCTTTGAGAGCAACTGCGAATTCTTTATTATCTTCATGCATCTTTGTGAGAATGTAATTTGTTGTTCCGTTAACAATTCCCATTACACGAATGACAAAGTCGCCAACCAAAGAATCTCGGAGCGGGCGAATAATTGGAATAGCACCGGCGACAGAGGCTTCGTAATAGATATCTTCGCCTTGTGCATATGCGGCGGTAAAGAGTTCGGCGCCGTGGCTAGCAAGGAGAGCCTTATTGGCGGTCACAATTGATTTGCGGTTCTTAATTGCAAGATGGGCTAATTCATTTGCAGGTTCGATGCCGCCCATGACTTCAACAATCAGGTCAATCTCTGGATCATTAACAATCGAGAACGGATCAGTCGTAAAGAGCGCAGGATTGATTCCTGGGTAATCTTTAATTGTCCGAACCGCGATTCGAGCGAGTTCGATTTTGACGCCGGCTCGGGTTGAGAGCTCTTCAGTATCTGCAAGGAGAAGTCGTGCTACTTCGCTGCCGACTACGCCACAGCCGAGCATGCCGATACGTACTGGTTTATCTGCTCGACTCATGAGGGGGATTCTTTCACATCTTGGCTACATCGAGAGCGAGCAAATCAGCCTCGGTCTCGCGGCGCACGATTACTCGTGCCTTTCCATCAATAACAGCTACAACTGGCGGGCGGGGTACATGGTTGTAGTTGCTCGCCATCGAGCGTCCATACGCACCCGTTGCTGGTGTTGCGATGAGATCGCCCGGGATCACATCAGATGGAAGTTGAATATCTCGAATAATGATGTCGCCGGTCTCGCAATGCTTTCCCACTAGTCGAGATTGCGCAGTTGGGGCGGTAGAGGTGCGTTGAGCAATGGTTGCAAAGTATTCAGCGTCATAGAGCGCAGTACGAGCGTTATCGCTCATTCCACCATCGACAGAGATGTACTTTCGTACAGATCCATCTTCGATTACTACATCTTTTACTGTACCTACTTCATAGAGAGTGAACATCGTTGGGCCAACAATATTGCGGCCCGGCTCGATTGAAATAGATGGAAGTGCAAGCGAGTACTTTGCACACGCCTCACGAACTGCCTTGCCGATTGTCGGAAGAACATCGGCGGGTTCAACGGTAATTTCACTTGGGAGATAGGCAATTCCATATCCTCCACCAAGATCGAGTTCTGGAAGTTCTACTCCAAAGGTATCGCGATACTTTGCCATAAAAGCTAACAAGCGATCTGCTGCGATTTCAAATGCTTCAGTGCCAAAGATTTGAGAACCGATATGGCAATGCACTCCGCGGAAATCGAGTTCTGGCAAAGTCGCAATCTTTTCAACAGCAGCCCAAGCAGCGCCTGATGCAATAGAAAAACCAAACTTCACATCTTCATGAGCAGTTGAGATTGATTCATGGGTATGCGCTTCGATGCCAGGTGTGAGGCGGATAAGAACCGACTGACGTTTGCCGTGCCTTCGGGCTGCTTCAGCAACTCGATCAATCTCATAGAGCGAATCCATAACGATTGAATGAACGCCAATAGAAACAGCGCGATCGATCTCTGCGACGGATTTGTTATTTCCATGTACCTCAATATGTGAAGGGTCGACTCCGCCTGCGAGTGCTGCAGCCAGCTCACCACCGGTTGCAACATCGATACCGATGCCAATCTCTGAAATCCAATGAGCGACGGCGGTACAGGTGAAAGCCTTTGATGCATAGAAGACATGGCCAGCTTTATCTCCGAACTCAGCCTTGAGCCCATCGCGCCACAAAGTTGCTCTTGTGCGAAATGCTTCTTCATCGAGAAAGAATGTTGGGGTGCCGAATTCTTGGGCAAGATTTGATGCAGGAATTCCTGCAAGGTGAAGCTCTCCATTATTAAAGGAGACATTTCTTGACCACATCGAAGCGCCCTGAGTCGATTGCCCTGACATTACATTCTCTCCGGTGCGCTGACGCCGAGAAGATTGAGACCATTAGCAATCACCTGCATTGTTGCAGCGCAGAGATTTGCACGTGCTGAATGAATTGGCGCAATCGCTTCATCACCGAGTGGTAATACGCGGCAATCGGCATAGAAGCCGTGATAAACGCCAGCGAGCTCCTCGAGATATCGCGCAATACGATGTGGTTCGCGAAGCTCGGCAGCTGTTGCGACGATTCGAGGAAATTCTGCAAGAGTGCCAAGCAATTGGTTTTCGCGATCATGGCTAAGTTGCGCAGGATCAAAGTTATCGAGTCCGGTCGGAATTCCGAGTTCGGCCACATTGCGAAGCACGGCAGCGATACGTGCGTGTGCATACTGCACGTAATAGACCGGGTTCTCATTTGTGTTGCTGCGCAAGATATCGATATCCATCACCATTGGTGTATCTACCGGATAGCGAATGAGTGTGTAGCGAGCAGCATCTACTCCGACCTTTTCGACGAGCTCTGCCAAAGTGATAATGGTGCCAGCGCGCTTTGAGAGCTTAACCTCTTCGCCGCCTTCCATAATCTTTACCAACTGACCGATAAGAACATGAATGTTGTAATCAGGATTATCGCCAGCACAAGCCGCCACCGCGCGAAGGCGATGGATATATCCATGGTGATCTGCCCCCAACATGTAGATACAGATATCAGATCCACGCTCACGCTTATTGATGTAATAAGCGGTATCTGAGGCAAAGTATGTGAGTTCGCCATTCTCCTTAATGAGTACGCGATCTTTATCATCACCGAAATCTGTTGTGCGAAGCCAGACAGCGCCATCCTGCTCGAAGACGTGGCCTTGTTCGCGAAGTTTCTGCATACCGTGATCAACTGCTCCGGATTGATGGAGCGAGCGCTCAGAGAACCAGACATCGAACTTGGTATGGAAAGTTTCGAGGACTGCCTGCTGTTCTGTCAGCTGAACTTTGTAGGCAGCTTCGCGGAAATCTTCACTTGATGAGATTCCAGGATTTTCTGCCACAACAATCTTGGCTAGATCTTTGATGTAATCGCCTTGGTAGCCATCTTCTGGAATTGGATTGCCGAGCGCTGCCGCTTGAACTGATTGACCGAAGAGATCCATCTGGCGACCGCGGTCGTTGATATAAAACTCTTGTGTGACCTTTGCTCCAGCGGCTTTGAGGACGCGACCTAGCGCATCGCCTACAGCTGCCCAACGTGTGTGGCCCAAATGCAATGGGCCTGTTGGGTTTGCGCTAATGAATTCGAGATTGACGGCGACGCCCTTAAGCGAATCGCCCGATCCGTAGGTGTCTCCAGCGTTAAGAATGGTGCGCACCAGCTCTGCCTGATTGGCTCGATCTAAGGTGATATTGATAAATCCAGGTCCTGCAATATCTACCTTGCTTACCCCAGGCAGATCAGCGATTGCGCCTTGCAGAAGTGTTGCAACTTCTCGTGGATTCTTACCAGCCGCCTTCGCCAATTGGAGCGCTATAGATGTGGCGTAATCACCATGGTCACGATTCTTCGGGCGCTCTAGAACTATCGATTCAGGGGCAGATCCTGTGAGCTCGCCATTCTCGATGGCGGCAGCAACGAGCCCACGAATTGAGGCTGCGAGTTGATCTGCAAGTGAGGACATTTGCGTAGTTTAGCCGTGCGTATCCCGACAAGAGCGCGATTTTGGTGTGGGCGCCTAGAAGCCTTACTCTTTCCCCTGCATCTCATATGAAACTGCCTTGAGATGTAAGCGGGAGTGGTGAAATGGCAGACACGCCAGTCTTAGGAACTGGTGCTCCGGCGTGCGGGTTCAAGTCCCGCCTCCCGCACAATCTTTATCTCTCCATCTCTCCCCTTCGGACCTAGACTCTCTCCTATGTCAGATTACGTAGCAGGTTCATGCAATATCGGTCCATCTGAAATCCATCGCCGCTATCAAGTAGCAATCACTGGTGGAGTTCTCTACACAATTCTCGCAGTTGCACTCATAGCAACTGATCAAGGAAGTTCGACTCGATTAATCGCCTTTGCGCCTGCCATGCTCGCCTCCATTGGCTTTATCCAAGCTCGTAGTCGATTCTGCTTCGCCTATGGATTAATGGGTGTCTTTAACTTTGATACCGCCGGAGATGTAAAGAAGATTAAAGATCCAGCTGCCTTAAAAGCAGATCGCGCTCAAGCTTTCAAGATCGTATTGAAGAGCCTCGTCTCAGCCTCTCTCTTGACGGCAATTGTTGTAGCGCTTTAATAAAGGGAACGTTCAATGGCGAAGGCATCTCCTGCAAAGTTAAAGAAATTACAAGGCGAGGCAAAGCGCGCTGCGGCTGCTCGCAAGGCAGAGAAGGCTGCTGCCAAGTGCCCAGTCACCCGAGGTGAGGTTGATCTCGATCAATATGCCGCCGTTGATGGTCAGTGGCGTGAGATTGGTTTGGCAGCGCCGGCTCGGAGAGCTCTGATAGATGAGGGTTACTACACAATCAGCGATCTACGAAAAGCTTCACTTGCAGCTTTGAAGGAGCTTCACGGAATGGGGCCAAATGCCATTCGGATTTTGATTGCAGAGGCTAAGAAGGCAGATATACAACTCCGGAATTGAACTTGTGAAATTCCGCGAAGGTCTAGGAATTGAACTTGTGAAATTCCGCGAAAGTCTAGGTATTAGAGAACGAAGCTGTAGATCAAGAGCGCGCTTCCCACAATTGAAAGAGTGAGGGCGGCGTTACGAGTCTCAAGCCACTTCTTTCCGACCGAAGTAAATGTGAGCGCGATCAGCAGCGCCCCAGGAATAAAGAGTGCAGCGCTCTTCATAAAATTACTTTCAGCGCCTGTCTGATACCGGAGATTGATAAGTCCTACCGCTAGAGCCGCATATGCAGCCATACGGTAATTGTTAATTCGTGCGCTATTCATAGAAGCAACAGTAATGGCAAAGGGCGCCGATTTCTCGACGCCCTTCACTTTTTTACTTATTTAATTAGTGGTCAGCAGCCATACCTTCGGCATGTGACTTCATACGTGCAATCTTGAGGATTGTTAGACCGAATACACACTTAGCAAGGATGTCTGCTGTTGTGTAACCAACCTGAATTGCAACGAATGAGTTCGCTGATGCATCGCCAACGATGTTGAAGATGTAAGCGATTGGGTATACACCCCATGTTGCGATAAGGAGAAGACGCAAGCGCTTCACTGTATCTGCAACGCCCTCTGGCTGACGATCCAAGGACTTTGTAAGCTCCATGAATAGTACGTAGAGGATGTAAAGGAATGGAATTGTTGAAAGAACTCCATAGAGAACCTGTGTGCCCTGATCTGCTGAGATTTCACCTGGGTATCCAAGTGCGATCATTGCAGCTGATGCTGGAACGAGACGCATGATCAATGACTTTGAAACTTCCTTAGCAAGTGCCAATACAGCAATTACCTCAACGAGAAGTAGTGGAACAGTGAGAAGCCAATCTACATAACGGTAAGCCTCGTTAAATGAACCGTGGTCGCCTGAAACGTTAACCATGAATCCATCTGAAGCTTCGCCGAATGAGTTAAAGATTCGCCAGTAGTGGTAACCAGCAATGAATGTAACCATTGATGACATAACTAGCGCATTACGGTACTTAGGTAGCACTCGTGCCTGTGAAACTAATGTGTAAACAGTGCATGCGAGCATTGAAACTAAACCGAGTGAGAACATGTTGTAAACAAGGTTCCACTGGTTGCTATTGAGCGTAACTGACATATCTCCTGAGCCTTTCGTGACTCTCTATCAGTGCGGACCGGGCGGCCCGTAAGACCGTAGGTCAACGCTTATAGCCCAGGGCTACGTTGGCCTTCGATAAGTGAAAGTGTGAACCTATTGCGAGGGGTTTGCACTTCTAAACGATGCTTATTTCCAATTTTTTCTGCGATGTTACCGGTGAGTCACGCGTAATCTAGAAAAATAATCCAGAATTGTTATAGAACTTCGCTCAAAAGCGTTTCAACTCGCGCCTTTATTTCATCTCTGATAACGCGGACAGACTCAATGCCTTGGCCGGCAGGATCATCGAGCTTCCAATCTTCATAGCGCTTACCTGGATAGTAAGGACATGCATCACCACATCCCATTGTGATAACGACATCTGATTGTTGCACCGCTTCGGGTGTCAGAACTTTAGGCTTTTGATTTGCGATATCGATTCCGAGTTCATGCATCGCTTCAACTGCAATTGGATTTATCGAATCTTTAGGAGCTGAGCCAGCAGAGAGAACTTCAACGCGATCTCCTCCTAGTTCGCGCATAAATCCTGCAGCCATCTGTGATCGACCTGCATTGTGGACACAGACGAACATGATTGTCTTCTTCTCGCTCATTATTTCTTCTCCTTTGGATTGAGATAGGTAAAGAGTAAATATCCCAGCGCTGCACCCATGATTTGAAATGGGATAAAGGTTGCTGCTGAATGAGGGGTTATCCCAGCAAAACTATTGGAAAAGATACGGCCAATTGCGATTGCAGGATTAGCAAAAGATGTTGAAGAGGTGAAGAAGTAAGCAGCAAATATCCAGGATGCGACTCCCACAGCGACTTTCTTGCCGCTCTTGATTGTTGAGAGTTGATAAATAACGAAGATCAAACCAGCTGTGGCGACAACTTCACTCAGCAGTAGATTTCCACCATCGCGCGATTTGCCTGAAATATCAATAGCTGGATGCTTGAAGAGAACATTGGCGAGAATTGTTCCGCCGATTGCACCGCTTATTTGTGCCGCGGTAAAGATCGAAGCCAATTTAGCGGAGAGTTCTTTTCTAAATAAAGAGATACCTGTAACCAGAGGATTGAAATGTGCTCCGCTGATCGGTGCAAATAGAGT
>JACCEC012788183.1_pt1 | contig 20993 bp, 18 predicted proteins | sample 7450121 | NCBI WGS metagenome assembly JACCEC01 (sample SAMN15323455, study PRJNA562643) | freshwater metagenome | isolation source: river surface water | place: USA:Blue River Watershed | collected 2017-08-18 | reverse complement strand
TTCGTGATGCCGTTAACGCCGGAATAGTAGTTGTCGCAGCGGCGGGAAACTCAGCCTGTCAGGCTACTTTTGAAAATCAAGACGGTATTCGGCAGCGAAACTGCACCCAAACCTCAAAATCAGTTGGTTTTCCAGCTGCCTACGCACAGGACGGTCTAATCTCGGTTGGCTCGGTGGATAACCTACGCAAAAGAGCTGTCTACTCGAGCTACAACGCCCACGTTGACATCATGGCCCCCGGAACAGGGGTTGCTACAACGTATCCTTGGGGCCCTAATGCCGACTTTGGCGGTACGTCCGCCGCCGCTCCCGTTGTCGCCGGTGTAGTTGCACTGATCAAAGAAGCAGCCCCCCAACTTACTCCGGCACAGATCCAAGCCGTTCTGCAGATGAGTACTACCGACTCGACTGTGGTTAAGCCAGACGTCTGGGATACCTGCACCTGGGACGCAACCACGAGTCGCTGGTCATGCCAAGGGCTTTCGCCTTCAACATTTCCCGAGCGCTACTTTGGCGCTTCGGGAGTGGTTGATGCCAAGGCAGCCGTTCAGCTAGCAATCGCAACACAGGCAAAACTCGACTCGCAGGATTCCGCAGCGGTTGCAGTCACAAGCCCGACGTCCCTAACCGTTGATTGGTCCGCAGCAGGCTTGGGCACTGGTCCTTATTCGGTCAAGCTCGATGGCAGGACGGTTTCGGAGACGGTTGGCGAATCCGTAACTCTTACAGACCTGGTCGAGAACGCGACGTACGCCGTCACGGTCGAAGACGCCTCGGGAACGGCTACTCTCGCAACCCTTGCAACTCCGGCTTCACCGATGGCGCTTTCGCCCAGGACGCTGAGCACTGTGAGTGTCTACGCGGATTACATTCGACTCCACAACATCGAGTATGCCGAAGAACCTGGAGTCCTTTCCCTCTCGGATGGAACTCGAATACCGTGCCGTTACCAGAACTGCGAATACAGCCTTCCCGGAGGAACCTTCACAGCGACGTACGCACTGATGGACAGCTTGGGGCGTATTAGCGCCGAATCGAATGAGATTCAAATAACCTCGCCCCTCGCATTCCCTGCTCCCAAGAATGTTCGGTTAGACAACTTCACAGAAAATTCGGCGCGCCTAAGCTGGGACCCTGTTGAGGGAGCGGCTCATTACTACTACTACGACAATGGTGCTGGTGCTTGGCTGACAACAACGCAGACAAGCGTGACCATTTCTAACCTTCGAGCAGGATTGCCAAATTCCACCAAGGTGGCGGTGAGTAACTCAAACGGCAATCCTCTGGGCGTTTGGAGCGCTTGGGCCTGGTTTTACGCTTTCCCGCCTGAGCTCCCCGGCTTTGATGGCCTGACGAAAAAGCGCATTTCACCCACAGAGCTCGAGATCGGCTTCACCCCATTGCAGGGAGCAGATCGAATCGTATTCTTCAGATCTGACGGCCGAGTTCAGTACATGCCTGCGTCTTCCCCCGTAATCATGGACCGTTTTAACCAGCAGGATGAGGGTAAAACCTTCACCTACTACATAGTCGCAATTGACGACATAGAGTTCGGAATGCATTACGGGCAGATTTCCGAGCCAATCACAGTGACAGTGCCATACAGCCAGCGCACAGACAGCCTGGTTCTGACCGGCTCAACCCAAGACTTGGTGCTAGGTCAAGAGCGTGTAATCACCGCGAGCACAACATCCGGCCGCGCGGTCGAGTGGCAGCACCAAGACAACACCTGCACGTTCAACCAACTCACGGGCACAGCTGTGTCAGTGCGGGCAGACGTTGCCGACCGGGACTGCGTGATTCGCGGAAACCTTCCCGAAACAGCAGATTGGAAGGCCGCAACCGCGGAAATCCGGTTCCGAATCATCAAAAAGACGGATGCGATTACTCTCGCGGGGGTTGTTTCGAAACTCGCGTTCGGCCAGGTTGTGACCATTACCGCGACGAGCACATCGAACCGGCTGGTTGACTGGAACATAAACTGCCCCGATGTAAAAACCGTTGGTCCAAACAAGGTTCAGGTCAAAGCAACTGCGAGTTCTGGGTCGTGCTTGATCCGAGCCTCGCTTCCGATGAGCTCCGATTGGTCCGGCGCACAGGCCGAAACCACGCAAAACTTGACCAAGGCGACCGACAAAATCTCAATGAGTACGGCCCTGACCCTCGCTAAAAAGAAGCCACTGACGGTGGCCTATAAAACTACTTCTGGACGTCAACTCACACTGGTCAGCACCAGCAAGTGCACTGTGAAGCGAATCTCGACAAACCGGTTCCAGGTTTCAAGCAAGTACACGAGTGGGTCTTGCAACATCACCGCAACGCTGCCGGAGAGCTCGACGACCCTCGGGACTAAAGCAATCCTGAAAGTTACGCTTCGCTAGGAAGCTTGAGGCGAGAAAGCAGGGATCCGGCCGCCGCAAGTGCAGCAACCGAAGCACCGAGCCAAATAGGCCAAGAGTCCCCCGCCACGTGAATGAGTAGCGCGCCTAGGCCCGGAATCAAAAACGAAGGCAAAATTCCAACCGTGTTGAAGAGTCCTGCCGGTCTTCCAAGTTCAGCGTCGGCTTGAAAAAGTTGTCGCAGTATCGGGAACTGAGTTGCGATGTTCGCACCCGTGCCGACACCGATGGTTAGCGCTCCTACCACCAGTAGAACCTCAGTGTTGCCGAAAGCAAGAATGAGCAACCCAATCGCAGAGGTGAGCAGAGACACTTCGAAAAGTCGGCGCTGAATTCGACCGGATCTCACACCGAAACCCACCCCAAGTGCTGCCACCAAGAAAGTAAGTGCCGAGAACGAATAGAGCGCCTGCGATAGAGCGGCAGCTGCTTCAGTGTCTCCCGAAGTTAATCTCAAAGCCAACTGGTAGAAGTAATCTGTAGCCAATGCCGAGACTGCCAGAGAGGCAGTCGCCGCAAACAAGAAGTAGAAGAACGAACGGCTGTACTTGGTGCCAGTCGGCCCCTCAACCTCAATAGGCTTCGTCAACTTCTCCTTTGTGACAGCCGCCGGCAAGGCGAGAGCGAAAGCGGTCAGCGAGCCAATCAGAATAACTGCACCAGGATCGTTCTCGGTCAGGGTGCCAATGAGTGCTCCGTAGAGAATGGCAAGCATCGCTCCAACGCCAAACAGGCTCGAAGCCATCGCGATAAATCTCGGAGGCAACTGTTCCAACACAATGGCGGTTCCCACGCTGAGGATTGCCGCCGCCGGCAATTGCATGAGCGACCACAACACCATGATTGTGGGGATGCTGTCGACTTGGGAGAGTAGCCAGCCAATCGGTACCAAAGTCACAACCGCAAAGATGAACACAGGCTGCCTCGAACCCCGCGTCTGCACCAAGCGGTCACTAAGCCGACCAAATAGCAAGAATGCAACGGCGGCAACGAGAGCGCCAGTGGCGGCAAGAATCGAGAACCAGAAAGCGGAATCCTTGCTACCGACAATTTCGGTCAACCGCACGTTCGCCGCCACAGGGCCGGTAGAGAGAATCGTCACATAGCCGGCAAGGACTGCCGCGGCCAGAGAGAAAAGGCGGAAGCCCGGCTTAAGCGGTTTCAAGGTACTCACGCAACATCCCTTCGATGTCGGTTGTGCCCCCGCTAATGACATGTTCAAAAACCAAGCCGTCCAGGTAAAGAACCACCTTTCTGGCCTCCTTACGGTTTTCGTAAAGCTGCAAGAGGCGAGCTACATAGCTCTCGACATCAGCCTGCAACTGGCGAATCACGTCGGCGTACTCTTCGTCCAAAGCCGCGGTGAGAACGTTTTGCTGGGTAACGGCCAGATTCTTTACTGTTCGGTTTGGCCCGTAGGTGAAGAGCAAAATCTGTTCGGCGAGAGTCTTGTCGAGCTTCTGCTCAAGGGTTGCCAATGCCTTTTCACGTTTGTTGTGATCAATTGAAAATGCGAGCTTCAAAGCTTCGCGACGAAGCGCCTTGACCGACTTGAAGTAATAGGTTGTGGATCTCAGGTTCGCGTTCGCGCGTTCGGCGACGCGACGGTGAGTTACCGAATCGAGGCCTTCTTCGAGCAACTCGTTGGTGGCCGCCGCGATGATCGACTGAACCGCTTCTTCGGCTCGCTCGAGTCTGGGCTGTCTGGTTTCCATAGGTTTCTAGGCTAACCCCGAAAGGTGGCAACCGCCGATGCTTAAATGCAAAAAGCCCCGATGTTTCGGGGCTTTTTGTTTGGAGCGGAGACGAGAGGATTTGAACCTCCGAACCCCTTTCAGGGTTACCTCATTAGCAGTGAGGCGCACTCGACCGGGCTATGCGACGTCTCCTTGGAACTCGACTAGTTTAGCCGAAAAAGCTAAGGGGTCTAAAGTCAAATTCTTTCGCGGACCTGAATGACGTTGCCGTCAGGGTCGTTGCCGTCGGCGTAGCGCCAAGACTCGTATTCGTTGGTGTCGCTCTTGATGTGTCCGCCAGTTCGGCCGGCTGCCAACTTGGCTTTTTCGATGCTGTCGATTGTGAAAACCGGCTTGATCGGGTTGTCTTCGCCAAGGGTTGGCTCCGAGCGGTATTCCTCCGGGAGCAGGTGGATGAGCACCTCGTTATTTGCGTTGCCCACACTGGCGAACGTTTCGGAGACATACGGGTGCGCGTCCTCGAAAAGGGACTTGTAGAAGTCCACGGATTTTTCGAGGTTAGAAACCCACAGAACGATTGTTGTCATTAGCACTCCACTACGTTTACGGCGAGACCACCCATCGAGGTCTCCTTATATTTTGTGGACATGTCGGCACCGGTTTGGCGCATCGTTTCGATAACGGTGTCGAGCGAGATTTTGTGCTGGCCCGTTCCGTTTAAGGCGAGGCGCACGGCAGCGACGGCGGTGCCAGCCGCAATTGCGTTGCGTTCGATGCAGGGGAGTTGGACGAATCCACCGACGGGGTCACAGGTGAGACCAAGGTTGTGTTCCATGGCGATCTCTGCGGCGTTCTCTACTTGGCGAGGGGTTCCGCCGAGAATCTGAGCCAGGGCAGCGGCGGCCATTGAGCAAGCCGAACCAACCTCACCCTGGCAGCCTGCCTCGGCACCAGAAATGCTCGCGTTGCGTTTGTAAAGGCCACCAATTGTTGCTGCGGTGATCAGAAAGTCGATTGCGATCTTCTCTTCTGATATGTTCTTGTGTTTCAGCGCGTAGTACGCGACCGCTGGGATGATGCCGGCTGCTCCGTTGGTCGGTGCCGTGACTACTCGGTTGCCCGCCGCGTTTTCCTCGTTCACGGCAATTGCGTAGGCCTGGAGGGCCTCCATCGACTGGTCGCCATCGCGGGTTTCAAGGCGACGGTGAATGCCAGCGGCTCGGCGTTCTACTTTGAGGAACCCGGGGAGGATGCCCTCGGTTTCGAGCCCTGCCTCAATGCAGGTTTTCATCGCGTGCCAAATTCGTCTGAGTTCGGTGGGCACATCTCTGTCTGGGCGCTGGGCCTGCTCATTGGCCATGCCCACCTGGGCGATGGTGAGTTTCTCGCGTTCGCAAATTGCGAGCAGTTCGTCGGCCGATTGGTAGGGGTACGGGAGCTGCTGCGGTGCCTTGGGCGTGCGGTCGTCGGTTTCGACAAACCCGCCGCCGACCGAGTAGTAGAACTTTTCGAAACCACCGGCTTCGAACTTCATGGCGTTGGAATGCCGTGGAAGGTGGGTTCTAGGTTCTAAGACGAACTCGACCTCAGGGTTTTCCGTTAGGTTGCGCACAGCCTCCGGGTCGCAGGTTTCCGGCTGAGCGCCTTCGAGTCCAGCGAGGATTGCGTTCTTGGTTCCGTGGCCGACACCGGTGGCACCGAGTGATCCAAAAAGGGTGACGCGCACGGCTGATTGGGGTATCCCCTTGCTCTGCAGTTCAGCGGCGAACTGTGCCGCGGCTCTCATCGGGCCCACTGTGTGTGAGCTCGAAGGGCCGATGCCGATCGTAAAAAGATCCAGAGCCGAAACATGTTCGGTCATGTGAAAAGACTAACCCGAACAGGTCGTTTGTGAACCGTTGGTTCCTCGGTAGGAGTCGTCCAGGACGTCCTCGGTGGCCGTTGGGTTAGGGGTCGGCGTTGCGCTTGCCGAAGCGGTTGGCGCAGGTGTTGCCACGACTGCACCAGAGCCAGGCTGCGCCTTAGCGATTAGAAGCGGCTCGTCTTTCTGCAGCTTCTCGAAGATTGGGTCAGCCTTCTCGTAGATCGGCATTACGCGCCCGGAGTAAGGGGCGGGCAGTCCGCCGCGCGAAGGCACTTGGAGGAAGGTGATGCGCTCGAGCGGAATGTCTTTCAGTGCACCAGCAATCGCAACCATGGTGCCGAGGTCGGCGAGCGAGCTCGACAGAGTCATGTTGCGCACGGCCGCGTTAGCGAGTGCGTACAGCTTGATCGGGTCGGTGAGGATCCCGTCGCCTCGGACCTTGCGAACCAGTGAGGTTAGGAACACCTGCTGGTTCGAGATGCGGCTTAGGTCGGAACCGTCGCCGACGCCGTGGCGGGTGCGGAGGAACTGCAGTGCCTGCAGACCCTGAAGCACGTGCTCGCCCTTCTTGAGGTCGAGGTGGGTGTATTCGTCAACAATGTCGTTGGCAACACAGACCTCAACACCGCCGATGGCGTTTGACATCTCGATAACGCCCTTGAAGTTGATCATCGCGAGATACGGGATCTTGACTCCGGTCAACTTCTCGACGGTCAAGAGTGTGCAACCGGGGCCACCGTTGGCAATGGTCGCGTTGATCTGGCCCATGCTCTGCGGAAGGTAACCTGGGCCGCCGGTGGTGCTAGGGCATGCCGGCCACGGCACCATTAGGTCGCGAGGGAAGCTGAGCGCTACGGCGTTCTTTCGGTTAGCCGAAACGTGAAGCAAGATGATAACGTCGGCGAGTGTCGATTTGTCGGTACCGAAAACCTTGGACTGGCCCTCTCGGGTGTCGGAGCCGACCAGCAGAACGTTGATCGGGCCTTTGAGGTCTTCGGCGGTCGGCGGTTCGATTGGGTTGCCGTTAGAGTCGAGCAACTTGACGCTGCCGTTGCCCAGTTGGGCTGTAATGCCCCAAACCGAGATGCCACCAACCGCGATTACTCCGCCGAGTGCGATCGCTAGGGCTTTGAAGAAGATGCCCCAAATTGCCGAGGAAAGTTTTTGAACCGGGATCGCGCCGTGCCTAGCGAAAGCACGACGGGACTTCAGAAGTCCTCGATTGTCGTGTTTCGCAGCCATTGATCACCTTTCTGGCGGAGGGCGTGGGATTCGAACCCACGGAACCTTTCAGTTCACTGGTTTTCAAGACCAGCTCCATCGGCCGCTCGGACAGCCCTCCTGAGCTTCATCAATGAAGCAACACTCAGTTTAGCCGAGAGACTCTGTAAACAGAATGCCCTCGAAACCTGAGAGAACCCTGGCAACTCCATCGTCTTCTACTGAGGATGTGACTGCGCTGGCCGCGGCTTTGACTTCGTCGGGTCCTTGACCCATGGCGAAACCGAAGCCGCCCTCGGCTCTCGCCCACTGCAACATGTCGATGTCGTTTCTGCCATCGCCGATTGCGATCAGTTGATGCTTGGGGATTCCGAGGTCGGCGCGAATCTTTTCGAGAGCGCTGGCCTTGGTGATTCCCTTCGGTGCGATGTCTAGCCAAGCGGTGTAGCCGATGGCATAACTGACCGAGTGAAGACCGATGGATTCAATCTTGTCGAGGAAATCTGCGACGTCGTGGCCAGGGCTGAGAACGACAACTCGGCTCACCGGGCTACCGACTAGCTGCTCGAGCGGCGTTTCGATGTTCTGGTCGCCAAGGGCGTACTTGGGGAAGTGCTTGTGGAATCGGTAGCTGCCGTCTGGGGTCTCAACGGCAAAGTGCGCCTCAGGTAGTGCCTCGATCAGCTTGCCTAGCACTTCGGTTGGGTCGAAGGTCACGACTTCGTCGTGGTGGTAACCGCGCGGGTGAGTTGGGTCAACCTTGATGCGAACCGCTCCGTTCGAGGCGACGGCCGGGCCGTGCTCGAAACCGAGTTGCTGAATTACAGGAATCGCGTTAGCAGCGGAGCGGCCGGTGGCAACCACGATCTGGTGCCCGAGGTCGCGCACGCGCTTGACCTCATCGATGACCGGCTGGGCCAGATAACCGTCGTCGTGAACGAGCGTGCCATCGATGTCGATAGCGATCAGCCAGCGGTCCTCCGGAGGTAACACTCTCTAGCCACGCGCCTTCGGGGTGATCAGTTCGGTTCCGCCAAGGTAAGGCTGAAGTGCCTTTGGCACCTTCACCGAGCCGTCGGCCTGCTGGTGGTTTTCGAGAATCGCTACCAACCAGCGGGTGGTGGCAAGGGTTCCGTTGAGTGTTGCAACCGGAGCTGTCTTTCCGTCTTCCTTGCGGTAACGAACGTTCAGGCGGCGAGCCTGGAAGGTTGTGCAGTTCGAGGTCGAGGTGAGTTCTCGGTAGGTGCCCTGCGTCGGAACCCATGCTTCCGCGTCGAACTTGCGGGCGGCGCTCGAACCGAGGTCGCCGGCTGCGGTGTCGATCACGCGGTACGGGAGCTCGCAGGCCTGAAGCATCGCCTCCTGGAAGCCGAGGAGCTTGGCGTGCTCTGCCTCGGCATCGGCTGGGTCGATGTAGCTGAACATCTCAAGCTTGTTGAACTGGTGGACGCGAAGGATTCCGCGGGTGTCTTTGCCGTGGCTGCCTGCTTCGCGGCGGTAGCACGTGCTCCAACCGGCGTAGCGAAGCGGGCCCTCGCTGAGGTCGATGATTTCGTCGCGGTGGTAGCCGGCGAGCGCTACCTCGCTCGTGCCGGTTAGGTAGAGGTCGTCTGCGGGTAGGTAGTAAATTTCATCTGCGTGCTCACCGAGGAACCCGGTGCCTGCCATAACCTCTGGGCGCACCAGGGTCGGCGTGATGAGAGCGGTGAAGTCGTTCTTGCTGGCTAGGTCTAGAGCCATGTTCATGAGCGCTAGCTCTAGACGCGCACCCCAACCCTTTAGAAAGTAGAAACGGCTGCCAGAAATCTTGGTGCCGCGCTCGATGTCGATTACGTCGAGAAGTTCGCCGAGGGCAACGTGGTCTTTTGGCTCAAAGTCAAAGGCAGGCTTGGTGCCAACCTCTCGGACGACCACAAAGTCATCTTCGCCACCGGCTGGGACGCCATCAATTACGACGTTCTCAATCTTCCAAATCAGCTTGTCTAGAGCGTCTGCCGCTTCGTTCGACTCCGCCTCGGCTGCCTTCACGCGGGTGCCGAGTTCCTGGGCCTTTGCTACAAGTGCCTGCTTCTCTTCTTTAGGTGCGGTGGCTACCTCTTTGCTAAGTGCGTTTTGCTCGGCACGAAGGTTCTCAAACTCCACGAGCTTTGCGCGCCACTGGGCGTCGGCTGCGGCTGCGTCATCTACGAGCGACTCGCTGGCACCGCGAGCGCGCTGAGACGCCTTAATCGCTGCTGGGTTTTCGCGGAGAAGGTTTAGGTCAATCACCCTTCAAGGTTACGCGATAGGCCAATGGACGAGCCGTTTAGCCAAAAACATGTAACTTGTTGATAACTGGACCCTTTCGGCGAGTTTTTGAGTCCAAAATGGGCTTATGAACGAACGTGCGGGGCAAAAGGCTCAATCATCCGACCTAGTCGACATCACCGGCCTGATTGAGGCGTACTACAACAACCACCCCGACGTAGGCGTTGCCGAGCAAAAGGTTGCCTTTGGCACCTCTGGTCACCGCGGTAACTCGCTGAACACCTCGTTCAACCACGACCACATTGCCGCCATCACCCAGGCGATTGTCGAGTATCGCCGCAACGAGAACATCCAAGGCCCGATCTACGTCGGCAAAGACACCCACGCGCTCAGCGGGCCAGCCGAGCTGACGGCTCTCGAGGTTCTAGCGGGCAACGGCGTTCCCGCGCTTATCGACCTCGACGAACGCTACACCCCCACCCCAGCTGTCTCGGTGGCAATCATCAATCACAACCTCGGTATGTCTGAATCTGCCGGAACACGTGCCGACGGACTGGTGATCACCCCGAGCCACAACCCGCCGACCGATGGCGGCTTCAAGTACAACCCTCCTCACGGCGGGCCTGCTGATTCAGACGCCACTAACTGGATAGCCAACCGAGCCAACGAAATCATCGCCGGCGGATTGCGCGAAGTTAAGAAGGCGGCACCGAACGCCAACCGCTTCGACTTCAAGGGCAACTACATTTCACAGCTGGGCGAAGTCCTAAACATGGACGCGATCTCGGGCGCAAGCGTCTCAATCGGCGCCGACCCGATGGGTGGTGCCTCGGTTGACTACTGGGGTGAAATCAGCGAGCGCTACAAACTGAACCTGACCGTGGTGAACCCGACGGTTGACTTTCAGTTCGGCTTCATGAGCCTCGACTGGGACGGCAAGATCCGCATGGATTGCTCGAGCCCGTTCGCAATGGCATCGCTGATCGAGGGCCGCAACCGCTTCGACATCTCCACGGGCAACGACGCCGACGCCGACCGTCACGGAATCGTCACCAAAGACTTTGGCCTGATGAACCCGAACCACTTCTTGGCGGTGTCGATCGACTACCTCTACAGAAACCGTCCGGGCTGGTCGCCTGAGGCCGCTGTCGGCAAAACCATGGTTTCGTCTTCGATCATCAACCGGGTTGTCGAGTCGCTCGGTCGCAAGTTGATCGAAGTCCCGGTTGGCTTCAAGTGGTTTGTCCCCGGGCTTATCGACGGATCGGTTGGCTTTGGTGGCGAGGAATCCGCGGGTGCTTCGTTCTTGCGCAAAGACGGCAAGGCTTGGTCGACCGACAAAGACGGCCTGATTCTCGCCCTGCTCGCCAGCGAGATAACGGCTGTAACCGGCAAAACTCCTTCGCAGCATTACAAGGACCTAACCGACAGGTTCGGCGCCAGTGTTTACGAACGCATCGATGCCGCAGCGACTCCAGCTCAGAAGTCGAAACTTGGCAAGCTGAGCGCCGACGCAGTTAGCGCATCGACCCTAGCGGGCGAACCGATAACCGCGATCCTGACCCACGCACCAGGCAACGGTGCTGCACTGGGCGGTTTGAAGGTTGAAACCGAAAACGCGTGGTTTGCCGCCAGACCTTCGGGCACCGAAGACGTTTACAAGATTTACGGCGAATCGTTCAAGGGTGCCGAGCATCTAAAGCTGGTGCAGGCTGAAGCCAAGGCGCTAGTTGATGGAGTTCTTGGCTAGTAACTAGGCGCTGCCGCCGAGTGCCAGAAGCGCTCGAGCACAGTCACACCTGTTTTGTTCATCTCGGTTGCGAGTTCGACACCCACGAATCGCAAGTGCCACGGTTCGAACTGGTAACCGGTGGTCTTTGAAGCGAACTCGGGGTAGCGAATGATGAAGCCGTACTGCCAGGCGTTCTTGGCAAGCCACTTGCCTGCTTTTGTTGTGGCAAAGCAAACACGAATTCGGCAACCTTGACTAGGCTCCCAAACATCAACCGCAAGACCGGTTTGGTGTTCGCTGTAGCCCGGTCTTGCCGCAAGTCGTTCGCCCGGACCCAGACCCCACTTGGCAACCGCGTTTGCGTGGACGGCTTTTTGTTCCGAGAAAGAGCGGTAGCCGCTGGCAATTGTGATCGAACCAACTCCGGCCTTTTTGCCCGCCGCGGCAAGTAGTAGAAATGCCTCCGCGGCTGGTTTGGCGAGCTTGTAGCCACCGCCGTTGAACTTGTTTGGCGCAACCAATGACTTTGGAACGTACTTGATCGGGTTCAGCGGGCGCTTTTTGTTCACCAACACCCAGGGGGAGTCCGCTTTGCTGATCGAGTACAGCTTTCGGTCAAACTCTTCAACGGCGGTTGCCGGAGCGCTTGCGCTTAGAATCGAAGCCAGTGCAGTTGCGGCGGCTAAGACCCCGAAAGTTTTTCTAAGCATGGTTTCAAGCCTAACTTTTATATAGAAGAGAGTTCCTTTTGTCCTCGAACACCAAGACCCCGGTAGCCGGTCAGATGAGCCATAAACAAATTTTGCTAGTGCTGGTTGGCCTGATGGCAGGTATGTTCCTTTCGGCTCTAGACCAGAGCGTTGTCGGAACCGCGATGCGAACCATCTCGGACGACCTCAAAGGCCTGGAACTTCAAGCTTGGGTCACTACCGCGTACCTGATTACCTCGACAATCGCCACCCCGATTTACGGAAAGCTCGGTGACATTTTTGGTCGCCGCCGTCTCTTCCTTTCGGCGATCATCATCTTCGTTGCCGGATCTGCGCTATCTGCGCTTTCCACTTCGATGTATGAGCTCGCCGGCTGGCGCGCAATCCAGGGAATCGGCGCTGGTGGTCTGTTCTCGCTTGCCATCACAGTCCTAAGCGACATTGCTTCGCCTCGCGAACGCGCTCGCTACCAGGGTTACATCCTCGCGGTGTTCGCTACTTCGAGCGTTCTCGGCCCGGTCATCGGTGGGCTTTTCGCCGGAGCTGACGAGATCCTCTTTGTTTCTGGCTGGAAGTGGATCTTCCTAATGAACGTGCCAATTGGTGCTCTCGCCATCTTCCTGGTTTGGAAGTTCCTTCACGTGCCGCACACGCCGGTCAACCACCGCATCGACTGGCTGGGTGCAGGAACCATCGTCGTCGGTGTTGTTCCGATGCTTCTAGTTGCAGAGAACGGCCGCGACTGGGGTTGGGGCAGTGCTCTTTCGATCTCGATGTACGCCCTGAGCATCATCGGTATCGTCTCGTTCATCTTGGCCGAGCGCAAAGCAGGAGAAGAAGCGATTCTTCCGCTCAAGTTGTTCAGCAACCGCACCTTCACACTGACCACAATCCTCGGTGTAATCGTCGGTGTCGGAATGTTCGGTGGCATGATGACGCTTCCGCTGATGCTTCAGATCGTCAACGGAGTGACTCCGACCGAATCGGGCTTGCTCATGCTACCGATGGTTCTCGGCATGATGACCGCAACCATGATCAGCGGTCAGATCACCAGCCGTACCGGTCAGTACAAGGTGTTCATGGTTGTCGGCACAGGCATGCTTACCGCCGGTTACGCGAGCCTGTTCGGCTACCAGTACGACACTCCGATCTGGGCACTCTCGCTATCGATGGTTTTGATCGGTATGGGCCTCGGCCAGTTGATGCAGACCCTAACTCTCGCCGCGCAGAACGCCGTAGAGGCAAAGGACATCGGTGTAGCAACATCTTCGACCATGTTTTTCCGTCAAATGGGTGGAACCCTTGGCGTCGCCGTATTCATCTCGATCCTCTTCAACCGTCTGCCGGACGCGATCAAGGCATCGCTCAGCAACAAGGAGGTTGTCGCGGGTCTAAGCTCGGCCGCCACCGACTCGTCGCTACCGGTTGAGACTCAGCAGATGGCCGGCGGCCTGCGCGCTGCTTCGCAGAACCCGGACCTGTTCGACCAGCTGAGTGCCAACGGCCCTGACCTCAGCACAGACTCTTCGTTCCTAACGAACCTAGACCCACGAGTCGCTCGCCCATTCTTGATGGGCTTCGCCGACTCCGCTGTAGCAGTATTCGTCAGTGCCGCAGCAGTTGTCGCAATCGCATTCGTTCTGTCTTGGTTCATCAAGGCTCTGCCGCTTCGCACGAAGTCGGCGGCCGAAGAAGCTGCTGACGCAGCGGCAATGGGGCACTAACCTAGAAGTAATAAGTAACGCACGGGAGCCTAAGGGCTGAGAGGGCGAATTCGCCGACCGTTAAACCTGATCCGGGTAATGCCGGCGTAGGAAGGAGTTGGAATGTTTCGTATTCCAAAAATCGCATACATGGTGTTAGCAACTTCGCTGCTTGCAGGTTGCGCCCCGGCAGGTCCAACCAAGTTGACTCTGGCAACCCACGACTCAGCAGTGTTTAGTGAGGAGCTGATTGCCGCCTTCGAGGCCGAGACCGGCTATGAGCTAACCGTGGTTAAGGGTGGCGACACCGGAGCGCTCACCAACAAGTTGGTTCTCACCAAAGACCAACCGATTGCCGATGCCGTTTATGGCATCGACAATACGTTCATGGGTGCTGCAGAAGAGAACGGGATTCTCGAACAGGGCACCGTAACCGAGATCGACTATGCCGACATCTGCTTCAACTACGACGCAGCCTGGTTCCGCTCAAATAAGGTGGAGCCACCTAAGGACTGGGCACAGCTCACCGAGCCGACCTATCGCGGTCTCACAGTTCTTCAGAACCCAACAACCTCGTCAACAGGCCTGGGCTTCTTGGCCGCTACCGTGTCTCGTTTCGGCGAGGGTGGTTGGCAAGAATTCTGGAACGCCCTGAAAGCTAACGACGTCAAAGTTGTAGCCGGTTGGGAAGACGCTTACTACACTCACTTCTCCGGCTCGGCCGGAAAGGGTGCTTACCCCGTGGTCCTTAGCTATTCGTCTTCACCAGCCGATGAGGCAGACACAGTAGCGCTTCGGACCAACTGCTTCAGGCAGACCGAGTATGCCTCCGTTCTGAAGAATGCCAAGAACTCAGCCGGCGCCAAGAAGCTAGTCGAATGGCTAACTAAAGATGCCTTCCAGAGCACCCTTCCAACCGCGATGTATGTTTACCCGATCAACTCGAATGTAGCGATTCCAGAGAACTGGGCAACCAAGGCTCCCGCTGCACTCACGACTATTGGGTCAGAGCTCAACATCAGCGAGAAGCGCAAACAGTGGCTAGCTTCTTGGAGCAAACTCTTTGGCTAGAAAACTAGCTTGGGCTGTCCCGATACTTTTCATCGGGGCACTCTTCTACTGGCCTCTGATAACAATTCTCGGCCGGGGTTTCACACAGGAGTGGCTGCACGAACTCGTGGCACCTCGCACACTCGAGATTCTCTGGTTCACGGTTTGGCAGGCTGTAGTTTCTACTGCACTCTGCATCGTTCTAGCAATTCCAGGCGCTTACGTTTTGTATCGTCGAAAGTTCTCCGGGCAGAAAGCTATCCGTGCACTGATCACGATTCCTTTCATGCTCCCAACAGTTGTTGTGGCTACGGCATTTAGTGCATTCCATAATTGGAATACGAATCAAGCTATCTGGATCATCACCGCGCATGTTTTCATCAACTACTCCCTAGCGGTTCGAACTATCGGAAGCCAGTGGGCCGGCCTCGACCGCTCGACGGAAGAGGCTGCCGAACTTGCTGGCGCCGGCCGACTGCGAAACTTCGTAAGCATCGCGATGCCTCAACTATCTGGTTCGCTCATCTCGGCTACCGCAACGATCTTTTTGTACTGCGCTACCAGCTACGGAATCATCTTGATGGTGGGTGGAGGGCTTATCAACTCTCTGGAGACAGAAATTGCGACAGCTGCCATTGGGCTTCTAGACCTGCCAAAGACCGCAGCTCTGGCTCTACTGCAGACCATGCTCTCGGTATTGGCCTTCACAATCAGCTTGAGGAAGGGTGCTAGCGACATCCAATTCGACGGCGCCGACGACGTGAAACGCAACCGTCTGGATTCAAGAGATTGGTTCGCCGTAGGCCTCACCGCTCTAATCGTGCTCGGGCTCCTGGTTGCACCGATGGCAAACATCTTCGCGAGAGCGTTTGGCTCAGATAAAGGCTTCTTGTATAACTTCCTCCTGTTCGATTCCAGAGGTTTTCGTGATGCTCTCAACATCTCGGTGGCTCAGGCGATCGGAAACAGCTTTAGAAACATGCTGATTTCGGCATGTATCGCAATGGTCATTGGCGTCCTGCTCGCATGGCTAATGGCTCGCAACAAAAAGCACCGACTCGAGCGAGTATTCGATGTCGCGCTGATGATGCCGCTCGGCATTTCGACCGTGGTGCTCGGACTCGGCTACCTCGTGACCTTCTCCAACCAGTTTTTCCCGCTTCGCGATAGCTGGCTCGCGGTTCCGGTGATCCAGGCCGTGATTGCCGTGCCCTTGGTTATGAGAATCGTGAAGCCCGCTATCGCTAGCGTGGGCGTCGCCCAGAAAGAGGCGGCAGCCACCGAGGGTGCGACCGTCTGGCAAATCTGGCGATACGTTGAGGTTCCACAGGTGAAGCGTTCGCTCATCACGGCCGCCGCATTCGCAAGCCTTATCTCGATTGGCGAATTCGGTGCGGCAAGCCTGCTGGCATTCGGTGAGCAGGCAACGCTACCGACAGTTCTTTACACTTTGATTTCGCGTCCCGGTGGCGACAACTATGGAATGGCAATGGCGGTCAGCGTTGTGCTGATGCTCTTCACCTTCTTAGTGGTGCTGGTGGTTAGCGTCGAAACTCGACGACCACACCGGAGGCGTCGAACCGTTCGCGCATAACCTCTAGTGCCTCTGGGTTCTGATCGACGAGGATGAACCGTCGGCCAAGCTCCGCGGCAACAGCCCCGGTGGTTCCCGACCCACCAAAGAAATCGAGAACCAGGTCGCCTGGCTTCGAAGATGCCTGGATTATTCGTCTGAGTATTCCGACAGGCTTCTGAGTGGGGTAGCCGGTCTTCTCTTTGCCCGTAGGCGAGACAATGGTGTGCCACCAGACGTCCGTAGGTAACTTGCCCTTGGCCACCTTTTCGGGGGTAACCAACCCTGGTGCCATGTAGGGCTCTCGATCCACTTCTTTGTTGTTGAAGTAATAGGCCGAGGGGTCCTTCACATAAACCAAGATTGTGTCGTGCTTTGCCGGCCATCGACCTTGCGCCTTTGCTCCGAAGTCGTATGCCCAGATCAACTCGTTCAAGAAGCATTCGCGACCGAAGAGTGCATCCAGCAGGACCTTCGCGTAGTGGGCCTCGCGATAGTCGAGATGAAGATAGAGGGTTCCCGTCTGGTTCAAGAGGCGCCAGGCCTCCTCGAGGCGAGGCTCTAGAAACGCCCAGTAGTCGGCAAACTCGTCGTCGTAACTGAGGACGGTGTCGCGCACGATCTCGTATCGCTCACCCTTGAAGCCCAGCCGGCCAGATTCGCTGCGAACGGAGGTGCTTTTGCTACGCGACTGTTTGCGACCGGTGTTAAACGGTGGGTCAATGTAAATCAGTTGCACCGACTCATCAGGCATAGATTGCAGGTGTGCCAGGTTGTCTCCGAAGAGCACTAAGTTTTTTGGTGTAGGCACAGAAAGAGATTAACAGCATGAACCCTGAAGTCATTCACAACGCCGAGCTTCACCGCTACGAGATCAACCTAGACGGAGAGAAGGTTGGCCACGCCGACTACAAGGTCGATGGTGATGTGCTTGTTTTCGATCACACCGAAGTTGACCCGGCCCACCAGGGTAAGAACCTTGCGGGGATCCTGATGCGTCACGCGCTAGAGGACGTGCGTGCCCGTGGACTCAAGATGCGTCCGGTCTGCTCATACGTGGTCAAGTTCGTCGAGCGTTACGACGAATTCTCCGACCTAGTCGCCTAGGTGAGCGTTTAGCCAGTCTGCCAAGTCACCAAACACTTCGTCGCGGTTTGTTTCGTTGAAAACCTCGTGGCGAGCACCGTGGTAAATGACCAACTCGATATCCTTCACGCCCGCAGCCTTTTGATAAGCCGTGACCAGCGCCTTTGCGCCCTTCTCGGCGCCAATCGGATCTTCGCTGCCAACCATCACTAGAAGCGGAAGGTCGTCACGCACATTCTTCGACGGGGTTCCAAAGAGCTTTAGGGAATTTGTAATTCCAAACACCTTTGCAGCGTCTGCATAGAACGTCTTCGGGTCGGCAACGAATGCTCTGGCCACCTCTGGGTCTCGGCTCAACCACTCAAAGCCTGTTGCCTGCGGGCCGTCCCACTTCTTGTTGAAGCCAAAGGCCGCCATTGTTCCCGGCATGGTGAAAGTGGTGCCGGTGAGCACGGCTAGGTCATACTCGCGCGAATACTTATTCAACAGCTTCTGAGCGATGAACGAACCCCAGGAATGCCCGAGCAACACCAGCGGCAAACCTGGGTTTTCTTCGCGAGCGAGGTGACTTAGTTTGCGTACCGCTTCGAAAGTAGCGACCATGCCGCCCGGGCCTAGGTTGCCCAGGGTTTTGATCTGCTTGACCTCGAGCTGTGCCAAGCCGGTCTCGCCGTGGCCACGGTGGTCGTCGGCATAGACGCTGAAGCCCTGTCGATTCAAGAACGCGGCAAGGTCGTCGTAGCGTCTTGCGTGTTCGCCCAAACCGTGGGCAATCTGCACAACCGCTCTCGGGTTTGCGACAGGCCACTCGTAGAAGGTCGAGGTCACGCCTTGGTCGTCTTTGTAGAATCGAGTAATTGGTAGGTCTGTCATGGTTTGACCCTACTGCGAAGTGGCTTCTGATGCATTGCAAAACTTCAGGTGGCTCTCAGGAAACTCTCAAGAAACTAAGACAGGGTTAGGTCTGTGAACAACGACGCAATCCGCCTAACTCAACCGGCCACCAAGGTTCGCCTTGGTGCTGCCAAAGTTTTGCGGCTCAAGCGCGCCCAGGACACCATCGAAACATTCGCCTGGGCAACCGTTGTTTTCGTTACAGCAAGCTTTCTCATCGACGGCGGGCTCAACGGCGTCAACGATCTGCCTTCGGCTCTAGGTTCTTTCAGTCGCCTCACGGCACTGGTAGCCACCGACTTACTCCTGATTCACATGCTTCTGATCGCCAGAGTCCCCTGGCTCGACAAACTCTATGGCCACGACCGCACCACCGTCGCTCACAAGCGCCTCGGGATGCCGATTCTGTACCTGGTAATCGCCCACTTCCTTGCCTCGCTGATTCAGTTCGCAATTCTCGAAGGCAAAAACCTTTTCGACGAGCTCATCGCGATGGCTTCTAGCAGCTTCGATCTCTTGCTTTCCGTGGTTTCGCTCGTGACGATGATCGTCGTCGTGGTCACCTCGATCAAGATTGCTCGTCGAAAAATGAGCTACGAGGCGTGGTACATCGTTCACCTCCTCTCGTACGTCTCGGTTCTGGCAGCGATTCCGCACCAGTTCTCTATGGGCTCGGACATCGCCGGAAAGCCACTGCAGAGCGCGTTCTGGATTTCGCTTTACGTTTTCGTTCTCGGCAACTTACTTTGGTACCGCATCCTGTTCCCAGTGGTGTCTATGCTTCGCCACAGATTCAAAGTGACCCGAGTCGTCTCGGAGTCGAGCGACACCGCTTCGATCTACATCGGTGGGCGCAACCTGGATCAGCTGACTGCAAAGGCCGGCCAGTTCTATCTGCTCCGCGTTATGAACTCCAAACAGTGGTGGAGACCGCACCCCTTCTCGCTTTCGGCTACCCCTAACGAGGATTACGTCCGGTTCACGATTGGTGACCGCGGCGATGACACGTCTCTAATGCAAAACCTGAAGGTCGGCACCCGAGTAATGCTTGAGGGCCCTTACGGAGTTTTCACCGAAGATCGCCGCACTCGCCAGAAGGTCACGCTGGTTTGCGCTGGCATCGGGGTTCCCCCGATTCGCGCCTTGGCGGAGTCCATGGTGGCTAAACCTGGAGACCTCACCATCATCTACCGCACTCGCAACAACAGTGACGCAGCCCTGTTGAGCGAACTTCAAAAGATCGCCGAAGTTCGCGGGCACACTCTGCAGGTATTGGAGGGGTCCCGTGGTGCCGGTAACTCTTGGTTGCCAGCTAGCTCAACAAACGAACCCGACTTCCAGCGAGTAAAGGCTATCGCTCCCGACATCGCGGAGTCCGACGTTTTCATCTGCGGGCCAACTGCCTGGACCCGAAGCGTGGAGAAGAGTTTGAAACAAATCGGTCTTTCAAGTAACCAAGTTCACGCAGAGGAGTTTGCCTGGTGAGAACCCCAACCAAACTAGCCACCGGACTAATGGGTCTTGGTTTACTGGCCGTCTCATACAAGGTTGGGCTACCACCCGTTGCCGCTGTGACCAACACGGCCAGCCACCCAGAAGGCCCGACTCAGCAAGCGGTCGGTCCCACTCCGACTCCGACCGCAACCGCGGCTCCTCAACCGAGCAGCCCGGCCACCAACAACTCAGGATCTTCGGGCACAAAACCTCGCCCGGTAACCAATCCGAGCGAAACAACAGCTCCAGCTCCCGCCCCAGAGCCCGCACCTGTGCCAGCTCCAGTACCGGTTACCCCAACTACGTCGACTTCAGCAACCGGCGATGCCGTCGGATATCGTTTTGGCACCGTTCAGGTTTCGGTGACTAAGGATTCTGCCGGAACAATCACTGCCGTGAAACTTGTCCGTGCATCCGCAACCGGTGGCCGTCAAGTTGCTTTCAACAGTCTTGTCACTATGGCCTTAGCAGCGCAAGGAAGTACTTTCGGCAACATCTCGCAAGCGACCTACACGACGGACGCCTTCAAAACCGCTCTCGATTCGGCTCTAGCCAAGTTCTAAAGCTATGAAAGACAAAACGCTCGCCAAGTTCGCCAACATCACCATCGGTGTGGGCGCTGTTGCCGCGGGCATCGTCCTGGGGATTCTGCCCAACGGCGGATTTGAGGCACTTATTCCCGCCTCACAACCCAAGCCCACCGGCGGTTCGGCTACGGCTACCGGCGACCCGATTGACTACGAATTCGGAACCGTTCAGGTTTCAGCCACGGTTGATTCGGGCGTGCTGAAGGATGTCACATTGATCCAGGCTGGCGCAAACGGCGGACGCGAACAGGCGTTCCCGATGTTGCAAGAGTCTGCCCTCGCCGCCAACGGAACGAGCTTCGGCAATGTCAGCGGCGCGACATACACAACCGATGCCTTCAAAGCCGCTTTGGACTCGGCTCTGGCTAAACTTCCCTGATGCGCGCTTTCGAAAGACTTGAACCCTGCATGGGAACGGTGTTTCGCTTTGCTGGCAACACCGCCCTCGCAGAAGTGGAGCTCGGCGTCGTGTTGCAGCGCGCCGCCAACACTCTTCACAAGGCGGATGCGATCTTCAGCCTCTACAAACCCGAATCGCCACTTAGTCGCCTGGCGCGAGGCGAAACCTCGGTAAAGGAACTCCCGCCCGTAGTTGATCAGGTTTGGGGCCTCTGCGAGCAATGGCAGAAGAAGACCGATGGCTGGTTCAGCGCGTTCACACCGCAAAACACCTTCGACCCTTCAGGTTTGGTCAAGACCTGGGCGGCGCAATACGCGGCCGACACACTTCTTGCCG
>JACCEC010171738.1_pt1 | contig 21001 bp, 46 predicted proteins | sample 7450121 | NCBI WGS metagenome assembly JACCEC01 (sample SAMN15323455, study PRJNA562643) | freshwater metagenome | isolation source: river surface water | place: USA:Blue River Watershed | collected 2017-08-18 | reverse complement strand
TTAGGGAGCCAGTTTATGACCCATTGGTTTCCTTGATCTGGGACACGCATATACCTAAGTCGTGCAATTAGACAAGATCCCCTGCATTCAGGGGTACGTGGGGGTGGATCCCACAGGGAACCAATTTAGTGTCGCAGGGTGGAGCAGAGGTAGCTCGTCTGGCTCATAACCAGAAGGTCGTCGGTTCAAGTCCGACTCCTGCAACCAAATAAACTTTTTTGAAAAAAATTCAAAAAAGTATTTACTTTTCCCTAACATTAGGGTATAGTTGAAAAATAGGAATTGGCGGTATAGCGTCGTTAAGATAACCACAGTAATGTGGCCAAAGCAGGGACTCCTACGTAACTGCGCCAGTGATGGTCTAACTATACAAGTCCGAGTTAGGGATGACTCGTTGCATTTGGGTAAAACCTGTGACGAAAGCATCCCCTGTCAGTTGGATGGCAGTAGGCAGTAAGTAGGTGATATAAGTCCGAAAGGATACGAACAGAGCCAGTCGGTGAGTTCTAATAGACTGTGGTGGTCTAGCTGTATCGAACCAAACCTATGAGTGCTGAATACTAACGGATAGTCATTTAGTCTGATCATTCGCGTGAAAAGGCAAGGTGGCAATGCAAAAGTTGAACCGATGAGGGGAGACTTGAAGCATGGTTGATTAGTCCGCAAGACGAAAGACATGAGGAGTGTTGTATTTTGTATCTAACAAGATACGAAGCAACTGGAGCAGCACTTCTTGGTAGGTTTCGCAAATAGCTCATTTGGTAGAGCAACATTTTTAGGCAATGTAGGTAGTTGGTTCAATTCCAACTTTGCAATCATAAAAAGCGAAAGTCTGCTCCAGTGCTACGTGAAAGGTGCTTAATACCTGACACGAAAGTGAATTGGGTTCACGGATTCCCGCAAGGATGATGTGATTGTTCGGATTGAAGACGTAGGTTCTTAGCGGAACCGAACTGCTCGCAAGGCAGACGGAAGATTGAGGGACGAATAGCGTAGCATGATAGTGGATACGCCACCACTCAAAAAAGGCAGCACTGAGTGATACTAGAGAATCCGAAAGGACTTTAGTGGATAACGGATTAACACTTCTCGCAAGGAAGTCGGTACGGTCCAAAGGCACTCATCAACTCAGGAGTAATCTCATCCTGTTCTAAGACTTATTAGATGAACACACTTCACGGTTCGACTCCGTGGAAGACTGATCATCTTCCCTGTCCGCGGCAGGATGTAGTGGTGACAAGTGTGTTCTTCTAATAAGTTGAGAAAAGAGTATACGCAAATCGCATTTTTTATAAATAAATGCGAAGGAGATGCTCTGATGAATAATGGAAAATACCATACTGAAGAATATAAAAGATTACAGGCAGAAAAGTATGATAGAAACTTTGGTCCTGTAACCGATCATATTAAAACATGCCAGTGCTGTGGTAAAGAATTTACCTTTACTGGTAGAATAAAGACAAAGGCATTTGAACGTGCTAAGTTCTGTTCTAGGAGTTGCTCCAATAACCGCCAATCTTGGTGGAATGGTAAAGCGTCTAACTATAGAACTATCGCGTTTCAAACATGGGAAAAGAAGTGCGTAATCTGTGGATTTGATAAGATCGTAGATGTTCACCATCTAAATGAAGATCACAACGATAATCGTCCTGAGAATTTAATACCTCTTTGCCCCAACCACCATGAGATGTATCATTCCAAATACAAGGATGAGGTGGTTGAAATGTTAAATGAAGTTTTGGGGACGTAAGCTAACGGGAAACTGTCGCCTTTGCACGGCGAATTTGAGGGTTCGATTCCCTCCGTCTCCACCAATATAGACCACCTCTGCTGAACCCCGTGGCATTGCCACATAGAGGAAAGGATGGCACTTGCTGTTGCAACAGTAAAGACTATCTGGGAAGATTGCAACGTCCGGACGTAAGCAATCAAGGCACACTGCGGGTGGTCCCTCATTTTGCCCGTGTAGTCCAATTGGTAGAGACACCAGATTTAGGTTCTGGGTGTTGGGAGTTCGAGTCTCTCCACGGGTACCAAAGTAGAGTTTTCGGTAATCTCTAGCACGAAGGCGGTGCACTTAGCCAAGCGTGAAAACCGACCAGTTATGCCTCTGTAGCTCAGTTGGTAGAGCATCGGTCTGAAGAACCGAGTGTCGGCGGTTCGATCCCGTCTGGAGGCACCATGAATTGGGACTAAGCGGTGCGAATAGGGAACCCGCTGAATGTGGACTGCTGGTATAACCGTTAAATCTCACCTATGAGAAGCAAAACACAAGATCCCAATACTTTTTGGTCCCTTAGTTTAGCGGTAAAACACCTGCCTTATACGCAGCATCGTCTCCAGATTAGAGAGCGTCGGTGGTTCGAATCCACCAGGGACTACCACTATAAATACCAAGAAAATAGAATGGTGGTGTGTATGTCTGTTATATCAAGAGAATTAATTTCTGATAAGTTTGTTGGTATCAATTTGCGAGAAGATTCTCGTCAGTATGACAAACAACAATTGTCAGATAAAATTGATAGATGGAAATATATTCTAGTCAATGAATGTAATGCCAGAAAAGGCGATAAGATTCTCGTTGGCATCTCCACGATTGACGTAGATTTTCTTGCATTGTGCTTTGCGATATTCGAATTATCGCTTGTAATAGTGATCGCTGATCAAGATCCTGTCAAGATTATCGGCGGCAGAGAGATTATTAATCCTAAAATATCAAGTCTGATGCCATTGGATATTGTTATCTGGGAATATCTTACTCTTAATCCAAATGCTACTGATCCGATGACGATGAAATATAACTATTTCGCAAAACATTGTGATCGCATTTTCATGCTCGATAAACTTAACAAAGTTGATGTTCCAGAAGATATTTCTTCTATCAGTAACATACGCCCTGATAGAGATGATATTCTGATGTTAACTACTAGTAGTGGTTCTACGGGAACTGCTAAAATTATTGAACATAAGCATGGTTTCTTTTACGATTTGTGTAAAAGGAATTCTACACGGTTCAGTGGCAATGTGATACATCACAAAAACATGCATCATGGTAGTAGTCTCAGTGTTTTTTATCTTCCGAGCCTCGCTAGTGATGCGGTGAAGAAAAACTATTTCCTCTCCTGCTATGAGGATTTGATGCCATCGTTTGTTACAGCGCTAAAAGAAATAGATCTAAACCACATATCATTCCCGTATGTTCATTTGATGAACAGTTTCGTGAGATGTGCTGAAGATCAAGGTGTAAAATTTCCAAACATGAGAGTCAGTTTGCTGTCATATGTACCTTCTCATTGCCGCGAATTTATACAAGATGGTTATTTCTCTGAGGTAGAAAGCATTTTCGGGTCAAACGAAACTGCTGGTCCTGTTTTCCTTTCAACTATGAACGTAGAGAATTTAGATTCGTTTGAGAATAAAACTTTCTATGCCCCCGACGACTTCTATAAGATAGAGTTGATCGACGGTGAGTTGAATGTGACTCTCCCAGTATATGGAAAAACCATTAAGACGAACGATATTTTTGAACAAATTGATGGTAAATTTCACCACAAAGGTAGGTCTGATCTGGTTCGAATTAATGATGTGCAAATTAACTTTGAGTTCTTAGAGAAACTCTGTGCATATTATGGTAATAAGATTTTGTTGGTAACAGATGATGTTGAAAACAAACTTTATATGCTTATAGAGAAAGATTCTGATTATGACTCTGCGGAAAAATCTGCCAAGTTGGTGAAAAATGTAAATGCCAGATTGCGCGATTATTTTTCCAGCAACCTAGTGTTCGTTGATAAATACCACGTTGCAGATTTTACGACATTCATAACAGGTGTCAAAATCGATAGAGAATTGATAAGGAATTTTTTCAGAAGTCATGTTTAAAGAACATCTTACAAAAAGTAAGGAAACTTACTTTAGTCATCTAATTTGGGCGATTCTTGCTGGATTCCGACTACTATGGGCCGCAGTCGCCAGTTTTATTCATGGGTTCTTCCCGAATCTGTTCCCAGGAACAGCGGCAAAGACAGTTATTGATCTTTACCACAAACGTTTGGTTAACCACCCGAATAAAGAATATCAAAATTATATTGACAAATACGAAAAAAAGTAGTATAAGATAGTTATGGACAGGTGGGTGAGTGGTTAATACCAGCAGACTGTAAATCTGCCGCAGAGATGCTACGTTGGTTCGAATCCAACCCTGTCCACCAGTTTTGGTCTGGTAGCTCAGTTGGTTAGAGTGTCGGCCTGTCACGCCGAAGGTCGCGGGTTCAAGTCCCGTCCAGATCGCCATTTTCTATTGACTTTTCTGTCAATATACAGTATAAATAAGTTTAATGCGGCATTAGCATAGTGGTGGTGCGTCGGCCTTCCAAGCCGTAAGGGGTGAGTTCGATTCTCACATGCCGCTCCATACCCTCGTATACCCTCTCGCTACGAACGAGTGGAAAGGTTAACTGAATTACATGCAGGTTTGAGTCCTGTCGAGGGTTCCATTTTCTAAGGAGAAAAATATGAACATCAAGACTTATATGGCACTTGCAGTTGCTGCTCTAACTGCTGCTTGCTCTTCGCAGGATCCTGCTGAAGTCGTAGACGCAACCGCAACTGCATCGCAGAATGAAGTTGCTGTAGAAGCGGCTCTTGAAGGTGGCGCTGCTGAAACAGCAGAAAACGTCAAGGAAAAGTAATTTAAGTTTCTGGGAGTGGCGCAAGTGGTAGCGCACCTGCTTTGGGAGCAGGGGGTTGCAGGTTCGAGTCCTGTCTCCCAGACCAGTTTTGTCGGTGTAGTGTTCAACGGTTAGCACGTCGGTCTCCAAAACCGAAAGTCGGGGTTCGAATCCTCGCACCTTCGCCATTCTATAGGTGACGTATGTATGATGAAGCAAAAGAAGCAATTCTAAACTCGAGTGAATCGTCATCTGTTTACATTGGTGCCGATTCGATTCGGTTCAAAAAGAAAGATGGTCGTTGGTATGCTAAATACTCGACCGTGATTATTCTTCACGTGGATTCGAAGCATGGTGCTAAGATTTTCCACAAGAATATCGAAATGCCAGATTACGGTAATCTACGCCAAAGACTGATCACCGAAGCAGGTTTTGCCATCGAGGCAGCATCTGAGATTGTCGATGTTATCGGTAATCGGCGTATGGAAATACACCTTGACATCAACCCAAATCCTAAGCACAAGTCAAACGTTGCTGTAAAGGAAGCACTGGGATATGTTAAGGGAACTACTGGTCTTGATGCGGTTATCAAACCACATTCATTCGCAGCAACCCATGCTGCAGACCACGTAGTAAGACATTAACTTGCGGGATTAGCTCAGTTGGTAGAGCGTCTGCTTTACACGCAGAATGTCGGCGGTTCGAGTCCGTCATCCCGTACCATTGCCCCGTCGTCTAAAGGTAGGACAACGGATTTTGATTCCGTTTGTATTGGTTCGAATCCAGTCGGGGCATCCAGTTTAGGAAGCGTGGCAGAGTCCGGTTTAATGCACCAGTCTTGAAAACTGACGAACTGAAAGGTTCCCTGGGTTCGAATCCCAGCGCTTCCGCCATATTAAAGTTCCCGATCGGTAAGTTTCAACCTATTTTAGCGAGTATGGAAGAAAATATTACCGATCGGGAACTTTTTTATTTTGGGGCTTGACATTTTCGCGAAAATGGAGTAGAGTGGTAATATTGATTGATGAGGTGAATGTGATGCTTACTCTCGCTGATATTAACGCTGCTACTAATTCGTATGATGGTGACATCTACTCGGATCTTTACAAGGATGTGTATGGTTCGCGTCCTCGTTATGCTCAGTTCGAGTCAGTCGAAGAGTTTGACCGTGACTACGAGTTTCTGGTCAAGCGTCTCAACGAGAAGATGGAGCGAGAACGTGAAGAACAACGCGAAGCAATCGCTCGGTTCGAAACTCGCATCGTCGAGGTTATGAACCTTGTTTTGAATACGAATCGTGTTGGTGCACTTCGTATTATTATGGACGCTGAGGATTGCCTCGACGACTTTGAGTTTTATGGTTATGAAAGTCTTGAGTGGCGGTTGGGTCTGCCGTTTGGATATGTGAAAGGAACTTTGTGATGTCGGTTTTTGTTTTGCTTGGTGCGATCGATTACGAGGGTACCACTCTTCTCGGAGTTTACTCCACTCGTGAGTTGGCACAATATCACCTTGAACAGTACGAGGCGCAAGCATCTGTTTTGGATGACTACGATCATTACATGATCGCTGAGCGTCCTCTTGATGCGGAGGCAGAACCTTACTTCGGTTAATGGACGAGTAGCTCAATGGTTAGAGCTGATCCCTCATAAGGATTAGGTTGGGGGTTCGAGTCCCTCCTCGTCTACCAGTTTTATGGACCCTTAGCTCAGTCGGTAGAGCGTCGGACTCTTAATCCGCAGGTCGTAGGTTCGAATCCTACAGGGTCTACCAATTTTGAAGGATATGTTATGGTAAAGATGATTATAGGATTTCTAATTCTGTTTTGTTTTATATTTGCCGGAATTGAAATTTTTCAGACTCTGACCAAATCTGAAAAAATTAGCTTGACAAAGTGGGTCATTTATAGTATATTGTGTTCTGTAATAACGATGGTCGTTATTGCTAGTATTGTTTTGATTTTTTAAGGATTGAATTTATTATGAATCGTATTGCTAAGTCTGCTCTCCTCGTTGGTCTCCTCGCTACCAGTGCTGCTTGCACTCGTATCGAGACTGGTGAAGTTGGTGTTCGTCGTTCGTTTGACAAGACCATCGAGACTACTGAACTCCAGCCTGGTACTGTGAACCAGACTATCTTTGGTGATGTTCTGACTTTCCCGACCAAGGACGTATCGGTTGATGTTGTTGATATGACTCCTCTTGCGTCGGACAACTCGACTGTTGCTGACTTCGATCTTTCGGTTGTGTATTCGATCAATCCCACTTCGGTTGCAGAACTTTACATCGAGAAGAATCGTGGTTTCCACGCTGATACTGAGGAAGGTGATACTCTCCTGATGTATAATTACGTTCGTCAGTTGGCACGTAATGCTACCTACAAGACTGCGCGTAAGTATGAGTCGCTGAAGATGGCAGATAATCGTGCTGAAATCGAGAATCTGGTTCGTCAGGAAATCGTAAACAATCTTGCCGCTGAGAAGTTGGATGGTGCAATCACTGTCTCTCAGGTTCTGGTCCGTCAGATTACTCCTGCTGAGAATATCGTAGCGTCTGCGAATGCTCTTGTTCAGGCACAGAATGAACAGAAGCGTAAGGAAGTCGAAGTGAAGACTGCCCGTCTTGAAGCAGAACGTATCGCTGCTCTGAATGCCAACAAGGGTGCCACTCAGTATATGGCAGCAATGGCGCTTCAGGATATCGCAACTGGCGTCAAGAATGGCAAGGTGAATACTGTTGTTGTTCCTTACGACTTCAAGGGTATCATCAACGTAAAGTAAAGTTTCCGGACACTTAGCTCAGTAGGTAGAGCAACGGGCTTTTAACCTGTAGGTCCTGGGTTCGAACCCCAGAGTGTCCACCAAATTACGGAGAGGTGGGTGAGAGGTCTAAACCAACTCACTGCTAACGAGTCGAACTGCAATGGTTCCGTGGGTTCGAATCCCACCCTCTCCGCCACAGTTGCAGTGTCAAGTGGACCAAGGCAGATAGGGTATCTGCCAGCATAGCAAAACAAAAACCCAAGACGAGTGTACGTAATGCGTCAGTAATGGGCACTGCATATAGATTATGGTGGTTGTAGCTCAGTGGTAGAGCGTCGGTTTGTGGTACCGAATGTCGCGGGTTCGATCCCCGTCTTCCACCCCATGGGGGCATAGTCCAACAGGCAGAGACAGTGGACTTAAAATTCATCCAGTGTGGGTTCGAATCCCACTGCCCCTACCAGTTTACGCGAGTGTAGCTCAGATGGTAGAGCAAACGACCGATAATCGTTAGGTCACAGGTTCGATCCCTGTCATTCGCACCATGCCAGCAGGACAAGTGTCCGACCGACTCTCATAAGGTTGGTTTGGTAGGAGCGTTACCTACTGCTGGTACCAGTTTGGGGCGATGGCGGAGTGGTCAATCGCAAACGCCTGCAAAGCGTTAAAGTCGTCGGTTCGAATCCGACTCGCCCCTCCATATTTGGCCCCTTCGTCTAGCGGTCCAGGACATCGCCCTTTCACGGCGAAGATCACGGGTTCGAATCCCGTAGGGGTCACCAACTAAAGAGGATTATTATGAGCGATCAAATTATCAGTGACGAACTTATGCAGTATATTACTCGTATCGAAACGATCGAGGCAGAACTGGAAGAAAAGAAGATCGACCGCAAGGAAGTCTATGCAGAATTGAAGTCAGTTGGATATGTTCCCAAGACTGTGCGCCAGATTGTTCGTCTGCGTAAGTTGGAAGATCATGTTCGCATGGAAGAAGAAGCATTGTTGGACACATACAAGAACGCAGTAGGATTGTAATATGTTTTTAATAGCAGGATATGGTTACGTAGGAAAGGCAGTTCGTAGTTCTATTATGAATGCGCGCATGAGCATTCCTCTAGTAATCGATCCTGCTGTTCCAGATGCCAACACATGGGATCAGGTCGACTTTACTCGAGTTTATGGCGTCATCATCTGCGTGGCAACACCAGAGGGTATCGACGGTTCGTGTGACTACAGCAATGTTCTCGAGGTTCTGAGTCATGTCCCAGAGAATATTCATGTTCTGATCAAAAGCACTATCTCGCTCGAGGCATGGCATCAGATCAACGAACACTATCCTAATCATAAGATCGCATTCTCGCCCGAGTTTCTGACTGCCAAGAACGCGATCGAGGATTATGCGAACCAAGACTTCGTAATCCTGTCTGGTCGTGGTATCTATTTCTGGCGAACATTCTTCAACGAAACTGTAACAACAAATGTCCTGATGTGCAAGGCAGAGGAAGCAATCCTGACAAAGTATGCATCAAATGCATTTCTGGCAGTCAAGGTAGGTTTCTTCAATCACATCTACGATCTCGCCAATCTGGTTGGTGTTGACTATAACGCGATCCGCCGTAATCTTGGGCATCGGTCGCAGATTGGACTCAACCACACCGAAGTAACAGAGGAACGTGGTTGGGGTGGACACTGTTTTCCCAAGGATACTGCTGCGCTAATGCGCACTGCTGAGGATTATAAGTATAATATGGAGATCCTGCGAGCAGCGATCGAGTATAACAATAAGATTCGTAAGGGTGAATGATGCCAGTATATGACTTGATGAACACCGAGACAGGCGAAGAGTGGGAAGAAAAAATGTCCTACGAGGACATGAAGGAACTAACAGCAGACGGTAAGATCCAGATCATGTATAAGAAGATCAACTTCGTGCATGCTACTGGATCAGATGGTGGTGGTAAGATCCCCGATCACTTTAAAGAAAAGATGGCAGAACTTGCCGAGAAAAACCCCAACACCCCACTAGCAGACCAGTATGGTTCTAAGTCCATCAAGGACATTAAGATTCGCGACGCTGTCAGCAAGGCGAAGAAAAAAGCAGGTGGATCATTGATTGGATGATTTAGGGGCTTGACATTTTCCTCATTTTCAGGTAGAGTGAATTATAAGATGAAAAAAGGAAATGTGAAAATGATCAAGGTTTACCAAATCCAACTGTCTGACGCTGAAGTTGATGCCCTCAACCGTGGTGAAGAATTCGAAAAGGGTAAGGCATACTTCTCGCGTATGTTCGATGCTAAGTTTAAACCTGAGATCTTCCAGTTCTATGACCATGTCGCTACTGTCAATACTGATAGCATGGAATCTGCTTTCAATCTGATGAACCTGTGGAATCAACCTGAGTTGGTTGAACGTCACGGTCCTTGCTCGTCGATGTCGGTTGGTGACATCCTTGACGTTGATGGCGAACTTTTTCGTTGTGCCTCTTTCGGTTTCGAGAAATTTGGGGCTTGACTTTTACTCAAAAATAGAGTAGAATGAATATATGATGAAAAAGGATTTGATGATGGAAATTTTGAAGTGGTTCGGAACTGCGTGCGTTATCATCGCGGCATCTTGTCGTGCGTTTGACTTTCATACTCTGGATCTGATCCTGTCGATCCTTGGCGCTGGCGTCTGGGGTTATGTCGCGTTGGTGGCGAAGGATAAACCCCTGCTGGTCGTCAATGGTTTCATCGTTGCTATCCTTCTGGTGGGAGTCTTCAAGTGAAACTGTCTAAGGCACAACTCGAATATATCCAGTCCAAGCGTAGGAAAATGGATGCACGGATGAAGGATCTAGATTCGTTCGGTGATGACATCTACAAGAGTGCTAAACTTTGCGCTGAACGTGGCAGGATCCATTACGATCGGTGGTTCTTCAATCATCTACTCGAACTACATCAAGTTGAGGTTGATGCCGAGAAGGCATCCTTTGACGCATTGTGTGCTGCTGTCGAAGAAGAGTTTAAGGATGGAGTTGTGAAGTGAAGTTCTGGTTGATTGTATTCCTCTTTGACGTCAATGGCGAGTTCCAGGCGAAGGATATCTACGAAGCAGCAAATCGCGCACAGTGCGAGCAGTTCGCAGGTGACTATGCCAAGACTATCATCAACACCCAGATGCAGGCACAGTTCCACTGTGTTAGCGACGACCACTACATGGGTCGTAAGCAGGATGAGGGTGTCGACTATGACTAAATCCAAGTGGACCGAACGGTTCCTTAATCTAGCAGAACACATCGGCACTTGGTCTTACGATCCTCGCACCAAGTTGGGCGCAGTGATTGTAGATGACCGCAATCGAATCATTTCGATTGGTTATAACGGATTCCCTCGTGGAGTCTTAGACATTCCGGAGAGATATGATGACCGTCCTACGAAGCATCTATTTGTGGCTCACGCAGAACGTAATGCGCTGGACAATTCACCTATGAGTGTGGAGGGATGTACGCTGTATGTCCCTCTCCTACCTTGCAACGAATGCGCCAAGAGCATTATTCAACGTGGCATCAACAAGGTGGTGTCATACTATCCTGACCGTGAAGATACATTCAACTGGGATATTACCAAGCAGATGTTTCGCGAAGCAGGTGTAGAACTGTGTCTGGTGCATAAGAAATGAACGTAACCACTCTTAAGACAGGCATTTTGGTTCGCGACTATTTTTCACGAGAAGAAATCGCGAACTTTCTTAGTAACCAACAAACTAAAAATTTGCATAAAAGTGGCATTCAAAGTGATGGATATCGATCTATCGACGAACGAATACGAAACTCTATGCAAGTGTCTGTGAATATTGATAATCCATTCATAAACAAACTCAGAGAATGCGTTACGCAATTAAATGCAGAATATCTCGGTATCAACCTAACTGACGTTTGCAAAGAAAATCAATTCGTAGAGTACTGGGAAACAGGTAAATTCGAAGCGCATACAGATATTATCTGGCCGAGCAGTGTTTTTAAACACGATGAAAATCCTGTGCGGAAACTTACGACTGTTGTTTTGTTGAACGATGAGTTTACTGGCGGTAAACTTGCTCTTTGGGAGGGTAAAACTCGTTACAGTTTTGAATTTAATGTTGGCGACATCGTAGCATTTCCTGCATACATTCGTCATCAAGTTGATCCTGTTGAAGATGGTGTTCGGTATAGTTTAGTTTCATGGTCTTATGGAGAATTTTAATGAAAAGTTTTGCTGATAATCTAAAATCTATTGACAAATGCCGTCAGACAGCGTATAATGCTAAAAGTGAATGGGCGAAGGAATATTGGCACAAGGTTGCCGATGAACTGGAAACCAAGTATTTTTTCGCGCAACCTTGGTTGCGAACTTATGATGGGAAGTTAAATTGATTGTTCAGAATGCAGTGACCTGTTTGAATTGCGGAGACTTTATCTACTCCGCACATCGGCACCATTACAACCAGTGCACCTGTGGTAGCATCGCTGTCGATGGTGGTCAGGAATATCTTCGTCGCGTTGGTGCGCTTGATGCATGCGTTGACATGTCATGGTCACTGCCCGATGATGTTTATGTTGCATGCGCAGAGGCAGCAGAAAATGCTTCCAAGACTGGGCGAAACAAGTTCGGCATCGCCAATGCAGTTATGCGTAAGCTTCGCGAAGCAGATCGCATTATTGCTGATGGCGAACAGCGTGTTCTGGCACAGAACAGTAATCTCGACGAAGTGATGATTGTCGAGGCAGATGGTAGTTATAGTCGTTATAAAAAGGTGATTGAAGATGAGTAAGGTTACAGTAGAACTTGGTTGGGATACGATTGATAGCATTGTGGTCGGGCAGTTGCGCGCCACATGGGAATCATTGAAGAATGATCTTGGTAAGGGAAACCATGTGTTCGCATGGGGTGATCCCGAGCAGGATGATTCTCTGATCCAGAAGCATATTGATGCGCTGGAACTGATTCTCAAGTGGTATGCTACTCCTACCCAACTTGAAGAAATGGGTCTGAAAGATGACTAAAGATGATGTCAAGGACAAGGTGATCGAGGCGATCCCGTATGTCGCAGTGTTCGGTATCGCAGCACTGGCATTGTATGGGATCACCAAGATCGTCAAGGCGACCAGTGATCTGGATTTCCCGCTAGACTTTGGGCATGATCCGCACCTAGAAAATTTTATTGGTAAGTAAAGGCGTAAAACAGTGACTTATTATCTTCGTAATGCAAATACCTTCCGTGTCACCGACGAAAACTCGATTGACATTACCACTCACCTTCCTGCTGACAATTATGCTGTCAAGCAGGACCAGTTCGGGAATCTCTTTCTTGAGACTGTCGATCGGTTCGAACCTCTGACCAAGTATTACGGAGATACTCTTCGCAATGCTGACCGCATCTGGCGCACCTTCAAAGATCGCAGTGCATCCACTGGTGTTCTGCTGACTGGTGAGAAGGGATCTGGTAAGACCCTGCTGGCCAAGCACCTGTCGATCCTTGGTTATGCAGAGAACATGCCTACCATCGTTATCAACTCGCCGTGGGTTGGCGACAATTTCAATAAGTTGATCCAGGATATCGAACAACCGTCCGTCGTTCTGTTTGACGAATTCGAAAAGGTATATGACCGCGACCAGCAGGAAAAGATGCTGACCCTCCTTGATGGTGTGTATGCCAGCAAGACCCTGTTCGTGCTGACCTGCAACGATAAGTGGCGCATTGATAGTCACATGCGTAATCGTCCTGGTCGTATCTTCTATGCGATTGACTTCAAGGGTCTGTCGGAAGAGTTTATCCGTGACTATTGTAATGACCTTCTGGTAAACAAGTCGTATATCGACCAGATCACTAAGATCGCTACTCTGTTTTCGGAATTCAACTTCGATATGCTCAAGGCGCTCGTTGAAGATATGAATCGCTACAACGAAACGCCACAGGAAGCAATGCGTCTCCTGAATGCCAAGCCTGAGTATGACCAGAATGAACCCGACTACACGGTGCAACTGATCATTGATGGGCAGATTGTTCCCGAACAGTATCTTGGTACCAAGGAACTGGATGTCAATCCTCTGACATGTGAAAATTGGGTCATCTATTACGGTCTTGATTATGCAGACGAGGAAGAGTATCTGGACAATGAGTTTGATGAACTGGTCGCCGCACCCTCTACGTCTCCTGGTCGTAATGAACCTTGGCGCCCAACTCGTAACCGTGTAGCGAAAAAGGTTTCAAATGGTCGTGCGGTGTTTACCCCTGCCGATCTTACCAGTGTCAACGCAAAGGCAGGATCGTTTGTCTTCACTAATGCGGAAGGCCAGCGTGTCCAACTGACCAAGAAGGTCGCTAAGAACAACTTTTATTGGGGAGCATTGTAATGAAAGTTAATATCGGACCATACCGTGACTGGTTCGGTCCATATCAACTGGCAGAAAAGATCCTGTTCTGGAAGGACAAGAACGATGATGCTGTGTATGACTTGGGTGAAAAACTGGGTAACACTTTCATGGGTCGTTTCCTTGTATGGGTAGGCAACAAGAAGAAGCGTAAGATAAAGGTAAAGATTCACGACTACGATACGTGGGGTATGGATCACACCCTCGGTCTTATCATTCTTCCTATGTTGAAGCAGTTGCAGGCAACTAAACATGGATCGCCATGCGTTGATGACAAGGATGTTCCTAAGCATCTTCGTTCGACTTCTGCACCTGCTAAGAAGAATGACTGGGACATCGATGCTAATTGGCACAAGCGTTGGGATTGGGTTATCGATGAAATGATCTGGGCATTTGAACAGATTATAAATGATGATAACGATTCGCAGTTTTTCGATCATTCGACCGATCCCATCACATACGACAAGGAAGGTCACAAGAAGCACATGGAGCGTATCAACAACGGCACCAGACTGTTTGGTGTTTATTTTCAAGGACTGTGGGACTAATGGTAAAAGAAGTAAAAGGTGGTGTGTTTGCCCCGTCGGATTATCCTGTGATCAAGCGTGCCCTGCATTCATATCTACTGGATATCATGCGAACAGAGGGATATAGCGATCGTGATCCGCATCCGGATGTTGCTGTAATTGCTAATCTACTACATCGGATTGGTCGAGTCGATGCCTAAGTATCTGGTTGAGACCATTAGCATGTTCCGCATGCGTTATGTTATTGAGGCAGAGAATTCGGAACATGCAACCGACGAGGTTTTGATGAACAACGATGGACAACTTCACGAATTTTCGCAGAAGCACTTAGATGAGATTATCTCCTCGGTGCGCGAGATTGATAGAGCAGAATATCTGCGACTGTTTGACGAGGACAATGCCTATCTACAGGGTTGGGACGAGGATTCCAAATTGCAGTATGTCAATGTAATCGATTACACTAAATAGGTGTATGATTGAACCTGTTAAAGATCCGAGTAAGAGATTGACATTTTCCGAGAGGCAGCAAAAGCGTATGTCTCTCATGCAAGATGTTGACGATTATATCAAGGAAACAATCCAGTACTGCGACGATGAAGAAGAATTAATTGCTCTTGGTTCAGTGTTACAGATTATCTCCAAAAACATTCTAACAACAGTTATGGACCGTACTGAATGGAGGCAGGCAATTTCTGCATTCTTGAGAGACGTTGAGCAAGAGCGAGACGTTGGTAGCATCCATAAAAAGTATAAAGATATATTGTAATGGCATTTAGAATTCCTGATGAAGCATTTGATCCCGCCAATGAGTTTCCAAACTGGAACCATGAGTGGGGCGGTGGATTATACAAGGGTATCTTTTCACAGCAAAATAAGAACTTTTATCCTGCATTTGAAAAACTCTTTGCACAGGAGAATATTGCACGTGTGCTAGAGATAGGGACCGCAACTGGTGGATTTATCCGTGCAGTGAGGGATTTAACAAATGCAGAGATTGTCACGTATGACACAAAAGAAACTAAGCATAAAACGACTCTGGAAGAGAATAATATTACGGTAAAGGTTCAGAGCGTATTTGATGATTTTGACTTTGTAGAAGATTATATCTCGAGAGAAAATCAGGTTTTGGTCATATGCGATGGGGGAAACAAACCCAAGGAATTCGAAGTTTTCTCCCGTTTGCTGAAACCTGGAGATATTATCATGGCGCACGATTATTCCCGCGACGAGGAACTGTATCGTGTGTATATCAAACACAACGTATGGCGTTGGTGCGAAATTCAATACAAGGATATCGCACTGGCAGTACAGGAATATAATCTGCAACCTTTGTTGACTGAAGAATTTCAAGAAGCAGCGTGGACTTGTTGGAAAAAGGCTTGACATTTTACCCAATATAGGGTAGAGTGATCATATGAGTGATAGAAGAAACCCAAAAGTCCGCCGATCTAAGTGGGACAAAGTTCTCAAGATTCCTGGTTACAACTACAAGAAATCCTTTTACACTGGGTTCGTGTGGACATACACGAACTGCATGGGTAAAGACTACCACAGCGAACTAACTGATCGCGGGTGGAAGTGCGATTGTCCTGGATTCTCATTCCATGGCAAATGCAAGCATGTTCACAAATTTCATCGTTTGTTGACAGGCAATACCGAAGACCGTAAATACGCAATCTGAGAGACTCCGTAATGTTATTAATGAATTTTCTACTGCAGAATATTATCCGTGGGTTCTTGCTTGCGTTGACTCTTGCTGCTGCCAAGTTCTTTGTATCTGGTGAGCACATCGGTGAAACAGTTTTTTTCGCATGGATGATTGGTGGATTCTGGGCATCAATGTTGCTCAAGTTTCTTGAGGCAGTGGAAATCTACCAGAAATTGAAGGATATGAATAATGCAAATTGATACACAATTATTTTATAGCGACATGACATCTGATATGGAAACAGAGGCAGGTGAAATGTCAATCAGCGCCAATCTTTATGTGAATGCCAAGGGATCAACGCCCAAGGAAAAGGCAGCGATCAGGGAAATCCTTGATCGTCACTACAAGGACATCCGCTCCGAAGTCTACTCTATCAATCGGTTCAACTAAAGGATAATTCTCGTGAGCAGTGAAGTGTTTAATGAAATTGAACGTGGCGAGATTGAGGCAGTCAAGATTGCTGTGAAGACACATCTACGTATTATGATGTCAGAACTACCATCGTCATATCCACAGATGTTCAAGAATGGTATCCTCGCTGGCGGTGCCATCGCTTCACTGTTTCATGGGGAAGAACCGAACGACTGGGATATCTATCTCGAGACGCATTCGCTGTCGAATCAGTTCCTCGACCGTGTGATGAAGGGACTGGATGGTATCGAGAGTTATATCGCTGACATCAATCCAAACTATAACGTCACGACTCTGATGGACGGTAAGGTAGTTACCGAACGAGCAGTTACCTTCCGTAACAAGTTGCAGGTGATTGTTATGTCTGATCGCACATCGCGTGACACATTTGATTTTCTACACTGCATGCCATACTTCGAGTTTGGCAGTGGCAATTTCTACATCTCTCGTGCGCAGTATGATGCCATCAAACAGCGTAAACTGGTGCAGAATCCCAAGTTTAAAGATCAACCTAATGTGCGTCGACTACAAAAATTGATCGCACAGGGATGGAAAACTGATTTAATGGCTTGACATTTATCCAGTTTTAGGGTAGAGTGGTATTATAGTTTGAAAAGGAATTGTTATGCCATATTTTTTGATGATCGCTGGTCTGATTACGATGTGTGTTCCTGACGATGCAAGTCTGGGTCGTATCGCACTTCAGGCAGGAATCGGTCTCTTGATGTTTATCGCTGGCACTGCTGCCTGCATTAATGCTCCCGCCTCTGCTCGTTAATAGAAGGAATTATATTATGGCAAATCATGTTACTACTCGTGTCACTATTGATTGCAATGACAAGGCACAGATTATTGTCGACCAGTGGCGAACAGCAATTGAAGCAATGGACAACGACGACTACAAGATGGTCTGGAAGTTGTTTGAAGTTGATGCTGAAGATGTTGACTACAACTGGTGGATTGAGAACGTTGGTAGCAAGTGGTGCTACTCCGATGACATCTACGACAACAACTTCACTCTGGTCTCTGCCTGGGATTGGCCCAACAAGTTTGTAGAGTGGATGGCAGAGCAGGTGATTGCTCTCGACGAAGACGCTACCATCACTGTCACCTATGAAGATGAGATGCCCAACTTTGTTGGTTACCATGTGTATACCAAGTTGGGTGAGCGTGGTAATTTCATTGATTGGGATACTCTCATTGAGATGGTAAAGACAGCGATTCCTGAATTCGGTCAACTCGAAGAAGGCACAGATGAGTATTTCGACATGCTGTATGATAACATCTGGGATGCTGTATATGCATGGCAAGAAGATGGAATTGCTGGAAATTAACGGCTTGACTTTTGCTGTGTTTTATGGTAGAGTGAATATACGATAAGAGGAGTTGAATATGAATAGCGTGTTTGATATTGTTCCCCGTCCTGTCGCCATGGCGCTGATCTGTGGCGATGTCGATATTTTCGACAGTGGTTACTATGACAAATTGTTTGACTTCTACATGCCTGAGATGCCATATGGTGTTGCCAAGGCACGCACTGGCGATCCCGACCAGTGGATTCTAGACCGTCTGGAGGAAGAACTGGGAGTCTATGCATAATGGCACGTTACGAACTTCGCCGCTGGACTGACAAGAACCATACGGACTACGTTGTTCGCCAGACGTCAGATGATTACGCTTCGATTAACAAGCAGTTTAATCGTGCATTCTTCGCCTCTACAGAACCACACCTATTGCATATCGTAGACACGGAGGCAGAGAATGAGATGCAGGATTGACAACGACAAGTGGTTGGACTTGGGTAAGGTGTTTTTTGTCCATTCCGCAGAAACTCGACCAGATTCTACTGCGACAACACTGGTATTAGAAGATGATGATGGTAACATCCACAAGCGTGTGGTTGCATCTCATCAGATTGAGTGGATAGACGACGATGGCGATAATTGACAATCAATTTACTCCACTAGACTGGTCCAAGATTACAATCAAGGATAGCGATCATGGGTTGAGTTCTATTACTGGTGTCAACACAAAGTGGAATCTCAATCTTCCTGGTGCATTGCTCGACTACAGTTTCGAATATGACATGGATTTTCTAAAGGAATCTGGTCTACCAGAGGATGAGCAGAATCGAATCTTCAAGAAGGAACTGGCAACCAAACTGGTCGAGAAGATGATCGAGGATGGACATATCGTCTTCACCAAACAGGCACTAATGGAACGACATGCTGTTCGCTTCAGGGCATACACATGGGTTGGTGACAAAGATTTTATTGAACAACAGCGAAAGAACAAGCGATGAACATTTTGAAGTATTTCTGGAATAATATCGTAGCGGCGGCATTTGGTGCTATCTTTGTTGCACTAGTGCAATTGATCGTATGGGGTGAGAATATTCGTGAAGGGGCAACAGCATGGTTCCTGTTGTTCTTTATCGCATTTACTGCTGGCGACATCATCAAGTGGGCGTGGAACAAATATCGTGGAGTTTGAGGATTGGTTCTATGAGATAGAGGGATTCGCTCTAAGGGCAGAACGGTTCTATCTAATGTTGGAATCATATCATGGGGAACTCGTGACAGAACAGGATATTGTTCCTTGGTTGAAGGCAGCATATGATGCTGGTCGAGAACACGAACAGAAAAAATATTTGGATGATGGAAAATAGGGGCTTGACATTTTGCCAAAAATCGGGTAGAGTGAATATATGATGAAGAAAGGTGATGTTGTTATGAAGTATGCTCCTCTGTTTGAAACTCTCGGCACCAACACTGGTCGTCCCTACTATCAGGGTGTCAACCAGACCGATGCTCTCCTGACTGCCAAGCAGACTGGGTTCGAGTGCACGGTGCTGCGTGATGGTAGTCTGTTCGCTGTCTACTCGCCGATCTCTGGCATGAAGTATTACCAGTAATTATGCATTGGGTCAGTCCTTTCGGTCCGCAGATTGGTGTTGGTCAGTTGACAAAAGAGCAGAATGACCAACTGCTGCGCCTGTGTATGCGTATTAAAGACGATCCGACCAGACGTATGAATGCTAGTCTGGTTGGGTTCGTCGATAAAGAGTTTCGCATCAAAACTGATATTCAGACTACAGATGTGTATGACACAATCCAGCAATCAGTCCTGGATTATCTGTCCAGTGTTATAAGCATATACAAAAACCTTGCGCCGTTTACTCCGACGGATGTCATACTCTCTGATGCATGGTGCAACATTCAAGAGGCAAATGAATTCAATCCGCCGCACTCACATATCCATGATGATGTAGTCTGCGTTTTGTATCCGATGGTCGACATCGATCCAACTCCACGGTATACGCGGAATGTTACGGATGAAACTCCTGGCAGCGTCGTATTCAGCGTAGGATCGCATGATGCGCGATTTGGTCGCAGTAACTATTCAGTCTCGCCTGAAACTGGTATGTTCCTTATCTTTCCGGCATCACTAACACACTACACCACACCGACATATAATGAGACGGATACGCGCATATCTGTGAGTTGTAATTTCCGTCTGAGTAAACATTTTTATGAGACTAGAGGAAAAGAATTGTGAATGATATGAAGAAAATCCGAGAAGAAGTGACTGAATACTACCAGCGTGAAGATGGTGGTGTAATCGTAAAGACCGAGGAACGATTTCTCGTAACTGATAAGGACGGGGAAGAGCGTTGGGTAACCTACAGTAAGACAATCCCATTGGTGGAGTTAACTTCGTGAAGCAGCCAAAAGGTAATCAGCAAACATTAGTTTGGCATAATGGAAAGTTGTGCTGGAGAATTCGTCAAACTTATGTTGAATATACTAGAAAGCCTTGGTACAAGGGTGGAGGAGTTACGGGTTTTGAAATTACTTATGGCGAACCTAGATACATAGAAGTACCAGAGGATAACGGATGATCGACGAACTGCTGGATGGAATGGGATCTCCCATGGAAGGTGACTGGAGACTCTGTCATCGCACGGGAAATCTGGAAGTATACAACAAGGGACAGTGGATTGTACCATGAATGATGATGACACATTGCTCGGTCGAATCAACAACTGGACACAGACCGTCTGGCGAAAACAGGAACAACTCAATGCATATATCGAGGCAACCCAGTCCACCGATGATGCGCACAAAGAGGCAGTCATCGACGATCTGCTGGGCGAGAGCAAGGCAGGTAAGTCTGGGAAGGTGCTAACTGGCAAAAGCGGAACTGTCACGTGGGAATGGGAAGATGTCTCATCTGATTGGCAGGACGCACATTATAGGAGTAAGTATTAATGCCTGAAGAATGGTTTGAAGTAGCATATATTAATTATGACAAGGCGATTCTACACGGTCGTGCGCGAGTGCCGATGTTGATCTCCAATGGTGAGTATTTTCACAATACACATGGACCAAAAGACATCGAACAGGTGCTGACCGACGAACAGAAAAATGCCATCGTTGACATGAATGAGAGACACCAAGATGAAATGCAGGCATTGCTGAAGAGTTTCGTCAATGTCTAATGCATACATGCTGACCCAACCGAAGTAT
>JACCEC011224492.1_pt1 | contig 21010 bp, 19 predicted proteins | sample 7450121 | NCBI WGS metagenome assembly JACCEC01 (sample SAMN15323455, study PRJNA562643) | freshwater metagenome | isolation source: river surface water | place: USA:Blue River Watershed | collected 2017-08-18 | reverse complement strand
TTGAAGATTTCCGTAAATTGATCGGTGCTACCAATCCTGCGAATGCTGAAGATGGAACCATCCGTAAAAAATATGCGCGTTCTATCGGTGAAAATGCCGTTCATGGTTCCGATTCCGATGAGAATGCAGCCATTGAAGGAAGCTTCTTTTTCTCGGCCCTAGAGCAGTTTTAATGCGGGCTTTGGCCATCGATTACGGGACAAAACGTTGCGGCATCGCCGTAACTGATCCCAATCGGTTGGTGGCAGGACGTCTTCCTACCGTTCCCACCGAGGAGATTTTCGATTGGTTGAAGCAATATTTTAAAGAAGAAAATGTTACAGATCTCATTCTCGGCCTTCCGTTAAGGCTGGATGGATCTGATACCCATGCCACCGTTCCGGTTAAGAAATTTTCCGAAACGGTGGCAAATTTTTTCCCCAACCTGAATATCCATTGGATCGATGAGCGATTTACCTCCAAAATGGCCGTCCAATCCATGATTCAGGCGGGAGTCCCCAAAAAGAAGCGACAAGAAAAAGGATTGATCGATGGGATGAGTGCCGTAATTTTGTTGCAAGAATTTTTAGAATTTCATTCATGATTTTACCCGTTGTTGCATTTGGTGATCCCGTTCTTCGGAAAGTTGCGGAAGACATCACCCCCGATTATCCTCAAATTAAAGAGTTAATTGCCAATATGTTCGATACCATGGACGAAGCCGATGGGGTGGGTTTAGCTGCTCCTCAAATAGGGTTACCCATTCGCCTGTTTGTGGTTGATCTCGAGATCGTGGATGAAGTTAAATACAAAGGTTTCCGGAAAGCATTTATCAATGCACACATCGTGAACGAAAGCGAAGAAACCAGTTTGGTGGAAGAAGGTTGTTTGAGCATTCCCAAAATTCGTGCTCAGGTGGCTCGCCCAGAAAAAATTCAAATGCGATACCTGGATGAGAACTTTGTTGAACATACCGAATGGTTCGACGATTTCTTGGCTCGTGTCATTCAACACGAATACGATCATATCGAAGGAATTCTTTTTGTAGATCACCTCAGTCCGTTCAAAAGAAACCTCCTCAAGAAAAAACTCGATCAGATTTCTACCGGAAATATCAACGTTTCCTACAAAATGAAATTTCCGAAAAACATTTCCAGAAGGTTGTAGGAACTTTATTTCAACCTTTCGCTTTTCCCCTTAAAAATATGCCAGCTTCTTCCAATTTATCCGCACTCGTTCAGTGCAAATGCCCACGTTGCCGCGAAGGCGAAATGTTCAAAAATCCAGCCCTTTCGAAAAAATTCACCGAAATGCCGGTTCTTTGCCCCGTTTGTGGAGTTGCTTTCGAACCCGAACCCGGATTCTTTTGGGGAGCCATGTATTTCAGTTATGCCTTCAGCGTTGGCTTTACCATGATTACTGCATTTTTGGTGTACTTTTTCCTGAATAACCCCAGTGTATTGGTCTATATGTCCTTCATAGTTCCCGTGGTGGTTTTGGCAAGTCCATGGAGTTTGCGGTACAGCCGCTCTTTAATGCTTCATTTATTTGGCGGATTAAAGTTCGATCCCGATTGGAAAAATCATGACCTAAAAGATTTAGATCGATAAAAAAAGCCCCGAAATTCTTCGGGGCTTTTTTTGGGGTTCAAGAAGATTAATGAACAATTAATTTCTCTTTACCATTTCTCCATTCCAGGAAGTAAATGCCCGATGGCACACCCTGAATAAACACGCGAGTGTCAATCCATTCCTTTCTTAAAAGTTGTCCTAATCCATTGTACAAACGAATTTCTTGAGGTGTGGCCGATTCAATCCAAAATCCTGCCTCGGTGGTTGGATTCGGATAAATGGAAAGGCCGATGCTTGGATTTTGCGTTCCCAAAGTGCTGGTCACAACCTGGCAAATCGTGTCGTTGCTGCGATTGATATCGTTGGCCAGGTTGGTGGGGAAAAGGCAAATGCGGTAACTGCCACCCGCCGTTGGTGAAAATGGGGTCGCAAACGTAAGGGTGGCCGAATCTCCCGGATTGATGGTTCCGGATGCATTCGAAATCACGGCGCTTCCTCCATTCACAGTATAGCTAAGGGTTTGATTGGAAATGGCTGCGGTGCCGATATTTCTCAATACCCCTGAAATGGACGTTGGTACATTGATTATCCCGTTCAAACCGATAATTCTGGATACACTTCCATCAACTGTGGTTTGAACTACGGCAGCTGCGGTATCCAATTGTATGGAATCCAAGTAGGTATTGTTTCCATAAGCTGTTACGTTGGTAAATCGAATCACAATATTCTGTCCGCCGAAATTGCTTAAGGTAACCGTGTCTTTCGCCCATTGGTTCGCAGCGGTAGGTCGGAAGATGCGATTGGAAATGGCCGTTGATGCCAAGCTACTTCCCCCTTTTTGATAAACAATGGATGAGAAAGTTATTCCGCAATCGGTACTTACCTCAATCAATAAACTGTCGTTGGTGGTTGCATTGTAGGGAGCGTGCGCACGATAAAAAGTGAGGTAGGTGGTTTTGGAAGCTGGGATAATCAAAGGTTGTGTAAGCAGGTAATCTTTCTCACCCGCAGCGTTGTAATTGAAATTGTCAACTCGAATCGCCGAAGTGTTGGAACCTGCAGGGCCGGTAACGTTTTCAAGAGCCCAAGTGTTGCTGTTATCGGGATTTTCAACGGAAATATTCGGGGTAGGTAAATTCCCTAATTGGAAGTTTTCGTTCATGGGCAACGGAAGGCCGGAAATGATACGAACTGCATTGCCCATAATCATGCTATCCACTCCAAAGGCATTCGATACCCAAAGTTTAATTTGGTAGGTGCCCAATGCTTGAAAAGCAACTGTTGGATTTGCCGATGTGTCGTTTCCTTGAACGAACGTGAACGTACTCGGCGTGATGGTCCATCGGCGAGAGGTGGGGTTATTCAAGCTGCGATCGGAAAGGACGATGGGTTTCCCAACGCAATCTTGGGATTTGCTACTGCTGAATTGAGCCGTTGGGGAAACCGCTGCGCTATAAACTCGAATATCATCAATGGCCAAGTCGGAAGCAAAATTACCACCCGTCGTACCACGGAAAATAATGGTGATGTTTTTACCGATGAAAGCATTCAAATTAACTTGTCCTAATCTCCAGGTATTTCCCTTATCTCCATTTTCTTGAAATACATTGGAGAAGAGTTCACCGTTGGCTAGAACATCAATCGCTAAAGATCCCATATCCGCTCCGTACATGTGGTACCAAAATTCCAGCATGGGAAACTGAACTCCCGTTAAGCTGATGCAAGGAGTGCTCATTTTGGCTACTTTGGAAAAACAGCTGGAAGCCTCCAAGTAAACATATCGGCCGGTTCCGCTGGTGTGGTCAAAATCGGGTCCAGTTCCGGCCGATGGAGTTGCTACATTGGTGTTGCGAAAATCAATATCGTCGGCAGTACCGTTCGGCTCATTGGAGATTCCGCCATTGGCCGATCCCAAAGCACACGTTCCGGTTCCACAATTGGCAGTTGTTGCACAGGTCGATAGTTGATCGAAATTTTCAGAATAAGGTAGATTGATGAGATTTGATGCCGTAAAAGTGGAAACACTGGTGATGGTATTGTTGTTCGCAACCAAATCTCCAGGTAAGCCAACTTGAAAATTAACATTGTAAACTCCGGCGGTGGTCGTCGAAATGGGAACCGAAAATGTAAACCATGCCGTGTCGAATGGGTCGATCGACCTGCGCAAGGTATCGGAACCCGAAGCGGTGATAGCCCCAGTGATGGAAAAACTAACCGGAACATTGGAAATCGATTGAGTGCCATCGTTGCGAACTACCACGGTTACCGGTGTTTGTGCACTTCCATGGCAAGATGGGGTTCTTCCAGGAACAGGTGAAACCACACTTAAAGCTTCGGCATCAACGGTTACGGGACAATTTAGCGCGGTAGCATTTTTGTTGAAGGCCAATCCTCGCTCTGAAACGGCGCCTTGAGGACCAATAGCTGTGATGGCAAACCAGGTATTTTGAGCCGAAATGCCCGATCTTCGAACAATAAAGCTCGAAGGATATGATGTTCCAATGGCATCCATGTAGCGAGCGCCCAATTCGTGAATGCGATACGACGTTGCGCCGGGAACGGCATTCCAAATGATACGCAACGAATCGGCGCACTGCCAATCCAAACGCAATCCCGTTGGTCGATTGATGAAGGAAACGGTCGTATCTGTGTAGTAGAATTGTCCGTTGCGGCTGATACGCAACATTCCGTTACCGGTTGCAGGAACAGAGGGTACTGTCCATTCGTAATGACGAACGGTTGCTGCAATGTTGGTGGCAATGGTCGACCAATTCAATCCACTATCAACCGAATAAGCCAAGTCAAAAGTGCCGCTGTTTCCCACCGCATCCCAATGAATGACCTCCCGTTGTCCGGCCGAAAATCCTTCTCGTCCAAATGGTGCCATGAACTTTACATCTTCCGTTAAAAAGGTGTAAACCAAGATGTAACGTTGGGGACCCATGGGAATGGAGGTTCCTTTGATTTGAAGTTGAATGGGACCAGCAACCGGATTGTCGATCACGATCTGTTCAGCGTTGTTCAATGAATCTCTTCCGGGAACAGCCAAAGCATTTAAAATGGCTGCGTTTCGAGCTGGGGTTAATACCAGAGGCAGGTGGGTAATACCATTATTCACCGCCTTGAAATCGATATCGTTTACCAAGGCTTTGGCTGCGTTACCGACGCCTGCTGTATCAGGCCAATAACACATCAGCTTTACTTGACGTGTGCCGGCCGGTACCACAATGGAATGATTGATGGAATCTCCCTGAACTAAGAATGAATCAAGGTAAGTGCGTTGTTCCAAGGCTTTCAAAGCCCGATAGGCATTTACGCGTCCGAATCCGTAGGTGTAGTCGGGGCCACGGTTGCCTAAATCTTCAGCTGTATTGAGAAGAACGGCCTTTAACAAAGCACCGGGAGCGTTTCTGCCTCCGTTAAATTCTCGATAGGCTTGGTACAATTGAGCAGTGATGCCCGCAATGCCCGGAGAAGCCGCTGAGGTTCCACCACCCGGAGCATAGGTGTTGTTGGGGTCGGTACTAATTTGATTGGTTCCGTTGGCGCAAATATCGGGCTTGATGCGACCATCAGCCGAAGGTCCGCGGGAGGAAGTGGGATCGATCACACCCAGGTAGGTAGTGTTCCCTGCGGCCATCACGTGTTTCGATGCTTTATATCCACCGGTAATGGTACCCCAACCGGTTCCAGCTCCGTAATTGCAGTTGTTTTGGCCTTGGTTACCACCGGAAAAAACGTGCATGAGTTGCTGATTAGCTCCCATTTGGAGGTCAATCGTTCGAGCATCGGCTGTATAACCACCGTTGCAGGTTTGGGAATACGAAGTGGTGGAAATAACCTGTCCGGTGGTGGTGAAGTTTTGAGGGGCATTCACCACTTGGGCATAGGCATTGATGGAATAATTAATAATTTGGGCGCCATCGGCCATGCCAGCTGCGCGGGAATCGAGGTTTCCAGCGCCCCCAATGATGCCTGCGCACATGTCGCCGTGCGTTCCGGTATTGGTTGTAGCAACATTGGTCAGTCGCCCAGTAAAGTCAATGTGAGGACCAACAATTCCATCATCGCCTAAGGCAACGGTAACTCCCGATCCATTAAATTTACGGGCAACAGGATTAAATTTATTGTTGATGGGGGAGGAACGGTGTAAGGCTCGTGCCTCGGTATCTTCTTTTTCGCCGGGTTTAGAAACGCATTCCACGTACTGTAATGCCGGAATTTGAGTTAGATTTTTGATTTTGGAAATGGGGCCTTCCACCAACCAATGTTGGTACTGCCCTTGGTTTTCAAAAATTTGAAATCCTTCGGCAATTATAGCTTTTTCTACGTCGGACGAAAGTGTATTTTTATACCCCATTACCGACAATTTGATACGACTTCCGTTCACGGCCCATTGGGGGTATTCTTCGGTGACCAATTCCTTACTCTGTTTCATGGAAAGGTTGATTCCAAGAATGGCAACGACTCCGTTTTGACGTAGGATCGTAAAATCGATGGTGGTAGGGATTTCGGCGAAATACGCTTTTTCTGGCATATAATCCAGGATTTGAATTCCTTGGGACTGAAGCCATTTCATTTTTTCCTGAGTGGGAATCGCATCGAATTGAATGATACGAATTCCTTTTCCTGCTTTTTTCTCGCTTGGTGTCCAAGGGGTATTCCAAGCATCAAATTCGATAGGTTGAAGGGTTCCCGATTGGAAGTACAAAGGAGAAGTTTTGGATTGAGCCAAAGCTCCCGATGCAAAGAGGCAAAAAATACTGCCTAAAACAAATTTTTTCATACCGTTAGTTCGTTTCAAAAGTACAAAAAACCATAGGGTTATGAAATACTTGGGATGGATTTTTGCATCTTTGTGAAAAAGAAATAAAACGTGATTATTCCCTGGAGCGAATTTCAATGTACTTCTCAGCAAAAGGTGCTGATTGCTTGCAGCGGAGGGGTTGATTCCATGGTTTTGTTGCATCACGCAGCCTCCTTTTTTTCACAATTTGGAGTGGTGGTTGTTCACCACGGCTGGAGGGAAAATGCCGATCGCGATGTTGAGCTGATTCGAAGCGTTTGTGATCGGTTAAAGGTCCCTGTACATGTCGAATTTATTCAACCAACACATTGGGACACTGTTCAAGGAAGTTGGGAATTGGAAGCCAGGAATTTACGTTACGGCATTTTTGAGCGTTTGATGCAGGAGTTTCGATACGAAAAAGTGTTGTTGGGGCATCACCGCGATGATGTGGTAGAAACGATGTTGATGAATCAGCTACGAGGCACGGGACTTTCGGGCATGAAAGGGATTCCCGGCATTCGAGGACCCTATGTTCGTCCGTTGATTTCGTTTCCTAAATCGGCACTCCTTCAATTTGCAAAAGCCAACGCTATTTCTTGGATGGATGATGAAACCAATAATGATGTTCAATTCTTCCGGAACAAAATTCGCCACCGGTTGATGCCGGTTTTGGAGGACGTAGCGCCCCATGCATCGGAAACGATGGCTCGGAATGCGTGGTTCATGGGGCTTCAGAACGAGTTGATGAATGAGTTGGTGGATGAAAAGTTGCCGCTCAAGCAAGTGTCTTTTGGGTTTATCATCGATTTGAGCGGTCTTCAATCCATCAAAAACTCATCCATGTTATTGTTTATGGTTTTACGGCGGTACGGATTTTCGTTGGAACAATGCGCCGACGTTTTGGTGCACATTGGGCAGAAAAACATGCGTTGGCACTCCAAAAATTGGCAAGTCGTGGTCGTGGATCAAATCCTTCAATTGGGGCCTTTCCCAAGAAAAGAAGTGGAATTTGAAGGAACAGTGAAAGAATGGAATGAACAGTTTTTTCCAAAAATTTCTGCAACTTTGGAGCGCGGAGAAAGCGTGGTGGTACGGAATTGGAAACCCGGTGACCGATTGGAATACACGGTTGGGAAGCACAAAAAAGTGAGCGATTTTTTGCCAACTAAAGGCATTTATGGGTTGGAAAAGGATGCTGTTTTGGTGGTAGAGTGGAGTGGAATGCTGGTCGAAATTTTAGATATTTGGACGCACCCGAATTGGAGGTAAAGGAATATTAATTGTTGTTGAATGGGGCTTGGTAGAGAGCGGGAAATAAACGATTTGAATGTGGGAATTCTGCTAACATTGAAATGCCAATGTTCAATTCAGTATTGAACCGACCGTATGCCCAAATAGCTGATTTCAGTTTTACCTGCTGTTCCTTCGGTTATTGAGTATTCATTGGTCAGCACGTTGATAATGAAGTTGAATTAATCCTTTTTCATATTGTTTGGATTTTAGAAGTTCCAATCGTTGTTCAGGTCGACCGTTCTTGAATAGTTTTATCCCATCACCAAGTAGAATTGGAATAACAGAAATGATATACTCATCTACCAAATCATTTTTCATCAACTCATTAGCGATTTCAGCACCTCCGTCACAATAAATATTTTTGCCAGAGTTGTTTTTTAGGTCAATAACAAGCTGTACAAGGTCATCTGTAAAAAACTTAAAATTACCCACCGAAGGTTTGGCAGTTCTTGTAATTATATAAACGTCTTTGTCCGAGTGTGGATAATCATAACCCATGGAAATGACTTTTTCATAGGTTTTCCTTCCGACCATTACCGTGTCAACAGATTGAACGAATTCATGGTAACCATAATCTTCGCCCTCTTTTTCAACCAGTGATAAAAATTCAAGAGAGTCTTCTTTAGTTGCAATGTAGCCATCTAAACTCATTGAAATGTATAATACTAATTTTCTTTCTGTTGTCATTTTTTGTATTAATTGTTCTGTTGAATGGTCGGCTTTTAACGGATTGTCATTGAAGTTGCTATTTGCCCAATTTTTAGATTTTTGAATTGTTCCATAGAACCAAATGATAGCCTGCAAATGAATCAAAAAAGTGCCAAAACCCTACTATTGCTTACCGAGTGATGGCGGATGTTTTGTTATCGTAAATATATCTTAGGTAAATTACCAGCCCAAAAGTGTGAATTCTGAGAAAATGCAATTTTTAATATCATCAAAGAAAGTTTTTATCTCATAACCATGGTAAAGTATTCCTCCCTGTTCTTTATACTCAGATTTGCACTGCAAAGTAAAAATTTGTTCGCCTTTGTAGGTGACAATTGCAGACCCACCTTCCACTAATTGTTTGATATAGCTTCTTATCACCGCTGAATTGCCCATATTTTGATTAATATCTTCTGTCCCATGATAGATGATTAAAGTTCTTAAATCAAAATCCTTATTTGCTTTCTCTATCAGTTTGGCGGCGTTCAGATATCTTTGTGCAGTTGGTCTATAGTATTTCACTAAGCTGGAATCTTGCTCGGTGCAGCGTAAAATATTATTTGTATACTCCTGGTAAGTGTGATCTAAAAATGATTTCATTTGACTTAGTTCCACATAAATTTTGTAATCGCCTTGTTCCCAGACGCCCATGAGCTCGCTTTTCGAATTTTTAGATAGTTTGATTTCCCATTCGTTTTGCGAATGAGCAGTGAATCCAAATGTGAAGAAAAAAAGAAGTAGGGTAAATTTTAAAAATCGGCAAATTAACATTTGAATACGGGTTATTAAGTAGTTGAAAGCGGTTTAGGGATGACTCATCCAAGTAAAACAATAAATTTTTATTCTAAGGTGTTTTCTTCGCTGAGAACCTCAACATCTTTCATTTCAAATTTACAAAATATTTGGCATTTAATTTATTCAAGATCATGAATCTCCATGTATTCGAACCACTTCCAATTTCACAAGTGTTTCTAAGGACTCGAGGATTGGCCTATGGTTAATTCATAGATCCGTTGACTCACCCAAGTCGCGTCTTCTAAAAAATTTCAACTTCTTCAACCCTTTCGTTGGCCCCTATTTCCCCGTAACTTTGTTCCATGCAAGACGATTTTTTGGAGGAAGATGGAATTTGGAGTGGAGAAGCCGAAGAACAAGAGTTGTACGAACACCATCGATTCGTGGCCGATGGCGGACAAGAACCGCTGCGGGTAGATAAATTCTTGGTTGATCGATTGCCCAACGCCTCCCGTAATCGAATCCAACTGGCCGCCGATGCCGGCTCCATCCACGTTAACGGGAAAGTCGTAAAATCAAATTTCAAAGTGCGTGCCGGCGATACCGTGGCCCTCGTGATGGCCGCTCCCCCTCGTATTTTTGAACTCAAAGGCGAAGACCTCCCCCTCGATATCGTTTACGAAGACGACGACGTGCTGGTGGTGAATAAAGCACCCGGCATGGTGGTGCATCCCGGACACGGTAACTACCACGGAACGCTGGTGCAGGCCGTTCTCTTCCACCTCGAAAAATTGCCCGAAGCCACCGGAAAAGAACCTCAGCGCCCAGGAATGGTGCACCGCATCGATAAAGACACCTCAGGCTTATTGGTTTTCGGGAAAAACGATCACGCCATGCAGCATCTGGCCAAACAATTCTTCCACCATACCATCGAACGGAAATACCTGGCCTTGGTTTGGGGCGACGTAAAGGAAGAAAGTGGAACCATCACCGGCCATATTGGTCGTTCAAAACAAGATCGAAAAATCTTTCGGGTGTTTGAAGAAGATGAAGGGTTGGGAAAACACGCTATTACCCATTATCGGGTGTTGAAGCGTTATGGCTATGTTACTTTCATGGAGTTTCAGTTGGAAACTGGAAGAACCCATCAAATTCGTGTTCATAGCAAACACATTGGCCATACCTTATTCAACGATCAAAATTACGGAGGTGATCGTCCCTTGAGAGGAACCCTTTTCTCCAAATACAAGCAGTTTGTTGAAAATTGTTTCTCCATCATTCCCCGCACCGCTTTGCATGCCAAATCCCTCGGATTTGGGCACCCCCGCACCGGGGAATGGAAGTTTTTCGATAGCCCCTTGCCCCAAGATTTCGTTTCTGCCATGAAAAAATGGGAGGATTATACCCAAGCCAAAGGATTTCAATTTGAAGAAGATGAAGCGTAAAGAATTGTACATCATTCGTCACGGCCAAACCGACTTCAATAAAGAAAAAATCATCCAAGGCCGGGGCGTAAATTCCCACTTGAACGACGAAGGCCGACACCAAGCTCTTCGTTTTTTCGAAAAATACCAACATCTTCCCTTCCAAAAAATTTATACCAGCACCCTTGTGCGAACCCATCAAACCGTAGAACATTTCTTGAAGACGGGAATTCCCCACGAGGCATTCGATGCCTTGGACGAGTTTGATTGGGGAATTCACGAAGGCATGAAATCCACGCCTGATTTGAAATCGGCCTTCGAAGAAATTACCTTAGCCTGGAGAAATGGGCAGTTGGATTTAGGTCCCGAATTGGGAGAAACACCAATTCAAGTGATGAATCGACAAAAAGAATTTTGGGATCATTGGATTCAAACCGATGAGGATTTGGTGCTGATTTGTATGCACGGCCGTTGTATGCGTATTTTTTTAAGTTGGCTTACTGGCCGTGGATTGGAAGCCATGGACACGTTCGATCATTCCAATACGTGCCTCTATCATGGGTTTTGGGACGGCCAACAATTGATTTTGGAGAAGGAAAATGATACTTCGCACCTGATTTAATCCCACTGCAGCGTGGCCATGATGGGATGGTGATCGGAGATTTTGGAAGGAATGGTTCGGTATCTCGTCGCTTGAAGGTGACTTGAGAATAAAATATTATCGATTCTTAAAAACGGGATGGGCCCACTATACGTCGCTCCTGGCCCCCATGCATGGGTTGAAAAAGCATTCGAATAACTTTTTTTGATGGTGTGGTACACGTAACTCCCGGGAGGATCGTTGAAATCGCCCAGCACCACGGTGGGAATATCTTTCGAATGAATGGCTTCCCCTAAGATCTGAGCTTGCATTGCCCGTATTTTCTCAGCAGGTTTGTAGCGTTGTAGAAAACTTGATTTTACCTCCCGAAGCATTTCAACACCTTCATTTTCTTGAATATTGGAAGGTGAAACTCCATTGCTCCTCAAATGGAATCCGATGATTCGAATATTTTTTTCCTGAATGGTGATCATGCATTCAAAGGCCGAATTGGTGGAATGCTCCCCGGAGGGTTGGATGGGAATTTGGCGAACATGGGTGACGGGAAATTTTGAAATGATGGCGATGCCTGATTGAATTCGACGTCCTTTTTTGAAAGGAACCATGTTGAAGAACCGATACCCCAAACGCTTCAATAAGTGGATGGAAGAAAAACTTTTCGTTTCGGTAAACCGGGCCTCATTGATGATCATTACATCGGCATTCATTTCTTCCAACAATAGGGTCCGGATTCCTTCTTTTCTCGCACTTTCACGACTTCCTTGAAAATTGCCGTAATTCATGAGTCCTATGGAAAACGATTTGCTCTCCTTTTGGGCGTGGGGAAGAACCATTCCCCAATCGGCCTGCCATGCAAAGATGAAGAAGAAGAGCAAGGGAATCCAAAATCTTTTGGGTCGAAAGAAGAACCAAACCAGCGTAAACCCCAAATGTCCGAAAATGAACGCATTGAGAAAGACCGTCGCCGCTCCGCTCATCCAAAAAACATCGGTGGGAATGAAACGGCAAAACCACAGCAAAAAGGTGAAAAAGGTAAAAATGCCGTAAATTCCCCAAAGTAGTTTCGACGAAATAGAACTAATCCAATTTCCCATGGGCCTCCCTCCATAATTGTTGTTCTTCCATCAGGAGGGATTCAAATCCGCTCTGCTGAATTTTTTGTTGAATGAGTTGCAATCGAGCGGGTTGGATGGGTTGCTCCATCCGTACCGTAGGAATGGTTTTGGGTTGTGACTTCAAAATGAAAACAAGTCCTAAAACAAACGAAAGCGCGTGAATGATTCCACTCAACCCATCGGAGGTGAAAAATGAAACCAAAACCAAACCAACGCCAAGGGGGGCGAAGATGGATCGAATTCGCAGATTTTCATTTCCGATGGCGAGGCCCCAAAGGAAAAAAATCCAGTGGCTACTGCCCAATAAATAATGACTTTTTGGGGCAAATAGAAGGAAAAATAGGGTGGAAATTGCCCACGATGCTACCATTCCCCATATCAATTTTTTAAGGGGAATACGAGGAATAAACCAGGTGAGTAGAAGCAGCAATGCGAGGTTAATTCCGAAATGAATTCGGTTCAAGTCGTGAATCCACGGCCACGAAAATAGGCGATGCCATTCTCCTTTTTGCCAACCTTCTCCTTGCAAGAGCCACTGATTCAGCCAATTGCTGGTGTGTTGAATAGAAACTCCTTCATCGAAATCCCAGGCAAAAATCAAAGATTCCAAGGCATACGCTAGGAGAAGGATGAGGGAAAAAAACAAAAGGAACTTCCGGTTTGACATCAATAAAAATGACGATTTTGCTTGTTATAAACAAAATAAACGAGGGCCAAACCTACAGCCATACCGCCCAAGTGGGCCAAGTGAGCAATGGGGTCGGAAGCGCTATTTTGTAGGGCCTGAAAAATTTCATATCCACCGTATCCAATGGCTAACCATTTGGCCTTGATGGGAATGGGAGGGAACAATAAAAAGATTTCGGTATTGGGGAACAAAAATGCGAATGCTCCAATGATTCCGAATAATGCTCCTGATGCGCCAATGGTGGGTTCCTCCAAATAACCATACAATTGAGATAGCGCAGGAACTACCAATTCTTGATTTTCCGGTGCAATGCCTGGCATCAGGTTGGATAAATTTTTATTGATTAATTCTAAATCGTCGATGCGGTTCAATGACAACAGGGCATCTAAATCATCAGTTTTTAAGCCAAGGGCCAACAATCCGTCTTTTAATTGCATCACTTGGTACCCAATGTATCCATAGTGAAAAACCAAGGCACCAAGTCCGGTGAGAAGGAAAAAATTGATGAATCGTTTGGTACCCCAAACTTGCTCGAGCATTCTTCCAAAAAAAACAAACCCGATCATGTTACTGAAAATATGGCCAATGTCGGCGTGCATGAACATGTAACTCACCAATTGATGCGGGCGAAATAAGGAGGAAAAGGGATAATGCATTCCCAAGATTCGATTCAAGTCGATTCCTTGTTGTTCGAGTCCGAATTTTGCAAAAAACAGCAAAACACAGATGATCAAGATGTTTTTTACGGCGGGAGTCAGTTGCATCATGGCTGAAACTTATGTTGAATTTCGGTGAGGGGTAACGTAACCACGGTTGGTTTTCCGAAGGGGGAAAATCCCGGAGTTTCGCAGGCGAAAAGATGGTCGAACAAGGCCGACATTTCTTCTTGTTGAAGCGGGGTTCCCGGTTTTACGGCACCACTTTTGGCCATGCTTTTGGCGAGTTGGGTGGTGATAGAAACTTCGTGGGCACCTTTTTCCTTGAATAGATGAAGGAATTCCTGGAAAAACTGAATGGGATCGTGATTTTCCAACAAGGTGGGAACCGATTGTACGATGAAAGACTGCTCCCCAAAGATTTCCAATTCAAATCCAACATCGATGAAATCGTTGATGTGGGCTTCGAGCAGCAGGGCATCGGATTTGGATACTTCAAACGTAGCGGGAAAAAGGCATTTCTGCCGCGGAATGCCGCTATCGTGCAACATGCCTTTGAAGGATTCAAATAAAATCCGCTCGTGGGCCGCTTGTTGATCGATGACCAATAAACCTGATTTTACCTGAGCTAAAATGTAGGTGTAATGCAGTTGAAAAAAGGAATTTGTTCCTGCCAAAGCATCGGCTTTCGGACCTTTTTCAGGCGCTTGAAACAGTGCTTTCTGAATGGGGTCTTCGTCGGGAATATCTTCAATTTGATATAACTTCTCCCAGTTTTTTGCCGATTGCTCTTGGCGGTAACGGTACGAAGGATCGTTTTGAAACGGATTGTAATCGGGATTTGCGGATGTTCTTGGAGGGGATACGGATGATTGTTGGGGAACCGACTGAATGTAGCTTTCGAATTCGCTGCTGGGTTGAAAATCGATTTGGGAAACCACTGAAGTTTGTCCCAGCCCACGCTTTACGGCCGATGCCAAGATGGCATACAACGAGGCGGCATGTTCGAATTTGATTTCAGTTTTGGTTGGATGTACGTTTACGTCGATGCTTTGGGGATCTACCGTTAACATTAAAAAGTAGGAAGGGTGGGTTCCTTCGGGAAGTAAACCCTCGAAGGCTGTTGCTATGGCGTGGTGCAAATAGGCATCTTTGATGAAGCGATTATTCACGAAGAGGTATTGATCGCCTCGTTTTTTCTTGGCCATATGTGGTTTTCCAACGAACCCGTGGATACCGATGAGGTTGGTATTTTCCTCCACGAGGAAGATATTTTCTGCCACCTTATCGCCCATGATTTGAACGATTCGCTTTTTTAAGGTGGCTTCGGGTAGGGAATACAAAAGTCGGTCGCCGTGGTAGAATTGGAAAGCGATTTGCGGATTAGGTAGGGCTACGCGAATGAACTCATCGATGATGTGTTGCAATTCAATGGAATCGTTCTTTAAAAAATTTCTCCGCGCGGGGATATTGAAGAAAAGGTTTTTTACCGAAATGGATGTTCCGGAATTCATGGGAACGGCCGATTGGCCTTTGAATTCATTTCCTTCGATGATGATTTCTGTGCCCAATTCGTCGTCATCTCGCTTGGTTTGCAGGGTAACTTGGGCCACGGCGGCGATGGAAGCCATGGCTTCACCTCGAAAGCCCAGCGTTTGAATATTGAAGAGGTCGTTGGTGGCTTTGATTTTGGAAGTTGCATGCCTTTCGAAACACAAACGAGCATCGATGGGCGACATTCCTTTTCCGTTATCAATGACTTGGATGAGGCTTTTTCCAGATTGAATGCTGATCAATTTGATTTCGGTGGCGCCGGCATCGATGGAGTTTTCCAATAGTTCTTTCACCACCGACGCGGGTCGTTGTACAACTTCTCCGGCTGCAATTTGATTGGCCAGGGCATCGGGTAAAACTCGAATGATTTGTTCCATGCGCTTCTTCCTACCTATTGGGCTAAGGTACAAAAAAAAGGTCGGGCTTCGGCCCGACCTTTTTCCACATTTTTACGATTTTCTGGGATTATTTCACCATGATTTTTTGAGTGAATCGTCCTTTTTCTGTTTCCAAAGAAAGGATGTACATGCCAGTATGATCAGTATTAATTTCTATATCTACCAATTGACCATTTTTCACTTGTTTAAAGGACTGAGAAGAAATTACTCTTCCGTGAATATCCAACAGGGTTGCGGTGAATTGACTCATGTCTTGAGACAATTGTGCGGTTACATTTCCGCGGCCTTGAATTACGTTCGGATAAACTTCGAATGGTGATGCACTTAAATCTTGAGTGGAAAATCCGCGAATGGTAGAGCAGGTGAATGAACGAATTGGTGAAGGGTAACCGCAGGTGTTCGAGGTGCGGTACGGACGAACTCTCCAGAAATAAGTGGAAGTGGTGTTCATTTGTAAATTGGTGTACAAATATTGGGTATCGGCCAGGGTGATCTCCATCAACATGTTTTGCGGATTGAATGTTCGAGCTGTAGCGATTTGAAGGAGATATTTTTCAGCATTTTTTACGGAATTCCATCGGAAACTTGTCCAGTTACCTTGGATGTTGGCTGCTTGATCAGCAGGAGTAATCAAATTAGCTGTTCCCCAAACGGAATCTACTGGAGACATTCCGGAAGCAAGTGCCTGTAAATAAGATCGTTGCCCATTGCAAGTTGAACGAGCTTGGGTGATTTGTTGTGGACTAAATCGAGTTTGACAGTTATCGGGTGAGTAGCTCATCATTAAGGTTGGATCCGGACGAAACACATCGTTGTTGCGATCCCGCTGCGTATGGTTCATGGTGCACCCAGTCCATCCCCCTTGTAAATAATCCGCTTCGGTATCGCAAAGGCGGTCACCGTTGGTGCCACAGTTGGGTTGGTAGGTTTTTCCGGTAGCACCTGGACGAGCTACTAGCTCGGCTTGAGATGAAATTGGATTGACGTTTGTGGTTTGAAAAGGATGTAGAAGAGATAAAAAATGACCCATTTCGTGTGGGAAAGTGGTGCCGCTTACATCGGTACATCCTCCCAAGCCTAAAACCATTCCTCCCTGTGCTCGTGGACTACCTCCTTGTCCAGAAGAACCGGTTCCAGGTAGTGTGGCATATCCACAAATAGCGAATCCAGCTCCAGAGAAATTTTCTAATTTGGTGATGTAAACATTGATGACATCGGTGCGATTATTCTGAATCATCAATTGAGAACCTTCATTATAGTCATTCAAATCAAATAAGTTGTCATTGAGGATGACATTGATGTAGTAAGGCATGTAAAATTGAATGTCGAATGGCTTGTAAAAGCTATTTAAGGAACATAGTAAATCCAACGCACGCGTAGTGCTTTGTCGACCAGCTCCGTTGGAAGGACCTACCAAATGGAATTGAACAGGCAAATAAATGGTTGCTTCAGTTCGATGAGGATTTGCAGAAGCATACGTTTCCATGTCCAAAGCGTTGAACCAATCCCAGAATTCTTGGGAAGGTTCAGTTCCACACCCAAAATTTCGCACATTTTGTTGTGCTTGAGTTCCTAAAATAGCCAAACAAAGGGCAAGAACGGTAGAGAAAATTTTATTTTTCATAGCCATGGATTTCTTCGATTTCAAGTGTGCCAAAAATAACACAATTCAGTGAAATTTATCGGCGGTTTTTAAGGAAAAACTGTAATTTTGCGAAAAAGTTTTTTTACATGAAAGTATCTGTCATCGGCGCCGGAAATGTAGGCGCTACTTGTGCCGACGTTATTGCGCACAAAGATTTTGTGAACGAGGTAGTGTTGTTGGATATTAAGGAGAATTTTGCCGAAGGCAAGTCGTTGGACATGTGGCAAACAGCTCCCATCAATTTGTACGATACGCGCACGGTTGGTGCCACAAACGATTATTCCAAAACAGCTAATTCTGATGTGGTTGTGATTACCTCTGGCCTACCTCGTAAACCAGGGATGAGCCGCGATGACCTCATCGCAACCAACGCTAACATCGTTAAGAGCGTAACTGAGCAGGTAATCAAGTTTTCTCCAGATGCCGTGATCATCGTCGTCTCCAATCCGTTGGATGTGATGACGTACTGTGCCTACAAAACAGCCAAGAAACACAGCAGCAAAGTCATCGGGATGGCAGGTATTTTGGATACCGCTCGCTACCGTGCTTTCCTTGCAACGGAGTTAAATTGCTCGCCTAAAGACATTCAAGCCGTTTTGATGGGTGGTCATGGCGATACCATGGTTCCTCTTCCTCGTTACACCACGGTTGCAGGTATTCCTGTAACTGAATTGGTGGAAGAAGGTCGCTTGAACGAAATCATCCACCGTACAAAAGTGGGCGGCGGTGAAATCGTAAATCTATTGGGTACCTCTGCTTGGTATGCTCCTGGTGCTGCAGCTGCTCAAATGGTTGAAGCCATTGTGAAAGATTCCAAACGTATTTTCCCCGTTTGCGCTTTGCTCGAAGGAGAATATGGAATGAACAATGTGTATTTAGGTGTTCCAGCTGTTTTAGGTAAGAATGGATTGGAAAAAATCATTGAATTGAAATTGAATGATGATGAAAAAGCCCTCTTGGAAGCTTCTTCGGTTGCTGTAAAAGAAGTGATGGATGTTTTGGATAACATGAACTTATTCTAAGATCATGGTTTTATCGCTCTCCCGTCCCCTCGCATTTTTTGATTTAGAAACCACCGGTTTAAAAATCGGAGGCGATCGCATCGTTGAAATTGCCATATTGAAATTACTTCCTTCAGGTGAAAAAGTTCACTACCATCGTCGGTTGAACCCTGAAATCGCTATACCGGAAGCCATTTCCAAAATTCACGGCATTACCAATGAAATGGTGGCCAACGAACCGAGTTTCGAAGATGTGGCGGGAGAGATTTTTTTATTTCTGGAAGATTGTGATTTTGCTGGCTACAACAGCAATTATTTCGATATTCCTTTTTTGGTTGAAGAGTTTCTTCGGGTTGGGGTGGAATTTGAATTGGATGGCCGAAGGTTTGTTGACGTTCAAGCCATCTTCCACAAAAATGAACCCCGAGATTTGAAAGCGGCCTATCGTTTCTACTGCCAAAAAGAGTTAACCAATGCGCATTCGGCGGAAGCCGATATTACGGCCACCTATGAAATCCTCTTGGCGCAATTGGAGCGGTACCCCGATACCATCAAACCCGATGTAGATTTCCTCCACAGGTACACCGCAAAAAATAATAAATCGGTCGATTTGGCTGGCCGAATTGTGTACAATGAAAAAAATATCCCTGTTTTCAATTTTGGAAAACACAAGGGTCGTTCTGTTGCTGAGGTCTTTCAATTTGAACCTTCCTATTACCAATGGATGATGGACGGTGATTTCCCGGAATACACCAAAAGAGTCATCACCAAACTTCGACTTCAGCATTTCGGAAAATAAGCGTGTCTTAAGATGGCACAGCCATCGCTCAATTTTGAATTATCAAAACGATGAGCGATGAAACAAAATCAAAATTCCTGTTATTGCGATAACCAACATTTGGTGGTTGCAGAAGATGTTTGTGATTTGTGTTATGGTGTGGTTACGCCCTCCAACGAGCCCGAAATTCGTCACTGGGATTGTTTAGGAAGTTGGATGGATTCCATGATGCAAGGAGGTCGGCCATGAGTTTCTTTAGCATTCGCGAGAAAAAGTCGGTCGTAGGCCTATGTTTGCTCATTGAAGATCGACTTCCAAATCCACCCTTAGAAAAAGGAACCAAACTGCAGGTTTTTTGGACAGAAGGAAAGTTATTCCCGATGAAAGTTGGACAGGTTTGGTACAAGAACCAAAAAATAGGGGTGCTACCCTACGAAGTAGCCGTTCGATATCATTTTTTGGAAAGTTGCGGTTTGGAGCCGGAATTGTTGGTGGAGGATTTTCATCCGCAAGCCTTGCGGAAAGTAACCATGGCCATTTGGGCAAAAGCAGGTGAAAACAAATTTGTTCGTCCTGGAGGAATGGCCGTTCGAACCGTGGTTGCTTAAAACAATTAGGCTAAAAACTTCTGATAAAAAGAAATATACAGGGGCATGATTTCTTGGATATCAAATTTCAGCGAGTGTTGATAGGCCTGCTCCTTCATTTGATCGAGGATTTCCTGATTACTTAATATTGAAATGGCCGCGTCGGCCATGCCTTGAACATCGTTAGTGCAGCGCAAATAGCCGGTTACTCCCTCCACATTCACTTCGGGAATACCACCCGTATTTGAAGAAACAACCGGAACCCGGCAAGCCATGGCTTCCAAGGCGGCCAAACCAAAGCTCTCCGTTTCCGATGGCATGAGGAAAAGGTCGGAAACAGATAGAATTTCCTCGATGGCGTCTTGCTTACCAAGAAATCGCACGTCTTCGGTTACGTTCAATTCCCGACAGAGCATTTCGGCATTTCGACGTTCTGGGCCATCGCCCACCAAAAGAAGTTTAGACGGTATTTCGGCACGTACTTTAGCAAAAATCTCGATCACATGGTCGATGCGCTTTACTTTTCTGAAGTTGGAGGTGTGGACCAGAATTTTTTCACCATTCGGTGCAATGGCTGTTTTGAAGTGATCCTTTGGCGAATATTTGAATCGGTTAAAATCGATGAAATTGGGAATGACCTGAATTGCTTTACCCACATGAAAATGTTTCAACGTATCGGATTTCAATGATTCCGACACCGCAGTTACTCCATCGGAATGGTTGATGCTGAAAGAAACAACAGGTTCAAAGGTGGCATCTTTTCCTACAATGGTGATGTCGGTCCCGTGCAACGTGGTAACAAAAGGAATATTGATACCCTTTTCTTTTAGAATGGATTGAGCCAAAAACGCGGCCGTTGCGTGGGGAATGGCGTAGTGGATGTGAAGGATTTCTAACTTTTCGTATTGAACCACATCCACCAATTTGGATGCTAGGGCCAAAACATAGGGTTCGTGTTCGAATAAGGGATATTTGATGGAATTCACTTCGTGGAAATAAACGTTTTCCGTGAAAGCATCCAAACGGGCCGGTTGGGCGTAGGATATGAAATGAATTTCATGCCCCGCTCTGGCCATGGCTTTACCTAATTCCGTTGCAATAACTCCAGAACCCCCGTACGTTGGATAACAAACAACCCCTATTTTCATAATTCAAAGGTACAATGAACCTGAAGGATAAACATTTTTAATCGCTGCTGTGTTTAATTTTTTCATAAAAAAAACCCCGAAATCTCTCGAGGTTTTTTCAGATTAGTGCTGAATCAGAATTTTCTCAACCCTATAGTTCCATTTGTTATTGGTACTCAACAAGTACAAGCCTTGAGGCAATTCCGAAACGGGAATTTCGACCTTTGGTTGTTGGGCTTGAGCACTCCAAACGATTTGTCCGGCCATGTTTTGCAGCGAAATAAAATCTCCGCTTTGAACATCGGAAATGTACAAAAAATCGTTGGCAGGATTAGGATAAATCTTTGTTTTTTGCTCATTT
>JACCEC012571674.1_pt1 | contig 21011 bp, 18 predicted proteins | sample 7450121 | NCBI WGS metagenome assembly JACCEC01 (sample SAMN15323455, study PRJNA562643) | freshwater metagenome | isolation source: river surface water | place: USA:Blue River Watershed | collected 2017-08-18 | reverse complement strand
ATGGGCCAGCTCGACAGCGGCATCCATCTGGTCGAGGATGTGGCGGATGTGGACAAGGTCCAGCCTTCCCAGACCGAGAAGCTCGCGGTGGTGACGCAGACCACGCTCAGCGTCGATGACGCCGCTGCCATCACTGCCGCGGTCAAGGCGCGTTTTCCCGATATCCGCAGCCCCAAGCAGCAGGACATCTGCTACGCGACGCAGAACCGCCAGGACGCGGTCAAGCTGCTCGCCACCCAGGTCGATGCGGTCGTCGTCGTCGGCAGCCCGACCAGCTCGAACACGAACCGCCTGCGCGAGCTCGCCAGTCGCCTGGGCGTGCCGGCCTACATGGTCGATGACGCCAGCGAACTGCAGGACGCCTGGTTCGACGGCAAGGCCTGCGTCGGCGTGACCGCTGGCGCATCGGCGCCGGAAGACCTGGTGCAGGGCGTGGTCCAGCGTCTGAAAGCGCTCGGCGCGACCGCCGTGCGCAGCCTCGACGGCGTGCGCGAGACGACCAAGTTCCCGCTGCCCAAGGGGCTCAAGCCCGAGACCGATCCGGCCTGAGCGCGGCCCGGCCGCAGACCCATTCAACACGAGATCAAACACATGCTAGACATCACCCCACTGCGCAAGGACCTCGACGCCGTCGTCGCCCGCCTGCAAACCCGCAAGAACCCGCAACCCTTCCTCGACGTCGAGGCCTTCCGATCGCTCGAGCACGAGCGCAAGGCGATCCAGATCCGCACCGAGGAGCTGCAGAGCAAGCGCAACACCCTGTCCAAGCAGATCGGCATGCTCAAGGGCAAGGGCCAGCACGCCGATGCCGACGCCGTGATGGCCGAGGTCGGCCAGTACAAGACCGAGCTGGAGAACTCGGCCGCGCGCCTGGACCAGATCCAGGGCGAGTTGCTCGCGCTGCTGCAGGCGGTGCCCAACCTGCCGCACGAGAGCGTGCCGGTCGGCGCTGACGAGTCCGCCAACGTCGAGCTGCGCCGCTGGAGTCCGCAGGGCGGCTACGGCGCCAACCCGCCCGAGCTCGGCTTTGCTCCGAAGGACCATGTCGCGCTCGCCGAGCCGCTGGGCCTGGACTTCGAGACCGCCGCCAAGCTGTCGGGGTCGCGCTTTGTCGTCATGAAGGGGCGCGTCGCGCGCCTGCACCGCGCGCTGGCGCAGTTCATGCTCGACCTGCAGACGCAGCAGCATGGCTACACCGAGTGCTATGTGCCCTACATCGTCAACGCCGAGTCGCTGCGCGGCACCGGCCAGTTGCCCAAGTTCGAGGCCGACCTGTTCGCTGCCAAGAAGGGCGGCCAGGAAGGCGAGGAGCTGCCCGACACGCAGGCGCTGTACCTGATCCCGACCTCCGAGGTGCCGCTGACCAACTTCGTGCGCGACGAGATCATTCCCGAAGCCGACTTGCCGATCAAGCTGACCGCGCACACGCCCTGCTTCCGCTCCGAGGCCGGCAGCGCCGGTCGCGACACGCGCGGCCTGATCCGCCAGCACCAGTTCGACAAGGTCGAGATGGTGCAGATCGTCCATCCCGAAAAGAGCTACGAAGCGCTCGAAGCGATGACCGGACATGCCGAAGCCGTGCTGCAGGCGCTCGGACTGCCGTACCGCGTGATCGCGCTGTGCACCGGTGACATGGGCTTCGGCGCCAGCAGGACGCACGACCTCGAGGTCTGGCTGCCGGCGCAGAATACCTTCCGCGAGATCAGCTCGGTCTCGAACTGCGAGGCCTTCCAGGCGCGTCGCCTGCAGGCGCGCTTCAAGAACGCCCAGGGCAAGAACGAGCTGGTGCACACGCTCAACGGCTCCGGCCTGGCGGTGGGTCGCACCCTGGTCGCCGTGCTCGAAAACCACCAGAACGCCGACGGCAGCATCAGCGTGCCGGTCGCGCTGCAGCCCTATCTGGGCGGCGCGGCCACGCTCTGAGCGCGACTGGCTTCCAGCTCTGAACAACGCTCCTTGGTACGGTGAGCGTTGTTCTTGCTGTGCCCGGCATGGGTGCACACCTGCGGGTGCGCCGCTGGAGGAGTCAAGTTGGGCAGTAGATTCGGTACCTGCAACAAAAATGACATCAAATTTTGCATAGGTATTTTCTAGAATCGAAACCGCTACTACCAGGCAGCTGGCATTTCCTTCTCTCTGGCCAGCTGCAGCCGCCTTTAAAGGAAGACCATGCTCGCCATCAAGAAGGTCCGCAAGCTGATCGAAGCGGATCCCCTGGCCGCCAATGCCGTGACCCTGACCGATCTGGTGTTGGCCCTGCAGAACGACCACCCTTTCCCGCTCGGCAAGCTCTACGAACTCGAACCCAAGGACTTCGACCTGGCGCTCGAGATCATGCGGGAATGGACGATCGACCGTCACTACGCGAAAAAGACGCGCCTGGTCGATGTGGTCGTCAAGCTGGCCGAGGAGCGGACGCAGACCGACTGAGCGGTCCCTGCGGGTGCTTCGCTGCCGCCCTCAATGCTTGAGCAGTAGCACCCCGGTCACGACGCACAGGCTGGCCAGCAAGCCGGCGCGCAAGCGTCCCTCCTTGAACCACAGGCTGCCGATCAGCACGGCGAAGATGACCGAGCTCTCGCGCATGGCTGCCACCACTGCGATCGGTGCCTGGGTCATTGCCCACAGCACGATGCAGTAGGCCGAGGTCGCCACCCCGGCGCCCAGTAAACCGAGCGGCCAATGCCGCCTGAAGTAATGCAGCAAGGCCGGGCGGCGGCGCAGCTCATAAGCCAGAATCCCCAGGGGCTCGAACAGCGCCAGGGTCAGCACATAAGCTACCGGGTTGCCTGAGAGCCGTGCGCCCTGGCCATCGACCAGCGTGTAGGCCGCGATGATCGCGGCATTCAGCAGGGCTGCCCTGCCCGAGGGGTGGCGCAGCACCAGGCCGAGCGACTGGCCCGAGGTCGAGGCGATGGTCAGCACGCCGAGCAGGATGGCGGCAATTCCCAGCCAGGCTTCGAACGACAGGGTTTCGCCCAGCAGCGGCGTCGACAGCAGGCAGACCAGCAGCGGGGCCAGCCCGCGCATCAGCAGATAGCTGACTGCCAGCTGTCCGCCCTCGTAGGCCCGCATCAGGCACAGGATATAGGCGGTGTGCAGCAAGGCCGACAGGCCCAGCAAGGGCCAGCTCGCGCGGTCAGGCCCGCCCACGAACAGCAGCCCGACGCTGGCCAGCAGCGCGCTGCAGACATGGAGCAGCAGTGTGTAGAGCCCCTTGTCCGGCGCTCCACGGATCAAGGCATTCCAGCCCGCGTGCATCAGTGCTGCGGCCAGCACTGCCAGCATCACGCTGGCGGGGATCTGCGTCAGCACCATGCCGGGCCTGGCTGGCCAGTGCGTTCAGCAGCCATCCGCTACCCCGGCCAGTTCGCCGTCCCTGAGCATGCGCGCACGGCCGCCCCGGGCATGGGCAAACAGCGCTTGCGCGCAGCCCGGTCCGTTGCGTGCGGCCAGCAGGTCGACGATGGCGCTGTGCTCGTCGGCAAAATGCGGGATCGCCATCGGGGTCATCAGGTTGCGGCGCCGGAACAGCGTCAGCAGCTTGCTGAGCTTGCGGTAATGCGAGGTCAGCACCGGATTGCCGGCCATGGCCACCAGGCAGTCGTGAAAGCTCAGATTGAGTTCGTGAAAGTGCTCGACCTCGTCGGGGCGCACCGCCTTCATGGCCTCGGTCATCTCGCGCAAGGTCTGCAGCTGCTCCGGCGTCAGGCGTTCGGCCAGCAGCTGTCCCGCGGTGGCATCGAGTCCGGCGCGCAGGTCGTAGATGTCGGCGGCTTCCGACAGCTTGATCTCGCGCACATGGGCGCCACGGTTCTTTTCCTGACGGATCAGGCCCGACTCCTCGAGTGCCTGGAAGGCTTCGCGCAGCGGTCCGCGCGAGACTCCGAAGCGCTGGGCCAGCGCGGTTTCATTGAGCTTGGCGCCTGGGGGCAGCTCACCGGAAAAGATCATTTCCTCGATCGACTCGAGCACCAGGCGCGTGAGCGAGGTGCTCTGGACCAGGGCCAGCGCTTTCTCGGCGGGTTGGGCAAGCAGGGTGGACATGGCTTCGACCTCGGCAAATGAATGACTGCAAGGCGATTGTAGCCAGTTATGAAAACTGTAGATTGTCAACAATCTGACATTGTCGGACTTTAAGCTGAAGCCAGTTGCAGTCCGGGTGGTCCTGTGAAATCGATCTGCCGGGACTGTGGCGATGAAGTTTTGATCCTCAACAGGAGTTATCTCATGAAGCTGAAACCACTCGCACAGTCCCTGGTCTTGGCCGTCCTGGCCGCCACCGCCGCCCTGCCGGCCATGGCGCAGAAAACCGTCCTCAATGTCTACACCGCGCTGGAGACCGACCAGCTCAAGGCCTATCAGGAGGCGTTCAACCGGTCCAATCCCGACATCGAGATCAAGTGGACCCGTGATTCCACCGGCATCGTCACGGCCAAGCTGCTGGCCGAGAAGAACAAGCCGGTCGCCGACGTGATCATGGGCGTGGCCGCTTCCAGCATGGTGGTGTTCGAGCGCGAAGGCATGCTCCAGCCCTACGCCCCGGCCAACCTCAAGGCCATCAATCCGCGCTTCATCTCGGGTGGCGCCAAGCCGAACTGGGTCGGCATGGATGTCTGGGGTGCGGCGATCTGCTACAACGTCGCCGAGGCTACCAAGCTGGGGCTGCCGCGCATCGAAAGCTGGAAGGATCTGCTCAAGCCCGAGTTCAAGGGCAAGATCGTGATGCCAAACCCGAACTCCTCGGGCACCGGCTTCCTCGACGTGACGGCCTGGCTGCAGATGTTCGGCGAGAAGGGCGGCTGGGACTACATGGACAAGCTGCACGAGAACATCGCGGTCTACACCCACTCCGGCTCCAAGCCCTGCGTGATGGCCGGTGCCGGCGAGTTCCCGGTCGGAATCGCGTTCGAATACCGCGCCAACACCGTGCGTGCCAAGGGCGCTCCGATCGATGTCGTGTTCCCGAAGGAAGGCCTGGGCTGGGACATCGAGGCGATCGCCATCGTCAAGGACACGCCACGCCTGGAGGCTGCCAGGAAGCTGGCCGACTGGGCATCCAGCCGTGAAGCCAACGAGCTCTATGCCAGGAACTTCGCCCTGGTCGCGATTCCGGGCATCGCCACCCGCCTCAAGCATGTGCCCACCGACTATGAGCAGCGTCTGGTCAAGAACGACTTCCAGTGGATGGGCAAGAACCGCGACGCGATCCTGACCGAGTGGCAGAAGCGCTATTCCGCCAAGTCCGAGCCCAGGAAGTAAGCCGTCAGCCGCGCAGACCCAGGCTCCAGCGCGCTGGAGCGCTGGGTGCGCCGTTGTGATCGCGCTTGTCCCATCCCCAGGAATCTCTCATGGCTCATCTTGAAATCAGACGCCTGCGCAAGCAGTTCGGCAGCTTCACGGCCCTGGACGACATCGAGCTCTCGGTCGAGCGCGGTGAATTCCTGGTCCTGCTTGGTCCCTCAGGCTGCGGCAAGACCACCTTGCTGCGCACGATTGCCGGTCTCGAGCGGCAGGACAGCGGGCAGATCCTGCACGCGGGCCGCGACATCTCCAGGCTGTCGCCAGCGGCGCGCGACTACGGCATCGTCTTCCAGTCCTACGCCCTGTTTCCGAACCTGAATGTCGGTCAGAACGTGGCTTACGGACTCAATCAGCGGCGCGCCGGCCGCGAGGCCTTCCAGTCGCGCGTCGACGAGATGCTCCGGCTGGTCGGATTGCCCGGCAGCGAGAACAAGTACCCGGCCCAGCTCTCGGGCGGCCAGCAGCAGCGCATCGCCCTGGCGCGCGCGCTGGCGACGCAGCCGGACTTGCTGCTGCTCGACGAGCCGCTGTCGGCGCTCGACGCGATCGAACGCGTGCGCCTGCGTTCCGAAATCAGGCGGCTGCAGCAGAACCTGGGCGTGACCACCCTGATGGTGACCCATGACCAGGAGGAAGCCCTGGCGATGGCGGACCGCATCGTGGTCATGCGCAGCGGTCGCATCCAGCAAGTCGGCGATCCGCACGACATCTACCGCTTCCCGCGCAATGACTTCGTGGCCGACTTCATCGGACGCAGCAACCTGATCGAAGCCGAGGCCATCGACCCGCAGCATGTCAGCCAGGGTCCGCTGCGCTTGCACAGCGCTGCAGCATTGAGTCCGGGGCGCGCTTACCGCTTCAATGTCCGGCCTGAGGATATCCGTCTGCTCGACACCCTCGAACAGGCCGAGAACAGCTTCTTCGCCACGGTTGACAAATGCGAGTTTCTCGGGGCTTTCTCGCTCGTCACGCTGACGCCGGTCGGCCAGGGCGGCCGCCCGCTGCTGGCGCAGTTTTCGAGCAACTACCTGGCGGGTCGGCCGATCCATGCCGGCTCCACGGTGCGCGTCGGCATCCCGGCCGAACATCTCATTCCGATGCCGGAGTCGGCATGAACGCGCCATCCTCCTCCCTGAACCGCCAGTGGCGCCCATGCGCTGTGCAGCGCGCGCCAGCCGGCGGCATCCTGCTCTGTCTTGCCGCGCTGGCGCTCTCTGTCTTCCTGCTGCTGCCGATGGGCGCCCTGTTCAGCCACAGCCTGCTCGACGAGCAGGGGCAGACCAGTCTGGCCCGCTTCCGCGAGTTTGCCGCCATGCCCGGCATGGCCACGGCGCTCTGGAACAGCTTCTGGGTCGCACTGGTGGTTACGCTGATCACGGTGCCGCTGGCCTTCCTCTACGCCTATGCGATCCAGCGCTCCTGCCTGCCGTTCAAGGGCCTGTGGCGCCTGGTCGGACTGTCGCCCCTGCTCGGGCCATCGTTGGTCGGGGCGATTTCCTTCATCCAGTGGTTTGGCACCCAGGGTCTGCTCAAGTCCTGGCTCGGCGAAACCAGCGTCTATGGCCCGGTCGGCATCGTCATGGCCACGGTTTTCTCGAGCTTTCCGCACGCCCTGATGATCCTGGTCGTCGCACTGGCCAGCTCGGACGGGCGGCTTTACGAGGCGGCCGATGCGCTGTCGGCTACGCGCTGGCGCAAGTTCCTGACCGTGACCCTGCCCGCCGCCAAATACGGCCTGATCAGCGCCGCGATGGTGGTGTTCTCGTACTCGGTCAGCGAGTTCGGCATTCCCAAGGTGATCGGCGGCAACTTCAAGGTGCTGGCGGTCGAGATCTATGTCCAGGTGGTCGGCCTGCAGAATTTCGGTCGCGGTGCCGTGGTTGGGCTGGTGCTGCTGCTGCCGGTGCTGTTCGCCTTCCTCGTCGACCGCCAGGTGCAGCGGTGCCAGCAGGCCAGCCTGACGGCGCGCGCCGTGCCCTATCGACCCCGACCCGACTGGCGCCGCGACGGCCCGCTGCTGCTGTTCACGCTGCTGCTGGCCGGGGCCATGTTTGCGGTACTGGGCATGGCGGTCCATACCTCGGTGATCACCTTCTGGCCCTACAACCTCGAGCCCACACTGGACCACTACCGCTACGGCCTGGTCGAAGCTGGCGTGCTGGACGCCTATCTGAACAGCTTGCAGCTGGCGTTGCTGACCGCGCTGCTCGGCACGCCCTTCATCTTCGTGACCGCCTATCTGCTCGAGAAGACCGTCGCGCGTCAATCCGCCCTGCAGGCGCTGGTCCAGGGCATGGCCTCGCTGCCGATGGGGGTGCCGGGACTGGTGCTGGGCATCGGCTACATCCTGTTCTTCAATCATCCGGACAACCCGCTCAACGGCCTGTATCAGACCTTCGCCATCCTGGTGATCGTCAACGTGGTGCATTACTACAGCTCCTGTCACCTGACCGCGCTGACCGCACTCAAGAGCCTGGACCGCGAGTTCGAAGCTGTTTCGGCCTCGCTCAAGGTGTCGCAGTTCGTCACCTTCTGGCGCGTGACCCTGCCGGTCTGCCTGCCGGCGGTGCTCGAGATCTTCCGCTACCTGTTCATCAACGCGATGACCACGGTCTCGGCGCTGGTCTTCCTGTACTCGCCTGCCACGCTGCCGGCTTCGGTCGCGATCCTCAACCTCGACGAGGCGGGCGAGCTGGGGCCGGCCGCCGCCATGGCTACCTTGATCATCGTGACCACGGCCGCTTTCAGCCTGCTGTACTCGGCCCTCACCCATCTGTTGCTGCAGCGCCACCAGGCCTGGCGCAGCTTCAAGCCATAACCCTGGCCCAGGCCAGACCCATCAAAGGAAACCATCATGCGCCATCAATTGGAAGCCGTCATATTCGATTGGGCCGGCACCATCGTCGATTTCGGCTCCTTCGCTCCGACCCAGATCTTTGTCGATGCCTTCAAGGCAGCCTATGACTTCGACCTCACGCTGGCCGAGGCCCGCGGCCCGATGGGCCTGGGCAAATGGCAGCATATCGAGGCACTCGGCCGGGATCCGGTCGTGGGCGCGCGCTGGACGGCCCGGTTCGGTCGTCCGATGAGCGACGCCGACATCCGGCATATCTACGACACCTTCATTCCGCTGCAGGTCGAGCGCGTCGGCCTGCATGCCGACCTGATCCCCGGCGCCCTTGAGTCCGTGGCTCAGCTGCGCGAACAGGGTTACCGCCTGGGTTCGACCACCGGCTACCCGCGCCAGGTCATGGCACGGCTGATCGAGATTGCCGCGGCCAAGGGCTATGCCCCGGACTGCACCGTCTGCGCCGACGACCTGGAAGCCGGTGCCCGTCCCGGCCCCTGGATGGCGCTCGACTGCGTGCGCCAGCTCAAGCTCGGCGCGGTTTCGCATTGCGTCAAGGTCGACGACACCCTGCCGGGCATCGCCGAAGGACTGAACGCCGGCATGTGGACGGTCGGACTCGCGCTCTCGGGTAGCCCGGCCGGCTGGACCCTGGCCGAATACCAGGCCGCCTCCGAGGGCGAGCGCGCCGCCGTGCGCCAGCGCGTCGGCGCCGAGTTCCGGGCCGCTGGAGCCCACTACGTGATTGACAGCGTGGCCGATCTGTTGCCGGTGCTCGAACTGATCGAGCAGCGGCTGGCCCGCGGCGAGCGGCCCTGAATTCCTACACAGCATTTGGAGCAGGCAATGAAGAGCGAAAAACATTACGACCTGGTGGTGGTTGGCGCGGGCGTGGTCGGCCTGGCCACGGCCTATGCAGCCCGCCAGCGCGGGCTGCGGGTGGCGGTGCTGGAGCGCAATGCCCAGTGCGTCGGTGCCTCGGTGCGCAATTTCGGTTTTGTCACGGTGACCGGCCAGCGCCGGGGCGAGCATTGGCGCCGCGCCATGCGCACGCGCGACATTTGGCAGCAGGTGGCGCCGCAGGCCGGCATCGAAGTGCTGCATCAGTGCCTCTACGTGCTGGCGCAGCGCCCCGAAGCCCTGGATGTGCTCGAAGCCTTCATGCAGACCGAGATGGGGCAGGGTTGCCGGTTGCTGAGCCGGGCCGAGGCCACCCGCGAACTGCCGCTGCTGCAGGATGGCGTCGGCGTCCTGCACAGTCCGCACGAGCGCCGGGTCGAGTCACGCGACGCGATTCCGCTGCTGAGCCGTTGGCTGCAGCAGTCGCTCGGCGTCGATTTCTACTGGAACACACCGGTCCGGCAGATCGACTTGCCGCGCATCCATACCAGCCAGGGCCTGTTTCATGCCGAGCATTGCGTGGTCTGCCCCGGCCATGACCTCAACACCCTGTACCCGGAACTGATCGCCCGGGCCGGCATCAGCCTGTGCACGCTGCAGATGATGCGGCTGCGTCCGGCCCAGCCGCTGCAGCTGCCCGGTTCGGTGATGTCGGACCTGAGCCTGGTGCGCTACGAGGGCTATGCCGATCTGCCGGAATCGGCAGCCCTGCGCGCCAGACTGCAGGCCGAGCAGGCCGAGCATCTGAAATGGGGCATTCACCTGATCGCCGTCCAGTCGGCCGATGGCTCGCTGGTGGTCGGTGACAGCCATGTCTATGGCCAGGCCGAAGTCCCTTTTGCCCGCGACGACATTGACGCGCTGATCCAGGACGAACTGCAGCGCGTGCTGAAGTTGTCTGGCGCCCGCGTCGAGCAGCGCTGGACCGGCACCTATGCGTCGGCTTCCGATGTGGTCTACAAGACGCAGCCGGCGCCGGGCGTGGTGGTCGGCATCGTGACCGGCGGTACCGGTGCCTCGACCTCGTTCGCCTTTGCCGAGGAGCTGGTCGCGCTCGCCTTGGGCGATTGAGCAAGCGCCAAGTCCAGCTCCCGTCAGCGGGCAGCAGCGGCTGCGTGATCCCGGCTCAGCGCAGGCCGACGCCGGCCTGGTGCGCTGGATCAGCTCGATCCTGCAAGGGTCAGTTGCAATTTTGGCATGAGAGATATTGAAAATCAATGACTTGCATGGCTCTGGTCCGCCGCCATTCTTGAAAAGTCCAGTATCACCCGCTCCACCATGGGCAAGGCCTCGAAGTCGCGCGACGGTGGCTTTACCAGATAGTTGCCCAGCGCCTGTTGACCGTCCAGTGTCAGGCGTTCGCCCTGGCGCAGCATGGAAAACTTCATCTGCATGCCTGCCAATGAGAACTTGAGCTCATGCAGCATGTCGCTCTGCGCTTCGTCATTCAGCCTGGTGGCAGCAGCGCCTGCGCCACCCGGTCTGCCACGCAGGCGAGACTCGGCAAGGGTGGCGATCACGGCACCGGGCAGATCGCGGCCCAGCACCCTCAGCAGCAGGAATTCCCGGTCCTCGTGGACCTTGAGACGCTGCGCAATGGTGCGCCGCAGCCCTCCTTCGGGCAGCAGGTTCGAGAAAAATGGCGGAGCCCTGACCGAGGCCGACTTGTGCCGGCTGTCGAGCAGCAGTGCCCGGGTGCTGGCCTCGTCACCGGGTCGTGCCAGCGAAAGCGAGAGGATCGGTCGTCCCGGGCCCAGGTCCAGATAGCCTTCGTCGATCACGAAGTGGGACTTTTCGTCGGGGTAATGCGTCAGGTGCCCGACCAGCACGTCGTTCAGGTGCACCGCCAGGGTGCTGACCGGGCTCACGCCTCGTCCCTCAGGTCATCGAATTCGTCCAGCAGGTCGAGCGGACGAGCCTCGACGGGCCCGTTAGTAGCCAGTATCTGGCCTGGCCTCAGGCGAAGGCCTTGCCCGATGGGGGCCAGCGTCACTTCCAGGCCCAGCGCCGAGGCGTAGCTGACCAGCGTGTCCAGGGTGACATCGCCGCCGTTCTCGATCCTGGAGACGGTCGCCTGTCGCATGCCTGCCACCTTGCTCTGCGGGATGCCGAGCTGCTCGCGGCGAACACGCAGGGCATGACCCAGGCGAGAAAGCGTGACAGGATGCCTGATACGCTTTGACGTATTTTCCATGGGATGAATATACGCCAAAACGCATCGGCTTGATGGTCTCCCTGGTTCCTGTGGTCAGGGCAGGCAAGCATCTGGTGCGGTCTGCCTGCTGCCGGGAGTGCTCCAGACCTGAGCGGGAGATCCGGGCTGCGGGGATCAGCGCAGGCCGACGCCGGCCTGGTCCTCGGTGCGCTGGATCAGCTCGATCTTGTAGCCGTCCGGATCGGTGACAAAGGCGATCACGGTGCTGCCGCCCTTGACCGGGCCGGCCTCGCGCGTGACCTGACCGCCGGCCGCCCTGATCTGCTCGCAGGCGGCGTAGGCGTCGGGCACGCCGATGGCGACATGGCCGTAAGCCGTGCCCATCTCGTAGCTCTCGGTGTCCCAGTTCCAGGTCAGCTCGATCTCGGCCTGGCCGGGGTTGCCGCCCTCGTAGCCGAGGAATGCGAGCGAGTAGCGGTACTCGGGGTTCTCGGAGCGGCGCAGCAGGCTCATGCCCAGCACCCGGGTGTAGAAGGTGATCGAGCGCTCGAGCTCGCCCACGCGCAGCATGGTATGCAGGATTCTCATGGGGGCTATTCTCGCGCAGCTGCCAAGCCCCTGTGCCAAGGCCGGGACTTTCAGCCCTGGGGCCATTCGATCCGCACCGTCAGGCCCCCGCCCGGCGTGTCGAGCAGGCTCAAGGTCGCCTGGTGCTGCTCGACGATCTGGCGCACGATTGCCATCCCCAGCCCGCTGCCCGTGGTGTCGGCCGGGCGCAGGCGCACGAAGCGCTGCAGCACGCGCGACTTGTCGGCGTCGGCGATGCCGCAGCCGTCATCGGCCACTTCGAGTACCGTGCGGCCGGTTTCTCGTCGCAGACGCAGGTCGACGCGTGCGCCGCGCGGACAGTAGCGCAGCGCGTTGTCGACCAGGTTGTCGATCAGCACGCGCAGCTGCTGCGGGTCGCCCTGCAGCGTGAGCGGGCCACCGGATTCGAGTCCGAGGTCGATGTCCTTCTGTTCGGCCTGCGCCAGAAAAGCCAGCACGCGCTCGCGAGCGAGCGATTCGAGTTCGACCGGCTGCGGCTCCAGCGGCCGGGCGTCGGGTTCGAGCCGCGCCATCTGCAGCAGCTGGGCGACCAGATGTACCGAGCGCTCGATGCCCGCCTCGAGATCGTCGAGCACGACCGCCTGGCCGCGCGCGCGCGCCTGCTGCGCGAGCTGGACCTGCAGCTTGATTGCCGCCAGCGGCGTGTTGAGCTCGTGCGCGACATCGGCCAGGAACTGGCGCTGCGTCGCCAGCAGCCGCTCCACCTTGGCCAGCAGCTGGTTCAGCGTCTCGACCAGCGGCAGCAACTCATCCGGCATCGCCTGCGTGTCGAGCGGGCTGAGCAGGGCCACGTCGCGCGCGCCGATCTCGTCGCGCAGCCGGCGCAGTGGTTGCAGCGCACCGCTGACTGCCGCGTTGATCAGAAAGCCCAGCAGCAACAGCAGCAGCAGCAGCGGCGCGAGCAGTATCGGCATGTAGCCCATGAAGGTGCGCCAGCGCCGCTCGTAGGGGGTGGCGACCTGGATCACGCGCTCGCGGTCGGCCAGCGTGAAGGTGCGCCAGCGTGAGCCGTCCCATTCGGCCAGATGCAGTCCCGGGTCCTGCAGCGCCGGGCCGGTATCGGTCAGCGAGGAGTAGATCAGCCTGCCGTTGGCGGTCCAGATCTGGCTGACGAACTGGCCCTCGTCCTGCGCGGTCGGGCCTCCGGGTCTCGTCGTGCCATCCTGGACACTGTCAGCCTCGGGTGTGTCGTCGAGCCAGTCCTGCGTGTCGTGGCGCACGATCGAATAGGCGATCTGCTCCAGGCTGTAGTCGCGCAGCGTGTTGAAGCCGCGCCAGGCCAGCTCGTAGGTCAGCGCGCTCGCCAGCAGGCTGGCGAGCAGCAGCGAGCCGATCAGCCAGACCAGCAGGCGCGCGCGTATCGTGCTCATGCCGTCAGGGCGCCGGAGGCATCGACCAGCTTGTAGCCCACGCCGCGCACGTTCTTGATCCAGGAGCTGCCGAGCTTGCGGCGCAGGTGGTGCAGGTGGACCTCGATCGCGTTGCTCGCGACCTCCTCCTGCCAGCCGTACAGCCTGGCTTCGAGCTGTTCGCGCGACAGCACGGCGCCGGGGCGCTCCATCAGGTGTTCGAGCAGGTCGAACTCGCGCTGCGAGAGCTCAAGCGCCTGGCCCGCCAGGCTGGCTTCGCGCCGGATCGGATCGAGCTGCAGCGCGCCGCAGTGCAGCAGTGGCTGGCTGCGGCCCTGGTTGCGCCGGATCAGCGCGTGCAGGCGTGCGATCAGCTCGTTGAGGTCGAAGGGCTTGGTGATGTAGTCGTCCGCGCCCAGATTCAGGCCGCCGATGCGGTCCTCAACGGTATGGCGCGCCGAAACGATCAGCACCGGCAGGTGATGGCCGCGCTGGCGCAGCGACTTGAGCACCTGCAGGCCGTCGAGCCCGGGCAGGCCGAGGTCGAGCAGCAGGGCGTCATGATTCCCGGTGGCCGCATCCAGCACGGCGGGACCGTCCTTGACCCAGCTGACCTGGAATCCGGCCAGCTTGAGGGCTTGTTGCATGCTGGAGCCCAGCATGGCGTCGTCTTCGGCTAGTAACAGTCGCATGGCATCTGGAAAAACGGATGCCGCGATTGTCGGCAAAAAGCGGGGCACGCGCCGGACCAGCCCGCTTGCAGGGCCGAACGGCCCTGCTGCATTCTCAGGCGGCGACCGGGCTCTGCACCGGGCGGACGGTCACGGCGGCGGCGGTCAGGATGGCGAACAGGGATTTTTTCATGTCAGGCTCCTAGTGTTTTGTGCGGGCCACCGGACCGTTCCGGCAACCACGCAATCGATTTTGCGCGGCAAGACTTAGGGAAAACTTATGGCGAGAAATGTTTCCCGGTTTCCGGTCATTTCCGGGGGGGGCTGCAATTCGCCGCGGGTCCGTCCAGCACTTGACGCCGCAGGGTCTGCGGCGTTGAATCCCTCCTGGAAGGCCGCCAGGCAGAGCCGGCCTCGCAGGGAGGAGAGATGGAAATTCCGAACCGGATCGTCAAGCAGCCCGGCCGGCTCAAGCCGATACCCAATCTGGCCGATTACGCGGTGGGCTGCGCCAGTTTCAGCTGGCAGGCCGCCCAGGCCGGGCTCGCCGGTCTGCCGGGCGGTGGCGTCAACATGGCGCATGAGGCGGTCGAGCGCCATCTGGCAGGCCGCGGCGGCAAGGTCGCGCTGCGCTGGCTCGGCAAGAGCGGCCAGCGCCGCGAGTTCAGCTACGCCGAGCTGGCGGCGCAATGCCACCGTTTCGCCAATGCGCTGGAGCAGATCGGCGTGCAGCCGGGCGAGCGCGTCTTCCTGTTGCTCGGGCGCCTGCCCGAACTCCATTTCGCGCTGCTCGGCGGGCTGATGGCGCGCTGCGTGGTCTCGCCCCTGTTCTCGGCCTTCGGCCCCGAGCCGATCGCGACCCGCTGCGAGATGGGCGACGCGCGCTTGCTGGTCACCACGCCCGAGCTCTACCGGCGCAAGGTCAGGGGCCTGCGTTCCCGCCTGCCCGGCTTGCGCCATGTGATCCTGGTCGGCCCGCTCGATGCCGAACTGCTGTCCGATCCGGGAGTGCATGACTGGAGCTCTCTGGTCGATACCGCCTCCAGCGGCTACGCCATCGGCCCGACCGATCCGGAGGACATGGCGCTGCTGCATTTCACCAGCGGTACCACCGGCAAACCCAAGGGCGCGATCCATGTCCACGGCGCGGTGCTGGCGCACCAGGTCACGGGCCGCTACGCGCTCGACCTGCACGACGACGACATCTTCTGGTGCACCGCCGACCCGGGCTGGATCACGGGTACCAGCTACGGCGTGCTGGCGCCGCTGTGCAACGGCGTCACCAGCGTCGTGGTCGAGGCCGAGTTCGACGCCCAGACCTGGTACGGCGTGCTGGCATCCGAGCGCATCAGCGTCTGGTACACCGCACCCACCGCCATCCGCATGATGATGAGGCTGGGCGCCGAAGCGGTGAAAAGCTACGAGCTGCCGGCGCTGCGCTTCATGGCCAGCGTCGGCGAGCCGCTCAACCCCGAGGCCGTGATCTGGGGCATGCAGGCCTTCGGCCTGCCTTTCCATGACAACTGGTGGCAGACCGAGACTGGCGGCATCATGATCGCCAACTATGCGGCGATGGACATCAAGCCGGGATCGATGGGCAAGCCGCTGCCGGGCATCAGCGCGGCGATCGTGCGCCGGCTGGAGTCCGGAGGCATCGAGCTGATCGAGGAACCCGACACCGACGGCGAGCTCGCGCTGAAAGCCCCCTGGCCATCGATGCTGCGTGGCTACCTCGGCGAGGACGCACGCTTTCGCCAGTGCTTCGCCGACGGCTGGTACCTGAGCGGCGATCTGGCGCGGCGCGACGCCGAGGGCTACTACTGGTTCGTCGGGCGCGCCGACGACGTGATCAAGTCGGCCGGCCACCTGATCGGGCCGTTCGAGGTCGAAAGCGCGCTGATGGAGCATCCGGCCGTCGCCGAGGTCGGTGTGATCGGCAAGCCCGACCCGACGCTGGGCGAGCTGGTCAAGGCCTTCGTCGCGCTCAAGCCCGGCTTCGAGCCGTCCGACGCCTTGATGCGCGAGCTGCTCGGGCATGGTCGTTCGCGTCTGGGCGCCGCGGTGGCGCCGAAGGAGATCGCCTTCCGCACCAGTTTGCCGAGGACGCGCAGCGGCAAGATCATGCGCCGCCTGCTGAAGGCGCGCGAGCTCGGCCTGCCCGAGGGCGATCTCTCGACGCTCGAGAGCGACGAGCAGAAGTGAGGGCATCATGACCGAAAAGCTTCACCTCGACCGCGCCGCGCTGCAGCGGCTGTGGCGGCAGATGCTGCGCATCCGCCGCTTCGAGGCGCAATGCGTCGAGCTCTATCAGGCGCAGGAGATCAAGGGCTTCCTCCACCTCTACGACGGCGAGGAGGCGGTCGCCGCCGGCATCATGGGCGCGCTCGATGAACGCGACGCGGTGGTCGCGACCTACCGCGAGCATGGTCAGGCGCTGGCGCGCGGCGTGCCGATGCGCGAACTGCTGGCCGAGCTGCTGGGCAAGGTCGAGGGCTGCTGCCGCGGCCGCGGCGGCTCGATGCATGTCTTCGACCGCGCGCGGCGCTTCTTCGGCGGCAACGCCATCGTCGGCGCTGGCCTGCCGCTGGCGACCGGCATCGCGCTGGCCGACCGGCGGCTGCGCCCTGGCGCGGTGACGGCCTGCTTCTTCGGCGAGGGCGCGGTGACCGAGGGCGCCTTCCATGAGAGCCTGAACCTGGCCGCGCTCTGGCGGCTGCCGCTGCTGTTCGTCTGCGAGAACAACGGCTACGCCATGGGCGTGCGGCTGGCCGATGCCGAGTCGCAGCCCGAGATCTGGCGCAAGGCCGCCGCCTACCGGATCGATGCCGAGGCGGTCGATGGCATGGACCCGGTCGCGGTGGCGGCGGCGGCGCGGCGCGCGGTCGAGCGGCTGCGCTCGGGCCAGGGGCCGTTTCTGCTCGAATGCCGCACCTACCGCCTGCGCGCGCACTCGATGTTCGACGCCCAGGCCTACCGCACGCGCGATGAGGTCGATGCCTGGCGCGAGCGCGATCCGGTCGTGAAGATGCGAGCCTGGCTGCTGGCCAGCCATCTGATGGCAGAAGCCGATGCGGCCGCGATCGAGGCCGGTGTCGAAGCCGAACTTGCCGACGCGCTGGCCTGGACCGAGGCCGGCCACCTGGAGCCGGCCGCCGATCTGGAGCGCTTCGTGCTGATGGATTCCGTCGTGCAGGAGGGCGCCGCACAGTCGGCATCCGTCTCTCCGCAGTCGGTCACCGGGGTGAGGACCAGCTACCGCGAGGCCTGCCGCCAGGCGATCCGCGATGCGCTGAATTCCGAACCGCGCGCCTTCCTGCTCGGCGAGGACGTGGGCCGCTACGGCGGCTGCTACGCGGTCAGCAAGGGCCTGCTTGAAGAGTTCGGGCCGCACCGCATCGTCGATACGCCCCTGGCCGAGAACGGCTTCGTCGGCGCCGGTGTCGGTGCCGCGATCGCGGGGCTGCGGCCCATCGTCGAGGTCATGACCTGCAACTTCAGCCTGCTCGCGCTGGACCAGATCGTCAACGGCGCGGCGACGCTGCCGCACATGTCGGGCGGCCAGTTCGCGGTGCCGCTGGTGATCCGCATGGCGACCGGTGGCGGCCGCCAGCTCGCCGCGCAGCACTCGCACAGTTTCGAGGGCTGGTTCGCCCATGTGCCGGGGCTCAAGGTGCTCGCGCCCGCGAGCGTCGAGGACGCGCGCCACATGCTGGCCGCCGCGCTGGCCGACCCGAATCCGGTGCTGCTGTTCGAGCACATCATGCTCTACGCGGCAGAGGACGAACTCGACCCGGCCGTGAGCGCGGTCGATATCGAGCATGCCAAGATCAGGCGGACCGGGTCCGACATCACGCTCGCGAGCTACGGCTGGAGCCTGTCCAAGTGCCTGGATGCTGCGGCTCGGCTCGCCGGCGAGGCAATAGCCGCCGAGGTGATCGACCTGCGCGTCCTGCGCCCGCTCGATTCCGCCACCGTGATCGAATCGCTGCGCAAGACGCACCGGCTGCTGATCGTCGATGAGGGCTGGAAGAGCGGCTCCATCTCGGCCGAGCTCGCCGCGCGCGTGGCAGAGGATGCGCTCCACGAGCTCGATGCGCCCATCGTCCGCCTCTGCGCGCGCGAAGTCCCGGTGCCTTATCCCGCGCATCTGGAGCAGGCCTGCCTGCCGCAGGTTGAAGACATCATCGCCGCCGCGCGCGAACTCGTGCGCCCGGGCAGGGGGTAGGGCGATGGCCGACTTCCTGATGCCCGCGCTCGGCGCCGACATGGAGACCGGTCGCCTCGTGCAGTGGCGGGTGCAGGAGGGCGACCGCGTGTGGCGCGGCGACGTCGTCGCGGTGGTCGAGACGCACAAGGGCGCGATCGACGTCGAGATCTTCCTCGACGGCGTGATCCGCGAGCTCGCGCCGCTGGGGCAGGAGATGAAGGTCGGCGCGCTGCTGGCGCGGGTCGGGTCGGCCGAGGAAGCGCCGCCGCCCACCTTGCCTTCTCCGGCCTGCGCGCAGACCGCAGTCAAAACCGGTGCCGGGCCGTCGCCGGGGACGCCTGCCAATCCCGGCGCTGCCCCGGCAGCGGGTCGGCCGCTCGCGAGCCCGGCGGCGCGCCGGCGCGCGCTCGAGCTCGGTGTCACGCTCGAAGGCCTGCAAGGCAGCGGGGCTGGCAGCGCCATCGTGCTGGCCGATGTCGAGCGCGCTGCGGCTGCCCGGTCGAAGACGGCAGTGCCGTCGTCAGTCCGCAAAGGCTTCGACCCGGAGCCGATGCGCCAGGCCATCGCTGCCGCGATGGGGCGCTCCAAGCGCGAGATCCCGCACTACTACCTTTCCAGCCAGATCGACTTCCACGCCGCGCAGGCCTGGCTGCTCGACCGCAATCGCGATCGCGACCCCGAACAGCGCCTGCTGCCGGCCGCGCTGCTGCTCAAGGCGACCGCGCTGGCGCTGCGCGCCCAGCCGCGGCTCAACGGCTTCTGCCAGGACGGCGTGTTCCGGCCCGGCGCCGGCATCCATGTCGGCTGGGCCATCGCGCTGCGCGGTGGCGGCCTGATCGCGCCCGCCATCCACGACGCCGATCAGCTCGCGCTGCCCGAGCTGATGGCCGGCTTGCGCGACCTGGTGCAGCGCGCGCGCTCGGGCGGCCTGCGCAGCTCCGAGCTGGGCGATCCGACCGTGACCGTGACCAGCCTGGGCGAGCGCGGCGCAGAAGCCGTCTGGGGCGTGATCTACCCGCCCCAGGTCGCGATCATCGGCTTCGGCCGCATCGTCGAGCGGCCCTGGGTGGTCGATGGCCGGGTCGTGCCGCGACCGCTGGTGCAGGTCAGCCTGGCGGCTGACCACCGCGTCAGCGACGGTCACCAGGGCGGCCAGCTGCTGGCGGCGATAGACCGCGGGCTGCAAACGCCAGAGAATCTCTGAAAGCCCCGACAATCCGCCCATGACAGAAACCGAAATCCGCCAACTGGCCGCCAGCGTGCTGGCAGGCATCGCGCCCGAAGCCGATCTCGCCGGCGTGCGCGACGACCAGGACCTGCGCGCCGCGCTCGACCTCGACTCGATGGACTTCCAGAACTTCGTCATCGGCCTGCACCGCGGCAGCGGCCATCCCATCCCCGAAGCCGACTACCCCAGGCTGTTCACGCTGCGTGGTGTGCTTGCCTACCTGGGCTGATGCCATGAAGAAAAGCCTGTTTTCCGCTGCCGGCATGCTGCCGGTTTCGGTGCGGCGGCGCTGGCTGGTCGCCGGGCTCACCTGTACCGCTGCAGCGCCGCTGCTGGCTGTGGCAAACGGTGTCGCCGACCCGGGCCAGCGACTCTGGCGCGACGCTTCAGGTCAAGTCCTGCCGCAGGCGCGCGCGGCGCTGGACCTGCTGACTGATGCCGCCAGCCATGGCCTCGATCCGCAGGACTACGACATCGCCGGACTCACCAAGTCCCTGCAACAGCTACCGGTGGCAGGGCCGCAAGCCGATGCCGCCGACCAGGCGCTGACCCGGGCTTTCGAGCGCTATCTCAATCACCTGCATCGTGGTCGCATCGACCCGGTCGCGCTGCGCCAGCGCTACCGGCCGGGCCGGCGCGAGCCCTTCGATCCCAGCCAGCTGCTGCGCTCAGCCCTGCAGCGGCAGGATCTGGCCGGTGCGGTGGCGGCTGCCGTGCCGCAGCTGCCGCAATATGGCAGGCTGCGCGAGGCGCTGGCGCGCTACCGCGCCCTGGCTGGAAACCCGGCCTGGGACGCGTCGCTGCCCCCGCTGCCGCGACCGCCCAGGTCGCGCACGCGCAGGCTCGATCCGGGACAGCCCTGGAGCGGCGTGGAGCGACTGGCGCAGCGGCTGCAGGTGCTCGGCGACCTTGCGCCCGGCGCGGTGATGGCCGTTGCCGAAGGCGATACGCGCTACGAGGGCGAGCTGGTCGAGGCGTTGCGCCGCTTCCAGCTGCGCCACGGGCTGGAGCCGGACGGCGTGATCGGCGCCACGACGCTGACGCAGCTCGAGGTCGCGCCGGGCGCGCGCGTGCGCCAGATCGAGCTGGCGCTGGAACGCCTGCGCTGGACGCCGCTGCTCCAGTCCCGGCGCCTGATCGTCGTCAACCTGCCCGAGTTCATGCTGCGCGCCTTTGAGGTCGCCGATGGGCGTATCAGCGTCAGGCTGGAGTCCCGGGTCATCGTCGGCAGGGCGCTCGACACGCGCACGCCGCTGTTCGACGAGGACATGCGCTTCATCGAGTTCAGTCCCTACTGGAACGTGCCGCCGTCGATCGCGCGCGCCGAGACCATCCCCAGGCTGCGGCGCGACCCGGGCTATTTCGAGCGCATGGGCTTCGAGTTCGTCGGCGCGGACGGCAGCGTCCAGCGCGGCCTCTCGGGCGCGAGCCTGGACGCCGTGCTGGCCGGCGGCATGCGCATCCGCCAGCGCCCGGGCCCCGAGAACGCGCTCGGCGACATCAAGTTTGTCTTTCCCAACGCCGACAACATCTATTTGCACCACACGCCGGCCGTCACGCTGTTCGGGCGCGAGCGGCGCGACTACAGCCACGGCTGCATCCGGGTCGAGAAACCGGTCGAGCTGGCCGAGTTCGTGCTGCAGGGCATGGGCTGGGACCGCTCCCGCATCGAGGCGGCAATGGCATCGGGCAAGTCGAACACGCTCAGGCTGGCCGAACCGGTTCCCGTGCTGATCGACT
>JACCEC010629611.1_pt1 | contig 21032 bp, 18 predicted proteins | sample 7450121 | NCBI WGS metagenome assembly JACCEC01 (sample SAMN15323455, study PRJNA562643) | freshwater metagenome | isolation source: river surface water | place: USA:Blue River Watershed | collected 2017-08-18 | reverse complement strand
TATTACTCACCCGTTCGCCACTCGCCACCAGACCGAAGTCCGTGCTGCCGTTCGACTTGCATGTGTAAAGCATTCCGCCAGCGTTCAATCTGAGCCAGGATCAAACTCTTCAGTTCGATCTTGATTTGTTACTCATAAAAACGGAATTGAAGTGAACTTCACTTCTATTCTCATGAGCGTTTGTCGGCTAAAAGCCGAGTTCCGAAGAACTTGGCAGTCACCATCAAACGCCCACGCTTATCGGCTGTATATTTTTAAAGATCTGCAACTTTCGTCGCCCGCCTCGCTGCGATCAGCGAAGCCTTGCATTGTAGCACGCTTTTTGGCGCGCCCTTCGAAATTTTTTGAATTTTTTCGAAGCCGTCGATCCGGCGGGCCAGAAGGCCTTGTGATCAGCGAAGCCCTCGATTATGGCACAACTTTGAGCACTTGCTCAAGCTGCAGGGATTTTTTTGATGCGGCGTGTCACGCTGCTCTGTGCGCTTCTGCACTTCCCTGGGGGCTCTGCTTCGCCAAGCACATGTGATCAGCGAAGCCCTCCATTATGGCACTACTTCGTGCAGGCGCCGAAGCCATCCCCTCGCTGATGCACGTCCTGCCGATAATGCGGGCATGTCTTTGATCACTTTGCTCGATGCCAGCCTTGCCTATGGGCATGTGGCCCTGCTGGACCACGCCGGTTTTTCACTCGAAGCCCAAGAGCGCGTGGGTCTGATTGGCCGCAACGGCACCGGCAAATCTTCCTTGCTGAAAATTCTCTGCGGGCTGGAGCGCCCCGACGATGGTCAGCTGCATGTGCAACAGGGTTTGCGCATCGCCTATGTGCCCCAAGAGCCCACGCTGCAAACCGAGCACAGCATCGAGGCGTCGGTTCGCGAAGGCCTCGCGCCGGTGTTGCAGCTGATCGACGATTACACACACAGCCGCGGGGATCTGCACGCATTGCAAAGCCAGATTGAGGCGCATGACGGCTGGAATTGGGCGCAACGCCTTGGCGAAACCCTTCAGCGCCTGCAGCTTGACCCCAACGCACGCATCGGCGCGCTGTCGGGCGGCAAGCGAAAACGTGTCGCTCTGGCGCGCGCGCTGGTGACGCGGCCCGATGTGCTGCTGCTCGACGAGCCCACCAACCACCTGGACATGGCCAGCATCGGCTGGCTCGAGGAACTGCTCTTGGCCTACCGCGGCAGCGTGGTCACCATCAGCCATGACCGCGCCTTTCTGGACCGCATCGCCACCCGCATGGTCGAGCTCGACCGCGGTCAGCTCACCTCCTACCCCGGCAATTTCGCGCAATACCAGGCCCTCAAAGAAGAGCAGCTGGCCCAGGAGGCGGTGGTCCAGGCCAAGGCCGACAAGTTGCTGGCCCAGGAGGAGGTGTGGGTGCGCAAAGGCGTGGAGGCACGTCGCACGCGGGCCCAGGGCCGCATCAACCGGCTCATGGCCTTGCGCGCGCAACGCGCCCAGCGCCGCGAAGCCCTGGGCAGCGTGCGCCTGGAAGTTGCGGGCGGCGCACCCAGCGGCAAAATCGTGGCCGACCTGCAACAGGTCAGCAAGGCTTACCCGAGCCCCGACGGGCAGATGCGTGCGATCGTGCGCGATTTCAGCGCCACCGTCCTGCGTGGCGACAAGATCGGCCTGATCGGCCCCAACGGCGCGGGCAAGACCACGCTGCTCAAGCTCATTTTGGGTGAGCTTGAAGCCGACAGCGGCAACGTGCGCCGTGGCACCAAGCTGAGCGTGGCCTATTTCGACCAGATGCGCGAACAGATCCCGTTGGACGCCACGCTCGAAGACTTCATCAGCCCCGGCAGCGAATGGATCGAGATCGGTCAGCGCCGCACCCACGTCAAAAGCTATCTGGGCGACTTCCTGTTTTCGCCGGCGCGCGCCAACGCCCCGGTGCGCTCGCTCTCGGGCGGAGAACGCAACCGCCTCTTGCTGGCGCGCCTGTTCGCCCGTCCGGCCAATGTCCTGGTGCTCGACGAGCCCACCAACGATCTCGACATCGACACGCTGGAACTGCTCGAAGAGTTGCTGCAGCAATACGAGGGCACGGTGTTCCTGGTCAGCCACGACAGGCGCTTTTTGAACAACGTCGTCACCAGCACCCTGGTGGCGGAAGGCGATGGACTGTGGCGCGAGTACGAAGGCGATGTCGAAGACTGGCTGACCCAATCGGCGCGCAGTCGGTCGGCCCCCAACGGCCCCGCCAAGAAAGACACACCCCCGCCCGCGACGCCCGCCAGCGCCACACCCGCGGCCGTGAGCACACCCGCACGCCGCAAGCTCAGTTACAAGGAGCAGCGCGAACTCGAAGCCCTGCCGGCACAGATCGAGGCCTTCGAGGCCGAGCAGCTGACCCTCGAAGCCGCGCTGGCCGATGGCAGCCTGTACGCCAGCGATCCCGCGCGGGCCGCGCAGATGGCCGCCCGGCTGGTTGAGGTCGAAGAGCTCTGGCTGGCTGCGATGGAGCGGCTGCAGGACCTGCAGGCGGCGTGAGGCCGCGACAGGGCCGCGCGCGGTCACCCGCTACAGTCGGCCCATGACCGCTGCCGAACTGTCCGCCCTGCTCGTGCTGGCCACGGCCACGAGCTTCACCCCGGGTCCCAACACCACGCTGTCGACCGCGCTCGCCGCCAACCGGGGCCTGCGCGGCGCCCTGCATTTCGTGCTGGCCGTGCCGGTGGGCTGGGGCCTGCTGCTCACGCTGTGCGCCGGGGGCGTGGGCTCGCTCGTGCTGGCCTGGCCCAGCCTGCGCAGTGCGATCGTGCTGGCCGGCGTGGCTTACCTGCTGTGGCTGGCGCGGCGCCTGTGGGGCAGCGGCAGCCTGAGCGCCGCCGATGCGCAGCGGCTCGATGTGAGCTTCGGTCAGGGCGTCTTGCTGCAATTCCTCAACATCAAGGCCTGGATGCTGGCCCTCTCGGTCACGGCCGGCTGGATCGCAGGCCAGCCCGATGCGCTCGGGCGCTACGGCCTGGCCCTGCCGCTGATGCTGTTTTTCGCTTTCAGCAGCAACTTCAGTTACGCCTTGATCGGCTCGCTGCTGCGCCGGTGGCTGGCCCAGGGGCAGCGCCTGCTGTATTTCAACCGCCTCATGGCGCTGGCCCTGGTGGGCACCGCGCTGTGGATCCTGCAAAGCCTCTAAGACAGGAGACGGCATGCACTGCCCCAGACCGCGCCCGTTCCAGCAAGTCGATGTCTTCAGCGCCGAGCTCTTGCGCGGCAACCCGCTGGCCGTGGTGCTCGACGGCGAAGGCCTGAGCGCGGCGCAGATGCAGGCCTTCGCCGCCTGGACGCAGCTGAGCGAAACCACCTTTGTGCTGCCCCCCACGCCCGAGGCCCGCGCGCAAGGCGCCGACTACCGCGTGCGCATCTTCACGCCCGGTGGCGAACTGCCCTTTGCCGGCCACCCCACCCTGGGCACCGCCCACGCCTGGCTGGCCGCGGGCCATCGGCCGCAAACGGCCGGGCAGGTCGTGCAGGAATGCGGCGTCGGCCTCGTGCACCTGCGCCAGCAAGAGGGCCGGCGTGCGTTTGCCGCCCCCGCCTTGCGCCGCAGCGCGGTGGCGCCCGAAACGCTCGCAGCCGTGTGCGAGGCGCTGGGCCTGGCCCAGGACGAGGTGCAGGCGGCGCAATGGCTCGACAACGGGCCGCGCTGGCTGGGCCTGTGGCTGCCCGATGTGGACAGCGTGCTCTCGCTCGAACCCGACCACGCCCGCCTCAAGGCGCTGGGCACCAAGGTCGGCGTGGCCGCGCCGCGCGCGCTGGCCGGTGGCCTGATTCGCCGTGCCAGCCGCGAAGCGCGGGCCTTTGCCACGCACGCCGACAGCACCGACATCGAGGTGCGCGCCTTCGCCGCGCCCGTGGGCATCGCCGAGGACCCGGTCACCGGGAGCCTCCAGGCCTCGCTGGCGCAATGGCTGATCGCTGAAGGCCGCCTGCCCCCGCGCTACCGCGCGCGCCAAGGCACACGCCTGGGCCGGGCGGGCGAGGTCTTTGTCGCACAAGACGACCGTGGCCAGGTCTGGGTGGGCGGAGACGTGGCCGAAGGCGTCACGGGGCAGGTGCGGTTGTGAGCGCCCGCCTGGACCACCTGGTGGTGATCGCCGACACCCTTGCGCAAGGCGTGGCCTGGTGCGAGGCGCAACTGGGCGTGACGCCCGGCCCGGGCGGCGAGCACCCCTTGATGGGCACGCACAACCGGCTGTTGCGCCTGGACGGGCCGTCGCCCGCTTACCTCGAAATCATCGCCATCCAGCCGGGCACTCAACCCCTGCGGGCAGCACCCTTGCGCCGCTGGTTCGACATGGACGATGCGCCGCTCATGCGGGCGGTGCGCGAGCACGGCCCGCAGCTGCGGCACTGGGTCGCACGCACCGAACGACTCGAGGACGCGCTGCAGGCCTGCACCCGCTTCGGCTGGGACCGCGGCCCGGCCTTGGCCGCCTCGCGAATGAGCGCCGACGGGCTGCTGCAATGGCGCATCAGCGTGCGCGACGATGGCCGGCGGCTGCTGGGCGGTGTGCTGCCCACGCTGATCGAATGGGGCGAGGTGCATCCCGCCACCGCCATGCCCGCCAGCGGCGTGGGCCTGCGCGGCCTGACCCTGCAGCACCCCGAGGCCGAACGCCTGCAGCGCTGGGCCGGGGACATCGGCCTGGACGGCGTCGACTGGTGTGTCGGCCCGCCCGCGCTGCAGGCCCGACTCGTCACGCCGCGCGGCGAGGTGCTGCTGCGATCACCGCCGTGACAGGCGACGGCCACCGCTCTGCCGACAATCGCTGGTCATGGGAACCCTCTACCTTGTCCGCCACGGCCAGGCCTCGTTTGGCGCCTCCGACTACGACCGCCTGAGCCCGCTGGGCCACCAGCAGGCCCAGCGCCTGGGCGAATACCTGCGCGAGCGTTTCGCGCGCGAGGGGGTGCAGATCGACCACGTGCTGATGGGCAGCCTGCGGCGCCACCGCGAAACCTGGGAAGGCATTGCCCAGGGCGCGGGCTGGGCGCACAGCCCCAGCGTGTGGCCGGGCCTCAACGAGTACGACAGCGAGGCCCTGATCCACGCGATCCATCCCGAACCGCTGGCCAAGCCCGACACACCCGAGCTCTACCGCCACCACTTTCGCCTGCTGCGCGACGCGCTCAAGGCCTGGATGGACGGGCGCATCACGCCGCAGGGCATGCCCAGCTATGCGCAATTTGTGCAGGGCGTGGAGGATGCCCTCACCCATGTGCGCGAGCAGTGCGCGGGCCATGCCCTGATCGTCTCGAGCGGCGGCCCCATCTCCACCGCCGTGGGCCGCGTGCTGGGCGCGCCGCCCGAAACCACCATCGAACTGAACCTGCGCATCCGCAACACCGCGCTCAGTGAATTTGCCTTCACACCCAAGCGCCACATGCTCGTGACCTACAACACGCTGCCGCACCTGGACAGCGCGGCGCACCAGGCCTGGGTCACCTACGCCTGAGGGCTCAGCGCAGCGTGTCGGGGGGCAGCTGGTCCACCTCGACCAGCAGGCGCGCGAGCGCGCGGCCTGCGGCCTGCACCAGCGCCTGGCCTTTTTCGGCCGTGGCCGCGGCCGCGTTGCCCGCAGCGCCCTGCGCGTTGTAGTCCTGCATCTGCCAGGCCAGCTTGGCGCTTCGGCCATTGCCCAAAATGGGGAACTTCGCCGCGCGGTCTTGCGCGCTGGAGGAAAAATGCTGCGCCGCCGCCATGCGCACCCGCTCGGGCCGCAGCGCCAGCATCATCGCGGTTTCCACCTCCCCCGCGTGCACGCCAAAGCGGTGTTCCTCGCCGCTGAAGAGGGCGTTCACATCGCTGCCGTCTTGCGCAAGCAGCGGCAGGTTGAACCAGCTCACGCTGTAGACCAGCATGCCCAGGCGCGCACGCAGATCGCGCGCCACCACGTCCATCAAGCCCACCTGGCCGCCATGGCTGTTGAGCAGCACCAGCTTCTTGACCCCGCTGGCCGCCACCGACTCGCCGATGTCGGTCCACAGCCGGATCAGGGTCTCGGCCTTGAGGCTCAGCGTGCCGGCAAAGGCCGTGTGCTCGGGGCTGAAGCCCAGCGCCTGCGTCGGCAAAAAGAAGGCGGGCAGATCGGCCGGCAGGTGCGGCAGGCTCGCGCGCAGCACGCCCTCGACCAGTTCGGTGTCGACCGACAGCGGCAGGTGCGGTCCGTGCTGCTCGGTGGCCGCCACCGGCAGCACCGCGATCGCGCGCACACGGTCGAGCGCCGCGAAGTCGGTGGTGGCCAGATCGGCCCAAAAACGCACAGGGGAGCTCATGGGGGCATCTTAATGGAGCAGTCGCCGCGGCCACGCCCCGGTGTACAGTGCGAGCTTTCGTGCTACCTCCTGCTCCCCCATGCGATCGATCCTGCGCTGCCTGCTTTCGCTGTGTCTCTTGACGGGCCTGCTGCCTGCTGGGGCACAAAACAGCCTGCGCAATGAGCAGGTGCAGGTCGAGCTGCTGGCCCACGCGCCGCAGGGGGTGCAGGCCGGTGAAACCTTTTGGCTGGGCCTGAAGATCGCGCACGCGCCGCACTGGCACACCTACTGGAAAAACCCCGGCGACTCCGGCCTGCCCACCGAGCTGCAATGGCAACTGCCCACTGGCCTGCAGGCCGGCGAAATCGCCTGGCCGCTGCCCAAAAAAATTCCGATCGGCACCTTGGCCAACTACGGCTACGAGGACACGGTGCTGCTCACGGTGCCGGTCACCGTCTCGCCCCAGTTCCAGCCGCCGATCGCAGGCCCGCTGCGCATCGCGCTGCACGCGCAGTGGCTGGTCTGCCGCCAGGAATGCATCCCGCAGGAAGGCCGATTCTCGATCGAGCTGCCCGCGCGCAGCGCGACCGCCCTGCATGGTGCGCTGTTCGAGGCCGCGCAGGCGGCCACGCCCCAGTCCCTGGCCGGCGCGCACAGCGCGCGCATCGCAGCCGACGGCCAAAACCTGTCGCTGCGCATCGCCCAGCTGCCCGCCGCCTGGCGCGGCCAGACACTCGCGCTCTTGCCCGCCACCCCGGGCGTGGTGCACAACGCGGCCCGGCTCGGCCAAGGCTGGACGCAGCAGTGGGACGGCCCCAACTGGACCGCCCAGGTGCCCGTCTCCAGCGAGCGTGGCGACAGCCCCACGCAGATGCAGTGGGTGCTCGCGCTCGGTCCCGAATCGGCACCGCGCCCACCGGCCGTGGCGGTGAGCACCCCCGTGGCAGGCCACTGGCCCGCGCTGGCCACGCCCAGCGGCGTCTCGCCCGCATTGGCGCAGGCGCTGGAAACCGCCGCGCAAAACACCCCGGCCGCGGCCCGGACGTCCGACCTGGGCTTTGGCCTGGCGCTGCTGGGCGCCTTGCTCGGCGGCCTCATCCTGAACCTCATGCCCTGCGTGTTCCCGGTGCTGGCGCTCAAGCTGCTGGGCTTGACGCGCGCGGGGGTCACGGGCGCGCAGCACCGCGCCGCCGGCCTGGCCTATGCGGCGGGCACGGTACTCTCGTTTGCGCTGCTGGGCGGTCTGATGCTGGCGCTGCGCGCGGCCGGCGAACAACTCGGCTGGGGCTTTCAGCTGCAATCGCCCGCGGTGGTGATCGCACTGGCCCTGCTCTTCACCGTGCTTGGCCTGAACCTGGCCGGCCTGTTCGAATTCGGCCAATTCCTGCCGGACCGCCTGGCCGGCCTGCACAGCCGACACCCGATGGTCGACGCCGCGCTCTCGGGCGTGCTGGCGGTCGCCATCGCTTCGCCCTGCACCGCGCCCTTCATGGGCGCCTCGCTGGGTCTGGCCGTGGGCCTGCCGGCCTGGCAGGCCTTGCCGGTGTTCGCCGCCATGGGCCTGGGCATGGCGCTGCCCTATCTGGCCGTGAGTTTCTGGCCCGCGCTGGCGCACCGGTTGCCGCGCGCAGGCGCCTGGATGCAGACCTTCCGTCAGGCCATGGCCTTTCCCATGTTCGCCACCGTGGTCTGGCTGGCCTGGGTGCTGGGCCAGCAAAACGGCCTGGACAGTGTGGCCGCGCTGCTGGCCTTGCTGCTGCTGATCGCCTTCGGCCTGTGGGCCGGCACGCGCCAGGGGCGCACGCGCCTGGCGCTGCTGGGCCTCACAGGCGTTTTGTTGACCGCGCTGCTCAGCCAGTGGCCGGCGGCGCACGCGCCCAGCGCCAGCAGCGCCCCGGACAGCGCCGGCAGCACGCCCTGGCAAAGCTGGCGGGCAGACAGCGTGCCGCAAGCCCTGGCGCAAGGACGCACCGTGTTCGTCGACTTCACTGCCGCCTGGTGCGTGACCTGCCAGTACAACAAGAAAACCGTGCTGGGCAGCGCCGAGGTGCTGGGGGCCTTCGAGGCCAAACAGGTGCTGGCGCTGCGCGCCGACTGGACGCGGCGCGATGCGGCAATCACGGCCGAGCTGGGCCGCCTGGGCCGCAGCGGCGTGCCGGTCTACGCGGTCTACGCGCCAGGCCGTGCGCCGGTGGTGCTCTCCGAGCTGCCGTCGGCGGCCGAGATCGTCCAGGCCCTGCCCTGAGGCGCCGTGGGCGGCAGGTCCGCCCGGCCTGCCACAATGGGGGCATGAGCACTTTCGCCCCCCTCCAGAACGACAGCTTCCTGCGCGCCTGCCTGCGCCAGGCCACCGACCACACCCCCATCTGGCTGATGCGTCAGGCGGGCCGCTACCTGCCCGAATACTGCGCCACGCGCGCCAAGGCCGGCAGTTTCATGGGCCTGGCCACGAATGTGGACTACGCGACCGAGGTGACGCTGCAGCCGCTGGAGCGCTACCCGCTGGATGCGGCGATTTTGTTTTCCGACATCCTCACCGTGCCCGACGCCATGGGCCTGGGCCTGTCGTTCGCGCAGGGCGAGGGGCCCAAATTTGCCGAGGTGGTGCGCGACGAGGCCGCCGTGGCCCGGCTCGCTGTGCCCGACATGGACAAGCTGCGCTATGTGTTCGATGCCGTCACCAGCATCCGCCAGGCGCTGAACGGCCGCGTGCCGCTGATCGGTTTTTCGGGCAGCCCCTGGACGCTGGCCTGCTACATGGTCGAAGGCGGTGGCTCGGACGACTACCGCCGGGTCAAAAGCCTGATGTACAGCCGCCCGGACCTGATGCACCGCATTTTGCAAATCAATGCCGATGCCGTGGCCCTGTACCTGAACACCCAGATCGAGGCCGGCGCGCAAGCGGTGATGGTGTTTGACAGCTGGGGCGGCGTGCTGGCCGATGGCGCCTTCCAGGAGTTCAGCCTGGCCTACACCCGCCGTGTGCTGGCCCAGCTCAAGACCGAACATGCCGGCGCGCGCATCCCGCGCATCGTCTTCACCAAGGGCGGCGGACTGTGGCTGAGCGAGATGGGCGAGCTCGACTGCGAAGTGCTGGGCCTGGACTGGACCATGAACCTGGGCAAAGCGCGCGCGCTCGTGGGCGGCCAGGTCGGTGGCCCGGGCAAGGCGCTGCAGGGCAACATCGACCCCAATGTGCTGTTTGCCCCGCCCGAGAAGGTGGCCGAGCAGGCCCGCCGCGTGCTCGACAGCTTTGGCCGCCCGCACACCGATGCCAGCACCACCGGCCCGACCCACATCTTCAACCTGGGCCACGGCATCAGCCAGTACACGCCGCCCGAGCATGTGGCGGCGCTGGTCGAGGCGGTGCACAGCCACTCGCGCGCGCTTCGCCGCGTGGCCTGACCGGTTAGCACAAAAACCAGCCCTTCAGCACACTTTTTTTGCGAAAAATCGTGCCCGGAGGGCTTGACTTATGCACAAAACAGCCAAGCCCTGTATCGGCGTGAAACGTCTTCTCCCCCAACCCTTCAGAACGCTGACATGTTCGCTAAGTCGTTGATTTCATTAGGGTTGATTTCCTGCACATCGAATGGGCATTTTGACCGAAGGCTTGATTTTCAAGGGTTCCGGGGCCGCAGCACCCAGTTTTCAACAAAGTTATCCACAGAAAATCTGAATCGCACCTAAAGATCAGAAAAATCAAGCACTTAACTCGAATATCGAGAAAATTGCTAAAGCGTGAAACCGTTTTGATCGCCCCATGACCGCCACCACAGACCATTGGATCGAAGTCGCCGTGCAGACGCCGGCACACAGTGGTGTGGGCGATCTGCTGAGCTACCGCAGCCCCGTGCCGCTGGAGACGGGATCTCTGGTGCGGGTACCGCTGGGCCGGCGAGAGGTGCTCGGCGTGGTCTGGAACAACGGTTTGACAGCCCCCGATCTGCCTCCCCAGGCCCTCAAGGACATCGCCGGAGCCCTGGAAGGCTTGCCGCCGCTGGACGGCCGTTGGTGTCAGCTGATGGCCTTTGCCGCACAGTATTACCAGCGCAGCCTGGGCGAGATGGCGCTCAGCGCCCTCCCGCCTCAGTTGCGCGACCTGGACAACATCCAGCTGGCCCGGCGACTGAAAAAGCAGACCGCCGCCACCTACAGCTTGCAGATCCAGCCCGGGCCGACGCTGTCGACGCAGCAAACCCAGGCCCTGCAGCAAATAGCCACCCATGCCGGCCCGTTCCTGCTGTTTGGCAGCACCGGCAGCGGCAAGACCGAGGTCTACCTGCACGCTGTGGCACAGGTGCTGCAGGCCGACGATTCGGCACAGGCCCTGATCCTGGTCCCTGAAATCAACCTCACCCCCCAGCTCGAAGCCCGTGTGCGTGAACGCTTTGGGAAAGACGCCGTCGTCTCCATGCACAGCGGTCTGACGCCTGCACAGCGCCTCAAGAGCTGGCTGGCCGCACACACCGGCACCGCACGCATCGTGCTGGGCACGCGCATGGCGGTGCTCGCCTCAATGCCGCAACTGCAGCTGATCGTGGTCGATGAAGAGCACGACCCCAGCTACAAGCAACAGGAGGGCGCCCGCTATTCCGCGCGGGATCTGGCGCTCTACCGCGGCCAGCAGTGTGGCGCCCGGGTGTTGCTTGGCTCGGCCACACCTTCTCTGGAAAGCTGGCACCACAGCCGCCCGGCCGATGCAGACAGCGACCCCGGCGGTCGTTACCTGCGGCTGCACATGCCCGAGCGCATCGGCGCCGCCCCCCTGCCGGTGGTGCGGCGGGTGGACATGAACCACCAGCCCCGACGCACGGTGCTGTCGGCCCCGCTGGTGCAGGCCATCCAGGCGCGCGTGGCCAAGGGCGAGCAAAGCATGCTGCTGCTCAACCGCCGCGGCTACGCGCCGGTGCTGTACTGCGCCGACTGTGGCTGGAAAAGCGAATGCCGGCACTGCAGTGCGTTTCGTGTTTTCCACAAAATCGACCGCACCTTGCGCTGCCACCACTGCGGCGCCACCGACCGCGTGCCCCGCGCCTGCCCGTCGTGCGGCAATGCCGACATCGCGCCGCTGGGCCGCGGCACCGAACAGCTCGAAGAACAATTGGCCGAGCTGCTGTCAGGCGTGAGACGCCCCGATGGCCAGCCGGTGCGCATTGCCCGCATCGACGCCGACACCACCCGGCTCAAGGGTGCGCTGGAATCGCAGCTGGCCGCCGTGCACAGCGGCGAGGTGGACGTGCTGGTGGGCACCCAGATGATCGCCAAGGGCCACGACTTCCGGCGCATCACGCTGGTGGCGGCCATCAACCCCGACAGCGCGCTGTTTTCCAGCGACTTTCGGGCACCCGAGCGCCTGTTTGCGCTGCTGATGCAGGCCGCTGGCCGCGCCGGCCGCGACGCCACCCAGGGCGAGAGCGAAATGCTGGTGCAGACCTTCCACCCCACGCACCCGCTGTTTGAAGCGCTCAAGCGCCACGACTACCCGGCCTTTGCCGCCAGCGAACTGGCCGAGCGCGCCACCGCCAGCCTGCCGCCCTTCAGCCACCAGGCCCTGCTGCGGGCCGACGCGCGCGAGCAGGCCGTGACGCAGGGCTTTCTGAACGCCGCGCGCCAGACGCTGGAGGCGTGGCTGGGCGAAGAAGAAGGCGGCGCCGAGGTGCTGGAGCAGGTCAGCCTCTACCCGGCCGTGCCCATGGGGCTGCAAAAAGTGGCCGATGTGGAGCGCGCCCAGATGCTGCTGGAAAGCCCCTCGCGCAAACACCTGCACCGCGCCCTCTCACGGCTGCAGGACGTGCTGCACACCTTGCGCGCCGACCCGGCCCACAAGGGCCTGATCCGCTGGCTGGTGGACGTGGACCCGCAGGCGATCTGAACGCCCACCAAACACGTCTTTGCAGGAGGCCGCCCCCGCGACCGAAGGTTGTTCGCGCGCAAGGGCGCGCTCCTACAACCGAGGGCCGATGCCCGGTAGGAGGCCGCCCCCGCGGGCGAAGGCTGTTCGTGCGCAGGGGCGCGCTCCCACAGGGGCCTTCGGCCGCGGGGCGGCCTCCTGGCGGGGGAGTCAGGGCTTGAGCAAGGTCACCGCCGCCGAGAAGGTCAGGAAAGCCAGCGCCGTGCTCACCAGGATGATGCGGGCGATGCGGCCATTGTCGGCACCCACACGCTCGGCCAGCACCGACACATTGCTGGCACTCGGCAGAGCCGCCACCAGCGTGATGACCATCAGGGCAAACGGATCGATCTGGCCGCCCAGCCACACCACTGCCGAACCCACCGAAAACACCAGCAGCGGGTGCAGCACCAGCTTGAGGGCGGCCACCGGCAGGTAGTCACGCGCCGGCAACGGGCCGTGCGGGCGCTCGTGCGCGAGCATCTGCGAGCGCGCCAGCACGGCGCCAATGGTGAACAGCGCCACCGGCGACGCCGCGTCCGCCAGCAGGGCCACGGTTTTGGCCACCGGGCCGGCCAGCTCCAGATTCAGCCAGGAAAACACGCCCCCCAGCAGGATGGCCCAGGGCAAAGGGTTCTTGAGCACGCCCAGCAGGGCCTTGCGCGCCGCCACCGCAGCGCCATGCTCGTCGGCCGCATCCATCTCCGACAGGGCCAGGCACAGCGAGGTCGTGATCACCATGTCCACCGTGATGGTGACGATGGCCGGGCCAGCCGCCGCCGGCCCCAGCAAGGCCACCAACAGCGGCACCCCCATGAAGCCGGTGTTGGGGAACGCGCCCACCAGGGCCCCCAGTGAAGCGTCTTTCCAGCGGATACGTTCGTTGAGGCTGACCACCACGCTCAAGGCCACCATGACCAAGGCGCACAGCAGGTAGCTCAGAAAGACCGTGGCATCGAGCAGCTGGGCGATCGGTGTGCCCGACCCGAACCGGAACAGCATGCACGGCAGGGCAAAGAACAGCACAAAGCCGTTCAGGCCGGGAATGGCCTCGAGCGGCAAAAGCCGCCTGCGGGCCGCCAGGTAACCGCACAAGACCAGGGCAAAAAAGGGAAAGGTGACCCGCAAAACATCCAGCATGGGCCAGATTGTCGCGGCAAACCCGAACGGTGCCGGTCCCCGTTTCGACATGCCGGCGCTTTTCGGCCAGACCGTGCACCGTCGCCGGCTATGATGGCGCGCTTTGCCCTTGTCTGATCCATGTCCGCCGGTCTCAACCTCGCCCAACTTGACGCCGTGAACTACGTCTCCGGCCCCTGTCTGGTGCTGGCCGGTGCCGGTTCGGGCAAGACGCGGGTGATCACGCACAAGATCCAGCGCCTGATCCAGGTGGGGCTGGAGCCCAAACAGATCGCGGCGATCACCTTCACCAACAAGGCGGCCACCGAAATGCGCGAACGCGCCCGTGGCCTGATCGGCAAGGCGGCCAAGGACGTGGTGATCTGCACCTTCCACGCATTGGGCGTGCGCATCATGCGCGAGGACGGCCATGTGCTGGGCCTCAAACCGCAGTTCTCCATCCTGGACGCCGACGACGTGGTCAGCATCCTCAAGGACTGCGGCGGCACCACCGACGCCGCCACCGCGCGCCAGTGGCAGTGGACCATCAGCCTCTGGAAAAACCAGGGCCTGAACGCGGCCCAGGCCGAAGCGCAGGCCCCCGACGACAACGCCCGCGTGATCGCGCGCATCATGGCGCGCTACGAAGAGCGCCTGACGGCCTACCAGAGCGTGGACTTTGACGACCTGATCGGCTTGCCGCTCAAACTGCTGGCCGACTTTCCTGAGGTGCGCGAGAAGTGGAACCGCACGCTGGGCCATGTGCTGGTGGACGAATACCAGGACACCAACGCCACCCAGTACGAGGTGCTCAAGCACATCGTGGGCGAGCGCGCGCGCTTCACCGCCGTGGGCGACGACGACCAGTCGATCTACGGCTGGCGCGGCGCGACGCTGGACAACCTCAAGCGCTTGCCGCAGGACTTTCCGAATCTGAAGGTCATCAAACTCGAGCAGAACTACCGCTCCACCAGCGCCATCCTGCGCGCGGCCAACAACGTCATCGGGCCCAACCCCAAGCTGTTTCCCAAGACGCTGTTTTCGGAACTGGGCGAGGGCGAGCCGGTGCGCGTGGTCGATGCCGACAACGAAGAGCACGAGGCCGAACGCGCCGTGGCGCGGATCCAGTCAATCCGCGCCGGCACCACCACCGAAGGCGCCCAGCACCGCGAGTTCAAGGACTTCGCCATCCTCTACCGCGCCAACCACATGGCCCGCGCTTTCGAGCAAGCATTGCGCCGCGCGCAGATTCCGTACAAGGTCTCGGGCGGGCAAAGCTTTTTCGACAAGGCCGAGATCAAGGACCTGTGTGCCTGGTTCCGCCTGTGGATCAACAACGACGACGACCCCGCGTTTTTGCGCGCCATCACGTCGCCCAAACGAGGCATCGGCCACCAGACACTGGCGCAGCTGGGCACTTTTGCCACGAAGTACAAGGTCAGCCTGTTCGAGGCGCTGTTCGCCAGCAGCCTGCCCAGCGCCGTGTCGAGTCGCGCCCTGCATGGCCTGCACGAATTTGGCCGCTACATCAACGATCTGGAACACCGCGCGCGCCACACCGCGGGCAAGGAAGACGCGATGCGTTTCCTGACCGACTGGCTCAAGGACATCGGCTACGAAAAGCACCTGTACGACGGCGAGGACAACGAGAAGGTGGCCAACGCCCGCTGGACCAATGTGCTGGAGTTCTGCGACTGGATGGCCGGGCGCTGCGGCGGCGAGATCGAGGACGCCACCGGCGCGCAGGCGACCGAACGCAAAAGCCTCCTGGAAGTGGCGCAGACCGTGTCGCTGATCTCCACCCTCAATGAGCGCGAGGAAGAACAGAACGTGGTCACGCTGTCCACGCTGCATGCGTCCAAGGGCCTGGAGTGGCCGCATGTGATGCTGGTGGGCGTCAACGAAGGTCTGCTGCCCTTCAAGCTCGGCGACGACGCCAACCCCAGCGGCCGCAGCGACGGTCCGATGAGCGAGGGCATCCTGCAGCGCCTGCAGGAAGAACGGCGCCTGATGTACGTGGGCATCACCCGCGCCCAGCGCACGCTTGCGGTGAGCTGGACGCGCCGACGCAAGCAGGGCCGCGAAACGGTGGCGGGCGTGCCCAGCCGGTTCATCGCCGAGATGGCGCTGGACAAGGCCACGGTCAAGGAAGACCCGCGCGAAAAGCTCAAGGCCCTGCGCGCCGAATTTGCCAAGCGCGCGGCCTCGGCCAGCAGCAACGCGGCATGAAGCGCTGCCTCTTTCTGCTGTGGGTCTGCCTCGGTGGCGTCGCTTACGCCGCAGCCCCCGTCTGCCCCTCGGCGACAGAGATCGGGCCGGACATGCTGGTGGGCCGCTGGCAGCTGGAATGGACCGACGGTGCGCGCCAGCGCGGCGAAGCGCCATGGCTGCTGGAGCTGGACCCGCACCCCGAATACGCCGGCAGCCTCAAGGGCAGCCTGAACCGGGGCGAAGAACACCATCTGGTCGTGGCCGACTGGGACGACGAGGCCCTGACGATGGAAGAAAGTGTGGACGGCCAGCGCATCGCCGCCACCTGGCAGGCCACGGCCACACCGGGCCAGTGCGGGCGCGAATTGCGGGGCCTGCGCTTGCCCGACAGCGCGCCGGATGCTTCAGCACGGCGCTTTCGGATGCGCCGCCTGCCCTGAGTGGCGCGAGGCCGCCCCTGCGGCCGAACCCTTCGCGCGCGGGGGCGCGCTCCCACAACACCGCGTCTTTGCAGGCGACTGCGCCTGCGGCCGAAAACAGCTCAATCGCCGAACTGCTCCGAGCCCAGAATTCCGAGTTTGGTCAGTCCATGGCGCTGGGCACCGGCCAGCACCCCTGCCACGGTGGCGTAGCGCGCCCTGGCGTGCGAGCGGATGTGGATTTCGGGCTGCGGCTGCAGCGCCGCGGCCTCCTGCAGGCGGGCCTCCAGCTCGGTCCGGTCCGCCAGCGGCTTGCCGTTCCAGCTGACCACATTGCCGGCGCTGACCTCCACCCGCACCACCACCGGATCGGTTTTGGGCGGCGCCTTGCTGGCAGCGGGCATGTCCAGGTTCACCGAATGCAGCTGCGCCGGAATGGTGATGATCAGCATGATGAGCAGCACCATCATCACGTCGATCAGCGGCGTGGCGTTCATCTCGATCATCACGTCGGGCTCGTCCTGTCCCGTGTTGCCGATGTGCATGGCCATGGCTCAGTTCCCCGCCGGTTCGGTGATGAAGCCGACCTTGACGATGCCGGCGCGCTGCACCGCGTACATCACGCGACCCACCGCTTCAAAATCGGCCGCGCCATCGCCCCGGATCTGCACCTCGGGCTGCGGCTGCTTCAGGGCAAAGGCCTTCATGCGCCCGAACAGGTCCTCGCCGTTCTTCACCGGCGTGTCGTACAGATAGATCTGACCGGTTTTGTCCACCGAGATGATCACGTTCTCGGGCTTCGTTTCGCGCACCACATTCGTCTCTTTGGGCAGGTCCACCTTGATGGAGGTGGTCACCACCGGAATCGTGATCAGGAAGATGATGAGCAACACCAGCATCACGTCCACCAGCGGCGTGGTGTTGATGGTGCCGATGGTCTCGTCATCGGATTCGCCGACGTTCATCGCCATGGCGTACCCCCTCAGGCTTGTGTGTTCACGGCTTGACCGAAGCCAGCAGCACGGCATGCAGGTCGGCGCCGAAGGCATGGACCTGCTCCATCACCGCCTTGTTGCGGCGCACCAGCCAGTTGTAGCCCAGCACCGCCGGCACCGCCACCGCCAGACCGATGGCGGTCATGATCAGGGCCTCGCCCACCGGGCCGGCCACCTTGTCGATCGAGGCCTGCCCGCTCATGCCGATCTTGACGAGCGCGTGGTAGATGCCCCAGACGGTGCCGAACAGGCCAACAAAAGGCGCCGTCGAACCGACCGTGGCCAGCAGGGCCAGCCCGTCCTGCAGCCGGCTTTGCACATTGCCGATCGCGCGCTGGATGCTCAGGGTCACCCAGGTGTTGAAGTCGATGGCGCCCAGCATGCCCGTGTGTTTGGACGCGCCTTCCAGCCCCTTTTCGGCGATGAAACGAAATGCACTGTCCGGCGCCAGGCTGTCGGCCGCCTGGCGCACCGTGCCGGCCTTCCAGAAGTCGTCCTGCGCGGCGCGGGCCTGTTTTTGCAGGCGGGCCTGCTCGGCCAGCTTGGTGAAGATCACATACCAGGACCCCATGCTCATGATGAGCAGGACCAACAGTGTGCCCTTGGCCACCAGATCACCCTGCGCCCAGAGGGCCGACAGGCCGTAGGGGTTGTCTTCGGTGAGGGCTGCCGCCACCGGCGCCGAGGCCTCGAGAGCCTGCGCCAGCACAGGGCTGGCCATGCACAACGCGGCCAGCAGGCCCAGACCAGCGAGGGATTTGTGGATCGTCTTGAACATCTGCGGGACTCCTGCGGATACTTCCGGAATAGGGGGGTGTTGCTGCACGGCGCGATTCATTCGAGCCGCCAGGTGTAGCGCATGCTGGCCCAGGCCTGCTCGGGCTTGCCATCGACGGTGGCCGGGCGGAACTGGCAGCGCGACAGACCGGCCCGCGCGGCCTCGTCGAGGCGTTTGTAGCCCGAGGATTTTTCGATCTCGGCCTGAATGACCTTGCCGTCCACCCCGACCAGAAAGCGCAGGTGGACCGTGCCCTCTTCTTCCAGACGGCGCGAGGCGCTGGGGTAGTCCGGCTTTTCGCACTGCGCGGCATTGACCACGGCGGCCGTGCGCACCGCATCCGTTTTCGGGCCGGCGGCGGCCGGTGTGGCCGGTGCCGGTGGCGTGGGCGTGCTGGTCACCGCCGTCACGGCGGCCGGCGCCGGCGGGGCGGCCACGGGCGTTTCCACCGGGGGCACCCAGGCCGGGGGCGGTGGGGCATTTTTGGGTGGGGGTGGCAGGTTTTTGGGGGCTGGCGGCGGCGGAATCGAAGGCTTGTCTGCGCTCAGCAGCACCGCATCGACCACCACCTGCGCTTTTTGCGTGACCGTGCGCACCAGCCCCGACTGCAAAGCCCAGAAAAACAGCAGATGCAGCAACACGACCAGCACCAGACCCAGGCCGTGTCGGCGAGGGTTGCGCTGTCGGGTGGCGTAGTCTTGCATGTTCGGGCGTGGCAGGGTCAGCGCGGCAGTCTACCGCAGCGCCTTGGCGCCTTTGTGTCCGTTTCTGCCCCTGGTTGGCAGGAGCGAGCCCCGGCTCGCGAAAGATTCGGCCGCAGGGGCGGCCTCCTACAATAGCCGCCAGACCGCGCACCCGTGTACTGCGCCCTCCACGAACATGACCCCTACCTACATCCTGACCCTCTCCTGCCCTGACCGCACCGGCATCGTGCACGCTGTTTCGGGCTTTCTGCTCGAACGCGGCGGCAACATCGAGGAAGCCGCCCAGTACAACGACCACGACACCGGCCTGTTTTTCATGCGGGTGCAGTTCGCCTGCGCGGTGGATGCCGGTGAGCTGCGCCAGCAATGGGACGCGTTTGCGCAGGGCTTTCAGATGGACTGGCAGCTGCACGCCACCACCCAGCCCATGCGCACCGTCATCATGGTCAGCAAGGAAGGCCATTGCCTGAACGACCTGCTGTTTCGCTGGAAGAGTGGCCTGCTGCCGCTGGACATCCGCGCCATCGTCAGCAACCACCGCGAGTTCTACCAGCTCGCTGCCAGCTACAACGTGCCCTTCCACCACATCCCGGTAGGCAAGGACAACAAGGCCCAGGCCGAGGCCCGCCAGTACGAAATCATCCAGGCCGAAGGGGCCGAGCTGGTGGTGCTGGCGCGCTACATGCAGATCCTGAGCGACGACCTTTGCCGCAAGCTCGAGGGCCGCGCGATCAACATCCACCACAGCTTTTTGCCCAGCTTCAAGGGCGCCAAGCCCTACTACCAGGCGCACGACCGGGGCGTGAAACTGATCGGCGCCACCGCCCACTATGTAACGGCCGACCTCGACGAAGGCCCGATCATCGAACAGGACGTGACCCGCGTGGACCACAGCAAGACGGTCGAAGACCTCACCGCCATGGGCCGCGACACCGAAAGCCAGGTGCTGGCCCGCGCCGTCAAGTGGCACAGCGAGCACCGTGTGCTGCTCAACGGCCACAAGACCGTCATCTTTAAATAAATGATATTGCGGGACAGATCTGAAGATCTGTCCCCAACTGACTTGAAAAGGGCCTCCCCATGAGTCTGCGCATCCCCCCGATCCAGTGCCTGCAGACTTTCGAAGCCCTGGCCCGGCTGCGCAGCGTGACGCAGGCGGCCGAAGAACTGTTCGTCACGCCCAGCGCGGTCAGCCACCGGGTCAAGCAGCTCGAGCAGATCATCGGCACCAAGCTGTTCGGACGGGCCGACTTTTCGCTCACCACCGAAGGCATCGAGTACCTGGCCCATGTGCGCGAAGGCCTGGCCTCGCTGCAGCGCTTTCCCTCGGCAGGCGCTGCCCCAGGGCGCCGCAAGCTGCGCCTGGCGGTCACCCCCACCTTTGCGCGCTCGGTGTTGATGCCCCGTCTGCGCCATTTCTTCGAGGCCTACCCCGAGATCGACATCACCCTGCAGGTCAGCATCCCGCTGCTGGATGTGGTGGCCGAAGATGCGGACCTCACGGTGCGCTTTGGCACCGGCCGCTATGCGGACGTGGAGCACACCTGCCTGATCAAGGACGAGGTCACCCCCATGGCCTCGCCCGCCTGGGCGCGCGAGAACGGTCCCTTCATTGCTCCCGAGGACCTGGAAGGCCTGTCGCTGCTGCGCAGCCCGCTGGAGCCCTGGCGCACCTGGTTTGCCGCCCACGACCTGGACTGGCCCGAGCCCGCCGAAGGGTCCTCCTTCAACGATGTCGGCCTGATGTGCGACGCCGCCGCCCAGGGTCTGGGCGTCGCCCTGGTGCGTCTGAAACTGGCCGCACCCTGGCTGGAATCGGGCCAGCTGGTGCGCCTTTATGAACGCAGCGTGCCCAGCCCCCATGCCCACTACCTGTGCTGGCGCGCCGGCACCATGGAACGCTGGGAATGCGCGGCCTTTGCCGACTGGCTCAAGAGCACGCTGAACTGAGCGGCTTTTCACGTCACCGTCAAACTTTCTTCAATGCACAAGGACGCTGGCGGGCGTACAGTTGGGCCCCATGAACAGCCCGATCCCCTTTGACGCCGCCCAAAACGCCGAACTGATGGCCGAGCGTGCCGCCCTGCAGCAACGGGTGGTGCAGGCCCTGGGCCGCGTGTTGCCCGCCGACTGCATCCTCTACACCCCCGAGGACACCGTCCCTTACGAATGCGACGGCCTGACCGCCTACCGCGAACGCCCGCTGGTCGTCTGCCTGCCCGAGACCGAGGCGCAGGTGCAGGCCGTGCTGAAAACCTGCCACCAGTTGCAGGTTCCGGGGGTCGCCCGTGGCGCCGGCACCGGGCTCTCAGGCGGGGCCATGCCGCACCGCATGGGCGTGACGCTGTCGATGGCGCGCTTCAACCAGATCCAAAAAGTCGATCCGGTCAGCCGCACGGCGGTGGTGCAGTGTGGCGTGCGCAACCTGGCCATCAGCGAAGCGGCCGCGCCCTATGGCCTGTACTACGCACCCGACCCGTCCAGTCAGATCGCCTGCACGATTGGCGGCAACGTGGCTGAGAACTCGGGCGGCGTGCACTGCCTCAAATACGGGCTGACGGTGCACAACGTGCTCAAGGTCAAAGGCTTCACCATCGAGGGCGACCCCATTGAATTTGGCAGCGATGCCTTGGACGCCCC
>JACCEC011439790.1_pt1 | contig 21040 bp, 15 predicted proteins | sample 7450121 | NCBI WGS metagenome assembly JACCEC01 (sample SAMN15323455, study PRJNA562643) | freshwater metagenome | isolation source: river surface water | place: USA:Blue River Watershed | collected 2017-08-18 | reverse complement strand
TTGGAAATTGCTTTAAAATAGCCTCTATCGGTATCTCATTTATCAACCTGTATTGGACAACCGTTTTGCCTCTCCTGCAAACTCGTTCATACTCATAAATCCTAACAATCCTATTCTCTACCCTTGTTCTGGCTGGGTAATGAAATTCTTTGACATTCAACTTTTTTTTATTATGGTATTGCATATCTCCATAAATAAAAAACATCGCAACTGCGTCTCTTGGTGACGGTGCAAATAGCTTTATATCTCGTAAGATAGTTGTATTATCTTTGCTTAACCACCATATTAAAAATGAATAATACATTGTGTTAAATTTATGAAATTTGTTTGTTATGTTGTTTTTTTATTGAATAATGTGTCTATAAAGTGTTTATAATCAAATATAAAATTTATATTACTCTAATTATGGTTATGTTAAATTAAAAGCGGTAATTCAAAATCAAATTATAATTTGTCATATCTACTTTATTGATTCGATATTTTTCATTGTCGTAAAGATTGCCACGATTCCATTTATGCACTATTAAGGCTTCCAAACTCATATTTTTGAAAAAATCTTTGAAATTATGCAAATAAGAAATATTTAACTGAATATAAGACGGTAAACTATATTTGTTCAGATGCGTATTTTTTACATCAGGCATTTTATAATAACCCAAACCTGCAAATAAACGCCCCTCTTTTTGATTAAAAAATTGCGTCCAAGTGGCATTTATCGCATGAACATCACCCGCGCCTTCGTTGCGCTCACGCTGCATGAACGTTAACAACGGGTCGCGCCCCCATTCACGCGGAAATAAAAAACGACCATCGGCAGTAATGCGGGTATAATTCACTAAAAACAAACTATTTTCATGCTCAATGCCCAAACGTGCGCCAAAAACCCATGATTTTTCTCCTTTAAGCATGTAAGTTTTGTGTTGATTTTCGTTTCCACCGTTGTTAATTGCGTCTTGTTTAATCAACTGAAATGCTGTGCGAATTTTCCAAGTAGGGTTACTGAGGGGGGTCGTAAAATCGGTTCGGAAGAAAAAAGTATTACTAACATTTTCTATAAAATAATTCCATATTTCAAGCGTATTTTTTTTATAAAAAGTTGATTTTGAACCTGATACAAAAATACCTTTACTCTCTATATTGCCCAAATAATTACCTTTCGAGCCATCGGGGTTGATGCCATTAGAATAAACCCCAATGCTTTCCCCTACCGAAAACCATCGCACCGTAGAACGTGGCGCAGCCGCCCAAAGCCACCCACCTTGAAAAGTTGTATGGTGTAATGCGTTGATATTGAACCATAAACCCGACATCAATGAGGGGCGCATACGCCCGTCTTGCGGATTGATGAGCGGCGAATTGATAATTTGACGACCTAATGTAAATGTATTTTTTGAATTGAGATGAAAGCGAAAATTAAACTCGTCCATACGGTCAAGTTCGGCGCGATTTTCGGGATTTTCGAGGTCAAACAATGCAATTTCGTAGCGGTCTTTTACTTGTGTGGTCGAGTCGGGTTTACCTAAATCGGTAGAAGCTAAATTATAAATAAACATTCCTGTTAATTTAAAACTAAAATGTTTCCATAACAACGGACTTTCGTATCCGATACCCCCTCCTATAGCAATCGCATAATGGTCGCTCAACATATCTTTATTAGTAGTTGCCATGCCATAAGTCCGCATTTCGCCCTCAAATTTACCCCCCCTCAGTAGGTGCGCCAAAGAATTGGTATCGGTTTTTTCTTCCATGTCTTGCGCCCAAATCGTTGACGTATTTAATACAAAAAAAATAAAATATAAAAATATTTTTATTTTCATAAATAGTTGATTTTGTTTCATTTTTAGATAAGGCATTTATCTTGTCATCATACCTGACCATGCTCCAATACCGCCCATCATATTGTAAACTTTTTTAAATCCTTTTGTTGCTAACACATTTGCCGCTTGTCCGCTTCGGTTGCCACTTCTGCAATATAAGAAATAGGTTTTGGTAGGGTCGAAACTCGGAACAGCCGCCTGAAACGCACCTGAAAGCCAATCTATATTTTTTGCGTTCGGAATATGTCCAGCATTAAACTCCGAAGCAGTCCGCACGTCTATCAATATTGCGTCAGGTGTTTCTTTCAAAAGTTTTTCAAATTCGAGTGCCATCAAATTTTGATAGCCGCCGCCCTCCTCTTGACTTGTACCAAAAAGAAATGATGAAAATGTCATTGCCAATAAAAATTTTATAGTTAAAAAATTCATTTTTAAATAGTTATGAGTTGTAGTGAAAAATAAATTTATTTATGAACATTTATTCATTAGCTTTAATCAAAAAAAAACTTTTGCTATCTATTTGGTCAAAAGTTTTTACATTAGTCAACCATACGAATTTGAATGACTAATGAGGAAACAATAGTCAAGCCTCCTATCGCTAAAATTGCTATATCAATGCCAAAATAATCGGCGGTGAAGCCCGAAATGATTGCACCAAAGGCATAGCCCAAATCGCGCCAAAGGCGAAAAGTACCTATACTTTCTGCTCGTTGTTCGGGGTTTGTTGCTTGCGCAATCGTAGATAAAAAAGTAGGATAAACCAATGCCGTCCCTAACCCTAAAACAGCAGAAAGAAATATTAAAATTGAAAAATTATGACTATATGGTAGCAATATAATCGCCAATCCTTGTAATAACATTCCCCAAAATAACATCTTTTTTTTAGCGTATATGTCCGACATTTTACCCGTAAAAAGTTGACCAATACCCCAAATAGTCGGGTAAACGGCTGTTACAACGCCAATTAAATTGCCTTCATACTGCCATTTTGCCAACAAAATAGGAAGCAAACCCCAAATCATACCATCATTTAAGTTGTTAACTAAACCTGCTTGCGTGACGGCACTCAACGTCTTGTTATGAAAAGAAGTTTCCCAAAAAACGTTTTGTAAAGATATTGTTTGATTTACTTGTCTTTCTTTTTGAGTAAATATACGGGTGTCTTTTACCCAAAATAAAGTTAATATAAATCCAACTATAGAAATAAAAATACCAATATAAAATGGATAAGGCGTAATACCATATTTATCTGCTACATATCCAGAAAAAAACGCAATAATCCCAACCGCCAAATATCCTGCAAATTCATTCAGCCCCATTGCAAGCCCTCGCTCGCGCTCCCCTACAAGGTCAATTTTCATCACTACGGTACTACTCCACGTCAAACCTTGACTAATTCCTAACAAAACATTTGCTAAAATAACTTCATTCCAAGAAGTGGCATAAATGAGGATAAAAGGAATAAAAACAGCAATAAACCAACCCAAAAGTAACAAATTTTTACGTCCAAAACGATTCGCTAACCGCCCTGTAAAATAATTGGTGAGGGCTTTCGTGAAACCAAAAGCGGTAATAAATGAAAGTATAGCCGCATTTGACTTAATATGAAACATACTTTCGGCAAATTTTGGAAAAATAGAACGTTCTAAACCCACCATGCCACCTACAAAAGCATTGACGATGACTAAAAGCGTAAATTGCTGCCAATTCTCTTTTAACCCAAGTTTGATATTATTCAAGTTGCTTACTTTTATATTATTGATAATCAGATTTTAATACATATCTACAAACTTTCTTGCACAATCTACCAATTTCATAATTTCGGGCTGCGTAAGCGAATAGAAAATAAATTGCCCTTCGCGCTCACAAGTCAATATCTTTTTAAGGCGCAAACCCGTAAGATGATGCGAAATACAAGATTGCTCGCAATGCAAAGTTTCCACAATTTCATTGACCGAAACACGCCCTCTTTGAGATACTAACTCAATGATTGCCAATCGTTTAGGGTGTCCGATAGCCTTTAATACAGTAGCAATTTCTTCTAAGCGATTGCGCTCATCGCTCGAAATCGGGAACGTCAGAACAGGGATTGATGCAGTAGTCATCGTTAAAATATACTTTTTGAAATAATGAATTAAAATCTATAATTGACAATTTTAGTACATTAGTAGCCCCTACATTGAGGGGCTACCCAATATTTACAAACATCTTTACTAATTCGGTAACTTATCTCTAAAATAACCATACGTCCAAGTGCCTGCCACCGCAGAAAGCAGCGTGACCGCCACCACTAAAAAGCCACTTCCGATTTGCGCGAACAACGGACCAGGACACGCGCCTGTCATCGCCCACCCCAAACCAAAAATCAAACCGCCAATAACTTGACCTTTATTAAAAGTTTTTGGTGAAAACTTAATCACTTCACCTTCAATACTTTTTACTTTAAACTTTTTAATCAAGAAAACAGAAATCATACCCACAACAACCGCCGTACCAATCACGCCGTACATGTGGAACGAATGTAAACGGAACATTTCTTGAATACGAAACCACGAAATAATCTCCGCTTTGACGAACACGATACCAAACATAGTACCGATAACCATATATTTCAAGTTCGCTAAAACACCCTCTTTTTTTGCTTGACTATTGGGTGCTTCGCAAATAAACTGTTGATTATTAGTATTTTGTAAAACAGACATTTTAATATATGTTTAAATTTTTATAAAAATTTTTCCTAAAAAATTACCCCCTCAGTAGGTATCACATATTGCCCTATCCAATTACAAACCAAGCAAAAACGGCAAACCAAAACGGGTCATCAAAAAGCCACCAACCATAAAACTGATAGTAGCCACGAGCGAAGGCAACTGCAAATTAGAAAGCCCCATAATCGCATGACCCGAAGTACAACCCCCTGCATAACGTGTTCCGAAACCCACCAAAAAACCACCTAACACAATGAAAATGAAGCCTCTAAGCGTGGCTAAACTTTCAAAACTAAATAAATCAGAAGGCATCAAATTGTCAAAATTTTGAATACCTTGTGCTTGCAATTGTGCCTTTGTTTCGGCTGCAATTTGTATAGGTTCAGGATTTGTTAAAAAATTAGTGGCAATAAAACCGCCTAACAAGACACCTGCAACAAAAAATAAATTCCAAATTTCTTTTTTCCAATCATATTTGAAAAAAGGAATATCGGCAGGAATACACGCTGCGCAAACGTGGCGCAACGAAGACGAAATACCAAAAGATTTGTTACCGATAATCAACAAAGTAGGGACAGTTAAGCCAATCAAAACACCCGCTACCGACCAATGCCAAGGCTCTTTTAAAAAGTCTAACATATTTTTTTGAAAATTAATTAGTTTAGTAATTTTTTATATCACACTTTATTTTTGCATTTTATAAAAAGCTGAAAATCAATGGTTTATTTTGAAAATACAAAGTTAAAGTGTTTTAAAAGTTTTTTTTAGAGTATCGTTTTGTGTTTCATTTTTTTAATTTTTATTTTGTAAAAAAGATAAAAACAAAATTTTATTTTAAAAAAATGAAACACAACGTAATTATCCAGCAATTTTTTTGGACTGACAAACGAAGTCTGTTTTAGGTAAATTTGTTTTTGAAATCGCCCCAAAACCACCTGCTACTTCTGTAAAATTTTCGTAACCACGCGCTTTCAAAATCGAAGCCGCAATCATGGAACGGTAGCCCCCTGCGCAGTGCATGAAAAAATGTTGATTTTTATCAATCAAAGAAGTCCATTCATTGATGCGACTCAATGGGCGGCTATACGCATCTTCGAGGTGTTCGGCGGCGTATTCACCATCGCGGCGCACGTCAAAAACCGTTGCTTCTTTGTGCCATTGTTGCTCAAATTCCGCAGCAGTAATGCGGTTAACGCTGTCCACTTCCTTACCTGCTGCTTGCCAAGCTGCAAAACCACCCTCCAAATAACCCAATGTATTGTCGTAACCAACTCGTGAGAGTCTTGTTATAGTTTCTTCTTCTTTGCCTTCGGGCGCGATAATCAAAAGCGGTTGCTTGATGTCGGTAATCAATTCGCCCACCCAAGGCGCAAATTGACCGCCCAAACCAATGTTGATGCTATTCGGAATGAAGCCTTTTGCAAAATCGGCATCACTCCGCACATCTAAAATCAAGGCATCGTTTGCCTCTGCTTCCAACTCAAACGCCAAAGGCGACAACGCACGCAAACCGCGACCTAAAACCGTATCAATGCTATCATATCCTTTTTTATTCATCATCACGTTCATCGGGAAATACTGAGGGGGGGTCGTCAAACCGTCCGTCACTTCTTTGATGAATTGTTCGCGGTCTTTCGCCAACAATGCGTAATTGGTGCGCTTTTGATTGCCAATAGTGTCAGAAGTTTCTTTGCTCATATTCTTGCCACACGCCGAACCTGCGCCATGTGCAGGAAACACAATAACATCATCTGGCAAGTTTTTAATCTTGGTTTCCAATGAGTTATATAACATAGCTGCCAAATCTTCCATGGTGATAGTAGATTTTTGCGCTAAGTCGGGGCGACCTACATCGCCGATAAAAAGCGTATCGCCTGTAAAAACATATTTTTCTTTTCCTGATTCGTCTAAGAGTAAAAAGCAAGTGCTTTCGAGCGTATGCCCGGGCGTATGCAAAACGCGAATCGTTAATTTGCCCACTTTAAATTCTTCGCCGTCTGCTGCGGTGTGCGCTGCAAAATCTGTCACTGCATTGGGTCCAAAAACGATAGTTGCGCCTGTTTTTGCCGCCAAATCAATGTGACCACTCACAAAATCAGCGTGAAAATGCGTTTCAAAAACATATTTAATTTTTGCGCCATCTTTTTCTGCTCGCTGCATATAAGGCGCGACTTCACGAAGGGGGTCAATGACTGCCGCCTCTCCTTCTGATTCGATGTAATAAGCACCTTGTGCCAAGCAACCCGTATAAATTTGTTCGACTGTCATAGCTAAAAGAATTTTTATATTTTTTTAAAAAAGATTTTAAAGACTGTAAATAAGAACTGTGTAAATATTTTTTTCGTTACATTGATATATGAGTTTATGAACAATTATTCATATAAAAAGTTCAAAAAAAATCTTCCCTTTCAGAAAGATGTTGCAAAGATACAGACTTATGAATAAATGAACAAATTTTCATGTATTTTTTTGTGTAAAAATTTGAAATTTTTTTTTGACTCGAAAATATGTTTTTTTATAATTATATTTATAAAAATACTTTGACTTTAATAAAAATTTTATTTGACTAAATATATTATTATTGCATAATTTTTCTAATTTTGAGGCATAAAAAGTAACGCGATTATTTCCAATAATATTTAAAAAAGCAACAAAATGAATAAAAGTAATTATTTTTTTTTAAATCTAATTTTATTATGTATTGGGTTGTTATCCATGGCTGCCTCCTGCCAAAAAACTCAAAATATCACTACCCCTCAGTATGAAAAAACAACCTACTTACCACAAGATTTTATAATGGGTGCAGACCTTTCTTATACGAATCAAGTGCAAGACTATGGAGGCATTTATCGAGATTCAAGTACTGCAAAAGACCCTTTTTTAATTTGTAAACATCGCGGAACAAATTTAATACGTGTACGACTTTTTCATAATCCAACATGGACAAAAAACCTTAATAATGGAAAATATTACAATGACTTATCAGATGTTATGCGAACCATTCGCCGCGCTAAAAATGCAGGAATGTGGGTCAATCTTGATTTGCACTATTCTGATACTTGGGCAGACCCCCACAAACAAGATTTACCTGCGGCTTGGCAGGGCTTAAATTTGGCTACGCTGAAAGATTCGATTTATCAATATACGTTAAATGTACTCAATCAGTTGGCAGCACAAAATTTGACTCCCGAAATGATACAAATTGGCAATGAGAATAATAATGGAATGTGTTTTCCATTGGGAAAAATTACGAATAATAATTTTCAATCTTTTGCTGAATTATTAAAAAGTGGCATTAGGGCAGTACGCGATTTTTCGATAAATTCGACTATTAAGCCACAAATTATTTTGCACGTTGCACAATTGCACGATGCAGATTGGTGGGCAAATGGCGTTATGAATGTTGCAGGTGTGCAAGATTTTGATGTTTTAGGCATATCGCACTACTATCAATGGGCTAATATTAACACGATGCCCGAAATTGGGGCAACAATTAGTCAGTTGAAGAAAAAGTATGCAAAAAAAATTATGATTGTTGAAACAGCCTATTCTTGGACTACTCAAAACGCCGATACTTATGCAAACATTATGTCAGACCCTACAAAGACCCCTCAGTATCCCCTTTCGCCCGATGGTCAATTTCGGTATTTGCGCGACCTTACGCAAGAAGTCATGGCAGCAGGTGGTTCGGGTGTCATGTATTGGGAGGCAGGTTGGATAACTTCTTCCCTACGCGATTTGTGGGGTGTTGGTTCGAGTTGGGACAATAATACACTATTTGATTTTCAAGGAAATGCTTTACAAGGTTTTGATTTTATGACTTTTAAATATAAAAAATAAATTTTATCAAATCGAAATCGAAGCCTTTGCTTAAAGCGAAGGCTTCGATAAATGAAATGATGTTTATATTTAATGTTTTTCCGCTTTCATTTGAGGGAAAAACAACACCTCTTGAATAGAAACCTGCCCTGTAAAAAGCATTGTCAAACGGTCAATGCCGAAACCGATACCCGCGGTAGGAGGCATTGCATATTCGAGGGCGCGGACAAAATCATCGTCCATTGCCATTGCTTCCTCATCGCCTCGCGCTGCCAATCGCAACTGTTCCTCAAATCGCTCGCGTTGGTCAATTGGGTCGTTCAACTCGGTGTAGGCATTAGCCACCTCTTTACCATTCACAAATAACTCAAAACGCTCAACTAACCCCGCTTTACTGCGGTGTTTTTTGGTCAAAGGCGACATTTCGACAGGGTAATCGGTGATAAAAGTTGGTTGAATCAAGTTTTTTTCTACTTTTTCGCCAAAAATTTCATCAATCAATTTTGCCCAACCCATTGTTGCATCTATTTCAATGTGATTTTTTTTGCAAAAATCGCGCAATTCTTCCTCTGTTTTTCCTTCCACTTGGATACCTGCGTATTTTTCGATGGCTTCAAACATGGTCAAACGGGTATATTTTCCACCAAATTCGATGTCATTTTCGCCCACTTTCGCCACCGTTGCGCCGTTATTGAGGGCTTGCGCCACTCGCGCTAACATCGTTTCGGTTACGTCCATCATCCAATTGTAATCTTTATACGCCACATAAAATTCGAGTGCCGTAAATTCGGGGTTGTGCGTCCTATCCATGCCCTCGTTGCGGAACATTTTACCGAACTCATACACGCCATCGAAACCCGCCACAATCAAACGTTTGAGATACAACTCATTCGCAATGCGCAAATAAAGCGGCATATCCAACGTATTGTGATGTGTTTTGAACGGACGCGCCGAAGCCCCCCCATGAATCGGTTGCAAAATCGGCGTTTCCACCTCCATCAAACCCAATTCATCTAAATAATTGCGCATCGTTTTGATGAGTTTCGTGCGTTTAACAAAGATTTCACGAAATTCAGTATTGACCGTCAAATCCACATAACGTTGACGATAACGCAATTCGGGGTCTGTAAACGCATCGTAAATATGCCCTTGTGCATCGCGTTTCACAATCGGAAACGGACGTAAAGATTTTGATAACAATTTAAATTCGGTAACATGAATGGAAATTGCGCCTACTTTTGTCTTAAACGCATAACCTTTAACGCCAATATAATCGCCAATATCTAACAATTTTTTGACCAATTTATCAAAAAAAGTTTTATCTTCTGTGGGGCAAATGTCATCGCGGCGAACATACAACTGAATACGACCAGATGCGTCTTGCAAATTCATAAAAATCGCCTTACCCGCCTCGCGCACCTCCATCAAACGTCCTGCGAGGGCAACGTCTTGAAAATTGTGGCGTTGCTTTGTGCCGTCTTCGGCGATAGTTTCGCGGTAGTTTGCTACGATGTCGGCAGCCGAAGCCGTCACGTCAAATTGTTCGGGTGGGTACGGGTCAATGCCCAATTCGCGGATTTTTGCCAACGATTCGCGGCGCACAATTTCTTGTTCGCTTAAATGTGGGTGATGTTGTTGCGTCATTGTATCGCTCTATTAAATTGAAAAATATCAGAATATAAAACTTGCAAAACACAAATTTTTTCCGAATGGTTGTAATTTTTTTATAAAACGGCGCAAAAATACGTAAAAATGCGCAAAAATTAGCATTTACAAACGTTGAATAAACGCTGTAAGTAATCGTTATAAAATAAATGCGCTTATGAAATAGTATAACAAATTGATTTTCAAGGTTTTAAAGTCATCTACTTTGAAAAGGAATGTTAGGGATACACTTTAAAGAAAATACCCCAACTTATCGCCAAATACTTTTTAATGTATGAATAGTCATATTTTTTAATTCAATTTCGCCACCTTCACTTATCAACGTAAGCGTATGAAAAGGTTTGGTCGGAAAAAATTGATTGCTCATAGCAATAAAATTTTGTGCAGCGAATAATTCAATAGAAGTGCGGTCGAGTATCAAACGCATTTCCACTATTCCATCTTTGACTTGGTGCGGTGCAACTATCAGTTTTGCAAATTCCTTTTTGCTACTTTCCCAACCATTTTTAGTATTGTCTATGTAAAAATATTGTTTTTCAAAGTCGTAACCAATGATTACCCTTTCGCCTTTATCATTAGAAAGCATCAAACCACAACGTTTTGAAGCATTAGCCTTATTTTTAGTATCAAAATTTAATGTAATTTCTAATGGCAAATATTGTGCATTTTCGACCACTAAATTTTCTGTTAAACGTTTGTTTTTCAATGTTTTATCCGATAATTTCAATTTGTCAAATGCCGTTACAACCTGAGATTTTAGCCAAAAACCTGCGTCTTTTTCTTCTAATTCGAGGTTACGGGGCAAAGTCATCGTACTACGCCACCCCTCAGTAGGTACTTCTTGCGCATATTGCCAATTATTGAGCCAGCCTAAAAAGATGCGTCTGCCGTCTTTCGCGGGAATATCGCTCCATGTGACCCCTGCATAGTTATCTTTTCCATAATCTATCCATTTTATGTCGTCATGATTAGCGCGAAAAGTATGCCCGTCAAAGTCCCCCACAAAATATTGCGTACCCGAACCGCCATTAGGCGAACCATTATTCACACTTACCAACATCACCCATTTCGTTTGTCCGCTACTTTTTACAACCATCGGAAAAAAATCAGGACATTCCCAAATACCCTCATGCGAACCTTGATTTTTACCAAATTCGCTTGCTAACTGCCATGTTAATAAATTGTTAGAGCTATAAATATTCACATGGTCGGCAACTGCCAAAACCATAATCCACTTTTGAAACGCATCGCTCCAACTCACTTTCGGGTCTCTAAAATCGCGTATATTCGGATTAGGTAAAATCGGATTTTTAGCATATTTTTTCCAAGTGCGCCCTTTATCTAAGCTATACGCCAAGCCTTGCGTCTGAAAGTCGTTTTTACCCGCCTTCTCTGCCTCTGCGTCATGATAAGTGTAAATCGCAATCATAGCAGGCAAGCCATTTTTACCAAGACCGCTCGTATTTTTCCAATCAATGACGGCTGAACCCGAAAAAATATATCCTAATGAATCGGGATATAATGCAATGGGCAAATCCTGCCAATATATCAAGTCGCGGCTGACTGCATGACCCCAGTGCATAGGTCCCCAAACCGTTCCGTTAGGATAATATTGATAAAATAAATGATATTCTCCTTCATAAAATACCATACCGTTAGGGTCATTCATCCATTTGGACGGAGGAGAAAAATGAATTTGAGGGCGGTTAGGTTCATTTCTTTGCAGTTGCATGATGTTTTTAGTACAACTATAATTAAATAATAAAAAAAAATTTAAAAAATAAAATATTTTTTTCATATATTTTCATTTGATTGTGTTAAGTAATATTATTTTCTACAAGCAAAGATAATTAAATATATCAATATTTTTGTCAGAAACATTTTTTAGGCTACCTACTGAGGGGGGTTATTTCGCTAACTTTCTGTATTTCAACGGATTAAGTCCAATTTCTTTTTTAAATTCTTTATTGAAATGAGAAAGATTGCCAAAACCACTTTCAAAACAAATATCCGAAATACTTTTTTCCGTATCTGTCAGCATTTGACAAGCGTGTTTGATTCGGAGTTCAATAACAACTTCTAATAATGTTTTTCGGGTTATTTTTTTAAAATAGCGACAAAAAGAAGTAGGGGTTAAATGCGCAACGGCTGCAATTGTTTCCAACTCAATATCATTTTTGTAATTTTCAATCAAAAATGTATAAATTTTTTCAAAGCGCACATTATCGGTAGGCGATAAATTTTGTTGCAAAAATTGAGGGTCAATCAATAGAACTTCGTCAGATGTTGCTATAAGTTTTAAAATTTCGAGCAAATTGATTAATTTTCCAAAAGAATCAATTTGTTTCATCTGCATTTTTTCGCCAATAATTTCTTTTGTTTTGCCTTTTATCAAAATACCTGCCTGCGCTTTTTCAAATAATTGTTGAATAACGTGCATTTCGGGCAGTTGCCAAAATTGCGAACCTACAAAATCTTTTTTAAATTGAATAACAATAGAACGCCCCCCCTCAGTATTGTGCCAAGTGTGCGGTACATTTTCGCCTAAAAACACCATATCACCTGCTTCAAAATCATTTATTTTAGTCCCCACAAAACGTTTGCCGCGTCCTTCTTGTATAAAGGTTAGTTCTAATTCGGGGTGATAATGAAACGGCGCGTCAAAAGCAGGCAAATCAAAACACCTATATAAAAATGAATGAGTTATATTTTCGGTTAATTGTTCAAATGTTGGTTTCATAATTTTTTTTGTTTTAACTTTTATGTTATAAAAAGTATTTACGCAATTTTTAAGATAAAATTACACCATTTTCAGGTAATTAAGGCAAATATTATACATTTTATAATCAGTTATTTTGCAGTAAAATTGGCTAATTTTATAAAAACATTGCAAATAGCAGAAAAAATTTACGGAATGAGACCTATCCACTTCCGCAAGTCATCATTTACAAAAAATTATCTTTCATTTAATTAAGGGCTTTTATTGCGCAGGGCTAAGTCTTGCGATACAAATTCGTAAAGCAATAAAAGTTAATCACCTAAAAAAATATTAAAAGTGTCATAAATATTTACTTAACAATGCTATTATATTAGTAAAGATGCTAAAATATAGGTCGTTTTCCGTAAAATGATACGCATTTTATAAAAATTGGTACTCCCTGTAAGGCTTTAAATGCTTGTTTTGCAACAAAATTATCTTTAATCTATCGTATGAAAAAAACTAAACAACGACTAACTTTTTTAATTTATTTGAGCATTTTTTGTCATTCAATTACTGCGCAAATAACACACCTTGAACCCCTAAATTGGTGGGTAGGCATGGCAAACCCTTCTCTGCAACTTTTAGTACATGGCAAAGAGGTGGGCGAATTAACGCCTTTTATCACTTATAAAGGCGTGACTATTAAAAAAATAACAAAAGGAGATAGCAAAAACTATTTATTTATTGACCTTCATATTGCCAAAAATGCGGCAGCAGGTACATTCAAAATTTTATTCAAAAAAGGCAATGCTACCATTTATACCCATGATTATACTTTACTAAATCGGCAACAAAAAGGGGCTGATTTTCGGGGCTTCCATACGGCTGATGTCATGTATATGATTATGCCCGACCGCTTCGCAAATGGCGATGAAAGCAACGATATTGTGACTAACACATTAGAAAATAAAATCAATAGAGAAGCCGAAGGCGCGAGGCATGGCGGCGACCTTAAAGGGATTACAACACATTTAGATTATATCGCAGCTATGGGTTTTACGGCACTTTGGATAAATCCTTTGCTCGAAAACAATATGCCTGCATACTCTTATCATGGCTACGCTATCACTAATCATTATGCAGTTGACCCGCGTTTTGGCACATTAGAAGATTATAAAACATTGGCTATCAATGCAAAAAATAAAGGAATAAAACTTATATTTGATGGTGTCATCAATCATATTGGCAGCAATCATTGGTTTATGCAAGATTTGCCCTTCAAAGATTGGGTAAATTTTCCTAACACTAAATACCTCACTACACACCGCCGAACTACTAATCAAGATAGTTACGCTTCGCAATACGACAAAACACTAATGACAAAAGGTTGGTTTGATGTGACAATGCCTGACATGAACGGCGCAAATCCTTTTGTCGCTACTTATCTGATTCAAAACTCAATTTGGTGGATAGAAACGCTTTCGCTCGGTGGCATCAGACAAGATACTTACGGTTATTCGGACTCCGAATTTTTGTCGAAATGGAGTTGTCAAATTATGACAGAATACCCAAATTTTAATATCGTGGGCGAAGAATGGAGTTATAATCCACTTATTGCGGCGTATTGGCAGGCACAAAAAGCAAAAACGTATAATTATAAAAGTTGCTTAAAAAGTACAATGGATTTTCCGTTGCAGAGGAGTCTCGTACAAGCCTTGCGCGAAAAAGATGACCGCTACGCCACAAAAGGTTGGATTACTTTATATGAAGCCTTAGCGAATGATTTTGCCTACGCCGACCCTCAAAATTTGTTGGTGTTTGCCGATAATCATGACATGGATAGAATTTTTACACAACTCAATGAAGATGTGCAACTTACACAAATGGCTTTAACTTATTTGTTGACTACTCGCGGTATTCCACAAATTTATTACGGAACAGAAGTTTTATTTGAAAATACAAAACACCCTGATAATCATGGTTTTATACGTTCCGATTTTTGGGGCGGTTGGAAAGGCGATACTAAAAATGCGTTTACAGGCGAAGGACTAACCGCAGCACAAAAAGAAATGCAAACATATATGAAAAAACTTTTGAATTGGCGAAAAAACGAACCTGCTATTCATCAAGGAAAAATTTTGCATTTCGCGCCTTTTGAAAGTATGTATGTTTATTTTCGATATACAAATGAAAAAATCATTATGATTGTATTGAATAAAAATGAAGAAGTGAAAAATATTGATATTGAAAGATTTAAAGAAATTTTAAAACCCTATTCAAAAGCAAACAATATTTTTACAAATGAAAAAGTGGATTTAAACGCGCTGAAAGTCGCGCCTAAATCTGCAACGGTTTTAGAAATTTTGCGTTAGCTGCCCCCCTCAGTAAGTAGCTTTATTTTAAAAAAAAGTATGAAAAATTTGACAAAGTATGAAAAAAAATATATGGTTGCTGTTTTTTATTTTTCAATTATTCAATCAAGTCAATTCGCAAAGTTTGCAAAAAGCAAGTGCAGGAAAAATTGAACATATTGAAAATTTTACTTCAAAATTTGTTGAACCAAGAAATATTGACATTTGGCTACCTGAAAATTATGACGGAAAAACTAAATTTTCGGTGCTTTATATGCACGATGGGCAAATGCTTTTCGATAGTTCAACGACTTGGAATAAACAAACGTGGAACGTTGATGACGTAGCCACGCAACTCATGCAAGCAGGCAAAATACAAAATGTGATGGTGGTGGGTATTTGGAACGCAGGTAAAGCACGCCACGCCAATTATTTCCCACAAAAACCTTTTGAAAGCCTTAATCAAGCGCAAAAAGATAGCATAACAAAAGCATTGCAGCAAAAAGGGCGCACCACACTTGATTTTCAACCAAATTCTGACAATTATTTAAAATTTTTAGTGTCAGAATTGAAGCCAATGATTGATAAAAAATACAATGTATATACAGATAGAAAACATACATTTATTGCAGGGAGTAGCATGGGCGGTTTGATTTCGATGTATGCGATTTGCGAATACCCCTCAGTATTTGGGGGTGCGGCGTGTCTTTCTACGCATTGGGTCGGCACTTTTGCGGTGGAAAACAATCCGATACCTAACGCTTTTATTCAATATTTAAAGCAAAAATTGCCCAATCCGAAACGCAATAAAATTTATTTTGATTGTGGCGACCAAACGTTAGACGCGCTTTATCCTGCCATTCAAAAACAAGTGGACGAAGTGATGCGCGAAAAAGGTTTTAGCGAAAAAAATTGGTTAACAAAATATTTTCAAGGCAAAAACCACAGCGAAGCCGCTTGGAATGAACGCTTAGACATTCCTTTATTATTTTTATTGAAAAAATAAATTATATATTAAAAAAAGGCTCAATGCCTTGATAATCATTATTTTATTTAATAAAAAATTATTCATTTAAAATATTTTTGTTATATTTTATATAATAAAAATTTGGCTTTTTAAAATTTTAAACTTTTTTTATTAACAACTAAACGACATTAGACGTATGAAGTTCAGTTATCAAAAACTGTCTGAAAGTCGGCAAAGCAAAACGCTTGAAAAAGTGGCGGCTTTCCCTGCTTTTGGAAAAAGATTTTTTTCAACGCTCTTTCTTTTCATTTTTTCTGCAATTTCTGTGATTGCACAAACAACCGTAACAGGAACAGTTAGCGCGGCAGCCGATAAACAGCCTATTTTGGGTGCGGCGGTAATTGTCAAAGGCACTACTACGGGTACTACTACCGATGAAAACGGTAAATATTCGTTGACAGTTGCCGACAAGAATGCGGTTTTAGTGTTTCAATTCATTGGTTTTGTTACGCAAGAAATCAATTTAGCAGGTCGCACAACGGTTGACGTGGTGTTGAGTGACGACTCCAAAGCATTGGGCGAGGTGGTCGTCATTGGTTATGGTACGCAAAAGAAAAAGGATTTGACAGGTTCGATTGTGTCCGTAACAGAACGCGATTTCCAAAAAGGAAATATTGCGACACCCGAACAACTCATCGCGGGTAAAATGGCAGGTGTCAACATTACCCCCAGCACAGGCGCGCCCGGTGGCGGTGCAACAATCCGTATTCGTGGCGGTGCTTCGTTGACCGATGACAATCCGCTTATCATCGTTGACGGAGTGCCATTAGAAAACAGAGGCGTGAGCGGTATCGCAAACCCCCTCAGTCTTATCAACCCGAATGACATTGAGTCGGTAACGGTGTTGAAAGATGCGTCTGCTGCTGCTATCTATGGTTCGCGTGCTTCTAATGGTGTTTTGATGATTACGACTAAAAAAGGTAAAAAAGGCGAAAAATTCCAAGCGAATTTTAGCTCTGTTTTGTCGCTTTCAACACCGACTAAGTTTGTTCCTGTGTTGACGGGCGATGAATTAAGGGCATTAGTAAATAGAGTGGGCAATGCTACGCAAAGGAGTTTGTTAGGTTCGGAAAATACAGATTGGCAAAGCCTAATTTATCGCAATGCGTTTAGCCATGACGAAAACTTATCATTTTCGGGTACGGTGGCAAATTTGCCTTATCGTTTGAATTTAGGTTATTTGAACCAAGAGGGTATTTTAAAAACCTCAGCGATGGATAGAAAATCATTGAGTTTGAATATCAACCCTCGTTTATTTGACGACCATTTGAAAGTTGACCTTAGCTACAAAGGTTCATTTAGCAAAAGTGATTTTGCAGATGAAGGGGCTATTGGTGCAGCAGTTGGTTTCGACCCCACTCAAAAACCTTATACAGATAGGGCAGCTTATCAAGGTTATTTCGAGTGGCTTACCCCTGCGGGTATTCCTGACCCCTTGGCAGGTAAAAATCCATTAGGTTTATTGCTTTCTCAATCAAATGTTGGTAAAGTAAATCGCCATATTGCCAATGCAGTAGTAGATTACAAATTTCATTTTTTACCCGATTTGCGCATCAATATGAATGTGGCAGTTGACCGCTCAAATACAAATGGTACTGTAAGGCGCGATAGTACTGCTGCGTCTGTTTTCGTAGTGAAAGGCGTTAACAATACGTATGCAGAAGATAGAACGAATACAACTTTTGAATCTTATTTGAATTATGTAAAAGAGTTGAAAGGGCTAAAATTCGACATCATGTCGGGTTATGGTTATCAAGATTTTAAAAATGAGCAAACGCTTAGTTTTTTAAATCAAAATGGGGTGGCACAAGGCGACACAAATATCGCTCGTTTGCGCCCGATGACTCAAACTACTTTGGTTTCTTTCTTCGGTCGTGCTAATGTTGGGTATAAAGACCGCTATCTCTTGACGGCTACTTTGCGCCGCGATGGTTCTTCTCGTTTGGCACCGGGCTACAAGTGGATTACTTACCCTGCTTTTGCGTTTGCTTGGCGCATGACAGAAGACGGTATTGGTAAAAATTGGTTTGCTAACTTGAAAATGCGTTTGGGTTACGGTATCACAGGACAGCAAGAAGGTATTTCAGAATACAATGGTCTAAAAACTTTCTCCGTAGGTGGTAGCACTGTATTATATCCATTCGGAAATAATTACATTCAAACCATTCGCCCAGAGGCTTTCAACGAGCGTTTGACTTGGCAAAAAACCATTTCAACCAACTTTGGTATTGACTTTACTACGAAAAACGAGCGCATTTCAGGCTCAATTGATTATTATACTCGTGTTACTGAGGGGTTATTTGCGGAAGAAATTGTACCCGCAGGAGTTAATTTTTCAAACCGTATCAGAAGCAACGTAGGTACATTGAGCAGTAGCGGGGTAGAACTTACCTTGAATACAACACCGATTGCAGGTAAAAAATTAAATTGGGACCTCAATTTTGTATTGGCTTACTACCAAAATAAAATTACCAAATTAACCAGCCAACCTTCTACGGACGGAACGATTACGGGCATACCGACAGGCGGCATTTCGGGCGGTGTAGGTAATAACATACAATTACATAGCGTAGGTTATGCTAAACAATCTTTTTTCGTATTCCAACAAGTATATGATGCCAACGGCAAACCTATTGAAGGGGTATATGTGGATAGAAATAAAGACGGCAAAATTACTTCAGACGACAAATATTTGTACCAAAGACCCGACCCAAATTATACGCTCGGTATTACCTCTAATTTGACGTATGACAATTTCTCTTTTGGCTTTGTACTGAGGGGTAGCATTGGCAACTATATGTATAACAATCGTAATGCAGGTGGTACATTTGCTTCTAATTCCTTAAATTATCTTTACAACCCTGGACGCAATGTATTGGAAACAGATTTTAGAAATTCTCAATATTTCTCTGATTATTATGTAGAAAATGCGTCATTTTTGAGAATGGATAATTTGAGTTTAGGTTACAATTTGAGTCCGTTGTTTAAAAACAAATATACGGTTATGTTATCTGCTGTTGCGCAAAACGTATTTACTATTACAAAATATGACGGCATTGACCCCGAAATTTCGGGCGGTATTGACAATAACATTTATTTGCGCCCACGTACTTATTCTTTAGGGCTTAATGTTCGTTTTTAATGTAAAATTTTTGATTTATTTTATTTAAAAAATCAAAAAATAATAAAACTATAAAAGTTAGTTTTATTTTTAAAAAACTAATCAACAATATGAAAAATATTAAAAAAGTATTTATTGCTTTTGGTTTCTTGGCAACATTTAGCGTTTTAGAGTCATGTGTGAAAGACCTTGACCGCGTTAAACCTTACGAGCAAACATCAGGAACGCTTTACCAAGACCCTGCCTCTTATCGCGGTTTGTTGGCTAAAATCTATGCAGGTTTGGCGGTGACGGGTCAAGAAGGTCCGGCGGGCAAACCCGATATTGGCTTCCTTGACGAGGGTTTTTCGAGTTATTTGCGCCAATATTATTATGCGCAAGAGTTGACAACTGATGAAGCGGTTATCGGTTGGAACGATGGTACTATCAAAGATTTGCATAATATGAAGTGGACTGCCGCTAATGAGTTCCTTCGTGGTATGTACTATCGTGTTTTTTATCAAGTGACTTTGTGTAATGAGTTCATTCGTGAAACGACTGACGGCAAATTGTCTGAGCGTGGTTTGAGTGGCAATAATGACATCAAAACCTACCGAGCAGAAGCGCGTTTCATGCGTGCGTTGAGCTATTGGCACGCCTTAGATTTATTTGGAAATACGCCATTCGTTACGGAAAATGACCCATTAGGGGCGTTTTTGCCTCCACAAACTACTCGCACAAGCCTTTTTGCTTACATTGAGCAAGAGTTAAAAGAGATTGAGTCGCTTTTACCTGCTCCGCGCACGAATGAATTTGGTCGCGTTGACCAAGCCGCAGTTTGGACGCTTTTAGCAAAACTTTACTTAAATGCACAAGTTTACACAGGTACAAATCGCGCCACAGATTGTATTACTTATTGTAACAAAGTACTTTCAGCAGGTTATCAATTAGAGTCTAAATATGATAGATTGTTTAAAATTGGTAATGATGCTTCCAAGGAAGTCATTTTTGCAGTTCGTTTCGATGGTATGCGCACAAGGTCTTGGGGGGGTATGACTTTCCTTGTCAATGCGGCTGTTGGTGGCACTATGGACCGCGCAGAGTTTGGTATCAATGGCGGTTGGGGTGGTTTACGCACTACCAAAGAATTTGTGTCATTGTTTAACGGTGCTAACAATCAAGTAGATACAAATGATATGAGAGCGTCTTTCCATTCGGTTGACCACACACTTGATATTGACGACCTTGGCGAATTTAAACAAGGCTATGCTGTTAAAAAATTCAAAAATGTGGATTCAACGGGCAGACGCGGCAGCGACCCCGAAGGCAATCACCCTGATACTGATTTCCCGATGTTCCGTTTGGCAGACGTTCAATTGATGTATGCAGAGGCAGTACTGAGGGGTGGCACAGGTGGCAGCAATACGCAAGCCCTCGCGTATGTCAACGGTTTGCGCCAAAGAGCATATCGAGGAAACCGCACGCCGTTAGCGGCAATTACCTTAGATGATATTTTGAATGAGCGTGGTCGGGAGTTGTATTGGGAGTCGCATCGCCGCACTGACCTTATTCGTTTCGGTAAATTTACGACAAGTGCGTATGTTTGGCAATGGAAAGGTGGCACAAAAGCAGGTGTTGCCGTAGGTAATCACCTCAATTTATTTCCAATTCCAGAAGACGAACTTCGCGCTAATACCAATCTTAGACAAAATACAGGTTATTAATACTTAATTTTTGGGTTGTATTTTAAGTTAAACGCTTATTTAAAGCTATCTAATAAATTGATTTTCAACGCTTTAAAGTCCTCCCCTTTGGGAGGATTTAAGTGGGGCTTCCTTTGGGGAGGATTTAG
>JACCEC011270643.1_pt1 | contig 21048 bp, 23 predicted proteins | sample 7450121 | NCBI WGS metagenome assembly JACCEC01 (sample SAMN15323455, study PRJNA562643) | freshwater metagenome | isolation source: river surface water | place: USA:Blue River Watershed | collected 2017-08-18 | reverse complement strand
TAGCCCCTCACTGCCTGTGCCTTGTCTCGATTGACAAGGAATTCGTACTCGTCCACGGGCTCGGTGATAGCCTGCCCATTAGGGGCAAGCCACCCACCTGCAACGTGGCGGCATGTCCACCCGCCAGTCAGAAGCTGCGCCTTGGATAGCGCAAGGCTACCCTCAGCTACGCGCCGCCGACTGAGGGGGACATAGATGCGGATCGTGTCAGCTTCCTGCTCACTGACCATAGCGGTTTTGGGATTGGTCACTTGCGATGATCCTCACGTATTGGTCTTGGAGTTCCTGTCCGATTGGGGTGCTGCCAGTAATGCAATCCTTGATGGCTGTAAACACATCTACTGCGTGCTGGTTGTAGTCCCCGCTATTGATCTTGGCGTCAAGGTCGGCAACGATGTTGCGCAGGTCAGGTGTCAGGCTCATGCGTCCACCTCAATGTACAGCTTATCGCTTGCCGCCTTGACGGTGGCCTCGTATGCCTTCTCAGCAGCGACCAAAGCCTCGGCGGCAGCGGCCAGTTCGGTGTCCAGCTTGTCGCCCTTGGCAGCCAGCTCTTTGTCCAGCGCAGCCAGCGCGGCCTTGTACTTCTCACGCAGCACATCGCGGGCCTCTGCCCCGTGCGCTACCAACTCAGCGCGGGCATCTTCGAGGTCGCTGATCTTGTCCTCGACCTTGCCGATAGCTGCGGCCTTGGCTTCAGCCACACGGTACGCGGCGTCCGCCAAGCGGGCCTCGTACTGGTCGCCAATCCACTTAGCGCCACGGTGCAGGGCGCTGAGGATACTGCCTGCGATGTTGTCGATTTTGGCGAGTCGGTCAATGGTAAGCATGTTAATCCTTCATGAAGAATAGTAGGAGGGTGCAGGCCATGAACAGGCCCACACATACGATGACGGGAATCCACTCAAAGGCAGGGCTCATGCCTTGCGCTCCTTGAACACAAAGAACACGGTCTTGCTGGGTGCCTTGCTGACGCAATGATCGATAGCACGGGCGCATTCTTCATCCCCAGCCACACCACCGAGCGCACATTCGCTACAAGGTTTGTAGCCTTGTGGGGAGCCCGGCACGACAGACATACCACCAAACACCCGGTCATACTCTTTGCCGGTAACTTGGTCAGTGTAGATGGTCAGACTGGGTATCCTCCGTGGGCGGGTTTGTAGGCTGTGGAAGGGGCTGGCATGGGATTGGGATTTTCCACCCCTTGCTGGCCCGATTTGGGGCCTTGCTGGGCGTTCGCTGCCTGTGCCCCCATCTGTGCCGCAATCTCGGCAAACACGGGGCCAAGGCGGCGGCTCAGGGAATCTGGTGCTGCTTCCATTCTGTAATCTCCTTTCTAAAACACATGCCATAGCCCTCGGATGGGAGGGCTACAGGCTGGGCTTTACAGCTTGACCACCTGCGCCAGCATACTGGGCTTGACGATGCGGTAGCCGTAGGACTTCGCCAGCGGCTGCAACTGGTCAATGTGCTGGGCAATGCTGTGATGTGCCACTTGCTCGGAGCCGCCGTTGTTCAGGCGGGACACCTCGGCAATGAGTTCTAGCGTGGCCTCACCCAAGCAGCGGTCAGCATACAGCTTTGCGGCCAGCGCCTTGCGCGCTTCATCCACCTTGGCACGGGCGGCGGCTTCCTTGTCGGCCTTGGCCTTAGCGGCCTTGGCGATGCGTAGTTCCTCTTGCCGCTCGGCTTCCAGCTTCCGCGCATCTTCCAGCAGTCTGTACATTGCGGCGGCGGCGCTAGCGGCCCGCTCGGCGGCGATGGTGGCCGTGGCCACAGCGTCAGGACGGGCCTCGGTGACCATGGTCTTGGGTTGGATCGGCGTCCGGTTGATAGGCGTGCTGGACATTCGGCCAGTCAGCCCATCGTCCTCGAATAACGAGGCAGGGCCGAAACGTAATTCCGCATCACGCACACTCACCCACTGCCTACGGCACAGCACCACCTTGTCGAAGTACTCCGCAGCAAAACGTAACCCGTCGAAAGCACTTCGCTCTACGCGCTTGGCGACATCGTTCTCCGGCTCCAACTTGAGCGCACCCGCTGAGCAGATAACACGCCACACACTGCCCGGCGGCAGGGTGCGGTTGTCATTAGGGCGTACGAAGTCCCCGCGTTGAATGGTCATAGGTAATCCTTGTAAGAGAAGCAACATCGCTTCCCATAGCCCTGACTCGCAAGGCTATAGGCTGAGGTGTTAATCGTCGTCGGTGGGCTTCAACTCAAAGCCCCCATGCTTCGCCCACAGATAGCGCAGGCGGTTACGCACATTTATGATGAACGGCGCCTCTTCTAACGGATCTACGCCCATAGCGTACAGGCCCTGCGCCATGAGGACGATGCAGTCGTGCCCAATCTCGGCGTCGTCCACATAATCCTGCATCTGTTCCGTGTAATCCAGAATGGCGGATTCACGCATACCCTGCGCCACAAGAGCCCGGGTAATGTAGATGCCGATAGTGTCCTCGCAGGTCGTGACTTCATGCTTAGGCTTACGCATTCCGCCGCGATCCAGCGCATCCTTGATTCCATTACGAACGTAGCAGGAAAACACTGCACGCTCAGAGTGTTTGGCGTGCTTCTTGTAAACCTCTGCCCATACCCGGCAGTAGTCCTCATACGACGAAATAGGCTCTTTCATGGTCGTGTCCTTAGACAGTGCAAAAACACACTCTAAGGCCCTGCACACGGCAGGGCTATAGGCTGAGCTTTAGCCGGTTACAGGGCCTCGTAGGCCGCACGGGCTTGGCGGTAAGCAGCAAGGCGAATCTTGGCCACCTCCTCCGCAAACTGGGTGCAGTTACCACGTAAGCCCGCACGGCGGGCAGCGTGGGCCTTGATAAGGTCGTCGGTGGCGTCGGCCAGTTGCTCGGTGGCCTCAAAATAAGCGGCCATAACCTGCACTTGCTTAGGCGTCATAATAATCAACCAAACAGCTTGCGCTTGAGCCAAACGGCGGTAACGCACAGGCCAATAACCGTGAAAATCAGCATAATAGCTCCTTGTTGTTAAAGCACACAGGCAAACCCTGACCCGCAGGGCTTGCGCTTTGAGCTTTAGGCGTGCAAGGCTTGCAGCGCAGCAACGGTTTCGTCGTCCAATCCCTTGATAGGACGGCCTGCATCCTTAGCGGCCTTGACCTTCTTGAGCAAAGCCATGACGGCCTTGTTCACATCCAGCAATTCGTCGGGTGCAGCTTCGGGCTTGCCGCAGTCATACCACATGGTTTCCTTGGCAGACTCCAGATCATGCGCCTTTTCCTTGTCCAGCACAAAGGGCTTGTCGGCCTTGCTGGCGGCGTCGGTGTTGGCAGTCAGCTGGGTGAACTGCATGATCCATGCAGCCATAGACGCACGGCGCATACCCTTGCTCAGGGCTTGGTACAGTTCCACCAGCAACGTATGGTCACGGTGGGCCAGCATATGCTCAAAGGCAGCCACAGCGCAGCGCTGGATACGGCCGTCGAGCGTCTTGCCAGCCTTGGCGATGGATGCAATCTCGGCCTTGATACCGGCGACAGTGGAGAAATCAGCTTTAGACATAGTTCAATCCTCAATGGAAGAAGCAAAAGCGCTTCACATAGACCACGGCGCACCGAAGCCTATAGGCAGAGCTTTAATCCAAAACAGTAACACGGCCATGGTCACGGTCATTCCCTGTACGGAAATCACCCTTTTGGTCACGGTCGTACCAGTGCCGATTCTCGATCATCTTAGCACGCTCACGGCGTGCCTCGGACTTGCCATTAAAGGCCAATTCTTGAATTTTACGCTCAATAGCCTTAGCTTTGCGAACCTTCAAACGGAGTGCTTTGTGCATAGTTACACCTTGTTAATAAACCTTAACATCGTAGCCCGGCGAAGGACTACCATGTTAAGGTTATCAAGGGCTCCACCGACAAAGGGCAGAGCCACTTAACACCATGCACGGTACAGTACGGGAACTGATACCTTATCTCCCTGAAAAGCCAGGAACGGCATAGACGCTCGGCACGATCCTAAGTCCTCGGCCTTGGCAGACTCTAGCACTACGCGGATTCACCATGCCATGCTAGTGGCTATGTTCTTCGCTTCAACCAAGAACCGTGGCCCTTGGCATCCACCTAGCGAACTTGCTAGTTAGGTTGAACTGTAGCACAGATCAAAACCCTTGTCAACCGTAAGGGCTTTCCACCCTGGCGGCCTAGCGCTGTCGCTCTAGGCTTAGGCTCTACTGTATCACAGTATAACCTACTTGTCAAGCCCCTGTTATCAGAGCTTGTCGCCTTGCGGCCTAGCTAGCATTCGGGCCAGCACCTACTAATGGCCTAAACTGTAGCACAATCTAGGCGGTATGTCAAGCCCTAGGGCTTAGCACTTTAGCAAGACACTGCATTTATCCACATTTAAGGGCTTCGTGCCTTGCTGGGATTGAACTATACGCTAGTTCTATTCCCTTGTCAAGTGTAGGGCTATTGCCCTTGCTTAACTAGCTAGCTCTGCATTGCTGCATTGCTTGCATGGATTGAATTAAAGCACAGTTTCCTTTGCTTGTCAATCCCTAGGCTCCTAACCCTATCGCTGTCGCTTCGGGTTAGTCGCCATGAATGAATTAAAGCATAGAACTATTGCATTAGTCAATACTGTAAATACATACAGTATCACTCTGCTCGTTCGCTTCGCTCACTCGCCTAATATAGGCCAGTGCACACGGTAAATCATGCAAGGGAATATAGCTATGACAAGGGCAAGCCTTAGCGATTGTGCAATTATGTGCCGGGCTCCTATGCCCTTAGCTACAGTGCTTGCCATGGTGCTATCCATGGTAAGCCTAACACCTAGCCCGCCATACCTTGCCACCCTTGCGGGCTTGAGTGTGTATTTTAGATCAACGCTTGGCCCTTGCGGGCTTCGCTTGCTTCAGTGTTAGCTCTTACACAATGCCACCATGCCCCAGCGTTAAGGCTTAGGGCACGGTTTCATTATTCTATATATTGACAGCAAGCAAGCCCCCAGCAAGCCTAAGCCATACGCTCAGGGCAGGCCATGCTAGGGCTATGCCATACCCTAAGCCATACGCTTAGAGCATACCCTTGGTACTGTATAGCCATCCAGCGCTGTGGATTCGTACAGTGAAAACAGGCATTCCGAGCCCGGCCGCGCCTGCCCAGCATCGCACGCCACGCGCAAAGCCCCTCACAGCTGCCACGCTGCGCGCGGCAGCCCCAGCAAGGCCCCTAGAAGCCCCAGCAAGGCCCCCAAAACCCGCCACCTAGGCCAGCGTATAGGCCGCCAGCTTCGCCGCCTTGTAGGCCTTCTATTCAAGCCGCACCAAAACGGTGCAAATGACCCTGTGCCCTGTAGGGCTGTAGGTTGACAGCATGGTGAGCAGCGTGGTATTAGCGCGCACGTGGTACCCGCGCTCCACCCGCGCTCCACCCGCGTTAACGCGCGCGTAGCGTGAGCGCAGGCAGGTGCATACGGGGGCATGGGTGTGCGTAGGATCGGACTGGGAGCCTCGGGTGAGCGACATAAATTTAGCTTTTACTTTCCGCTAGGCTTGGGCTCAGCCATACGCTTAGCATCCCACTCACGCAGAGCTTCCTTGTCTGCTGTGCAGGCTACTCGTCCTTGTCGTTCTGCGATGTAGGCTTGGGCGAGGTCGCCGTTGTTGACGAGAGGCCCATCATATCCAGCGCAATCAGCCAAGAGAGCTGCGGGAAGATCATCATGAACATACACGTACTCCTTAATTACGGATTGCGTCGAGCACGATGTCAGGGATAGGCTCCCGAGTCCAATCAGGACTACCGGCAAGAGCTTCTTGTAGAGCATGGTTCTCCTTCTTTGTCTTTGCGGCTAGCTGTTCGGCTACCTTGGCCCGGTTCTCCAGTGATTCCCGAGCGGCCTTCTCGGATTTTGCCTGAGCCGCTACAGCGCGTTCGAGGGACTCTAGGCTACGCTGGTATTCCCCGGCCAGTTTGGCGACCTCCACGGCCCGATTTTCGGCCTTGCTGAGGCTATGCGCCAGCACCACAAACCCGCCAAGCGCGAGGGCGAGGATCAAGGCTGTGATTCCATACAGTAGTTTGGTTAGCACCATAGCTTCCTCCGTAGTTTAGGGTTATCGTCTAGCACGGTGATGACACCATTCGCCAGCGCTGTCACGTATTCTTCCTCAGCCTTGCAGTAGTACCTACCTTGCTGTCTGAGGATAGCGTGCATGATTTCGTGGAGCAGGGTCGTCCTGTCCATGTAGCTGTCGAGGCCGGAGACAACCTCAATGGTGCCTTGCTCTTGGTCGCACTCACCGAAGTTGTCTCCGAGGTCATCGACCCACTCCACAGACCAGTCACGCCCGAGGATGTGTAGGTTATCGAGGGCCATATCGGTTGATTTCCAGCTGGCTGATGCACAGGTTGTACTCAGCGTAGCGCCTCTCCCACAAGCCCCGAGAGAGCTTGCCGTTGGAGTAGCTGTATTTCAGGAGGCCCATGCAGGCTCCCCAATCGTCTTGCTTGAGAAGTCTCCCGTACACGGAGTCCGTGCCTTTGAACTTGCCAAGGTTGTAAGCGAAGGAGCAGTAAGCGTCCTGTTCGCCTTGCGTTAGCCAGATTCCTGTAGGGAGTAAGGCGTCATATACGAGGGCGCAGTGGCGAGTCACGTCCTGCTTGAGGAACTGCTCGCACTTCGCCATGGTGGCCGTGTCTCCCTGCTTGACGCCAGCGGTGTGCCCGTAGCAGATCGTGGCAACACTCCAGCCGTAGTACGGGTCAGCGTAAGCCTTCTGCACGGTAGCACCGGATTGCCCAAGCCCCTCATGGGACTTGAGCATCTGGTAGCCAGCAGGGGACATGGCAACGGTCAGGGCCAAGACGGCCCCTCCGACTCGCTGCCACTGAGCCATTAGGTGATGCTAGCCGTGCCAGCCTTGGTAGGATCATCGACCGAGGTGGCCGTGATGGCGACCGCGCCAGCAGCGAGGCGCTTCACCAAGCCAGTCTCGGACACAGTGACCTTGGTGGGATCAGCGGAAGTCCACACCACGCGGTAGCCAGCAGCGCCAGCAGGGGCAATGGCGGCGGTCAGTTGCAGGGTTGCGCCGATTGCCACAGCGGCAGCGCCAGCCACGGTCACGCCAGTCACGGGCACGTAGGCCAGAGCGTCCACAGCAGCCTTTGCAGCAGCCAGCGAGGCGGACAAGGTGGCAACGTGGGTGCTGCCGTGGCCGCGCTTCATGCCCTCAAGCTGCACGTAGTTGATAGCCTTAAGCAGTTCCACGCGGAGCTTCTGGCTGTTGGGGATGGTGCCAGGGGAGGTAAGTTGTTCCAAACGCATAGTGGTTCCTTCTTATCTATTGGTGCCTTAACGGCGGTACTTTGAGAATACGCTACGGCCCGTATTACGGGGAGGATCATAGCGCTTGACCCCGAGTGGATCATCGAGCATTTCTTTGAGAGCACGCTCACGCTCTTGTGTAGCCAGTCGTTCTTGGTCAACGGCTAGGTACTTCTGCCAGTAACGCACAGCACCTTCCAGCGCATCGGCCCGGTCGTCGTGGACGAGGGCACCGCGCTCGGCTGTGAGCTTGGCAAGTTGGAAGAACAGGGAGTACACCTGCCGATCCTTTGGGGAGTAGCGGGCGCAGTCCAGCTTGTCCTGTTCGACAGCATGGGTGGTAACGATCAACGCACCACGACCAATAACGGGCTCCAGAGTAGCGATGATGCGCTTCTCCTTCTGCCCGGTGACGAGGTCATCCTCCACGGCGCACTTATGCACAGCATGCAGGACAGGGACGAACACTTCACGGAATGCACCGAAGCCCATGTTCTTCTCGATTACCACGCTGTTGGGCTTCCACTTGGCAAGGCGGGTAGCCAGAGCCATGAGGTTGTCCTTGTCGTAGCCACCGGGCACACCACCTACCTCCAGCAGGAACACGTTACCGTTCATGAAGGCGGTCACAGCGTAGGCTGTCTCGTCCGCGTTGACGCCGCCACCGGCAGGATCGACGTAGGCGACGATCTGGGCGAGGCTGGCAACTTCGGCGGATAGAGTAGCCCTACGGAGCTTGAAGCCAAAGCCGTGACAGTTGTAGTCCTCGCAGTCTCCGGGGTTAGCGGAGCGCGTAACCACGATGGGTGCCTTGTCAGTAACGTCCAGCACCACACAGCGGTTGAGCTTGATGGGGAAACGCAGGGCGTCAGCGAGCTTGGTGTTCAGCATGTGCTGGAGCTGGAACCAGCTTTCGCCTTGGTCAAGCTCCTTCTGTTGCAGGTTGGCTTCATCCAGCCAGCCCGTGCCTTCCTTCTCGATAGGCTTGCCTTGGTCGCTAGTCAGCCCGCCGCCGAACATCAGCGAATGGTCAGCCTGCATCCTGCGCTTGAGCAGCGGGGCTAGTTCTTCGCCGTAGTTCTCAAGCTGGGCCTGAGTGGGATAACGACCGGGCCAAACCCGCACAGTTACACCACGCCCCGGCAGGGTCATGTAGATGGACTCCTGGGACTGTGGTGTGCCCAGCCAGATGATCCGGCCAGTCGAGCAGATGGATGTGAAGTCAAGGGTCAGGTGCAGAAGCTGCGCCCTCATGACAGCGGTGGCAGAGTTCTTAGCGGATTCAACCAATGTGTTAAGCTAAGGACGTTACGCCTTAGCCCACCTACGTTTGAGACAATCCTGCACGTTCTCCGCTGCTGAAACGAACGTGCATGTCTCTACCGAGTACACAAGATTACCGGGCACTCGAATGTCCTTGTCAAGGTGCATACTCGTGTCCTGCTCCCACGCCGCGAAGCCTGGCACCTTGTGGATTGTGTCCAGGAAGCAGCGGAAGCTGTGCCAGCGGGGGTCAACAGTGGCCCCTGTGCGGTCATGGTAGCACCGTTTGAGCATGTTGGCCCACAGGTCATAGACATTCCGCAGAGCGTGCCCACGCGAGGGCAAAGTGCCTTCCATGTCCAGGTACCCCACCCCGTACACTGTCGGGAGTCTGCGGTCTTTCACTTTCCCTGCTGGGATGTTGGAAAGCTGGCAGTTGGTGGTGTAGCCTGTGCCAACGAACTCAACGATGCCGCGCGCATTGCTGGCCCCGTTGTGTCCTTTAGGGAACACGGCGTGGATGCGCAGCCGTCCGCACGGTGTGTCGTACTCGTTTCCGGGTTCATACTTGCGATTGGCTGCGGGTTTGGTTCTTGTGTAAATTCCTTTGGGCATGTTTGCCACTCCTTTGTTGTAGGTGCTGCATGTCACCATGCAGATCAGACTATATCTTGCCTTGCGGCCTGAATGCTTCCGGGCACTTGCCCGTACTCCCTTCCGGGATAGTCGTTACGCCTGCGATTACGCTCGGCTCGGTATTGTCTCCAGTTGTCCTGTGAGAGTTCCACCGACTTCAATCAGTTTATAGACGACATTATTGTTTATCGTCTGCTAGGATCAAGTCAGCACGGTTGCCCTGCAAGTTAGCAGTGATACCCAAGCACTTGACCGATGGGGACTTGTCCACGCCCTTGAGGGTGTAGTGTACGTCGAAGTGCTCCACGGAGCTACGGTCGCCGTTGCGCAGGTCAGGGCGCAGGCACTCCAGTTCATCCATGTTCATGATGATTCGGATAATCAGCGTGCTAATGTCCGAGGCTTGGGAGCCACCGGCAGACACAATGAGGATACGAAACTTGGGGTTGTGGATCAGGCACCAGACGCAGTACGCCGCAGCAATACTGGTCTTAGCCTGACCCCGCTGGGCCTTCACCATCAGGTAGTGCGGGCCGTAAGCGATGAACTTGGCAATGTCCTCCTGAATCTCCGAGACAGAGAAGCCCAACAGGGCCATCACATCATGCAAGAACGGGAGGAACTCGCTGTAGTGGCTTTGGAGCATCCACAGCTTCTGCCATCTGATTAGGGCTTCGCTCGAAGATTCGCGGGCCATTTAGTGCATACCTCCGTCAGATAGGAAGTCAGGCATGACAGGCTTGGCCTTCTTGCGCCGCGCTTCCAGCGCTTCCCGCAGGGCCTTGGTGGCATCGCTGTCATCAAGGTTCGCGGTAATTTCGTTCTTGGCTAGGAAGGCGATAGCGGCAGAATACTCCGCTGCGATTGCTCGCCGTGTGCCAATCTCGTTGCCCTCCTTGTCAAATACAGGGACACCGTTCTTGATGATGTCAAGCAAGCCTAGGGCGGTGGCGTGGTGCAGTTCTTTAAGTAGTTCAGAAGTCGCCGTGGACATTATGTAACCTCGCTGCGTCTATAGTCACTTGCTGCCATTGCGGTGCTCCTTCCAGATACGCCACAGCTTGTAACTAAGCAGCAGCGCGATGTAAATAAAGTTCAGGATGATGACCCACTGGGCCAGAGGGATGCCCCCGAGCAGCATCATGTTGATGCCCACCGGGGGTGTTGCTTGCACCAAGTCGGTGAGCTTGTCGTTCATAGGTTCCTTTGGTTTTTTTTTTTACTTGGGGACGATGGTGATGCTGGCTGCTCCGTAGAAATCGCTGAACCTTATGGTTCCGCTGGCTGGGATATTGTTGTTCCCGGCCCAGCCGTTAGGAACCCAGTACCCACCCCGGTAGTAATTTCCGAGGGAGGCTGGTGTAGGCCCCCGAACTCATTGCGTATGTCCGAGAAGGCCAACGAACCCGAGGATTTGATTGCCATTACTTTCCTTTCAGTTGATCCACCTCGGACTTGAGTTCCTTGATGGCTTCGATCAGTAGGCCCACGAGGTTCCCGTAGGCCACCGCGAGGTGTTCACCGTTGTCGACGACGGCTTCTGGAAGCACCTCCTGCACCTCCTGGGCCACAACTCCGGTCTGACGCGCACCCGTGTCCTTGCGGGTGTAGGTGTAGCCATTCAGACGGGAGACTTTCGAGAGAGCATCAGTGATCTTGGTCAGGTCAGTCTTGAGCCGAATGTCCGAGTAAGCGGTGATGCTGCCGCCCGCGGTGAAGTTGTTAGACGCATCGAATATAGCCCGTAAACCGCCCACTGAGTCGAAGAGGCCGACAAGAGAGTCGGAAGACCTTCCGAAGAAGTACACCGCACGGCCAGAAAACTGCCACCCAACCTGGCGCTCGCCTCCGGGGGTAGGTATGACGATGCCCCCGGAGGCCTTGAGAGTTGTACTGAAGTTCTTGATACCGGCGATGCTCTGATCGCCTGTGGTATTCACCTTCCCATCCAGAGCGGCTTGAAGTCCCGTCACGTTCGCAACCGCGTGGGTGTGCGCTGTGTCGGCTTTGCCGTTCAGGGCTGTTTGGGTGGCGGTGCTGATTGGTTTGCTTGCATCGCTGGTGTTGTCAACATTCGCAAGGCCAACTGCTGCTTTTGTGGCCGCAGGCAACGTAACCCATGTGCTACCGTTCCACGAGCGCACTCCAGACAATGACGTGTCCCAATACAGCGCGCCAGTGAGCAGAGGCTCCCCGTGGTCGTCAGTGGTAGGCGGAGACGCACGTGAGCCTAAGTTGCGCCGTGCAACTTCGTCCGCACGCGTGGATGCTATTGCCGCAGAAGCTGCGGCAGCAGTCTCTAGGTCAACGACAGCAGCTACAGTTTCCAGCAGGGCTTGGCGTACGTCGCTGCCACCAGCGTCTAGCGCCTCCATAGCGACGAACAGGCCCTGCCGCGCCACCAAGTCCAAGTTGTACTCAGTGAAGCGGGAGCCATTAACGAAGTCCACAATGGGAGGCTTAGGCGTGTCCCGGTAGATAACGAGGGTCTGCCCCGCTGGCGTAACCGGAAGGCTACGCAGCGTAGTGTCATTCAGAAAGTTACTGTCGTTGATCGAGACATAGGTTCGCACCTTGGTCGCGTTATCTTCTTGGTAAACCTTCACATGGGTGCGGGCAATGTACTTGCCCACGAAGTTGAATTCGTAGGAGGTCGTTGTGCCGTCACCGGGGAAACGATTAGTGGCGTACAGGGCCATCGTATCTCCTTTGAAAAGTTGGTTATTCTATATATTGACAGGAAGCTAGCCCCGAAGGGCCAGCCCTATCATTGCGCGGAATCCCGCAGAAGGTTCGTCAGCGGCGCAAGCAGCGGGGTGTTGTTCAGTGGCGTTACCGACAGAAGCGGAGACACCTTCTTAGCACCCTCGTTTGTTGCAGCACGTACTACCTTGTCGCCCCACCCTACTATGGGGACTACAGCGCTCAAGCCCTTCTGCCCTTGGCGCCCACCAGCAGCCCCACCCAAGGCTTGGTCAACCTCGTCAGGAAGCATTGTCGTCAGCCCGTTCACAACGTCAGGGATCAAGCCCAGCACGCCGATGTAGTTCATGCTAGCTCTGGTAAGAGCTTCGGGGCTCATGCGCTCGTCAATGTACTTGTCGGAGTCCTCACGCCCGATGGAGCCCAGCAGCACGCGGCCAGCTTGGATAACCATCACGAACGGGAGGGCGGCAAGCACCATGCCAAGCACAGCAGCAGCCCCGTGGGTAGCGCGGTTGCGCCCCAGTTGCTTCTCCATAGCGACCAGCGGGAACGTGCGGAATTGAGTAGCCATACGCCCCAGCATGGTATGCTGCCAGCGGTGCTTCTCGCCCACGAACGAACCCTGAATGATCTGACGGGAACCACGGTGCACCGCCGTAACGAATGCACTAGCAGCCTCAGTGTCGGTGATCTTGGTAATGTCAAAGCTCTTGATAGAGTCCCCATCCCATACCACCGCATTGTCAATGTCTGCCTTCACAGCGGCACGGACTTCTGGAGTAAACCCCATGTCCGCCAGCGCCTTGTCGTCAGTGCCTTCCTTGATGTACCGCAGGGCCTTGCTCGTAATCTCCAGAGCCGCGCTCCGTACTTGGACAGCCGTAGCCATACGATGAAAGGACACCACGCTCATGGCACGTGCGCCGAGGCGTAAGCCACGGTCAAGCATGTTGATGCCGTCCTGCCCCACAGCGGTGTGCACCTTGCTGGGGTCATCCAGCTTGAGTACCATCTTGTAGTCAGACATGCCGAACTCACCACCACCACCGAATTGCTCCATGCTGTGCAGGATGCTATTCTCCACCTTCTCACCCTTAGCCATGCGCTTGATTTCGCCAATGAGTTGAGGCACCGAGGCCAGCGAACGCATTGCGTGGCCTACGCCAAGGGTAAGGCCAATGTTCACACCTTCCTGCAACTGGGCGAAGCCCATGCCGCCCAGGCTGCTCAGGGTGTTAGCCTGCATTGCCCGGTTGGCCCATTGAACCTGCCCACTCTCGTTGCGCCAAGGACGATCCAGCATTTCCGCAGCCGTCTGCTGGAACGCTTCCATCATCTTCTTGTGCGCTTCTGGCGGCATGCCCGCAGGCTTGAAGGTCAGCGCATCCTCAATCATCTTGAGGCCAGCCGATCCCATGATCCCTGACTGGGTGAGGGCAACCTCGCCACCGACCCGCTCTGCTTGCCCCTTGAGCAGCGAAGGAATGTCCGTGTGGTACAGTTCCATCATCTGCTTACCGGGTGCGTACTCGGCGGACAGGTCGAGCTTGAGCCTCTTCTTGGTATGACTCATGGCACCAGCGCGCAGCTTGTTAGCGTACTGCTGGATTTCGTCACGGGTCATACCTTGCGCCCGCATTGCTTCCTCAACGTAGTGGGCAGCAGCCGGGTCGTGCATGTTGCCGGGGATTTCATGCCCAGCATTGGCGTTAGTACGGGCGTGCTGCACATAGACCTTGGCGATGCGGTCAGCAAAGGCTTCATCAAACCCGTTGAGGTCAATGAGCTGCCCACGCAGTACATCCACTAGAGCGCGCTGGGCCTCTGGTTCCATAGCCATGAGCGCGGCGGCATTGAACCTGTGTGGCAGGTAGCCTACTGAGGTAGTGGGCAGTGCGCCCCAGCCCGCTGTCTTGTTGTCCACTTGAGCCAGCCGCATGCGCTCCATAGCGCTCTGCACACTGTCCGCTGCACGGATCACGTTACCGTCTTGCGACGATGGCCGTTGATGCAGGCGGTTCTCAATCTCCATGAACACAGCCTTGTTGAACTTGTCCTGCAACTCCCCCTTAGTCAGCGAGTCCGCTACGCTGCGCGCCCAGCCCCGCTGGCCCGTGGCCCATGCTGAGAGTTCGCGGTCGTAGTCGATGACGCTGGAGCCAATCAGTGACTGGCTTACCATGAACTTGCGGATACTCGCTGTGTCATGCCGACCGCCTGCGCCCATGGCGTCCTCCACCACCAGCGCAGCGTACATCTTCGCCAGCGGGTCGTCACTCGCAGCGAGTACGTGTCCCGGTGTGGAGAAGTCAAAGAGCTTATTGTCCATCATCGTCTTGAGACGGGCGGGGTCTTGCGGGTTAGCGGCAAGCCATGCTTCGGCATCCTTGCGGAGCTTCTTGATGTACTTCTGGCGCATACGTCCAGCCACATCCGAGGTGTCGATGGTGTCCGTGCCGTACTTAGCGTCGATGGCGTCCAGCACCGTGCTCTGCGGAGTGCCGCTGAAAGCCATGCGGCCTTGCTCAACTCCTTGCGCCCCTTGCAACTCACCCTTGGCTGCCTTATCCAAGAACTCCACAAACCCATCGCTGGCGTTCAGGTGCCCAGCCTTGCGCATGTCATCAAAGATACCCTTGAGGGACTTAATCAACGCACGGAAATGCTCAAGCAGTCGCTGGGCTGGGGTGAGTGGGCGGCCCGCCGCTACGGCTTCGGCCAAGTCCTGCTCGGCACGCTTGAGGAATTGCTCCGCTGCGTACTCGTCAAACTTGGTGAAGTACCCAATGTATGCCCGGCCCTTCTCGGGGTTGTCCGGCCACACATCCATCAGGGCCTGCCGCAAGCTGCCGGGAAGCTCGCCGCGCACAGCTTGGCCCAGCGCGCTGTTAGAGCTAGCACGGCTTGCGCCCATGCGGCGACGGGCTACATCAGTAGCTGGTTCATCCTTGAGGAATGAGTCCATCCACTTGCGCCAGTCTTGCACCATCCGGCCACGCAGGTCATCAGGCAGGCGCGCAGCGTAATGCTCGAACACTGCATGCCCGAGTTCGTGTATCGCCGTAGGCTGTAGCTGCTCACCGGGCTTGAGCAGGATGATGTGCTTGCCTGGGCCTGCCGAAGTTGCCCCACCATCCATAGTCCCGAGGCTCTTCTCGTCTCCGCGTTGCAGGTGGATGGCTAGGTCGGGAGCGTACTTAGCACGCAGGGTTTCCACGATACCGGCCACCTCCTTGAACGCAGCGGAGTTCGCTACGTCACTGCCCAAGTGGGTGCCCGCAGGTAGAGCCCGGAGTTCATCGGCAGTGCGGGTCACACCGTACCGTGCTACCTTGTCCTCTAGCTGCATGTCAGCAACGGCCTTGGTGTCCGAGTTGAAGTGAGGACTTTCATCCCCATTGGCGCGTGGTACTTCCGACCCAGCCACACCCGGCTCAGGAGTGGTTTCCGCCTCTCGCGCCAACATCGTCTCAGTGTCGGGGGCGTCGATCTTGCGGCTCGGGCCGGGGGCCACCATGCGCTGCTGCGCCTCAGCCGTGTGGGCCTCAGACTCCAACACAGCGGCCCGCTCCCGGATAGTCTCCGGCGTTGCGGAGACACCTAGCTCGTCGCTGGCCTGCTTGAAGAACGGAGCCTGCCGGTTGTAGGATTCCCGCGCAGCATTTAGCACCGCGCTGTTGTGCGCGGCTCGGACGGTGCCGGGTAGGAACGGAACCGACAGGCCCGCCCCAGCCAAGGCGCTCATTGCGTAATCGTCCACGCTCCGGTGCTCCCCCAACGCCTGTAACCCAGCCTCGCTAAGGACGTTGCCAAGGGCGTTCTCGGCCATCAGGGAGGCCCCAGCCGCGACCGGTCGCCCAGCAGCCATCAGGGCCGTGGCACCAATGCCAGCAACCTGAAAGGCTTTCATGGCCCCGAAGCCAGCGGCCCAGCCTACAGGGTCAGCCAACGAGCCAAGAGTTCCCATGAGGAACTGCTCAGTACCGGACACGTTAGCCATAACACCCCGATCCTCACGGTCAGTGTTGATCTTGGTGAGGGCCAGTGCCAAGTCCGTGTCGGACTGTGTGCTAGCCAGCAAGTCCTTCTCGTCAGCGGTAGGGTTCTCCACGTAGCTGTAAACTTGTAGCGGGTCGGCCTTGCGGCGTGCGATGTACGCTTCGTCGCGCAACTCACCAATGGAATATACATGAGCAATGGCGTTAGCCGTTGGCGTCAGGGCCATGCTCTTGGCGGCGCACCATGTGGTGCTGCGGTCATCGCCCCAGCGTTTCTGCTCTTGGCGCTTTGCTTCCTTTGCTTCTTGAGCAGCTTGGGTAGCCTGTGCCAGTGGCACAAGCGGAGAAGCCTCTACCGGGAAGTTAGGAGCGAACGCCGCCGCAGCACCCACAGTAGCGGGAGAGCGGCCAGCGGTAGCACCGTCGATGCTGACGGTAGCGAAGTTTGGAGCACGGCCTGCCCATGCGTCCTCCCAAGACACCGGCTGCGCCAGTGGCACGCCGGTTCCCTCGTTCTGTGCCAGAGCACGTTGCGGCTTACCCAGTCCGGGGATGCGGGTGCGGATACCCTCTGGCAACGCAGCGGTAACGCGGTCGTAGTAATCAGAGGTTTCCTTGGTGAAGCGTGGGTTCTTCTCGCCAGCCATGCCGCCGTTGTACCCCGCCGCCGCACGGCCCCAATCCTTGGTGCGGCTGTAGGACTCCTTGAGGTGATAGGCTGCCGCAGTCGCCTGCTCAGCGGGGTCGTTGCTGTAGGCGCTAACGCCGTACTTCTCGAAGAACAGGCGCTCGGTCTTAGGCATGAACTGGTACACACCTCGCGCACCCACCGGGCTCACTTCATCCGCGTTGGACTTCTCGCCATGCAAACGGATGGCACTAAGCACCTCCTTCGGGACACCGGTACGCTTTGCTGCCGCTTCCTCAGCAGCGTCCCATGCTGGATCTTTGTATGAACTTGGGGCTTGTGCCATGTTGCTTACTCCTTATTTAGTTTGCGTTTTTTGAAGCTCCCGGTAGCGCCTCCATTCTTCTTTGGATGCGTAGTTACCAGGTGCTCCCTCGGCGGGCTTGAAGGTAATGTCAGGGCCGAATGCAGCACCCTTGCTTTCATTAACCTTGGCCTTCTCACGGGTCAGAATCTGCTGGTAGAGCATATCCGAGTTGATGTAAACGGGCATCATGTAGGTGCCGTCATCATTGCGCGTAGTGACGATCAGGTTCTGCTTACCGTCCTTGTCGTCCGGGGCCATCACGATCTGCACATCGGCCAATTCGCCAGGGCTGTTGCGCTTGTGCACGTCAGCGATCAGGCTGTTCACGGCGTCTGCCAGCATACCCTTGTCGACGTACTTGTCAGGGTACGCCCGCTTGATGCTAGTGAGCATGTCCACCTCGCGGCCCTGCCGACTCCAGCCATACCCGCCCAGCATTTCCACATCGTTCAATGCGTACTGCGAAGACGAGGCCAGCGCGTCCTCTTGTGGCACGCCCCGGTTGACCATCATGCGGTAATGCCCAGCCATACTCGACTTGAACAGCGCCTGCGCACTAGGGGCTATCTTGTCAGGCGTGCTGCCAAACTTCCACCATGTACCCTTCTGCTGCCCGGACAGGGACTCACCAGCCTTGGCCGACTTGCCCCACAACTCGCGCTGTAGGAACGTGTCAACCACCGGGGCCTCCTTCTCCGTGAATCTCTCTGTCGGATTGTAGAGCGGATCGCGGGCAATGGCATGAGCCGCTGCTAGGATGCCTGGGTTGGTCATGTCTTTGCCCTGCGTCTCGCGGCGGAACGTATCAAGCACCGTGAACTCCTTGCTACCGAACACTGCCCTTGCTGCTGCTTGCCCTGCGAGGTCTGCCCGGTTAGCAGTCAAGTCCCGGAAGATACCGTAGGCTTGGATGAAGTTGTTGTTGAGGCTCTGGCCTTGGGAGTTGACCATGCGGGCCAGCTCCACCTTGACAGCGGCGGGCACAATGTCACCCACACCGTCACCCTTGAAGGCACCATGATGCTTGAGCAGTTCGGCGCGGGCCTTCCAGTCCACGTTACCATCAGCGTCTGTCACGTTCCACTGTTTCAGGAACAGACGGTCAACGTCCTTGTCCTTGAACTCAGGCGAGGCTTTAGCGCCAGCGTACCCGTTCGTCTTGAAGGCCGTTCCAATGGCAGCGTCCATGACTTCCTGTGCCTCTGCCACATTGCCTTGGCGCGCAAGTTCTTCCGCGAGCTTGGCCTGTAGGGCCTCCCCTTGTCGTACACGTTGCCAGTACGCAGCGAGGGCTGATTGCGCAGTGGTGGCTCTGGTAGTGCCTGACACTAAGGGCTGGTCGTTGCCGCTAAGGCGGGCGTACCTGGCGTTGAGATCGTCGTAGTCCTGCATCACATTCTCGGCGCTGTACTCTGGGTCATTGCGGGCACGGTCATAGACCTCCGCAAAGTCCTTGGCGTAGCTGTCACGGGCGTCTGCGGCGTGCTGCTTCTTGAACTGGGTGATGGCCCGCTCAACCTGTAGCCGCTTCTCAGGGGACAGGGATTGCATCACCCCGCTGTTAATGGCGAGGTTCACAGCATGGAACTTCCCCGCCTCGGCCAGTGAGGTCAGCGAGGTTTGGATGAACTGCTTGTGACTCTCGGGGTCAACGCCAGCTGGCAGCACGAACCCTTGCAGGAAGTTCGCCTGCCGCAGTTGCTTGTCGTCGTCTGAGGCCATTGCGTTTTGTGATGTAATCTGCAACGCGGTGGCGTTCTGCTGGGTAGCGTCGAAGCGCTGGTTATACGCATGCTCCTGCTGGGCCTTGTAGTATTCCCGTGTGTGCGCTTGGATCAGGTTAGGCAGCACCTTGGTGAGGCGCAGGCCCAACTGAGCGTCAGTCGTCTGGTCGCCTGTCTGGAACTCCTTGCTCATTTTCTGGATGATGCCGGGGAGTTCGTCCGGGCTGGTGTTGCGGAGCGTGGGCATAGCGTTCTGCACAGCCGCGTCGAACTTGGCAGCTTGGGCGTCAAGGCTGTACTGCCGCGCACCTTCTACTGCGGAGCTAGGGCCGAAGATTTTGCTGTACCACGGCTGCTCATTCACGATCTGCGTGAGGGCCTCGCCGCTGGCTGCACGCTGCTGCCCCTCCAAGAACTTGCGGGCTGCGACCTCCTGCGCCACAGGCTTGAGCATTGTCTCGGCAAAGCCGAATAGGGCGGCAGCAGTCTTGTCTCCCTGCTCGTTGTAGGTGGTCAGGCTACCAACCGACTGCGCGGTCTGGTAGCCAGCCTTCGCCATAACGGCGTTGCTGCCCTGGGCCTGCGGGGTGGCAGGCGGGGCAAAGGTAAACGTACCGGGGCCTCGTTCCTCGGAGCCTTGGCCCTTCTCACTGTATCCTGACCATCCGGCCATAGTACCTCCTTAAAGATCGCTGATTGACGTGAAGAACGTCGGGGTGGAAAAGTCGTTCAGGCCGTAGCTCCCGGTTCCAAGAGAACCAGCTTGCGGGCCTGTTATCATCGGCCCCTGCATGTCTGGGTACTGCACTGCCGCTTGCTTGCTAGCCGGGCTGAGGAAGTCCGCCATACCGCGCATCATGGTCGGGCTGCTACCAAGCGCCTGCGCATAGTTGAAGCCCTGCGTAACCTGCGGGATGGCTGCGGCTTGGCTTTGGTTGCCACTCAGCACTGTCATGTCCTGCTGTTGCCACGCGGCGGGGATGATCCCTGCTAGCGTCTGCACTGCGTCGTAGTCGGCCTGCCCTTGGGCATCCTTGGTAAGCTGGTTCTTGAGCGAGTCCCGCAGGGCCATCGTGTTCTCGATGACCTCCACGCTACCACCCCCGATCCCCTTGCTTGCCACGTTGGCGCTGTAAGCACCTGCCGCCTCGGCCTGCGCAATCTGCGTCCTGATGTTGCTGGTCTGCGCAGCGGCCCGGTTGCGGCTGAGGTTTGTTGCTGCTGCCGCGTAGGTCTTGTCCGCTGCCCGCATGATGCGGTCGTTGTTAATCTTCTGGAGCGAGCGGGCCAGCTCGGAGTTAGAGTTAAGTTCCTCCTGCTTGGCCTTGCTCTGCTTGGTCTGCTCCTCCGCTGCCTTCCGGCTGGCCCCGCCCTGAATGATGGCTGATTGGGCGTTGCCGATCATCCCGACCCCGGCAATCACTACTCCCGTGATAGCAAAGCTCATGTTGTATCCTTTCGTCGTATTCCTTGTAGGTGGCGACTACGTTCTCCTGTTCGATCTTGGCTACCTCTGTGTGAGGTGTTGCCAAGGCCGACAGGAACACGCAATCCTCGATTGCTAGCCCCACCCTCTTTGTACCCGCTGGGCCTACCCCGCACCACGGGGCCTCCACAAGCTGAGGCTCAGGGCCATTGAGGATGTAGGCTTTACCGCGAACGAGGCAGAGGATGTTGGCATGCAGGTGTACCGCGCCAGTCAGGGCGCACCCTGCTGGCACGAGGATGCTACGGTAGTAGCACCCTGCGAACAGGTGGTGGTCTGTGAGGAACTGGACTTGTGGCATCGCTGCCATTTCCGCCTCCAGTGCCTCCACCTTACCCCGCTCTACACGAAGCGATGGTTCAGGAACCATTGGCCTGACCATGTTACGCGGGTGATGCTCAGTGGCATCCAGTTGCGGGAGCTGATCTTGCATACATAATCCTTTGATTCTCGGCCTACAAACACAGGGGTTGTGCCTGTAGTGATTGGAATTACACCGGCCATGTTGGCCGCTTGTCCAAGAACGCGCCCGTTAAAGTTGAGCGCCTGCTCTGTGCCCCCGTAGCTGGAAGTCACGGTAGCCACGAAGCCGCCTGCATCCTTGTAGTACACATCCAGCTTGTTCACCGTGAGGCGTCCTTGCATGATGGGCTGCCCGTTAGGGTCACGGCGCACAGGGCTAGTGAGTTCCACGTAGGATTCAAATGGTATGCCAGTCACGCAGTAGTTCATGTCCCTAGTCGGAATGTCAGCGAAGGCGGCATCCCACTCTGCCAGAGACTTGATGTTAGGCTGGACACCATGAAGCCAGTATTTGAACTTAGGCGGAGCCGGATCAGTAGGTGCATAGTTGTCGATCTTGTCCAGTGTAAACACTGTGGCAAGGAACGGGTAGGAGGCTGCCCACCAGTCAGAACCGCC
>JACCEC011003554.1_pt1 | contig 21076 bp, 17 predicted proteins | sample 7450121 | NCBI WGS metagenome assembly JACCEC01 (sample SAMN15323455, study PRJNA562643) | freshwater metagenome | isolation source: river surface water | place: USA:Blue River Watershed | collected 2017-08-18 | reverse complement strand
GCAAGCTGTGGCTGGGCGGCGCGTTCAAGAACATTCCTGGTGAAGAGCAGTTCGGTAACGTGACTGCAGTGAACCTGGATACCGGCAAGGTCATGTGGAAAGCACGCACCGATCAGCCGATGATCGGCGGTGTTCTGGCAACAGCAGGTGACCTCGTGTTCGCCGGCGAAGGCAATGGCTGGTTCAAGGCCTATGACGCGAAAACCGGCAAGGTGCTCTGGCAGTATCAGTGCGGCGCCGGCGTCAACGCTCCGCCGACTGCCTACACCGTCGATGGCAAGATGTACATCGCCGTCGCTGCTGGTGGTAACACTCAGCTGGACTTCAAGCGCGGCAACAGCGTTTTTGTCTTCGCACTATAATTCGGCTGCAGTTCAAGGAGGCTGTCTTCGGGCAGCCTCTTTTTTTTGTTAACGAGCGAATTAAGGTTTCAACATGAATTTCCGTGCAGCAATCACTGCCCTGTTCATGCTCGCCGTCAGCGTTGGCGTGCAGGCGCAAGACATCGAGGCAGGCAAGAAAAAAGCCGAGGCCTGCGTGGCCTGCCATGGCCCGGGCGGCAATTCCGCCGTTGGCGCTTTCCCGACTCTCGCGGGTCAGAATGCGCGTTACATCTATCTGCAGCTGCGCGACTACAAAGAAGGCCGCCGCAAGAACCCGATGATGTCGCCGGTGGCGGCAGGTCTGGAAAAGCAGGATATGCATGATCTCGCCGCTTATTTTGCTTCTCAGAAACAAGCCCGCTCCACGTTCAAGGCAGAACCGGAACGCATCAAGGCAGGCGCGGCAAAAGCGGAAGAGTCACTGTGTGCGATGTGCCATCTCGGCGGCATGGCCGGTCAGAATGAAGTGCCTCGTCTGGCGGGTCAGCATCCCGATTACATCATCACTCAGCTGAAAAACTTCAAGGCACGCGAACGCACCAACGATGCCGGCAACATGACCAGCCTGGCGCAGACGCTGTCCGAAGAAGACATCACCAACCTCGCGCACTGGATCCACTCGTTGTACTGATCCGGCGTCCGCAAGCAGCACAGATATCGGGCCAGCGTTTGCTGGCCTTTTTTTTATCCTTTTTGTCTATGCGCGGGAGGCGATCTGCAGCACTTCAGGCGGCATCGCTGTCAGGATCGCGGCAATTCCCGGATGCTGGATCTTGCGTTCATTGGACAGCGCATAAATCTGCTCTCTGACCTGCGGTATCGGGCCGACAGGAACCGCGCCCCGCTGCTCTCTCACATCGGCGGCCAGCGCAGTCGGCGCAGGAAACAGACCGCGGCCTTGCTGCCCGAACGTGTTCAGCAGTGCATTGTCATCGAATTCGCCGAAGATGCTCGGCGTGAGGTCATGTGAATTGAGCCACTGATCGATGCGCCCGCGCAGCGCATTGTTCCGGGTCGGCAGCAGCAGGGGCGCGCCCTGCAGACTTGCCGGGAAACCCTCACGATATTTATCCGCCAGCGCCGGCAATCCGAACAGACCGATTTCAAACTCTCCGAGTAGATGACTGAATACTCGCAACGCCGATCCCGGCGGCACCGGGCGATCTGTCAGCATCACATCGATTTTATGCACTGACAGCTTGCTGAGCAGGGTGTCGAACTGCTCTTCATAGCAAATCAATCGTAAAGGCTGCGGCAGCGTCAGCGCGCTCTCCAGTAGCCGTGAGGCGATGAGTTTGGGCATTGAATCCGAGATGCCCACCGTAAGACGCAGCGTCTTGTCGAGATCGACATCGGCCAGCGCTTCCAGCAATTGCTCGCCCAGCATAAAAATCTGGTCGGCGTAGCGCAACGCGACCTGCCCCGCTTCGGTCAGCACCAGTCGGCGGCCCTGCGGACGCAACAGCGATTTTCCAAGTGACTGTTCCAGCAACGCCAGCTGAGCGCTGACCGTCTGCACGGCAAGACCGAGGCGCTCGGCTGCGCGGGTGACACTGCCTTCCTTGGCGACGACCCAGAAATAATGCAAATGGCGAAAATTGAGATCCATGACTTGTCTCCGTATTTTCCGAAGTCAGACTCTGATTAAACATCGGTTTTTCTTTCATTGTGCACACTTTTTCATCATCTTGCACTGCTAGAATCCTTCTGATTCAGATGCGAAGAGGCGCGCTTGCCATCTCGCTGACAAGGTTTTATTCAAGGAGTCATGCATGCTTGAACTGTTGATGGATCCCCAGGCATGGGCAGCGTTCGCGACGCTGACCGCGCTGGAGCTGGTGCTCGGCATCGACAATGTGATTTTCATTTCCATTCTGGTCGAGAAGCTGCCCGCAGAGCGTCGTGAAGTCGCGCGCCGGATCGGCCTGTTCGCTGCGATGTTCATGCGCATCGCGCTGCTGATGATGCTGGCCTGGATAGTCGGCCTCACCGCGCCGCTGTTTGGCGCCTTTGGGCAGGAGTTCTCCGGTCGTGACATCGTGCTGCTGCTGGGCGGCCTTTTCCTGCTCTGGAAGAGCGTGGGTGAAATTCACCAGAGCATGGAAGGTGGCGAAGAAGGAACGGCGACCGTCGCCGCTCGTAGCTTTTCGATGGTCATTGTGCAGATTATGCTGATCGACATCGTGTTCTCGCTCGACTCCATCATCACCGCGGTCGGCATGGTCGAACAAGTGCCGGTGATGATTGCGGCCGTGGTCGCCTCGGTGGCACTGATGATGCTCTTTGCCGGTGCCATTGGTCGCTTCGTGGCTGCCCATCCTACAATCAAGATGCTCGCGCTCGCTTTTCTTACCGTGATTGGTGTCGTGCTGATCGCCGAGGGCTTCGGGCATCATGTGCCGAAAGGCTACATCTACAGTGCAATGGCTTTTTCTGTCGCCGTGGAGATGCTCAACCTGCGCATGCGCAAGCGCGCATCCCGCCCGGTGGATTTGATTGCCTCGTCGGTGACTGCCATCGACGATGAGGACAAGCGCTGAACAAAAATGTATGCAACCCGGTCGATGGCTCCTCTGTCCAACCGGCTGACTCGGCAATTCGGAGAACTGGCGATGCGACTGGATTTGTACCGGCGGCCCGAAGCCGGTGGCCGCTATTCGTACCTGGTGGTGCCGGAAGGTCGGCCGATCCCGGAGGAGGCCAATAGTATCGACTGGCAGTTGGCCGGGGAGGGCATCGAGATCTCAGACGAGCAACAGACCCTGACCGATTTCTCAATCGAGCGGCCGTTTTTTCAGCTCGACAGCAAAGGCTATGCGATCACGAGCACGCGATATCTGTAGCGCATGCCTTTTCAGCTGATGCCGTCATACCAGCGCCGCGCGCGACAGTTCTGACTTGAGATAAGCGTAAAACACCGGAGCGGCAATCACGCCGGGAATTCCGAAAAGCGCTTCCATCACCAGCATCGCTGCAAGAATTTCCCACGCGCGCGCATTGATCTGCGCGCCGACGATGCGTGCGTTCAGAAAATATTCGAGCTTGTGTATCGTCACCAGAAACAGCAAGGCGATGAAGGCTGTGGACAGGGAGTGCGACAAACCGATCACCACGATCACCGTATTTGATATCAGATTGCCGACCACGGGCAGCAAGCCGGCGATGAAGGTAATCAAGATCATCGTCTTGATGAACGGCAGGTGTATGCCGGCAAGCGGCAATAGCACCGCCAGAAAGATGCCGGTGAAAACAGCGTTAATCGCGGCGATGCGAACCTGTGCGAAGACGATCTGCCGGAAAGCCTGATGAAGCATGGCTACACGCTGATGCAGCGCAGACGCCAGCGGAAGAAAGTGATGCACCTGCGTCGTGTCATATAGCGCAGCCATCGCGCCAATAACCATGCCGATCAGCAGTTGAACCAGCGTGCGCCCCGTCTGCTCGCCCAGAGAGGTCGCCTGCGACGCATGGGAGCGCATCCAGTCAGTCAGGGTCTGCTGCAGCGCCTCTGCGCTCTGTGGCAGATAGGCGGCCAGCCATTGCGGTATCTGATGGCGTGACTGCTCGATCAGGTCGGCCATTTTTTTCAGCAGTACCGGCAGACTCCCGGCGTCCGACAAAAAGAAGCTCAGGATTCCCCAAGCGCCCAGCGTCAATGCGAGCACGATCAGCGAACCAAGCATCGTCACCGCGACCAGCTTCGCCGGCTGACTGCCAAGGCGTGAGGCCAGCCTGGGTGCGATCAGATGTACCAGCGCGTATACCAGCAAGCCCGCATACAGCGCTGCGATCAGACCGGCATGTATCACCAGCCACAAGGCTGCGGCGGCAAGCAGATAAGAAGCTGTCAGGCAGTAGCGCTGTTTTTCTTCTTGAGATCGCATGGCGTGGCGGTATCTGCAGTTCGCATAAAAAAGCCGCCCGCAGTCTCCTGCAGGCGGCGGCAATCAGAGAATTCAGTGTCAGTCAGTCTGCCAGCAAATCCTCCGTTCAGGCAAGTCACCGGCGGGCGTGCATACGCGCAGAAATCAGCTCTGCTGCAGCCCGGCGAGCAGCCAGCCACCCGGACCTGACACAGGCTTGGCCAGCACCCAGACTTCGCTGAATGCTTCTGCGGGCGCATGCTCGGCCTCGCGCACCATGCCCGAGAAACGTATGCTGGCGATGTATTCGTCGCTGTTGGTTTCGATGCCCAGCAATTCCGCGTCCAGCGAAACGACATCGGTGTGGTTCGGCGACGCGCCACGCTCGGTCAGCTGCATCTTCAGCTCGGCAAACATTTCCGGCGTAGTGAACTCCCGAATGTCGTTCACATCGGCTTTGTCCCATGCCGCCTGCATGCGAATGAAATTCGTCTTTGCATGACGCAGGAAACCTGCCGTGTCGAACCCTTCCGGAATAGTCGCGGTCTGCCCTGCCTGCCAGTCCAGCGGCGCCGGCGCGCCGCCGGTCTGTCCAAGATTGGAACCGATCTCCGGCGTGGTGCTGCGCTCCATAGGACCGGCATACGCAGGCTGTGGCTGTGCCGACGCTGATTTGCGCGTGAGCATACGGAAAATAAACAAGCCGGCCAACGCGATCAGGGCAATCATTAGCACACTGCCCAGCATGCTGGCGAATTCTGCGCCCATGCCGAAATGGGACAGCAGCGCGCCCAGCCCCAGACCCAGCAGGGCGCCGCCGAGAATACCCTTCCATGGGCTGGACGGCGCCGGTGCCGCAGGCTGAGCGGGACGGGGAGCCGGTGCTGCCTGCTGGCCGCCTTGCTGCATGGGTGCCTGACGGCTGAAGCTCGGCGATGATTTGCCAAAGGAACCGCCACCGCCCATTCGCTTCGCTTCTGCGTTGCCGATGCCAACCGACACACCCAGGATCGCAATCATCAATGCCATCCACAACTTCTTCATAGATCCTCCAGAGGACAAAAAGGCGGTTGAAATCCGCCATCAACGTTCTTGCAACCCCGGATTCTATCGAATCCCGCTCGCTAGAGAAAATCGAAGTTTTTTTGAAGCCAACTTCGAAAAAAAGTGATTCGTGAACCAATGCCAAAAAGGCGACTCTGCCTGCATTGCCCTGCGCGGTTTTATGTTTTCCTATTTAGGATCGGACATCGATAGTCGGTCCCTATAAGATCAATAAAAACTATCAAATATACTTTTCGATTTGCTTTTTCTATGATTCGTCCTGTCTGAAGAGTTTCCTTTTTTGTTCAACCCACTGCCAGGAGTAATGCTCATGTCCATCGTCAACACCACAATCAAACCTTTCAAGACCACCGCTTATCAGAACGGCAAATTCGTTGAAGTCAGCGATGCTGACCTCAAAGGCAAGTGGTCAGTCGTGTTCTTCTACCCGGCCGACTTCACCTTCGTCTGCCCGACCGAACTCGGCGACCTCGCCGACAACTACGACACCTTCAAGTCGCTCGGCGTTGAAATCTATGCGGTATCGACCGACACGCATTTTTCGCACAAGGCGTGGCACGACACGTCCGACACCATCGGCAAGATCCGTTACCCGATGCTGGGCGATCCGACCGGAGCGATCACCCGAAACTTTGAGGTGATGATAGAAGAAGCCGGCCTCGCGCTGCGCGGCACCTTCGTGATCAATCCTGAAGGCCAGATCAAGCTGTGCGAAATCCATGACGACGGCATCGGCCGCGACGCCATGGAACTGCTGCGCAAGGTCCAGGCGGCTCAGTACGTCGCTGCGAATCCGGGTCAGGTCTGTCCCGCCAAGTGGACGCCGGGCGCTGAAACGCTCGCACCCTCGCTGGACCTCGTCGGCAAGATCTAAGTTCATTCGCATCAGGTAGTTTCAACATACCGGCGGCGCCCGACCGGCGCCGCCCTTTCTGAACAAGAGGCCATCATGCTGGACGACGCTATCAAGAACCAATTGCAAGCTTACCTCGGCAAAGTCACTCACGATGTCGAGATCACAGCCTCGCTGGATGACAGCGAGAAGGCGCAGGAAATGCGCGCGATGCTCACGGAGATTGCCGGACTGTCGCCGCGGCTTTCCTATCAGGAGCGCAATGATGACAACGAGCGCAAGCCCTCGTTCGCGCTGAATCGCGCTGGCAGCGATATGGGCGTGCGGTTCGCCGGCATCCCTATGGGCCATGAGTTCACCTCGCTGGTGCTGGCGCTCCTGCAAGTGGGCGGTCATCCTCCCAAGGCCAGCGATGACGTGCTCGAACAGATCCGCCAGCTCGACGGCGAGTATCTGTTCGAGACTTATATCTCTCTGTCCTGCCAGAACTGCCCTGAAGTCGTTCAGGCGCTCAATCTGATGTCGGTGATCAATCCGAAGATCCGCCATGTGATGATCGATGGCGCATTGTTTCAGGACGAAGTGAACGCACGACAAATCATGGCCGTGCCGACCATCTTGCTCAACGGTCAGCATTTCGGTCAGGGCCGGATGGAGCTGGAAGAAATTCTGGCCAAACTGGATACCGGCGCTGCGGCGCGGGAAGCCGACAGAATCGCGAAAAAAGACGTGTTCGATCTGTTGGTCGTCGGCGGTGGTCCGGCTGGCGCATCTGCCGCGATCTACTCCGCACGCAAAGGCATACGCACCGGTGTTGTCGCGGAACGCTTTGGCGGTCAGGTGCTCGATACGCTGAGCATCGAGAATTTTATTTCGGTCAAAGAAACGGAAGGACCAAAGCTCGTTTCCGCGCTTGAGCAGCATGTGCGCGCCTATGACGTCGATGTAATGAACCTGCAGCGCGCATCGGCGCTGATCCCGGGTGAGCTGATTGAAGTCAAACTGGAGAGCGGCGCCAGCCTGAAAGCCCGCTCGGTCGTGATCGCTACCGGTGCGCGCTGGCGCGAGCTTAACGTGCCCGGCGAAAAGGAATATCGCAACAAAGGGGTTGCCTACTGCCCGCATTGCGATGGCCCATTGTTCAAGGGCAAGCGCGTCGCGGTGGTCGGCGGCGGAAATTCAGGCGTAGAAGCGGCGATTGATCTCGCCGGCATCGTCGGTCATGTGACGCTGCTCGAATTTGACGTAAAGCTTCGTGCTGATGAAGTCTTGCAGCGCAAACTGCGCAGCCTGCCGAACGTAACGGTGATCACGCAGGCACAGACCACGGAGGTAACGGGCGACGGCAGCAAGGTCAACGGGCTTCGGTATACCGATCGTCAGACAGGCGCATCGACAGCGATTGAGCTGGAAGGCATTTTCGTGCAGATCGGTCTGTTGCCCAACACCGACTGGCTGAAGGGCACGTTGGCATTGTCAAAGCATGGCGAGATCGAAGTCGACGCGCGTGGCCAGACCTCGGTGCCCGGTGTGTTCGCAGCGGGCGATGTAACGACCGTTCCGTACAAGCAGATCATTATCGCCATGGGCGAAGGCTCGAAAGCCGCGCTTGGGGCATTCGATCACCTGATCCGGACTTCCGCGCCTGCTGCAGCCGACGAAAGGCTGGCTGCGTAGCAGCGTTCGCCGACACGACTCCCAAGCGGGCACCAATACCCACTTGGGAGTCGTTCACGGATATGGCTACAAACCCTGAATCAGAGTGGTAAGGCTCTCCGGAGTCACACTCTGCTCTAAAAGTTTTGCAGATATTTCCGAGTCTATGCTGGGAGCGATCGCGACGAGTTCTGAATTCCACCCCTTAAAACGCGTGTGTAATTTCACGAACCGATCAGCACTTCTGGCAAGACCTTCAATTGAACTCGGCAGGCGTTCGGCATTCCGCTTGCAAGTCCCGAACCGTATTCGTTTCTCGTCTTCATTGACAGCCACCAGATCAATTTCAATATCAGCACGATCCCAAAACCCCTTGATTCTCTCGCTGAGAGGAAAGCTCCCGATCTGTTTGCGACTTCGCTCTTCATATAACTGCCCTGCGAGGTCTTCCAGCGCAGCGCCCTCGGTATAGGCTAATCTCTCGTCAGCCTGTTCAATGAGACCCTGGAGGGGACGAAAAGCAACTGCAGAGACAGGCCTTTGCAGGGCTGACAGCCACGCACGAAGAAAATTATCTCGGATGTAGTAACGACCACTTCGTGCTTTTGATGACGAAAAGATGGGTAAGCGCCGCTCTATCATGCCGTAGCGTTCAGAAAGTATTTTCAGGTAACCACCTACTTGTCGTGCCTCACCGGGACCCGACAAAGAACTCATGGCTGCTTCAATATCGGAGTTGGTGCATCCGGGATGTTTTGCCAGATATTGCAAAACCATGTCATACCGCCCGCGCAGTTCTCGCAAGAACCAATTGTCGGCTTCATTCCTCAGCGGCGATGAACTGGAAAAAAACAAGCGCTGCAGCAGCGAATTCCGATCGGCGTCCAGCACTCCCTGTTCGTAGGCATCCCGATAAAATTTCGGCACGCCCTCGAAAAGATTCCAGAGAAATAGCAAACGCTCAGGGTTTTCGTCTGCATGTACGCGCAGCATCTCCAACACCGATCCAATGTCGAGATGTCCGAGCGTCAGGGTGTCTGTGGTTCGATTGAACAGCGGTGCATCTCTGTTTTCCAGCAATGCTGTCATTTCAGCATGAAGTGATCCCAGAACGATCAAGCCTCCGGCAACATCTGAAGCTTTTGCGGCCAGCCGATCAACTTCTGCTTGTAGCAGCGAGCAAAAGTCATTCAAATGCTTGCGATGGAAATACTGAAATTCATCAAGAGCAACCACATACCCATCGACGGTCAGCCGACCAATCAGAACAGCCAGCTCACCAAGTGTCGCGACACGCCTGTCAATGCCGAACATATCGAGGTACCCGTTACAGGCAGCCACAACCCCAGTGGGATCCGAGTCGGGGATTTGGATGTACAGGGTTTTGTCTATCCCCGCCGTCCGGAGCGCCTCCTGAATTAGTGCGGTTTTTCCGATTCGTCTTCGGCCGGATATTTGCAAAAAGAACCAGCGTCGACGCTCGAGGATCCTTTGCAGCTGCTCCAATTCTCCGCGGCGACCGTAGAAGGACCACGGCTTCTTTTCCGTCATGTTGCGCCCCAGGATAATATAAAAACTTTTATGTTATTGGGTATTTGACGGTAAGTCATTGTTTTGTTGCGATTTTGTGACCCTAGTTTACCGTCGGATTCAATCCCCCGCCTGCGATCCGTCAGCGCTTGCCGACATAGGGCGCAGGCCTTTCGACCCTATGCTCCGGCGAATCCTCCGGCGTTAAAAATTGGCAATTAAGCATCAATTTTTGATGCCGAGGCTATGCGTATATGATTGCGTCTTTAATTTTGAGCGCGCTCGAAAACAATGAAAAAAATACTGCTCCTTTCAGCCCTTTTCCTGCTGTCCGCACTGCCGGCCACTGCTGCGGATAAATTCGCCGAAATCCGCGCGAAAATTGAAGGCACCTATGAACTCACCGAATGGGATGATGCCGGTGTCAAGCTGACGCCGCCGGAAGTTGCCGCCCGGTTTGTGATCCGCGATGGCAAAGTCACCTGGATCGCGCATAAAAATGCCGACGGCAAGATGGTCAGCAACGCCCAATATGGCGACTATGTTCTGGGCGAAAGTGTGTTCGCTTACGGATACGGCGAATGGCTGGAGGTGATCGTCGAAGATGGCAAGACATACGTCAGCCGCGAACCCAAGCCTGATTTGAAATCACTGACCCTGCCCACGATGCGCACTTTCACGCTCACGCTGGACAAAGGCGTCGTGCGTGCAGTCGCCGGCCCGGCCAGCTTCGAGTTCCGTGACGACGGGATGGATTACACCCACAAGACCAGTGGCTTCACCCGAAAATACAAACGCGTGAGAAACTGATCTGTGCTCACAAAAAAGGCCGGGGATGAATGCCCCGGCCTTTTCATTTGTCTGATGGTGATTACACACCCATCACTTCCTTCTTGAACTTCAGTCGCCATGCGTGCAGCAGGGGCTCCGTGTAGCCCGCCGGCTGCGCCAGACCTTTGAACACCAGATCGCTCGCTGCCTGGAATGCATGCGATTTCGCAAAATCTGATGCCATCGGACGGTAGAAAGGATCGCCGGCATTCTGGCCATCTACCACCCCGGCCATGCGCTCCATTGTCTCTTTCACTTGCGCTTCGGTCACCACACCGTGCAACAACCAGTTCGCAATGTGCTGGCTGGAGATACGCAGCGTTGCCCGGTCTTCCATCAGGCCGACATTGTGAATGTCGGGCACTTTCGAACAGCCCACGCCCTGTTCGACCCAGCGCACCACATAACCCAGTATGCCCTGCGCATTGTTGTCCAGCTCTTGCTGGATATCGGCCGCAGACCAGTTCGGCTTGGCGGCCACGGGAATCATCAGCAATTCATCGCGCAGCTTCTTCAGCTCGGTTGCCGCATCGACTTTTTCCAGGTCCTGCTGAACCGCAGCGACATCGACCTGATGATAATGGAGCGCGTGCCGCGTGGCGGCCGTGGGCGAAGGTACCCATGCGGTGTTGGCGCCGGCTTTCGGGTGCCCGATCTTTTGCTCCAGCATGGCTGCCGTCAGGTCCGGCCTCGCCCACATGCCCTTGCCGATCTGCCCGCGGCCGCGCATGCCAGAAGACAGACCGGTCAGCACATTGCTGCGCTCATACGCGGACAGCCAGGTCGAGGTCTTCATATCGCCTTTGCGCATCATTGCGCCGCCGGTCATTGATGAATGCATTTCATCGCCGGTGCGATCGAGGAAGCCGGTGTTGATGAATGCAACCCGTGCGGACGCTTCTTTCAGACAGGCCTTCAGATTGGTCGAGGTGCGGCGCTCTTCATCCATGATGCCGAGCTTTACGGTGTTTTCTTTCAGGCCGAGCATGGCTTCGACACGCGCGAACAGCTTTGACGCAAACGCCACTTCCTTCGGGCCGTGCATCTTCGGCTTCACGATATAGACCGAACCGGTGCGGGTATTGCCGATCTTCTGGCCGGACGGGCGCTTCAGATCATGCAGCGCAATCGTCGTGGTGATCACCGCATCCATGATGCCTTCCGGGATCTCTTTGCCATCGGCCATCAGAATCGCCGGATTGGTCATCAGATGACCGACATTGCGCAGGAACAGCAGCGAGCGTCCGTGCAGCTTCACCGGCTGACCATTCGCGCCGGTGTACTCGCGATCTGCATTCAGCGTGCGATCAAACGATTTGCCGCCTTTGCTGACGGTTTCGACCAGTGTGCCTTTCAGAATGCCCAGCCAGTTGCCGTAGGCGATGACCTTGTCGGCGCCATCGACCACGGTGACCGAGTCTTCCAGATCGAGAATCGTCGACAGCGCGGATTCGAGCACGACATCGGCAACACCGGCCGCATCATCCTTGCCGATCGGCGTTGAGCGGTCGATGCGGATATCGATATGCAAGCCATGATTTTTCAGCAGCACGGAAGAGGGCGAGGCCGCATCGCCCTGATAACCGACAAATTTACCTTCCTCTTTCAGGCCGGTGCTGCTGCCGTCTTTCAGCGTGACGACCAGCTTGCCGCCATTGACCGCATAGGCGGCTGCATCGGCGTGCGAGCCCTTGGCCAGCGGTGCCGACTGGTCAAGCACATTACGCGCGAAGGCGATCACTTTTGCGCCACGCACCGGGTTGTAGCCGCCGGCGCGGGTGGCGCCCTCGGCTTCGGAAATCGCATCCGTGCCGTACAGCGCGTCATACAGCGAGCCCCAGCGTGCGTTCGCGGCATTCAGCGCATAGCGTGCATTCAGAATCGGCACCACCAGTTGTGGACCGGCGGTTGTCGCCAGTTCGGCATCGACATTTTCAGTCGTGACTTTGACGTCGGCAGGTACAGGCTGCAGATAACCGATGGATTCAAGGAACTCACGATACTTGGCCACGTCGGCGATCGGGCCGGGATGCGCGCGATGCCAGTTGTCCAGCTCGGTCTGCAGACGATCGCGCTCGGCGAGCAGTGCGGCATTCTCAGGCGCGAGATCGTTGACGATCCCGGCGAAGCCTTTCCAGAAGCTGTCGCCGGCAATGCCGGTACCGGGCAGCACCTGATCTTCAATGAAACGGTGCAACGCAGTATCGACCTGAAGTCCGTGGCAGTTCGTGCGAGTAGTCATCAGTAGAGTCTTTCAGCTAGGTTGATTGAATCGGTCAAATGACGGGCATTTATGTTTTGCCCGTCTCCACAAAGTGCAGTAAATCATTCAGCGAATTTCCGCTGCCATTCGGCGCCACGCCGAGTTCTTCCATCGGCGCATTCGCACGGTTCACCCAGAAGGTCTGATAACCAAACCATGCCGCGCCGCAGATATCCCAGGCATTGCTGGAGACGAACAGCATGTCCTTGGCCGCTAATCCGAAAGTGTCGGGCCCGAGCTGATAAGCGTCGGGCGCCGTCTTGAATTTTTTGACGGAGTGCACCGACAGCACGGCATTCAGCAGTGCTTCCAAGCCCGCCGCTTTTACGACGGCATCCAGCATTTCCGGATTGCCGTTGGAGAGGATCGCGAGCTTCTTCCCCTGATCGCGCAGTGTCTGCAGCGCGGCCAGGCTTTCGGGGAAGGCCTGAAGCTTCGCGTACTGGCCCATGATCTGGCTTTGTGCGTCAAGAGTGAGGTCGAGTCCCAGCTTGCGGCAACTGAAGATCAGCGCATCCTGCGTGATTTCCCAGAACGGCTTGTAGGTGTTCGACAGCGTGCGCAGCCTTGTGTACTCGATCTGCTTGTCGCGCCAGAGTTCGGCCAGCGCCTTGCCGCGTCCTGGAAACAAACGCTCCGCCAGCGCGCCTATCGAGTAAACGTCAAACAGCGTGCCATACGCTTCGAAGATGATTGCCTGAATAGCCATGAGTGCGTAGAGAATGGGCAGGCCGTCAGTATATTCAGTGGATAAATCACAAAAAACTAAGGATTTGTTGATTCACTTGTGCGTTTTAGTCAAAAGTGGATACGGCAGCCTGTCTCGGTCGACAGCTGGGCGGGCAAGCTCAGGAAAGGGTAGGGATGATGAAGGGGACGGCGGAGGAGAAGGCCGAGAGAACAGCGCAGGAACGACAGGAGCGGGGAGGAAGTAACGGGGTAACGGCGTAACGGGGTAACGGAGCGCCGGGGCGGCTGACCGGGCGCGTGCCGGTCAGCCGGGAAGCCGTGTAATCAGACGTCGATATTGCCCGCCGCCAGGGCATTCATCTCGATGAATGCCCTGCGCGGCTCGACATCGTCGCCCATCAGCGTGGTGAAGATCTGGTCGGCGGCGATCGCATCCTCGATCTGCACTTTCAGAAGGCGGCGCACGGTGGGATCCATCGTGGTTTCCCACAGCTGCTCGGGATTCATCTCGCCCAGACCCTTGTAACGCTGCTTGTTGACGCCGCGCTCGGCTTCGTCGCGCAGCCAGGCCATCGCCTGACGGAAGTCGTTCACCGCCGATTCACGCACCTTTTCGCCTGCGCCACGGCGCACCACCGCACCGGGCCCGATCAGGCCTTTGAAGGTCGCGGCCGCTTCTGCCAGCACGCCATAGTCGGCGCCACGCACGAACTCGGCATCGATCACGCTGACTTTCAGATTGCCATGATGACGGCGCTCGACGCGCAGCATGTGCTTGGCCGACAGATCGTCGCTGCTGACGCTCACTTTCACGCTGGGATTATTGATTGCCGCAGCCAGTGCGGTGGCCGATGCCTCTGCGGTCTCGGCGCTCGACAGATCCAGCGTCACTCCATTCATGATGGCCGACAGCGCAGCATCATCCATCGCGCGCGACAGGCGCATGATGATCGCATTCGCCGTGTTGTACTTGCGTACCAGCTCGGCGAGCGCATCGCCATGAATGGGCGTCGCGCCTTCGGCCGGCACCAGCGAGGCATCATGCAGCGCTATCTGCATCATGTAGCTGGCCTCCTCGAGATCGTCTTTCAGATAGCGCTCATCCTTGCCATGCTTGACCTTGTACAGCGGCGGCTGCGCGATGTACACATGGCCGCGCTCAACCAGCAACGGCATCTGGCGGTACAGCAAGGTCAACAGCAGCGTGCGGATGTGCGCGCCATCGACGTCAGCATCGGTCATGATGATGATGCGGTGATAGCGCAGTTTGTCGATATTGAATTCATCCGCGCCGATCGAGGTGCCCAGCGTCGCGATCAGCGTCGTGATCTGCTCGGACGACAGCATTTTTTCGAAGCGGGCTTTTTCCACGTTCAGCACCTTGCCGCGCAGTGGCAGGATCGCCTGAAACTTGCGGTCACGCCCCTGCTTCGCAGAGCCGCCGGCGGAATCACCCTCGACGATGTACAGCTCGCACAGCGCCGGGTCTTTTTCCTGACAATCGGCCAGTTTCGCGGACAGCCCAAGCCCGTCCATCACGCCTTTGCGGCGCGTCAGCTCACGCGCCTTGCGTGCCGCTTCGCGCGCGCGCGCCGCCTCGACGATCTTGCCGCAAATGATCTTCGCATCATTCGGCTTTTCCATCAGGAAGTCCGTGAGCGTCTTCGCCACCACTTCCTCGACAGGGCCGCGCACCTCGGAGGACACCAGCTTGTCCTTGGTCTGCGAGCTGAACTTCGGCTCCGGCACTTTGACCGACAGCACGCAGGTCAGGCCTTCGCGCATGTCGTCGCCGGTGACCTCGACCTTGGCTTTCTTTGCCAGCTCGTTCTCTTCAATATACTTGTTGATCACGCGCGTCATTGCTGCGCGCAGACCGGTCAGGTGCGTGCCGCCATCGCGCTGCGGAATATTATTGGTGAAGCACAGCACGGTCTCGTTGAACGCATCATTCCACTGCATAGACACATCAACAGAGATCGTCGTGTTGTTTTCCGACTGGCGCTCGCCGGTCGCCTGAAACACGGTGGGATGCAGCACATTCTTGGCCTTGTTGATGTATTCGACAAAACCACGCGTGCCGCCCTCGAACGCAAAATCTTCTTCCTTGCCGCTGCGCTTGTCGGTCAGCTTGATGTGCACGCCATTGTTCAGGAACGACAGTTCGCGTATGCGCTTGGCGAGTATGTCGTAATGAAATTCCACATGCGAGAAGATCGCCTCGTCAGCCCAGAAATGCACTTCGGTGCCGCGCTTGTCGGTTTCGCCAATAACTTTGATCGGTGAAATTTCAACGCCGTCCTGAATTTCGATCTCGCGGTTCTGCGGAACGCCGCTGGCGAATTCCATCGAATACACTTTGCCGTCGCGGCGTATCGTCAGCTGCAGTTTCTTCGACAGCGCATTCACGCAAGAGACGCCCACGCCATGCAGACCGCCCGACACTTTGTACGCGTTCTGGTCGAACTTTCCGCCTGCGTGAAGCTCTGTCATCACGATCTCTGCCGCGCTGCGCTTGGGCTCGTGCTTGTCATCCCACTTGATACCGGTCGGGATGCCACGGCCGTTGTCGGTGATGGAGATCGAATTATCCGAATGGATCGTCACATGGATTTCGCTGCAATGGCCGGCCAGTGCCTCGTCAATGGAATTGTCCAGCACCTCGAACACCAGATGATGCAGGCCCGTGCCATCGGACGTGTCGCCGATATACATGCCGGGACGCTTGCGCACCGCCTCCAGACCTTCGAGGATCTGGATCGATGACGCGCCATACTGGTTCGAAGCGCTGTTGTTTTCAGAGGGAATCGCGGACATGGCTACCTTAATAAAGCTATCGCGTAAAAAATCATTGCATCAACAAAGGGGCAAAGGGGCCATCGGGCCCCTTCGCATGCTGCTCGGCGTTCAGTCAGATGCGCATCGGCATCACGACATACTTGAAGTTCGCATCATCCGGCACGGTGATCAGCGCCGATGAATTGGCATCGCCCAGCGAGATGCTGACCTGCTCGCATTTCAGGTTGTTCAGCACATCCAGCAGATACGTGACATTGAAGCCAATGTCGACGCTATCGCCGCCATAGTCGATTTCGAGCTCTTCGACTGCCTCTTCCTGATCGGCATTGGTGGAGCTGATCTTCAGGCTGCCCGGAGCGATCACGCAGCGCACGCCTTTGAATTTATCGGAGGTCATGATCGCCGCGCGCTGCAGCGAACGCAGCAACAGCTCACGGCCAATCGTGAAATTGTTCTTGTACGCTTTCGGAATGACCCGCGTGTAATCGGGGAATTTACCCTCGACCAGCTTGGAAATCAGCTCGATGTCGGCAAAGTCGACCTTCACCTGATTGGTCGCGATCTGCAGCGTGACCAGATCATCGGTGTCTTCGAGCAGGCGCTGCAGCTCGATGATGGTCTTGCGCGGAATGATGACTTCCTGACGCGCGAACTCCTGATCGGTAACGATCTGGCTGAACGCCAGACGATGGCCATCCGTCGCCACAGCGATCACATTCTTGCCATCGACGACCAGCAGCAGACCGTTCAGATAGTAGCGAATGTCCTGCTGCGCCATCGAGAAATGCACCATGTTGAACAGGTGCTTCAGGGTCTTTTGCGGCAGGCTGACCTTCGCGCTGTAATGATCGGCCTGTGCGACGGTCGGGAATTCTTCTGCGGCCAGCGTTTGCAGTGCAAAGCGCGACTTGCCACACTGAATGGTCATCCGCTTGTTCGATACCGACAGCGACACCTCGGACTCCGGCAGCGCGCGAAGGATATCCAGCAGCTTGCGCGCGGCGACCGTCGTTGCGCCTGATTCCGAGCCTGAACCAATCGCCGCATGGGTGCTGATCTGCACTTCAATGTCGGTGGACAGCAGGGAAACGTTTTCGCCGTTCTTGCGGATGAGGATATTGGCGAGAATCGGCAAGGTGTGCCGACGCTCGACAATACCGCTCACGATCTGCAGCGGTCGCAGCAGCGCGTCCCGGTGGGTTTTTACCAGTTGCATCGTAGAGTCCTTTCGCAATTCGCTCTCTGGATGGAAATTTGTTTGACCAGCATGATTTGTCTGCCTTGTATTTTTTATGTGCCGCCGCTGGCGGCGCCTCTCAGCCCTTTAACGTCTGCTCCAGCACATGCAGCTCGTGATTGCACTCCGGGTTCTTGCTGCGATCGGCCGCAATCTTGCGCACCGCATGCAGCACCGTCGTATGGTCGCGCCCGCCGAACAGCTCGCCGATCTCGGGCAGGCTTTTCTGCGTGAGCTCCTTTGCGAGATACATCGCGATCTGGCGCGGACGCGCAATATTCGCCGGCCGCTTCTTCGAATACATGTCGGCGACCTTGATATTGAAAAAGTCGGCAACCGTCTTCTGAATGTTCTCTACCGAAATCTGCCGGTTCTGCACGGACAGCAGATCTTTCAGCGCGTCCTTGACGATGTCGATCGTGATCTCTTTGCCATGAAAGCGCGAATAGGCAAGGATCTTTCTGAGCGCGCCCTCCAGCTCGCGCACGTTCGAGCGAAGATGCTTGGCAACGAAGAACGCGACATCATCGGACAGCACAGCGCCTTCTTGCGTTGCTTTCTTCAGCAGAATGGCCACCCGCATTTCCAGCTCCGGCGGCTCGACCGCCACGGTCAGCCCGGAATCAAAACGCGAGATCAGGCGGTCATCCATGCCTGTGATCTCTTTCGGGTAGGTGTCGCTGGTAATGATGATCTGCTTCTTCGCCGCGATCAGCGCCTCGAACGCATAGAAGAACTCTTCCTGCGTGCGGCTCTTCCCGCCGAAAAACTGAATATCGTCAATCAGCAGCAAATCCAGTGAATGGTAGTAGCGCTTGAAATCGTCAAAGCCCTTGCGCTGATACGCAGTCACCACATCGCGCACATACTGCTCCGCGTGGATATAGCGGATCTTCACCGACGGATTGTCTGCCAGTACCTGATTGCCGATTGCATGGATCAGGTGGGTCTTGCCCAGTCCGACACCGCCATACAGGAACAGCGGGTTATACGAGCTGCCCGGATTGCTGGCGACCTGGATCGCGGCCGCGCGGGCCAGCTGGTTCGCCTTGCCGGTCACGAAGCTGTCGAAGGTCAGCGCCTGATTGATGCGGCTCTGATCGCGGCGGAAATGGCTCTCGTCCGCCTGCTCGGCGCGCTCGATCGGCGCATCCTGCCCCGGCGCTGGTGCCGCTTGCGGCAGCGCTGCTGCTTTTTTAAGCGCACCGTTGCGAGGATCGAGCACGAACTGAACATCCACCGGCGACTGCCAGAATTCCGCCGCCAGCCGGGTGATCCGATCCGCGAACTGGGTCTTCACCCAGTCCAGCTTGAAGCGGTTGGGCGCGGCAATGCGAAGACGACCGTCCTCGAAATCGAGCGGTGCCAGAGGCTTGATCCAGGCGCTGAACTGCTGGGGCGTCAGCTCCTGTTGCAGCCGCGTGGCGCAGGTCTGCCAGAATTCTTCCATTCGTTGAATCAGTAGGGGGAGCTGCGGCGGGAGGCGCGCTCCGGGTTTGTTGGTTGGTGTAATGGCCGTAGCGCAAAGGCTTGCCGCAATGGCCGTATTTTACCCTCGACGGGCAAAGTTATCCACAGGCGGACGCTGAAATTGATGCTCTGTAAACCGGGGCGAAAATCGAACGGATTATGTTTTTTGAAATGCGGTGAAAAGTCCTGCCGAAATGCAGCAGATGCGCAGCTCAGACGGTGTTATGCATTTGACTATGCGGTCGAAGACTTCAGATACAGGCCAAAACCCCCGGTAAGTGATTGACAGATATACAGAAAATACTGTCTAATTCAAGGTTCTCTGCGCTGTGCGCCGTCAGCAGGGCCCTCAGTAAGGCCGGATGGCAACGCAACACCAGATTTTCGCCGGGTACGTCCCGGTTTTTTGCTGAGCTTTTTCGATTAGCGAGATCCAACATGAAACGTACCTATCAACCTTCCGTCGTCCGCCGCAAGCGCACGCATGGCTTTCGCGCACGCATGGCCACCCGTGGTGGCCGCGCTGTCCTGAACGCTCGCCGCGCGAAAGGCCGCAAGCGCCTTGCAGTCTGAGGCTAGCTGAGCCATCTTGCCTGACAGCTTGCCCGGCCAGCGTCCGGAGGATTACGGCAGACATCGACGTATCGTAAAAACGGATGAGTTCTCATCCGTTTTTCGTTTGCGACCTGCGTTCCGCACCGAACATTTCGCGCTGTACCAGCGTCCGAACACACTGGGCCATCCGCGACTGGGCATCGTGGTGGCAAAGCGGCTCGCACAGCGCGCGGTTACCCGGAACATGATCAAGCGAATCGCGAGAGAAGTGTTCCGTCTGGCGGTGCTGCCAGAAATCGACTGCATCATTCGCCTGACCGCACCAGTCGTCACACGCAGCCAAAGCGCATTGTCTGCTTCCGGCAAGCTGGCTCTGGCTGCTGAACTGAAACACCTGCTGGAAAAAGCCCGGCAGTCGGATCTGACGCATTCCCGATGAAATCATTGCTGCTGTTACTGCTTCGCGCCTACAAGCTGGGCATCAGCCCGCTGCTGGGGCAGCACTGCCGTTTTTATCCCAGCTGCTCGGAATACGCGCAGCAAGCGATCGCTGCTCATGGCGCGCTGCGTGGCGGCCTGCTCGCGGGTAAGCGGCTGTGCAAGTGTCATCCGTGGCATGCGGGCGGTGTCGATCCGGTGCCCGATGTTCAGCCCGAACGTCATGCCTCCTCTTGCGAACACGCGCCGGCCCGGCCGGCGCAGATTCGCGTGTCCGAACACAAGCTCTGAAACAAAACCTCCATGGATATCAAACGTACCGTACTGCTGGTGATCTTCTCGATGTCCCTGCTGATGTTGTGGGACAACTGGAATCTCTACAATGGCGGCCCGTCAATGTTCGCTCCGGAACAAGCGCCTGCCACGGCAGCCCCCGCCGGCGATACCAGGACGGATGCCTCGGTGCCGCAGGCCAGCGCACCTGCAGCGGCCGCAGCGACCAATGCCGATGTGCCCGGCAGCGCAGGTGCTGCACCTCAGGGCGAGCGCATCACGATCACGACCGATTTGCTGAAAGCTGAGATCAGCACGGCCGGCGGCGAGCTGACACGCGTCGAGCTGCTCAGGCACAAAGATGGCGCCGACCAGAGCAAGAATGCCGTTCTGCTCGAATCCGGCGGCGGACGCACCTACGTCGGCCAGAGCGGGCTTATCGGCGGCAACTTCCCTAACCATCGCTCGATGTTCACCGCACGCGATGGCGCGCGCTCGCTGAGTTCTGGCGACACGATACAGCTGGTACTGGATGCCGAACAGGATGGCGTGAAACTGAGCAAGACCTACACCTTCAAGCGCGGCGAATATGAAATCGGGCTGTCGCATCAGGTGACGAATGGCAGCGGCGCGGCGATCACACCCTCTGTCTACACCCAGCTGGTGCGCGATGCGAGCAAGCTTGAAGGCGATTCGCGTTTCTACAGCACCTTCACCGGCCCGGCGATCTACACGGACGCGGAAAAATTCCGCAAGGTGTCGTTCGAGGACATCGACAAAGGCAAGAACCCTGCCGCCGTGCAAACACCCGATGGCTGGATCGCGATGGTCCAGCATTATTTCGTTGCGGCCTTCCTGCCAACGAACAAGGGCCAGCATGAGCTGTTCACGCGCAAGATCGGCAACGACCTGTATGCGGTAGGCGCGATCAGCAAGATGAACAGCATCGCGCCCGGTGCATCGGCCACTGCTGAAGGCAAGCTGTATGCCGGCCCGCAAGAGTCCGACATGCTGGAAAAGTTTGCGCCGGATTTCGATCTCGTGAAAGACTATGGCTGGCTGACGATCATCGCCAAGCCGATCTTCTGGCTGATGACCCAGATCCAGAAAGTACTGCATAACTGGGGCTGGACCATCATCGTTCTGACCATCATCATCCAGCTCGCCTTC
>JACCEC013142903.1_pt1 | contig 21078 bp, 23 predicted proteins | sample 7450121 | NCBI WGS metagenome assembly JACCEC01 (sample SAMN15323455, study PRJNA562643) | freshwater metagenome | isolation source: river surface water | place: USA:Blue River Watershed | collected 2017-08-18 | reverse complement strand
TTATAGCTATGTACACATCTACATACTTTTTTACATAAGTCTATGCCTATCTATCAATTTGTAGCTGCATATGTGCATGAATTTCTCTATGCATATAGTTTTATACACAAACATCCATAGCCTATCGTTTACTACATCTGGGGGACCTTAGCTGTATAATTTATTTTAAAATCTATTTTAATTATACTAAGAAAAGTCTTCTAAACTTTCTTAAAGTTCTACTTTTTATTTAATTTGAAAAACTCTTAAGTTTAAGACTTTGTTTTATTGAGTTTTTTTTATTGGTATTTCCTTTTTTGTAGTTTCTATATTCTCTCATAGCGTGTACGATAATTGGAGTTCTTTATTAGGGTTGTTATAAAGATTTCTGAAGGGAGAAGACATATTTTAATGGATGGATACAAAGAAAAGATTCTCGTTGTCGATGATGAGGTTAGTATACGACGCATCTTGGAGACACGTTTGTCTTCCTTAGGATACAATGTTATTACGGCTGGGGATGGAGAGGAAGCATTACAAGTTTATAGAAAAGAAAACCCTAAAATCATAATTCTTGACATTATGATGCCTAAGTTAGATGGTTATGGAGTTTGTCAAGAGATACGCAGAGAGTCTGATGTTCCTATTCTAATGCTGACTGCATTAGGAGATGTTACAGATCGAATTACAGGTTTAGAATTAGGTGCTGATGATTACATGGTTAAACCTTTTTCACCTAAAGAGCTAGAAGCTAGAGTGAAAGCAATTTTACGCCGACTAGACAGAGCATCCATTTCTCATCAAATTTCTACTTCAGGAATTCTTTCTATGGGTAATATAAAGATTGATACAAACCGGAGACAAGTCTATAAACACAATGAAAAAATCCGTTTGACTGGTATGGAGTTTAGTCTTTTAGAATTACTTATAAGTAAATCGGGTGAGCCTTTTTCCAGAGCGTCTATCCTACAAGAAGTTTGGGGCTACACTCCGGAAAGACATGTGGATACTAGAGTGGTGGATGTTCATATTTCAAGACTTCGTTCAAAGTTAGAAGAAGATCCTAGCAATCCAGATCTCATTTTAACCGCTAGAGGAACGGGATATTTATTTCAAAAGATTACAGAGGGTGTGAAGCTTGAGGAGTATTTTTAGGTTTTAGGTTTAAAGTAATTACTTTTTTTACAATTATAGCGTATAATAATCTGTAGAAACTACAAAGATAAGTATTTACTTATTTACTTAAAAATATACAGCTTTGGAGAATTAATTATGACCATAGCAATTGGACAAGAAGAAGGTCGTGGATGGTTCGACCTTATAGATGACTGGTTAAAAAGAGACCGATTCGTATTCGTAGGATGGTCAGGTTTACTATTGTTCCCAACTTCTTACCTTTCTATAGGAGGCTGGTTTACAGGAACAACATTCGTTACATCATGGTACACACATGGTTTAGCAAGTTCTTACTTAGAAGGATGTAACTTCTTTACAGCTGCTGTATCTACTCCAGCTAATAGTATGGGTCATTCTCTATTATTACTATGGGGACCTGAAGCTCAAGGAGATTTTACTCGTTGGTGTCAGATTGGTGGATTATGGGCATTCTGCGCTTTACATGGAGCGTTTGGCCTAATAGGATTCTGTTTAAGACAATTCGAGATAGCTCGTTTAGTAGGTATTAGACCTTATAACGCTATAGCATTCTCTGGTCCTATAGCTATTTTTGTCTCTGTATTCTTGATGTATCCTCTAGGACAAGCGAGCTGGTTCTTTGCACCGAGTTTAGGGGTAGCAGCAATTTTCAGATTCCTTCTATTTATTCAAGGATTCCATAATTTCACTCTAAATCCTTTCCATATGATGGGTGTAGCTGGTATTTTAGGTGGTGCTCTATTATGTGCGATTCACGGAGCCACTGTACAAAACACTATTTTTGAAGATGGTGATGCAGCGAATACATTTAGAGCATTTACACCTACACAAGCTGAAGAGACATACTCTATGGTGACTGCTAATAGATTCTGGTCTCAAGTTTTTGGAGTTGCTTTCTCTAACAAGAGATGGTTGCACTTCTTTATGTTATTTGTTCCTTTAGCAGGGTTATGGACTAGCGCTATTGGTATTGTGGGTCTTGCATTAAACTTAAGAGCTTATGATTTCGTATCTCAAGAACTTAGAGCTGCAGAAGATCCAGAATTTGAAACATTCTATACAAAAAATATCCTTCTAAATGAAGGTATTCGTTCTTGGATGGCTGCACAAGATCAGCCACATGAAAACTTTATATTCCCTGAGGAGGTTTTACCACGTGGAAACGCCCTTTAATTCAAGTTTAAGTGTTGCAGGTCGTGATATTGAGTCTACTGGGTTCGCATGGTGGTCTGGGAACTCTCGCTTAATCAATGTGTCAGGAAAACTTTTAGGGGCTCACGTAGCTCACGCAGGTCTAATGGTGTTTTGGTGTGGTGCTATGACATTGTTTGAAGTAGCTCACTATATACCTGAAAAACCCATGTATGAACAAGGGTTGATTTTACTTCAACATTTAGCAGTTTTAGGATGGGGAGTAGGACCTGGTGGAGAGATAGTTGATATTTATCCATATTTTGTTGTGGGTGTTTTACATCTTATATCATCCGCTGTTTTAGGATTTGGTGGTATTTACCATTCTTTGATTGGACCTGATACTTTAGAAGAATCTTTTCCAGCTTTCGGTTACGATTGGCGTGATAAAAATAAAATTACGACAATCCTAGGTATTCATTTAGTTATTCTAGGTTTTGGAGCTCTTTTACTTGTTATAAAAGCGATGTACCTAGGTGGTGTCTATGATACGTGGGCACCAGGAGGTGGAGATGTACGGATTATTGATAACCCAACACTAAACCCTGTTGTTATATTCGGATATGTACTAAAATCCCCATGGGGAGGAGATGGTTGGATTGTTAGTGTTAACAATTTAGAAGATATCATTGGTGGACATATTTGGATTGGTTTGACTTGTATTGTTGGAGGATTCTGGCACATATTAACTAAACCTTTTGCTTGGGCACGTAGAGCTTACGTTTGGTCTGGAGAAGCTTACTTGTCTTATAGTTTAGTTGCGGTTTCTCTAATGGCTTTCACAGCTAGTCAATACTCTTGGTATAATAACACAGCTTATCCTAGTGAATTTTACGGTCCAACAGGTCCTGAAGCTTCACAAGCTCAAGCGTTTACGTTTTTAGTTAGGGACCAAAGATTAGGCGCAAACGTTGCTTCTGCTCAAGGTCCTACTGGTTTAGGTAAATATTTAATGAGATCTCCAAGCGGTGAGATTATCCTTGGGGGAGAAACTCAACGATTCTGGGATTTAAGAGCTCCATGGATTGAACCTTTGAGAGGTCCTAATGGTCTAGATTTGAATAAAATTAAAAATGATATTCAACCTTGGCAAGAAAGAAGAGCAGCTGAGTATATGACTCATGCTCCATTAGGTTCTCTAAACTCGGTAGGTGGTGTTGCTACTGAAATTAACTCTGTAAACTTTGTATCTCCACGTAGCTGGTTAACATGTTCTCATTTCTTCTTAGGTTTTGCTTTCTACATTGGGCACCTATGGCATGCAGGTAGAGCTAGGGCTGCTGCAGCTGGTTTTGAGAAAGGTATTAACCGGGAAAATGAGCCAACTCTTTCACTACGACCATTAGATTAATTTTTATCTATTAAGATAAAAAAGACTTATGTTTTTTATAGCATAAGTCTTTTTTATTTTATATTACGCCTATATAGTGTAATACTCCTTTTCCACTTACAAATTCTATTATCAATGTAAAGAGAAATCCAAGCATGGCTAGTCTTCCATTCCAGTTTTCTGCAGAATTTGTAAAACCCCAAGTCCAAGATAAAAGAGTTGTTTCTTTTTCCATACAGTTTATAAAAGAAATTTTTAGTTAAACAAATAATAATATTATTATAACTTTATAATAACTGTGTTGTAAAAATAACTATTTACTATAATTTGGCTAAAGAATAGTGCTTATGACAAATTCTATAACTTTACTTTTTTCGTCTTTTTTAGGTTTTTTGCAGATATATTTAATTTTGTTATTAATTAGAGTATCTTTGACTTGGTTCCCGAATGTTAATTGGTATGGACAACCCTTTTATTCGTTGAGTAGATTGACAGATCCCTATTTGAGGATGTTTAGGGGGATTGTTCCTCCTTTGGTTGGGATAGATATATCTCCAATTCTGGGGTTTATTTTGTTACAGTGTGTTATGCAGATTGCTAGTAATATTGGTTTAACAAACAATTAAATATAAATTTTTAATTTTCTTAGAAGTTATTATTTCTATTAAATTAAATTAAATTAAAAATTAATCTATTGGAGCTTTAAATATCATGATAAAGTTAAGATTGAAAAAATACGGACGTAAAGGTCAGATTAGTTATAGATTAGTGGTTATGCCTTCTAATAGCAAAAGAGATGGTCGAGCTATTGAAGAGTTAGGATTTTATAATCCAAGAACGAAAGAAACCAATATAAATATATCTAGAGTTAAAGTTAGGTTGGAGCAAGGGGCACAACCAACAATGACTGTTAAATATTTAATTAAAAAAATAGAGTCTGTTAATAGTATATAAATAAGTCTTTATTAGAGAATATGCCAAAATTTGCATTAAAAGTTCTTTGGTTAGAAAATAATGTGGCTTTATCAGTGGATCAGATTGTTGGAAATACGACAAGTCCTTTGACTTGTTATTTCTTTTGGCCTAGAAATGATGCTTGGGAACAAATTAAATTAGAATTAGAATCTAAGCCTTGGATCTCCGAAAAAGATACTGTTGAATTGCTTAATAAAGCTACTGAAATTATTAATTATTGGCAAGAACAAGGTAAAAAATCTTCTTTTCTGGAAGTTCAGTCAAAGTTTCCTGACATTATTTTTGCTGGTAGTAGCTAAACTTATCAGGATAAAAAGATACCGTAGTGGGTATCTTTTAATTTTTTGGAGAATTTTTATGTATAAAACTAATTTAGTTTTTAATAATTTATCTGAAATTCAAATTAAATTGAAAATTCTATATTTTCATAGTTCTTTTTCTGAGAAGAAGAGACTTTTAGTCAAGAATATTACTCCGGTGATGATAAAAATTTTTTTGAAGGTTTTATCTTTATTGTGCTTAAAAGAAGTCCTATCCGGAAAATTTAGAAATAGGTTAGTTTCTAATTATTTAAAAAAGGTCCATTTTGAGTATACTAACTTATCAATTGTAGAAAATAATGTTTTATTTTTAGATTCAACATATCTTTCTACTTTAGCTGTAGGGCAAATTTATACCTCTTAATAGAAAGAATAACACCCTAAGTTTACTATTATCTACTTAGTAGGATTGATTTTTATAGTGCTTTTTATAAACTTAGTTTTTATGATTGAATTTTACATTTTCATATTTCATTCTGAAAGGGATTTAGAGAGAGACTTCTTGGTTTTAGAAAAAAAATTACACGGGATTTTCTTTATAAAGAGGTTTCTATGTCCTCCAATTTTGATTTAGAAAATTTTCAATTTATTTAAATAGATACAGAATTAAAAATTCTTGAATAGAAGAATGACTTTAATTAATTGTACTCAAAAAAGATTTTTTTATCTTTTTCTGAGAATAAAACTTTTTTAAAGAGTACAATTTTTGGGTAATTAGATGTATAAAAAGTACATCTATTTTATAATTTTAAGATTGTTTATCCACAACTATACATTCTGTTGTTAGGATCATACTAGCAATGGAAGCCGCATTCTGAAGAGCTGATCTAGTAACTTTGGCTGGATCTATTATACCTTCTTGATACATATCGACAATTATACCTGTAGAGGCATTGTAACCAATATTAAATTCGCTGTTTTTTATCTCTTCTATTATTACAGCTGGATTAACTCCAGTATTTTCTATAATTCTTCGCAATGGGTACGAAAGAGATTTTTCTACAATTAAGGCTCCAATTAATTCTTCATCTAATAAATTTTCTTTTGACCAGTATTCGAGATCTCTAGATATGTGAGTTAATGTCGCTCCCCCACCAGGTACAATGCCTTCTTCAACAGCAGCTTTTGTAGCATTTATGGCGTCTTCTAGTCTTAATTTTCGATCTTTCATTTCGGTTTCAGTAGCTGCTCCTACTTTTATTACTGCTACTCCACCAGCTAATTTAGCTAATCTTTCTTGTAATTTTTCTTTTTCATATGAAGAGTCACTACTATCAATTTGGCGTCTAATTTGCTCACACCTAGCTTTTACTTCACGTTCATTTCCCTCAGCTATTATTGTAGTTCCTTCTTTTGTTATTGTAACTCGTCTAGCTTGCCCTAGTAATTCAATTTGTAGAGTTTCTAAGCTAAAACCTGCATCTTCTGATATTACTTCTCCTCCTGTGAGAATAGCTATATCATCGAGCATTGCTTTTCGTCGATCTCCAAAGCCAGGGGCTCTTACAGCTGCTACATTTAGTATTCCTCGTATCTTATTTACAACTAAAGTGGCAAGAGCTTCTTTTTCAACATCTTCCGCTATAATAAGCAAAGGCCTTCCTGTTTTTGCAACAAGTTCTAGAGCTGGAATTAGTTCTTGTTGAACTAAAGTTATTTTTTTATCAGTCAATAGAATATAAGGATTTTCTTGGACAATTTCCATTCGATCCGTATCGGTAACCATATAAGGTGATATGTATCCTTTTTCAAAAAACATGCCCTCTGTCATTTCAAGTTCTGTTACAGTGGATTTTCCTTCTTCTAGAGAAATCACACCTTCTCTCCCGACTTTATCTATTGCATTAGCAATCATTTGACCCACTTCCTCATCGTTACCAGCAGATATAGTAGCCACTTGGGTTATGGATTTTGTATCTTCTACAGGTCTAGAATATTCTGAGATTTGGCTTACGACAAATTGAGTAGCTTTTTCTATTCCTCTTTTTAGAGCGATCGGATTTGCTCCTGCAGCAACATTTCGCATTCCTTGTTTTACCATTGCATGAGCAAGTACTGTAGCAGTAGTTGTTCCATCTCCTGCTACATCGTTTGTTTTGGAAGCTGCTTGTCGTATTAAAGCCACACCTGTATTTTCAATATGGTCTTCTAATTCTATTTCTTTTGCTATCGTAACACCATCGTTAACAATTTGGGGGGCTCCATATTTTCGTTCTAAAACCACATTACGACCCTTGGGTCCAAGTGTAACTGACACGGCTTCCGCTAGAATATCCATCCCTCTTTCAAGAGCACGCCTTGCATTTTCTTGGTATAAAATGACTTTACTCATATTGATCTCCTCGATTTTCTTAATTCTAAAATAGCTTTAACAAATTCTAATAATAGAGCCTATTATACGCGATAAATTGAAATTTTTAGTTTTTTCTCTTTATCTAGGTGAGGTTTCGTATATGAACTATTTTAAGTTGTTGATATTAATTCATTGAATGTGTTATTCTGATTTCAACATAAGAAAGTGCTTGTAGCTCAGTGGACCAGAGCACGTGGCTACGAACCACGGTGTCGGGGGTTCGAATCCCTCCTTGCACAGGTATCAGTGTCTAAATTGCAGAATACTTGACAGTCTTATTCATAATGATATCATGTATTTAATGCTATGGGGTGTCGCCAAGTGGTAAGGCAGCGGGCTTTGACTCCGCCACTCGTAGGTTCAAATCCTCCCACCCCAGTAATTTTAGAAGATAATTTGCAGTTATACTCAGTTTCTACATGATGCTATAATAATATGGAGATTATAAATACAATGGTGAGTATGGCCGTAATACAATTTATTCAAGGGGTGAATGAGGATATAGTTCCGGATGTTAGGTTAACAAGGTCACGAGATGGAAGTACCGGTACAGCCACATTTAGGTTTTCAAATCCTAAGGTTTTAGAAAGTAGTAGTAGCCAGAAAGGTACCATTACTGGTATGTATTTGATTGATGAAGAAGGACAGATCGTGACAAGAGATGTGAATGCAAGGTTTGTTAATGGAAAGCCTCAGGGCATAGAAGCTATTCATATAATGCAAACTAAAGAGTCTTGGGATAGATTTATGAGGTTTATGGAAAGATATTCCGAAGATAATGGGTTAACATTTACAAAATCGGGTAGTTTTGAATCGTAAATTGAAGCTATTTTGTGTTTAAAGTTCGATACTTAGAAAGTAAGTTATACAAGATTTCTTATTTTCTAAATTATTTATTTCTTTTATTTTTTTTTAGGTATTTTTTGTGGTATTATAGTTAACTAACAGGCGAGTGTAGCCAAGTGGTTAAGGCAATGGGTTGTGGTTCCATTATTCGCGGGTTCGATTCCCGTTATTCGCCCTATAACAAATTCCAAGGAAGAATTTTTAATTCTTTCTTATTTTTTGTTTGTGTCTTATCAAATAATTTGCTGATCGATTTTTCTATAGTTCTAGTTTGAATTTTCAATTTTTTAGTTATGTATTGTGTATGCTTACTTTTTAATAGGTAGTTAAGAATCAATTCTTCTTTAGGGGTTAAATTTAGATTTAAGTTTTCTTTAAAGGCTGTATTATATTTTTTTATAAGACTAAGTCGAAGTTTTTTCAGTAAGAAATAGTTAGAAATTAATTTTTCTGTAAGTAAATTTTTTTTATATACTAAATTTTTTATCATGTATTGTAACTCAATTGCATCAAATGGTTTTGATAAGTAAGAAGTACAACCCAATTTATAACCATCTAGACGATCTTTTACAAATCCCCTGGAAGTTAGAATTATAAAAGGTATATGTTGTAACTTTGAATCATTCTTTAATTTTTGAAGAAATTTAAATCCTTGGTCATTTGATATAGACGTATCTATAATTAGACAATCGATTTTATTCGTTTTTAATTTAGTTTTAGCTGTAGATATGTTTTTTGCAATTGTGATAGTGATACTATTTGATAGAAAATAATTTTTTGTTATTTTTAATACCTTTTCTTCGTTGTCTATTATAAGTACACTTATCAATTTCTTTAGAAGAGGGTTTTTAGACATGGGATATTCTGCTTTTAAGATTCTATTATGATATAATGAAATTAAGAAGATGGTTAGAATGCATTAATTAGGTCTAATAAAATTGTTTAATCGATTTTTATAACTATTATTTTTATGGGTAAAGTTTACGATTGGTTTGAAGAAAGATTGGAAATTCAAGCAATAGCTGATGATATTACTAGCAAATATGTACCACCTCATGTGAATATTTTCTATTGCATTGGTGGTATCACATTCACGTGTTTCATCATTCAAGTTGCAACTGGGTTTGCAATGACTTTCTATTATAGACCGACAGTTGCAGAAGCTTTTGCTTCTGTTGAATTTATTATGACCGAAGTTAACTATGGTTGGCTTTTCAGATCGATGCATCGTTGGTCTGCTAGTATGATGGTTCTGATGATGATACTACACATTTTCAGAGTATATTTGACAGGTGGATTTAAAAAACCTAGAGAATTAACTTGGGTTACGGGAGTAACTTTAGCTGTAGTTACAGTTTCTTTTGGGGTTACAGGATATTCACTTCCATGGGATCAGGTAGGATATTGGGCATGTAAAATTGTAACTGGTGTACCAGAAGCCATTCCTGTTGTGGGAAGTCTTCTTGTTGAACTTCTTAGGGGTAGTGTCAGTGTAGGTCAAGCTACATTAACAAGGTTTTATAGTGCTCATACTTTTGTTTTACCTGTTGCTGCAGCTGTTTTAATGCTTACGCATTTTTTGATGATCAGAAAGCAAGGAATTTCTGGTCCGTTATAGTTTAATTTTATATTTTTATATAGGAGTAATTTTATGTCAGTACTAAAAAAACCTGATTTAACAGATCCGAAGTTACGTGCAAAATTAGCGAAAGGAATGGGACATAATTATTATGGAGAACCAGCTTGGCCCAATGATCTTTTATACATGTTCCCAGTTGTTATTCTAGGGACGTTAGGTTGTATGGTTGGATTATCCGTTTTATCTCCATCACCTATAGGTGAAAAAGCTGATCCTTTTGCTACTCCTTTAGAGATTTTACCAGAGTGGTATTTTTTCCCTACATTTAACCTACTTAGAGTTATTCCAAACAAATTACTTGGAGTTTTATCTATGGCGGCTGTTCCTTTAGGATTAATTACAGTTCCTTTTATTGAGAGTGTAAACAAATTCCAAAACCCATTCCGTAGACCTTTTGCTATGGCTTTATTCTTATTTAGCATTGTAGTTGCAATTTGGTTAGGGATTGGAGCGTGTTTACCAATTAATCAAGCACTAACATTAGGTTTGTTTTAGTTAAAAATAAAATAAAGTCAAATTTTCGAAGTAAAATTCGAGAATCTGACTTTATCTTAAGTTACTTTACTTTATTTTTACTTTTGCTCCAGCTTCCTCTAATTGTTTTTTCGCAGATTCAACTTCATCTTTTGAAGCTCCTTCCTTGATATTTTTAGGAGTGGATTCTACTAAATCTTTAGCTTCTTTAAGACCTAATCCTGTAATAGTTCGTACGACTTTAAGAACAGCAATTTTCTTATCGGCTGGAACATCCTCTAAGATTAAGTCGAATTCTGTTTTCTCTTCTGTTTCCTGAGTTCCACCACCTGAAACTGGTGCTGCAACAGCTATAGCTCCTACGGATGCAGATGCGCTTACGTTAAAGGTTTCTTCTATTTGTTTAACCAGTTCAGCAGCTTCAAGCAATGTAAGCGATTTTAATTGTTCTAGGATTTCATTTACTTTTGATGTCATGTTTTGAAAGTTTAATTTTTTACTTAAGAATTGAAGGAGTTATAACTTTTTATAGCTATGTAAATAACTTATCTCTGAAGTTATTTATATCAATCATTATGGAAGGTCCCATGGTACTACAGATATAAAAGCTTTTCCAATATCTTCCTTTTGCACCTGAGGGTCTATTCTTGTCAATTGATTCTTGAACAACTTCCAGATTGGCTAATAGATCTTCTAGAGAAAAATCTGTTTTTCCAAATGGTATATGTACAATTCCGCTTTTGTCTGCTCTATATTCTAGTTTTCCTTTTTTAAATTCTTCAATGGCGGCTTTTACATCTGAAGTAACCGTACCCGATTTTGGAGATGGCATTAAACCTCTTGGACCCAGTATCTTACCTAGTTTTGCAATTGCAGGCATCATATCTGGAGTCGCAATCAATCGATCAAAGTTTATGATACCTTTCATTATATCTTGAATAAGTTCTTCTCCTCCTGCAATATCGGCTCCTGCAGATAGTGATTCGGTAACTTTATCACCTTGGGCTATCACTCCAATTTTTATTTTCTTTCCAGTTCCTTTTGGAAGAACTACTGTAGTCCGTAGTTGTTGGTCTGCATATTTTGTATCTAAACGTAGGCTTATGTGAGCTTCTGCAGTTTCTACAAATTTTGCTGTCGCTGTTTCTTTTAGTAGATTTAATGCCTCTACACCTTTATATCCTCTAGTTTCGACTTTTGATTGAATTTTTTTTATTCTTTGTGAAATTTTTGCCATTGGTCTAATATATTTAATCTTTTATTGTAATTCCCATATTTTTAGCAGTCCCTAGAATAATTCTCATTGCTGCTTCTTTATTTTTTGTATTAAGGTCTGGTAATTTTGTTTCTGCAATTTCTTCAAGTTGTTTTCTAGAAATGGAACCCACCTTTTTCTTTTGTGGATCGCCGGATCCTTTAGCTACTCCAGCTGCTTTAACTAATAGTACTGAGGCAGGTGGAGTTTTTAAAACGAATGTGTAGCTTCTATCATCATATACTGTAATTTCAACAGGTATGACAAAACCTACTTTATCTGCAGTTTTCGCATTATATTCTTTACAAAACATTACTATATTGACACCTCTTTGACCTAAAGCTGGGCCCACAGGAGGAGCTGGAGTCGCCTTCCCGGCATCTAGAGCAAGTTTTACAATTGCAACTACTTTTTTAGCCATATTTTTTTTATCTTTTTTTATGAAAAGTTTTTAGTTTATTTTGTGTTTAATCGGATTTAATCTATAAACTTATTATATAGTATAATGAATTTTTATAGGAAACTACAACGTTTATTTTAACACGCCCTGAAGGACTTGAACCCTCGACATCAGGTTTTGGAGACCTGCGTTCTACCAACTGAACTAAGGACGCTTTTTGATACTCCCAATATACAATGTTTTTTATTTACAAGTCAACTTTGAATAAAGTCTTTAGGAGAGAGAGGGATTCGAACCCTCGTTAGAGTAACCCCTAAACAGCATTTCCAGTGCTGCGCCTTAAACCACTCGACCATCTCTCCTGTTTTGAAATATTATAGCAAAAAATAATTCCCCATGATATAGAAGATATAATTGTTTTTTATCTAGATAAAATTATACACAAATCTATGTATTTTTTATGCCAGGAACCAGGTTTGAACTGGTGACACGTGGATTTTCAATCCACTGCTCTACCAACTGAGCTATCCCGGCTAATAAAAAAAATTATATATTACTTTTCTTTTTTTGACAATTAGTTTTCTATTCAATTAAAAACTGAGACGATCTATATAAATTTTTTATTACAAAAGATTTGTCTCAGTTTTAGTCTTAGACTTTTGCTAATTCAAGTTTTTCCCCTAGCAAGACTTGAACTTTACCATCGCTATCTACATCTACCACAGCCGTATCACCTTCTTTGATTTTTTCGGATAAGAATTCTTCCGATAACGTATCTTCTAGAAGTCTCATTACTGCTCTTCTAAGAGGACGAGCTCCGTAAATAGGATTATAGCCTTCATCGATTAAATGACTCTTAAACCTTGCTGTAACCTCGAGTTGAATACCTTTCTCTGATATTCGAGTAAAAACCTCTTTTAGCATTATTTCAGCGATTTCACCAACTTCATCTTTAGTTAATTGTCTGAATACTATAATTTCATCCAACCTATTCAAAAATTCTGGTCTGAAGTACTGTTTTAGTTCTTCATTAACTAAACTTTTAATTCTATTATAGTGGGTTTCTGTAGCATTTTCGGAAAGTTCGAATCCTAGCCCTCCTCCTCCTTTTTCGATTACTTTTGAACCTACATTAGATGTCAGTATTAAAAGTGTATTTTTGAAATCTACCGTTCTTCCTTTTGAATCTGTTAGTCGACCATCTTCCAATATCTGTAGTAATAAGTTAAATACGTCTGGGTGACCTTTTTCAATTTCATCAAACAATACTACGGTATAAGGTCGTCTTCTTACGGCTTCAGTTAATTGTCCACCTTCATTATATCCTACATATCCAGGTGGAGAACCTATAAGTTTAGATACTGTATGTCTTTCCATATATTCAGACATGTCAAGCCTAACCATGGCCTCTTCAGACCCGAAGAAATAAGATGCCAAAGCCTTAGTCAATTCTGTTTTTCCAACTCCTGTAGGACCAGAGAATATGAAACTTGCTATGGGTCTGTTAGGATTTTTTAGCCCTACTCTAGCACGTCTGATTGCTCTAGATACTGCTACTACAGCTTCATCTTGGCCTATAATTCTTCCATGTAAAGTTTCTTCCATTTGTAACAGTTTTTCAGATTCACTTCTCGTCATTTTATTTACTGGTATACCTGTCCAGGCTGCAACAATTTGAGCAATATCTTCTTCTGTTACGACTGAAACTTCTTTGGAAGGTTCATTTTCTCCTTTTTTACTCTGTGCGATCGCCGCGATTTGAGCTTTTATCTCCATTTCTCGATCCCGTAATTGGCCAGCTGTTTCAAAGTCTTGACCGCGCACTGCCTCATCTTTTTGTTTTAACACCTCTCTAAGTTCTTTATCAAGTTCTTTAGCTGCTGGTGGAAGTTGAGAGTGTAGTAGTCTAACTCGAGATCCAGCTTCGTCAATCAAATCAATTGCCTTATCTGGAAGGAACCGATCAGCTATGTATTGGTCTGCAAATTTAGCAGCTGCAGTGAGAGCTTCATCAGAGATAACAAGTTTATGGTGTTTTTCGTATCTATCTCGTAGTCCATATAAGATTTCAATAGTTTCTTCAACACTAGGTTCACCGACTATTACAGGTTGAAATCTTCTTTCTAAAGCTGGATCTTTTTCAATATGTTTCCTATATTCTTCTAAAGTTGTTGCACCTATACATTGCATTTCACCTCGTGCTAAGGCTGGCTTAAGAATATTTGCCGCATCGATAGCACCTTCTGCTGCTCCAGCTCCGATTAGCGTGTGGACTTCATCAATTACTAAAATAACATTGTTCGCAACACGAATTTCATCTATGATTTTTTTCAATCTTTCTTCAAATTCTCCACGGTATTTTGTTCCGGCTACTAATAATCCTATATCAAGAGTTACTACTCGTTTGTCTTCTAGGATATCTGGAACATCTCGGTTAGTTATTCTTTGAGCTAGACCTTCTGCAATAGCAGTTTTACCTACACCAGGTTCTCCAATTAAGATAGGATTATTTTTTGTTCTTCGGCCTAGTATTTGGATAACTCGTTCAATTTCTTTTTGTCTTCCAATAACAGGATCCAATTTACCTTCGGAAGCTTTTTGTGTCAGATTACTTCCAAATTCCTCTAGGGTAGGAGTTTTTCCTTTATTTTGTGGTGCTCCAGTAGTCGATTCAGCTGTATCTCCAAGAAGACGTATGACTTGTGTTCGAATTTTTGTCAAATCTAAAGCTAGATTTTCAAGAACTCTGGCTGCTACACCCTCACCTTCTCTTATTAAACCAAGTAAAAGATGTTCCGTTCCTATGTAATTATGACCTAATTGACGAGCTTCTTCAAGAGACAGTTCTAGGACTCTTTTTGCTCGAGGAGTGAATGGAATCTCTACGGCAACAAAACCTGAGCCTCGTCCGATAATTTTTTCGACTTCCACTCGTGCATCTTTTAGATTAACTCCCATTGATTTAAGGACTTTTGCTGCAATACCAGTTCCTTCTCCTATAAGTCCAAGTAAAATTTGTTCAGTTCCTACAAAATTATGACCTAATCTTCTAGCTTCTTCTTGAGCTAGCATTATAACTTTTATTGCTTTCTCAGTAAAACGTTCAAACATATTATTATAGTTCTACTATTTTTTTATTTAGCATTGATCCCATTATCCTAGTATTTGGGCTAAGGGTCGATTAAGTATATAAAAAAATAATAAATTTACTAATAAAAAATTTTATGCTTCTCTATACTTTTTTTTTTTTTTTTTTACTATTTAGAAAGTAATTAAATCTTTTCTATATTAAGAAATGAACACACAAATTGGTAATTTTAGATCAGAGATTGAAGAAAAATTTTTAAATCAAAATATTCCTGAAATACGAGTGGGGGATACAGTTAAACTTGGGGTCTCCATAACTGAAGGAAACAAGGAGAGGATTCAGTTTACAGAGGGAGTTATTATAGCGAAAAAGGGATTTGGATTGAATATCACGATAACTTTGAGAAGAGTTATGCAAGGAGTTGGTGTGGAACGTGTTTATCTAGTACATTCCCCTAAATTAAAAAGCTTAGAGGTTTTAAGAAGTTCGAAAGTAAGAAGAGCAAAATTATACTATCTGAGATCAAGATTTGGAAAAGCAACAAGGTTACAGCAAAAATTTGATTAAAATATAATGGAGTCTCTCTATATAAAAATGGATAACGAGTTCGTTATCCATTTTTAGGAATGTATTGTATTGCTAGAGATTCTATGTTACATTGTTATATATAATTTTGATATAAAAGGGTCGGTGCCCGAGTGGTTAAAGGGGGCGGACTGTAAATCCGTTGGCTACGCCTACGTTGGTTCAAATCCAACCCGGCCCATTTTTTTATTTATGAGTATATCCTATTTATACTCCTATCATTTGTGCATTACTCTTACCAGGAGCTACCATTGGATAGCAGTTTGCATCTGAGATTACTTGGAAATCTACTAGTATAGGACCATCATACTCTAGGATCGACTTTATGGAGTTATTTAGATCTTCTCGGTTTTTTATTAAGACCCCTTTGATTCCAAATGACTCAGCCAATTGGATGAAGTTTGGAGCTCCTTTCTCCATGTTTGAGTGAGCATATCGCTCTCCGTAAAATGCTTGTTGCCATTGACGTACCATACCCTGCCATCTATTATTAATTACCATTATTTTTACTGGAAGGCTGTATTGAGCTACAGTACCTAGTTCTTGCATATTCATTTGAAAACTTGCATCTCCTGATACACAAATTACTTGTGAGTTTGGATGTGCGATTTGAACTCCAATAGCTGCTGGTAGTCCATAACCCATTGTTCCAAGTCCAGCACTAGTAATCCATTTACGTTGACTTGTTCGTACGAATTGGGCCGCCCACATTTGATGTTGTCCAACATCCGTAGTCCAATAAGCTTCTGGAGATTGTTTACTTATTTCGGAAATAACCTCTTGCGGGGATAAGGTTTGTGTGTTTTTTGGTATTAAAAGAGGATATTCATTTTTCCATCGATTAAGTCGTTTCCTCCATGGTTGTGTTTGCTCGTGGTTAACTTTAGTATTTTCTTTGATATATTGAAGTAGTTCGGAAATAATTTCTTTAACTTCACCTACTATTCCTACTTGTGGTTCTCGATTCTTACCAACCTCAGCAGGATCTATGTCAACGTGTATAACCTGTGCGTGACATGCAAACTCATCAAGTTTCCCTGTAACTCTATCATCAAATCTGGCTCCTAGAGCTATTAATAGGTCACATTCACTAACTGCATAGTTTGCGTATACTGTACCATGCATCCCCAACATCCCAAGAGATAACGAATTGTTTTCGTCAATAATCCCTTTACCCATTAACGTAGTTGCAACTGGGATTTGTAGATATGTAGCCAATTCTGTTATTTCTTCGTGTGCTCCAGAAATAATAGAACCACCACCTACATACAAAAGAGGTTGGTTAGATTGTTGTATAAGGTTTGCTGCTTGTTCAATTCTTTTTTTGTTATGATTTATTAGTGGGGGGCACCCTAATAGGTTGATATTTCCCGGGTCGACTGGTGTATAGTCAAATGGTTCTAAACCCACATCTTTTGGTACATCAATTAAAACTGGGCCAGGTCTTCCATATTTTGCAATAAAGAAAGAGGCAGCTACGATTCTACCCATATCTTTTGTGTCTCTTACAACATATGAATGTTTAACAATCGGTAGTGTTATACCAAAAATGTCTATTTCCTGAAAAGCGTCTGTTCCAATGAATGATCTTCCAACCTGACCTGTAACTACAACCATAGGTACAGAATCCATATGAGCAGTTGCGATCCCAGTAACTAAATTAGTAGCTCCAGGACCGGATGTGGCAAAACATACTCCTACTTTTCCAGTTGATCTTGCATAAGCGTCACTTGCATGTGCAGCTCCTTGTTCGTGTCGAACAAGTATGTGTTCTATAAATCCTTCTTTTTCCCATGCATATAATTCATCGTATATGGGTAAAATAGCTCCACCAGGATACCCAAAAATATGTTTAACACCATGTCGTACTAAACTATCAATAAGGGCAAAAGCACCCGTAGTCTCTCTTGTTTTTATAGTTTTTGAAAGCATATTTTTTATAAAGTGTTCTTTCTAGTCATTATTTAGATTTAACATTGCTTCTAACGTCGCAATTAAGAATATAAGGCTTAGGATTGTCAATAAGAGCAAAAGCCAAGTAGTTTTAGGATCCCGTAATAGGTTAAAAAAGGGTCCTAAAATTGTCAGAACTAATCCAAGTACAGAGGAAACGAAAAATCTTGGAAATCGTAAAAGGTTTTCCCAAAAATCAGGCATATGCAATGATAGATTATTTATTTCTTAATGTTTATTACAGCTCTATAAAGACATAGTATGATTTCCATCTTATTTTATCTCTTGCGTATAAACATCTAAGCATTATATAATCATAATTTTAAATTCTAATTTTATAGAATTTTAGTTCTGAAAGAGGTCTTCTAAAAGCTGTAAACTTGTAAAGTATTCGAAGTTTGTAGTTACTAAAGGTTTTTATTTTGGATACTATAATATAGTATACATGTAAAAAATAAGTTATTTATTTCTTCTTTTGTTAAAAATAAATAAATCTTTTTTGTTGAATACCCTTTAAAAAAGTGATACTATAAAATCAATAGGCTTAGTAGCTCAGTGGCTAGAGCAGGGGACTCATAAGCCCAAGGTCGCAGGTTCAAACCCCGCCTAAGTCACTACTATAAGTTTGAAATGAAAGTTTATTCTTAAAGTATTGATCCGGGTTTAATGATTCATTTCGGAGAGGTGGCTGAGTGGTCGAAAGCGTCGGATTGCTAATCCGATGTATGATTTCATCATACCGAGAGTTCAAATCTCTTCCTCTCCTAGGTTATCTACGCTTAACGTATTTGTATCAGATTAACTTTGTTATTTTAGGTTTGGGATCGTAGTTCAATTGGTTAGAGCACCGCCCTGTCACGGCGGAAGTTGCGGGTTCGAGCCCCGTCGATCCCGTTTTTAATTAGATTGTTTAAAGTTGAGTTGTAAGAACATTTTTTTCAGGAACTGGAGTATACTCTGAAACAATATTTCTAAACTCATCACCTGTTATAGTTTCTTTTTCTATTAGAATATCTACGATTTTATCTATTACAACTCTATTTTCTGTAATTAACTGCACAGATTCATCATGGCAGTGTTGGATAATGGTTCTTATTTGCATATCAATTCTAGATGCTATATCTTCTGAATACTCTGAGCTGGAACCCATACTTCTACCAAGAAATGGATCTGAAGTTTGATTTTCTAGTGCTAAAGGTCCAATGTTTGACATACCAAATCTTGTCACCATTTGCCGGGCCATAGAAGTTACTTGTTGTAAGTCATTACCTGCTCCGGTTGTCACTTCAGGATAGCCAAATACCACTTCTTCGGCTGCTCTTCCTCCTAAAGCTCCCATGATTCTGGCTAGTATTTGAGCTCTAGAGATAAGAGATTGGTCTTCCGATGGAGTAAACCATGTTAAGCCTTTAGCTTGACCTCTTGGGATTAAAGTAACTTTTTGAACAGGATCATGATGAGGGAGAAGGGTTCCAACTATTGCATGTCCAACTTCATGGTACGCAATCAGTCTTTTTGTTTTACTATCCATAAGAATATTCCCCTCCATGCCGGCAATAACTCGGTCTATAGCTGCATCAACTTCGGATAATGTTATAGCTTCTTTTCTTCTTCTTGCTGTAAGTATTGCACTTTCGTTGAGTAAGTTCGCGAGATCGGCACCTGAAAATCCAGGAGTCCTACGCGCGATTATTTCTAGAGATATTTCTTCAGAAAGTTTTTTGTTTCTAGCATGAACGTTTAGTATTTCTAAACGTCCTTTAACATCAGGTACATTTACTGTTACTTGTCTATCAAATCGTCCAGGTCTTAATAAAGCAGCATCTAGAACATCTACTCTATTGGTAGCTGCAATAACAATTATTCCCGTATTTCCTTCAAATCCATCCATCTCTGTCAAAAGTTGGTTTAGAGTTTGTTCGCGTTCATCATTTCCGCCACCTATACCAGTCCCTCTTTGACGGCCAACAGCGTCAATCTCATCAATGAATATTATGCACGGAGAATTTTCTTTAGCTTTTTTAAATAAGTCACGGACCCTAGAAGCTCCTACACCAACAAACATTTCTACAAACTCAGAACCAGAAATACTAAAGAATGGCACACCCGCTTCACCAGCTATTGCCTTTGCTAGAAGTGTTTTTCCAGTCCCTGGAGGTCCCACAAGCATAACGCCTTTAGGTATTTTTGCACCTACAGCTGTAAATCGTTCTGGTCGTTTTAGGAATGAAACTACTTCCTGGAATTCTTCTTTTGCCTCATCAACTCCTGCGACATCATCAAATGTGATTCCTGTTTTTGCCTCCATAGAGAATCTAGCTTTTGATTTACCAAAGCTCATAGCCTGGCCTGGTCCTCCCTGCATATTACTGGAGCGTCGAAAGAGAAAAGCTAGACCCCCAATCAATAACAATGGGAATATTAAGTTCCCTAGAACTCCCCAATTAGATGAAGTTTCATTAGCAGGATGTGCATCTATATCGACGTTTGCTTTGCGCAATTTTGTGATTAGTTCGGGAGCTGTTGTTGGTAGCTCAACTCGGATTCGTTGTATTCTGTTTCCTAATTCTGGTCCAATCGCTTCTACAATTCCTGTATGTCCATCATCGTATAAGTCTATACGTTTTATCCATCCCATATCGAGATATTCTAAAAATCTTCCATAGGTCATCCTAGAGCTTGCAACGTTTTTCCCAAAGTCCGTAGTATTAGAATTAATAAATCCTTGCCATATGAAGAATAGTATAAGAAAGGCTGGAAGCCCCCATAGAAAAAGATTTCTCCAAGAAAATTTCATGAGTTAGTACAAATTAAATTTTGATTATAACCATTATATAAGGGTAAAAATTTTTCGAGGAACTTGATGTTCAAGTTTTAATGTCTTTTTATAGAAGATACTTTTTTAGTAAGAAAGTACAAAATTTGGACATAAAACTTAATGTGTGAACAGTTCGTTAGTGAATCCTTATAATTAGTTTATTACTTAAATTCAAATGAAATTTTAAAAGATATATGGTTAAACGAGGCTCCCAAGTTCGAATTTTAAGAAAAGAGTCTTATTGGTATCAGGATGTTGGAACAGTAGCTACTATTGATACAAGTGGTATTAGATACCCTGTGGTGGTGAGGTTTGAGAAAGTTAGTTACAGTGGGGTTAATACAAATAATTTTTCACTGGATGAGGTTGTTGAAGTAATCAAATCAAAATAGTTCAATAAAAAGGATAAAAATATTTCTATCCTTTTTATTGAACTAATTTGTTTTTGTATTTTATTAATTAATACTTAACCCCCAAGACTAGCCCAGTCTACATCTACATTTTCAAGTATTAAAGAAGAGTTATAAATTTGAAGGATAATTAATAAGAACACAAAAAACAATAACATAACGAATCCCATAATTGGAGTCGTACCCCAACCAGGAGAAACTTTACCGTATTCAGAGTTAAGAGGTCTCAAAAGTTCACCTAATCTTGTTCTTAATGCCATTGTATACTTAGTAACGAAATTTTTTGTTTTTACAGTACTATACTAAT
>JACCEC011683652.1_pt1 | contig 21083 bp, 19 predicted proteins | sample 7450121 | NCBI WGS metagenome assembly JACCEC01 (sample SAMN15323455, study PRJNA562643) | freshwater metagenome | isolation source: river surface water | place: USA:Blue River Watershed | collected 2017-08-18 | reverse complement strand
TTCAAGAAATTATGCCAAATCAGGTTAGAGCCTTAGCCTCTTCGATATTTTTGTTTATACTCAACTTAATTGGTATTGGATTAGGTCCTACATCAGTAGCAGTTTTTACGGATTTTCTTTTCAAAGACGAAAATATGATTCGTTATTCGTTGGTATTATTATATGCTATTGGTGGGTCTATGGGCTTGATTGTAAGTTATTTAGCCTTAAAGCCTTATAGAATTGCTGTTCAAGAAATTAATCAAAATTCAACTAAAAATTAAAATGAATATCCCTGCATCTTTATCTGTCGAGCAGAAAGGTCAATTGTTATTTGTGAAAATTAATCGACCAGAAAAAAGAAATGCCATTAATGATGAATTGATTTTGGGTTTGGAGTCTGTCTTTACTTCAATTCCGAAAGAGGTGAAATGTGCTATTATTTATGGGGAAGGACAACATTTTAGTGCTGGTTTAGATTTATCCGAATTAAAAGAACGGGATATTATAGAAGGTCTGAACCATTCGAGAATGTGGCACCGTGTTCTTGAAAAAATACAATTTGGTACTGTGCCAGTAATTGCTGTTTTACACGGGGCATGCGTAGGTGGTGGTTTGGAAATTGCCTCTGCTTGTCATATACGAGTGGCAGAACAAAGTACTTTCTACGCTCTTCCTGAAGGTCAAAGAGGAATTTTTGTTGGAGGAGGAGCTTCGGTACGTTTACCCAAATTAATCGGAATGGCAAGAATGGCAGACATGATGTTTACGGGAAGGGTTATCTCGGCAGAAGAGGGTATATTAATGGGTTTTTCACAATATTTGACTTCCGAATCGAAGGGTTTGGAAAAGGCTATCGAGCTTGCTGAAAAGATTTCTCAAAATGCCGATGCAACTAACTATGCTTTGATGCACGTTTTGCCTCGCATTGTAGATTCGGGGCAAACGGAGGGTCTGATGATGGAGTCTTTGATTGCTACTATTGCGTCGTCGTCGCCAGAGGCAACCAAAAGATTGAATGATTTTTTGGCTGGAAGAGCTAAAAAAGTAGGTGAATAAGAGTGATTATTTTGACCATTAAAATTTCAGATGAACATAGCAGCAGATAAGCTTGTGGGAAAATTTAGAAATACGCATTTCGGCCCTAACCGAACCATAAAGAACGTTCGAGAGGATGGAGCAATTTTATTTGAATTGGAGCAGAAATTAGATGCTTTTCCTGAAAAAATAACCGAAAAACTCATCTATTGGGCATCAAAAACGCCTTCAAACGTCTTTTTAGCTCAAAGTACAGCAAATGGATGGGAGGAGTTTTCTTATAGTTTGGTGTATGAAAAAGTTCAAAAAATTGCCCAATCTCTTCTTAATATGGGATTCAGGGAAGGGCAGTCTATTGTTATTTTATCCGAAAATAGTATTGAGCATGCTCTGATTGCTTTGGCGGCTTTACATATTGGCATTCCTTATACGCCCATTTCGCCCCCATATTCACTGGTATCAGATGATTTTGGGAAATTGAAACATTGTTTGAAGTTGATGACCCCTCGGTTGGTCTTCGCTCAAGATGGATTGGCGTATGAAAAAGCTTTGCAATTGGCAAAGTTTCTTTTTCCTGATGCAAGTATCGTAACAGTCGAAAATAAAATAGAAAAACTTTTTTCCGAATTGGAAGACGTTTCCGTTAGCTCTGGTGTTCAAGAAGCTTATAGTAAAGTGGATAAAGATTCGGTGGCGAAAATTTTGTTTACATCAGGTTCTACTGGATTGCCAAAAGGTGTAATCAATACACATGAAATGTGGTGTGCGAATCTTCAACAAATTACACAGGTTTTTCCGTTTTTAGCTGAAAAGCCACCTCTTTTTGTAGATTGGCTACCTTGGAATCATACATTTGGTGGAAATCATAATTTTGGTCTGACCCTTTACAATGGGGGTAGTTTGTATCTTGATGATGGTAAACCGACTCCCGCAGGTATTCGACGAACAGTTGAAAATCTCAAAAATATGTCGCCTACCGCTTATTTTAATGTCCCGAAAGGCTTTGAAATGTTAATTCCCTTTTTAGAAAAGGATGTATCGTTTAAGCAATCGTTTTTCAAAAATTTAGAAATATTTTTTTATGCAGGGGCAAGTCTTGCTCAACCTGTCTGGAATAAATTGGAGGAATTGGCCTTAGAGACGATTGGAGAGAAAATTCCGATTATTACGGGTTTGGGTTGTACAGAGGCAGGGCCTTCAGCGATGTTTGCCAATTGGGGGGGGAGTTTTTCGGGATTATTAGGCGTACCAGTTGCGGGAATGAAGGTAAAATTGGTGCCAGATGGTGATAAAATGGAAGCAAGATACTTAGCACCAAATGTCACGAAAGGATATTGGAGAAATGAGCGGGCAACTGCTGAGGCGTTTGATGAAGAAGGCTATTATAAAACGGGGGATGCGGTGAAATTTTTGGATGAAAATGCTCCCGACAAGGGTTTGGTATTTGATGGACGTATTGCGGAGGATTTCAAACTTTCGACAGGTACGTGGGTGAATGTGGGTGTTTTGAAGGCAAAAGTTCTTTCTGCGGGTTCTCCTATTATTCAAGATGTTGTCATTGCGGGTTTGGACAAAGAATATATTGGAGCAATTTTATTTCTGAATCCTGATGTTTGTAGGAGATGGATAGGGAATGATGAATTGTCGAATCAGGAGGCTTTCTCGCATGATACAATTAGACAATGGCTTGAGCAAATGTTTATCGATTTTAATAGACAAGCGAAAGGAAGCTCTACCCGTGTCGAAAAATTTGTGATTGCTTTGGCTCCCCCTTCCTTGGATTTAGGCGAAATTACCGACAAAGGGTCGCTCAACCAAAGAGCAGTCTTGAAATATCGAGCCGATTTAGTGGATAGTTTATACCAATAATTTATAATTGATTATGAATATTTTAGGAAATACATTTATCATCACTGGTGCAGTTTCTGGACTTGGATTGGCAACTGCCCAGATGTTGATTGATAATGGAGCAAATGTCATCATTCTCGACATAAATCAAGAGGCGGGTAAGCTTGCCCAACAGCATTTAGGCGAAAAATCTTTATTTGCTTGTTGCGATGTGAGTAATGAAAAGGAAGTATTAGAGGCTATCAACTTGGGCTTAGAAAAATTCGGTATGATAAACGGCTTAGTGAATTGTGCAGGAATAGGACCTGCCGCAAGGGTAGTCGGTAAAAATGGTGTTCATGCTTTAGATTTCTTTAAAAAAGTCTTGTCTATTAATCTTGTTGGGACATTTAACTTAATCAGGTTAGTCACGAATATCATGCAACATAACTCTCCGATTGCCTCGGGCGAAAGAGGAATTATTATTAATACGGCATCTGTAGCAGCATTCGATGGGCAAATAGGGCAAGCAGCTTATGCGGCATCGAAAGGAGGAATTGTTTCGATGACACTCCCGATTGCACGTGAATTAGCACGTATGGGTATTCGTGTTATGACCATTGCTCCTGGTATTTTTGAAACGCCTTTGTTGGCATCGCTTCCTGTCGATGCTCAAGAATCTTTAGGAAAACAAGTGCCTTTTCCTTCAAGATTGGGGAAACCCTCGGAGTTTGCCTCTCTTGTGCAGCATATTGTTGAAAACGAAATGCTCAATGGTGAGGTGATTCGCTTGGACGGTGCTATTCGTATGAATTCAAAATAATATAAACCATAATTTTTTTCAAACCCCAAACCAAATTAAAGATATGAAATTACCTTTTAGAGCCGATCATGTAGGAAGTTTATTGCGTACACCTGCTGTTAAAGAAAATCGTCAAAAATGGAAAAATGGCCTTATTTCTGCTGAAGAATTAAGAGAAATAGAAAATGCAGGTATTGCCGAGACTGTCAAAAAATTGGAGGCAACAGGCATGAAATCAATTACAGACGGAGAGTTTCGTCGTGATTATTTTCACTTGGATTTCTTAAAAGAATTAGACGGAGTGACAGTTACCGGAGGAATCGAGGCGAATCCAAACGCTAAAGCTGCAGAAGATGGGTTTACTCCTCCCAAATTGAGCGTTACGGGTAAATTGAAACATGTAAAAGACATACAAGTGGCGGATTTTAATTTCTTAAAGTCAGTTGTTACGCAGACACCAAAAGTATCTATTCCATCACCAACAATGGTGCATTTCAGGGGAGGAAGAAAATCAATCGATATCAATTCGTATCCAGATATGGATGAATTTTTCCATGATTTGTCGCAAGCGTATCGTCAAGAAATTGACCATTTGTATCAAGCTGGTCTGCGTTATTTGCAATTAGATGATACCAATTTAGCTTATTTGTGCGATCCCAAAATGAGAGCTGCGGCTGTGGAGCGTGGAGAAGATCCGAATGAGTTGCCTAAAACCTATGCCGCTTTGATTAATTCGGTAATTGATGGCAGACCTAAAGATTTAACGGTTGGTATTCACTTATGCCGTGGTAATTATAGAAGTACTTGGTTTGCAGAAGGTGGATATGAGCCTGTAGCCGAGATTCTTTTCAATGAAATTAATGTAGATGCTTATTTCTTGGAATATGATGATGAACGTTCTGGTGATTTTGCTCCACTTCGTTTTGTGCCAAATAATAAAAGAGTAGTTCTCGGAATTGTTTCTTCTAAAGTTCGTGAACTTGAAAAAATCGATGATTTGTGCAAAAGAATTGATGAAGCAGCTCAATATATGCCACTTGAGAATATGTGTGTAAGTCCGCAATGTGGTTTTTCATCTACACATCATGGCAATGATTTGACAGAAGATGATCAATGGAGAAAAATAGAATTGGTAGTCAATACTGCTATTAAAGTGTGGGGTGAAAGCTAATAAAATTCAATATTTCTTTCTGTTTACCAGCCCTCCGAGGTTTTTTGATTTTGGGGGGCATTTTCTAAAATTAAGCTTCATTCAGATGAAAAAGTTTGTTCTTTATTTATTTTTTTCTTTCTTGTGGCAAATGAATGGTTTCTCACAAAAAATGACATTCAAGGCGATTGTTTCGTCTAAACATTGGTTGGATATTGATTATGTTGGAGATAAACATATCGGACACCGATTGGATATTCATTTACCTTCAGAAGGAAAAGCTCCATTTCCGGTGGTAATGGTCATTTACGGAAGTGCTTGGTTCTCAAATTCGTCAAAATCTACAGCTTTTGACGAGGGTTTGGGGCAAAAACTATTAGAAAATGGCTTTGCCGTAGTTACCATTAATCATCGTTCTTCAAAAGATGCTTTATTTCCTGCACAAATTCATGATGTAAAAGCCGCTATCCGTTTTGTCCGTGCCAATGCGGAAGTTTTTTCTTTAAACCAACAATTTATTGGATTGACAGGTTGGTCCTCGGGTGGGCATCTTTCTGCTTTTACGGGTATCACGAATGGATTAAAACAAACAAGCTTGAATCAACTTGAACTTGATATCGAAGGTAATTTAGGTAAATATATGGATATTTCCAGCAAAGTTGATGCAGTGGTAGATTGGTTTGGCCCAACAGATTTTTTAAGTATGGATACTTGTGGGAGTTCTTTTAGTCATGATGACGTAAAATCTCCTGAATCATCTTTGGTTGGAGGGGCTATTCAGGACAATAAAAACAAGGTCGCTTTGGCGAACCCAATCAATTTTGTACGCTCTACAAATCCGCCTTTTTTGATTTTCCATGGAGATAAAGATGAATTAGTTCCGCATTGTCAAAGTGAAAAATTGATTGAAAAACTTCGTCAGGAAAATGTCGAATCAACATTTTATCTTATTGAAGGTGGTAAGCATGGACCAGGTGTGATGATTGATGTTTATTATGAAAAAATGATTGCTTTTTTCAAGAAGCACGTAGAGTCAAAAAAATAAATCATTTCTTAAAAATACTAACACAATGAAAAAAATATTCTTTTTAATAGCCCTGAGTTTCGGAGCTTTTGCCCAAAATATTGCAAAAATTGATTCTGGGGCTATCCAAGGGGCAGCTTATCGAATTATTTTTCCTGAGAATTGGAAAGGAAAATTAGTGATGTATGCTCATGGCTATGAGTTTATGGGAAGTCCTTTACAAAGTAAAAATCCTGATTTTATCAAGCGAATGTCACCTTTTTTGGAAAGAGGCTTTGCGGTTGCCGCATCGGATTATCAATATCAGGGTTTCGCTTTGGCACAAGGTGTGGACGATACTGAAGCTTTACGCCAATTTTTTGTTCAAAAATATGGAAAACCAGATTCGACTTTTATGGTTGGACACTCGATGGGTGGTGGTGTAACTTTAGCCATGCTTGAAAATTTTGGAAAAAATTATCAAGGAGGTTTGCCACTTTGCCCTTTATCCAGCCGTCCATATTTGCAATGTCGAAAAGAATTCGATATGTATGCCACTTTTAACGGGCTTTTCCCGGGTATTATTACTCCATTAGAAGTAATTTTTGATTTGAAAAAACCTTACCAAGCACAAAATTCACGTGCGATGTTTGCTAAGGCAACTGCCATAAAAAAGGCATTGATGGAAAAAGACTCGGTATTGGCGGTCGCATTTGCCAAACGTTTCGACCTGAAAATCGATGATTTGCCTTTTGCTCTTTTTTTCAATGAAAATGTATTGAGAGATTTGGCTCAAAAAGCTAAAGGAAATCCGTTTGATAATACCAATACAGTCTATACTGGATTCCCAAATGATTTGCTGGTAAATGCAAAGGCTGAGCGATTAGGAGCAACGGTGAATCCTGAAGTGATTTTTGGAAAATATGACCGAACTGGAAATATTGATAAACCAACATTATTGGTTCATACTATTTATGACCAACTAATTCCGCCAACCTATGGAGTAGTAAATTTTGAAAATATGGTTCATAAACAAGGAAAAGATAGTTATTTTTCAGTAAAATATACAAATGGACAGGCTCATTGTGCTTTTACACCTGAGCAAACCGGAAAAGTTTTTGATGAACTACGCCATTGGGTAAAAACAGGAAATAAAGTTAAAGCAGGATTTTTAGAATAAAAAATCATAAAAATGATAGATATTGAAAAAGTAATAGCCATAGACGTGCATACACACGCAGAGGTTTCTTGTTGTCAGCCACACGATGATTATCGTCCAGAATTTGATGTTGCTTTTGCCAAATATTTTAAATCAGATAAGCGTCCGACCATACAAGAAACTGCCGATTTTTATCGAGAAAATAATTTGGCATTTGTGATGTTTACGGTAGATTCCGAACACGAAGTGGGAAAAAGACGTATTCCGAATATTGAAGTGGCGGAGGCTGCCCTCAAAAATGATGATGTCATGATTGCATTTGCGAGTATTGACCCACACAAAGGACGAATGGGAGCAAGGGAAGCACGTGATTTAATAGAAAATTATGGTGTGAAAGGCTTTAAATTTCATCCGACTGTACAAGGATTTTATCCGCAAGATAAGATGGCATATCATTTATACGAAGTAATTGCTGAATATAAACTACCCATGTTATTTCATTCAGGACATTCGGGTTATGGCTCTGGAGTGCGTGGCGGAGGTGGCTTGCGTCTGGAATATTCTAATCCGATGCACCTCGATGATGTGGCGATTGATTTTCCCGATTGTCCAATTATTATTGCCCATCCGAGCTGGCCGTGGCAAGATGAGGCATTGTCTGTGGCGATGCACAAACCGAATGTGTATATCGATTTGAGTGGTTGGTCTCCGAAATATTTTCCAAAACAATTGGTTCAATATGCCAATACGATGCTTAAAAATAGAGTGCTTTTTGGAACGGATTTTCCATTAATTACTCCTGAAAGATGGATGAAAGATTTTGAAGAGGCTGGGTTCAAAGAAGAAGTAAAACCACTTATTTTGAAGGAAAATGCAATAAAAATGCTTGGGTTGAGAAATTAGAAAGGAAATAATTCCGGTTTAAAGAAAAAAAAATCTAAAAATCGGAATATTTTTAATATTTTTGGATGTACGCTATATTTTTTCAACTCAAAATGAATTGTTTTATCCGAAAATTTTTCCCTGCTTTAGTAGCTATAGTTTGTGTTTTGAACGCATCGTTTGCCCAAGATTTCAAAAATGCTTCACTGAATTTTGAGAAAAATTGTGCCTCTTGTCATAATTTCATTCAAGATGGAATAGGCCCGCACTTAGGTGGCTTAGCTACATCGCTTACGCCAAAATATATGATGGATTTTATAAAAAATCCTCAAAAAATGATTCAAAATAAAGATTCTCGAGCACTACAACAATATCAGAAATTTAAACTGATAATGCCTTCATTTGCTCATCTTTCTCCAAAAGAATTATCAGAAATAGTAGCATATATTCGTTCAAAACCTGCACCAACACTTGTAAAAACAAAGGAAGGAGCTATTTTGGAAAATCCAATTCCTGAAGCAATTCCGATGGGAAATATTGCTGTCAATCTAAAAAAAATCAGACAATTTCCGGCAACAAGTGCCAATCCACCACTAGCCCGCATCAACAAAATGGGCATTCATCCAATCACGAAGGAATCTATGGTATTGGATTTGCAAGGGAAAATATATATTATCAATCAGGCAGGTGAATTAGAAACTTTTTTTGATGCCACAGAAAATTTAAAAACATTCATCAATAATCCCGGTCTGGCAACAGGATTAGGGAGTTTTGCTTTTCACCCCGATTTTAAAGAAAATGGACTTTTTTATACTACTCATACAGAACCTGCTTCGTCCAAAATACCAGATTTTTTTTACGCTGATTCTATCAGAGTAAAAATGCAATGGGTAGTCGATGAGTGGAAATTGGAGGATAAATTAGCACGAAAGGTAAGCGGGCTTTCTCGTGAATTATTACGATTGAATGTGGTTACGCAAATTCATGGGATGCAAGAGATTGCTTTCAACCCTTATGCAAAAAAGGGAGATGAAGAGTATGGATTGATGTATATCGGAATAGGTGACGGTGGGGCTGTGGAAAACAAATACCCTTTTATTGCCAGAAATAGAAATACAATTTGGGGTAAAGTTTTGAGAATTAATCCTTTAGGGAATGATTCAAAAAATAAGCAGTACGGTATTCCCACTACAAATCCTTATGTCGGAAAACAAACAATCGGAGAGGTTTATGCCCAAGGATTTAGAAATCCGAATAGAATATCGTGGTTAAAAGATGGTAGAAAAATTGTGTCGAATATTGGTCACAACCAAATTGAATCTTTGTATTTGTTGGAAGCTGCCCGAAATTATGGTTGGCCAGATAGAGAGGGAACTTTTGTGATAGATACTACTGCAAATTTACGAGCTTTAAGTCTGCGAACTGCCTCGGATAAAGAGTTCGATTATACTTATCCAATTGCTCAATTTGACCATGATGAAGGCAATGCCATCATGGGTGGTTTTGAATATATCGGGAAAAATATTCCATCTCTGAAAGGTAAGTATATTTTTGGTGAAATTGTTCGTGGAAGGGTATTTTATATTAATATTTCAGACATTAATGCCGAAAAACCTTGCCAAATCTATGAAATGGAGCTAAAGTTAGATGGAAAAGCTATCAAATTACCTGAAATGCTCAAAACTGGAAAAGTTGATTTGCGGTTAGGGCAAGATGCTTTTGGGGAAGTATATTTATTCACAAAATATGATGGAATGATGTACCTGTTGACAGAATAGTTTAAAAGATATTTCTTAGAGTAAATGTTTTTGATAAAAATTAAGGCAATAATTCTTCACCTTGTTTTTTAAATTCGGATGGAGTAATACCGGTTTGTTTTTTAAATAAGCGGGTAAAATAAGCGGGATCTTTAAAATTGAGAAAATAAGAAATTTCAGAAACCGAATAATTGGTATTTTTTAGATACTTTTTTGCTTCATTGATGGTATGGTCTTGTATGAGTTGGAGTGCTGATTTTTGGGCAATTCTTCTACAAATTCTATTCAAATGTACTGCCGTAATCGTCAAATCTTTGGCATATTGTTGCACACTTTTTTCTTCGTGAAGTGACAATTTGATATTTTTTTGGAATTTTTGAAAATACAACAAACTTCTGTTATCTGTGTTGTAATCTGTTGTTTCGGCTTGTTTTTGAATGCGATATAAATTTAGAAAAAAAAGTCTGAAAAGGTTTTCCAAATAAAGTTTTTTTTCAATTTTTTCATGATGAATTTCGATGAAAAGGTCTTCTATGATTGATAAAATATGTGAGTCATTGAAATGGAGCGGGTATATTTTCAATCGATTTAGTTCAATCATCAATTTTGGCTCGGTTTTGAATAAACTCTCAAAATAATGTTCCGAGAAAGTCAAAACTTCCCCTTGTATTCCTGCTTGAAAGGCGAATCCGTGCAGTGTATTGGCAGGAATTACTAAAATCGAAGGAGCTTCGATGCTCATTTTCTTTTTTTCTGATAAGAATAATCCTTGACCTTCTTTGAAAATAAAAATTTGAATCAAATCAGTGTGTAAATGCTCATTTATCTCCCAATCGTACAGTTGGGACCGAGTTTCTAATTTTTCATGATGTATAAAATCAATATGGGCAGGGGTATTATCGCCATAAAGTCCCTTGAAATTAACCAAATTATTGTTCATACTTATGTTTTAAAAATGCAAGAGCTTTGGTAAATATTGGAAAATTACTTTGTTTATGTTTTAAAAGTACAAATTTATTTTTATTTTATCCAATATATTCATTCGGATTCGACCTAAATTTGTAATTCTCTTCATTTATTCCAAATTTTATAATTATGAGCAAAATTATCAATAACCTCTTTGATAGGGAAGTACAGCCACCTTATCTGTCGCCTGACTATAAATCAACTATTTTACGAGCTCCTTCAAAACCTTTGGTCTTGGCAAAATCTGCTTTGATAGACTTAAGCGGGCCAGTTTTTGGTGATTTTAATTTAGGAATTTATGACAATGATTTAACCAAAAACTCCATGAAAAATGGTGAGCCATTAGGAGAAAGAATTGTTGTGCATGGTAAAGTGATGAACGAAAATGGGCAAGCAATTCCGAATACCTTGATAGAGGTTTGGCAAGCCAATGCTGCTGGGCGTTATGTACACAAAGTAGATCAACATGATGCTCCTTTAGATCCGAATTTTTTAGGGGCGGGGCGTTGTCTGACAGATGCAGATGGAAATTACCGTTTTTATACAATCAAGCCCGGAGCATATCCGTGGGGAAATCATCCGAATGCTTGGCGACCAAATCATATTCACTTTTCATTATTTGGGGCAAATATTTCCAATCGTTTGGTTACACAAATGTATTTCCCAGGCGACCCGCTCTTACAATATGACCCTATCTTTTTAGGTGTGCCACCCAAAGGACGTGAATTACTGATTTCTAGCTTCGATTTGGCATTGACCGAGCCTAATTTCGCATTGGGTTATCGATTTGACATTGTATTGAGAGGTACGCATGCCACTCCATTTGAAACCCTTTAATTTCTCGACATCTATGGAAAATATACTTAAACAAACGCCTTCGCAAACTGTCGGTCCATATTTTGCGTATGGGCTAACACCAGAGCAATATTTATACGATTTTAAAAGTTTAGCAGGAAATCAATTAACAGACCCTATAAAAAATCAAGATACTATTTGTATTTTTGGTAAAATATTGGACGGTGAAAATGTCCCAATCCCTGATGCAATGATTGAAATTTGGCAAGATGAAGGTGATAGAAAATTATTTGGGAGATTTGGTACTGGAACCGATTCAGAAAATAGATTTGTTTTTTATACCCAAAAACCAAAGTCTATCAATGGACAAGCTCCGTTTTTGTCAATGATTATTTTTATGCGTGGACAATTAATTCATTCTTATACCAGAATTTATTTTTCGGATGAGGAGGCATTGAATGCTACCGACATCGTTCTGAATGAAGTGCCGGAAGAGAGAAAAAATACTTTGATTGCTCAAAAAAATGGTTCGACTTATGAATTTAATGTTTTGATGCAAGGAGAAAATGAAACTGTTTTTTTTGAAATATGAGTTTATATTCTCGATTTTTCTATAATTCAACCATAGAGGATGTTTTTTCTGAAGAAAATACACTTCGGATGATGCTTGAGTTTGAAGCAAATTTAGCACAAGCTCAGGCAACTTGTGGTTTGCTAAGTCCTGAAATTGCCCAAACCATTCGTGAATCTTGTCGCCTGGAAAATCTCGATATTCAGAGGTTGAAATCGGATATTGTCATGAGTGGAAATGCTGCCATTCCGCTTGTCAAACAGTTGATTGAAATGACTCGAAAACTTGATGAAGAAGCAGCAAAATTTGTTCATTTCGGAGCTACAAGCCAAGATGTGGTAGATACAGCAACTGTATTACAGATTAACATTTTTTATGATTGGTTTGAAAAAAATATCGAAATTTTAAGCAATCATTTAGCTAAAATTACTGATCAACATCGACATTCAATGATGATGGGGAGAACTTTGTTGCAACAGGCTACTCCTATTACGTTCGGAATTAAAACCGCTTATTGGTTAGAAGGAATTTTAGATTGTCGAGAGCATCTGAATTATACCAAAAAACATGTACTTCAACTACAATTATCAGGAGCAGTTGGCATTGGCAATGCGAGAATAAATAAAAATGTTCGTCAAATGCTGGCGAAAAATTTAGGCCTATCCGAAAGAAATTCTTGGCATACCAACCGAATTTCACTTCAAATTTTAGCGGATAATTTAGCAAATCTTACACTTTTTTTAGGAAAAATAGCTAAAGATATCATTTTATTGATGCAAACAGAAGTGTCGGAGGTATATGAAGGTGCAGCGGATGGAAAAGGTGGTTCAAGTACCATGCCACATAAAAGAAATCCGGTTACGACAACCGCTATTCTTGCAAATGCAAGTAAAATCTCTGGTTTATTGGCTTCATTTAAGACATCCATGCTGCAGGAACATGAACGCTCAGCAGGTTTATGGCATGCGGAATGGGATATTTTGACTGAAATTATAAAAATTACAGCGGGATCTATCGAAAAGTCAATTGACTTGTTTGCAACGCTGGAGGTAGATACTAACAAAATGAGAACCAATGTCGAAATTACAAATGGACTGATTTTTGCAGAGCGGGTTTCTTTGGCATTGACCCCACTTTTGGGGAAGAAAAAAGCCCATGAATTTTTAGAGTCGGCATGTCGGGAGGTAATTGAACAAAAACGACATTTACGAGATATTTTGAAAGAAGCCGCTTTCCCAATAGAAAATATAGAAGAATTGTTCAATCCTGCTAAATCTATTGGTTCTTGTGACGAAATTATCGAGGCAATTCTCGACCGTTATCATAAAAAATTATAATTATTTTAATTGAAAACTATCAATTCAATGTCAAAATTCCATTATAAAATAGAAGGAACACCCAATAGCCCTGTAATAATCTTTTCTAATTCTTTAGGGTCTGAAATGATGATGTGGGATGAAGTTATTCCTTATCTATTACCCTATTTTAGGGTAGTAAGGTATGATAACCTCAACAGAGGTATCTTACCACAATCGCTCACGATAGATGATTTAGGACGAGATGTATTGGAGTTGGCGGATGAATTAGCAATTGATTCTTTTTATTTCTGTGGTTTGTCTATGGGGGGATTAATCGGTCAATGGTTAGGAATTAATGCTTCGAATAGACTTAAAAAATTGATAATCAGCAATACTGGAGCAAAAATTGGCAATGATGAGCGTTGGAATTCCAGAATCGAAACGATTACCTCGCAGGGGATGGGGGCAATTGTGGAAGATACAATGCTTCGTTGGTTCACAGATGAATTTAGAGCAACCAATCCTAAGCGTATTGATGAAACAAAAGCGATGTTTTTGCGGAGTAATATTCAAGCTTATGCCAATTGCTGTGAAGCGATACGTGATGCTGATTTTAGAAACTCATTGCATCAGGTAGCGGTTACGACTTTGGTAATAACGGGTGATGAAGACCCCGTAACTAATGTGGAACAAGCAGAGTTTTTAGCAAATAATATTCCTGATGCTTCACTTAAAGTGCTGCCTGCCAGACATTTGGCAAGTACGGAGTTACCTCAAGAATATGCACAAGTCCTCATCGATTTTATTGTCGGTAGTGAAGTTTCAGAGCGAGGGATGCATGTACGACGAACAGTGTTGGGGCATGAACATGTGAATCGTGCCAATGCAAAAAAAAATGAATTTAATGCTGATTTTCAAGATTTTATCACAAAATATGCTTGGGGCGATGTTTGGACTCGTCCGGGTCTGTCCAAACATGATAAAAGCTTAGTAACGATTGCGATGCTCATAGCTTTAAATCGAGCAACCGAGCTGAAAATGCACATTCGAGCAGCTTTTAACAATGGCGTGAGCAAACAAGAATTGAAAGAAGTATTTATGCAGGCTGCTTTATATTGTGGTTTGCCCGCTGCGAATGATGCTTTTCATCATGCAGAAGATGTTTTTAAAGAAATAGAACAAAATTAATCATGAAAAATATCAGAACTCAGGTTGGAATTATTGGTGCAGGTCCTGCCGGCTTAACTTTAGCTCATTGGTTAAAACAACATGGAATAGCGTCTGTGATTCTCGAAAATCGTAGCCGAGAATATGTATCATCTCGTGTGCGAGCTGGTTTGTTAGAGCAAAATACAGTCGATATCTATAAAAATTTAGGTCTGGCAGAACGATTACTCAAAGAAGGTCAAGAGCATCATGGTGTTTATTTGAATTTCGACGGAAAACGTATCCGTATTCCGTTTGGAGAATTGACAGAAGGACGGAATATTACTATTTATGGTCAGCAAGAAATAGTTAAGGATTTAACCGATGCTTGGTATGCCCTCGGAGGTGAATTATATTTTGAAGCCGAAGCGACGAAAATAGAAGGATTTGAAGGTATTTCACCGAGTATTCATTTTATGTATCAAGGTGAAGAAGGACGATTAGAATGTGATTTTGTAGCGGCTTGTGATGGCTTTCATGGCATTGGAAGAAAAACCTTACCGAAAGATTCATTCCATGAATTTTCTACTACTTATCCGTTCAGCTGGCTTGGGATTTTGGCGAATGTTGCTCCTTCAACCGATGAATTGATTTATGCTTATCACGAGAACGGATTTGCTTTGCATAGTTTACGTTCAGATAAGGTGAGCCGTTTGTATATTCAGGTTGATAATGACGACCATATAGATAATTGGTCTGACGAAAGAATTTGGGAAGAATTATCGATTCGTTTGGGAACAGAAGGATGGACATTGAATGCTGGACCGATATTTGAAAAAAGTATTACTCCGATGAGAAGTTTTTTTACGGATAATATGCAATTTGGAAGATTGTTTTTGGCAGGTGATGCCGCACATATTGTGCCTCCTACCGGCGGAAAGGGACTTAATTTGGCTGTTGCCGATGTGAAGCATTTGGTAGATGGATTTGTGGGTTATTATCATAATAATTCGATGAAAATGCTTGATTCCTATTCAGAAATTGCCCTGAAACGTATTTGGAGAGCTCAAGATTTTTCAAATTTTATGACTACATTGTTTCATAAACAAGATGTGCATGGTTCGTTTACTTACCATTTACAAAAAGCTAAATTTGACTATATCGGTATTTCTAAAGCTTATGCAACCACCATTGCAGAAAATTATGTAGGATTACCTTTTGATAAATTTTAATCTGTTTTACAATATTTTACCTAAAAATTTAATACATGAAAATTACGCCTATTGTTGATATTTATACGGCTGCTAAAATGGTGAAAGAGGGGGATATTTTGTTACAAGGAGGCTTTGGAATGACTGGAAATCCAGTGCATTTGATGCATGCCTTGGCAGAAATAGGTACTAAAAATCTAACTTTTATTGGAAATAATACTGGTGAACCTGGATTGGGAGGTGATAGATTATTGTCGAATGGACAATTGAAAAAAATCATCGGTTCTTTTTTCACAAGTAATCCTAATGCAGTCAAAGCAGTTCAAGCTGGTTTGGTAGAAGCCGAATTATTGCCTCAAGGTACTTTAGCAGAGGCTCTTAGAGCTGGAGGAGCGGGTATCGGTGGATTTTATACACCTACTTCCGTGGGAACATTAATTTCCCAAGGAAGAGAAACTAAAGTGATAGATGGAGTTGAACAAGTATTTATCAAAGGAATTCGAGGAAATGTAGCATTTATTCGTGCATGGAGGGCAGATACAGCAGGAAATCTTCAATACCGAATGACCGAAAATAACTTCAATAAAGCCATGGCAACAGCGGCTGATTTGGTGATTGCAGAGGTAGAAGAAATTGTGCCTGTTGGAGAAATTGCTCCAGAATTTGTTCACACACCAGGTTGTTTTGTCGATTTTTTGGTTGAAGCTAAAATTAGCTTGGAAGATTTAGGTACTTCTGCTACTGTTTCGGCATCTAAAAAAGTAGATGAGAGCCGAATGAATATGGCAAAAAGAGCATTAAAAGAATTGAAAAAAGGAGATGTGGTCAATTTAGGTATTGGCATTCCTACTTTGGTGGCTGATTTAATTACTGAAGAACATGGAATTATTTTGCATACAGAAAATGGAATGTTGGGTGTCGGCCCAGTCCCGACCGATGGAGGAGGAGCAATGGATTATCCCGTGAATGCCGGAAAAATTCCTGTTACAGCCTTGAAGGGAAGTAGTTATTTTGATAGTTCAGATTCTTTTGCCATGATTCGAGGAGGGCATATTGATGTAGCTATTATGGGAGGCTTGGAAGTGGATGAAAAAGCAAATCTTGCCAATTGGGCTGTTCCTGGAAAACCTTTATTGGGAGTAGGCGGGGCGATGGATTTGGCAAAAGGTGCCAAGCGTTTGATTATAACCATGACGCATTCGAATCCCGATGGCTCATCTAAAATTGTACCGACATGCACTTTACCACTGACAGCTGAGGGGGTGGTTGATATGATAATTACGGATTTGGCTGTATTCAATTTTCAAAATGGTCATCTAACATTGATAGATTTATTGCCAAATGTTTCAATTGAAGAAGTAAGAGCTAAAACAAGTGCAAATTTTATAGAAAATCTATGATTTTCTCTGTAAATTGACCCAAACCTAATCAAATTTATAAAAATATGCTTTCATTGGTATCTAATGCCCGTCTAAACTCGCAAAAAATTGCGATTATATCAGATGGAAAATCTTTTTCTTACCAACAATTATTAGATGAATCGGCTCAATTAGCTTCAATTTTATTGGACGGACATGCAGATTTAAAGGAAAAAAGAGTTGCTTTTATGGTCAATCCTGGTTTCGATTATGTCAAAACGCAGTGGGCAATTTGGCAGGCAGGTGGTATCGCAGTGCCTTTATGTATTACCTATCCTTTGCCATCTTTACAATACGTTATCGAAGATACTGATGCCGAAATCATTGTGGTCGGACAAGAATATGAGGAAATTTTATCACCTTTGGTAAAAGAAAAAAATCTTAGGTTCATTAATTTGTCTGGGCTGATTTCTACCAAAAATCAATCGATATTGCTTCCAGAAATCAGCACTGATAGAAGGGCGATGATTTTATATACTAGCGGTACTACAAATTTACCTAAAGGTGTCGTAACAACCCATGCCAATATTGAAGCTCAAGTTGAAACACTAGTAAAAGCTTGGGAATGGACTGCCAAAGACCATATTTTGTGCGTATTGCCTTTACACCATGTACACGGAATCATCAATGTTACTTCTTGTGCATTATGGTCGGGTGCAGTGGTGGAATACCTACCTAATTTTAGTGCAGATGGGGTTTTTAAGGCATTTTTCAAGGGAGAAATAAATCTATTTATGGCTGTCCCAACTATCTATTTCAAACTGATAGCCCATTGGGAAAGTGTTTCTGAATCAGAAAAGGTAGCAATTACGGATTGTTTGTCAAAATTCCGTTTGATGGTTTCTGGTTCGGCAGCCTTACCTGTTTCTGTGATGGAAAAATGGAAAACCATCAGTACGCATACACTTTTGGAACGCTATGGGATGACGGAAATCGGCATGGGAATTAGCAATCCGTATTTAGGGGAAAGGAAAGCTGGATACATCGGAATGCCTTTGGCAGGGGTTGAAGTACGCTTGGCAGACGAAAATAATCAGGAAGTTGCACTCGGAATGCCTGGTGAAATTCAAATTAAAGGAGCAAATGTTTTTTTGGAGTATTGGCACAAACCAGAAGCCACAACCAAGGCTTTTACTCTAGATGGCTGGTTTTTGACTGGGGATATTGCCGTGGTGGAGGATGGATATTACCGAATTTTAGGAAGAGATTCGATAGATATTATCAAATCTGGAGGATACAAAATTTCTGCTTTAGAAATTGAGGAAGTATTAAGAACACATTCCCAAATATCGGATTGTAGCGTGATAGGCGTTCCGAACGAAGAGTGGGGAGAATTAGTTGCGGCTGTATTAATTTTAAAAGAAGGTGAATCCATCGATTTAAAGGACTTAAACGGATGGATGCGTGAAAAAATGCCTGCTTACAAAACACCGAGATTGTACCAAATTGCACAAGAATTACCCCGAAATGCCATGGGGAAAGTTACAAAAAATGATTTAAAAAAATTATTCTTATCTTAAAAATCAATTTTAATTATGATAATCTATGGCGTAGGAATTCTGGCATTTTGCTATATAATCGGGCAATTAGTTGGAGAATATTTAGGAAAATTAATAGGTGTGCAAGCAAATGTAGGGGGCGTAGGCTTTGCTATGTTATTGCTGATTTTATTAACGGATTGGCTGAAAAGAAATAAATATTTGGAAAAATTGACCGAAGATGGCATTCAGTTTTGGTCGCAAATGTATATTCCTATTGTGGTGGCTATGTCGGCTGTACAAAATGTAAAAGTAGCTGTTTCGAGTGGTTTAATTGCTATTTTGGCAGGGATTGTCCCCGTTATTTTGGGGGCATTAATGATTCCAATTCTCTCAAAAATTTTTAAAAATACTAATTTAGATTAAAAATGATGGAAATATTATTGAAATTTTTGGAGAAAAATGGTTTGATTTTTTCTTTTTTGGCAGTTGCCCTAATTACTTATTTTTCAGGAATTATTTCTGTAAAATTAACTAATAAAAAAATTCCTGGTTCGGCTATTGCCATTGTTTTTGGTTTATTACTTGCCTATATCGGGGGAGTTTATTCTGGAGGGGAAAAGGGGATAGCAGATATTAAAATTTTCTCTGGATTCGGTATGATGGGTGGAGCCATGTTTAGGGATTTTGCCATTGTTTCGACGGCTATGGGAGCAAGTTTTTTGGTGATGCGTAAAACTGGCTTTGCGGGTATTTTGTCTTTGTTTTTAGGAATTGTACTGTCTTTTTTAGGTGGATTATTGGTGGCATTGGCGTGGGGATACAGAGATGCTGTCAGCTTAACAACGATTGGGGCGGGTGCTTGTACTTATATTGTTGGGCCAATTACGGGAGCAGCCATTGGAGCAAGCTCAGACGTAATCGCATTGAGTATTGCGGCTGGAGTAGTGAAAGCTGTATTTGTAACTATCGGAACACCGCTTATTGCAAAGAAAATTGGCTTAAACAACCCTCATGCTGCCATGATTTATGGAGGTTTAATGGGTACTACTAGTGGTGTTTCTGCTGGATTGGCGGCAACAGATAGCAAGCTTGTTCCGTATGGTGCATTAACGGCAACTTTTTATACGGGATTGGGTTGTCTGTCTTGTCCTTCTATTTTGTTTTTAATAACGAAATTATTTTTTAATTAATCTTAAAGTTATTCAATAATAAATTCATGAAATCGACATATATTATAGATGCTGTTCGTACACCAATTGGTAGTTTTGGTGGTAGCTTGTCCACCGTTAGAGCTGATGATTTGGCAGCATTGACTATCAAGGAGCTTATAAGTCGTAATCCCAATATTTTGCCCGAAAATTACGATGAAGTTATACTTGGAAATCATAACCAAGCTGGGGAGGATAACCGAAATGTGGCACGTATGGCTTCGCTCTTGTCGGGCTTACCATTTACTGTTCCTGCACAAACCGTGAATAGATTGTGTGCATCGGGAATGTCGGCGGTAGTTGATGCTTCTCGCTCAATTCAGGTAGGGGATGCGGATGTGATGATTGCGGGAGGGATGGAACACATGACTCGTAGCCCTTGGGTTATCTCAAAAACATCAAAACCATTTGGCAATGATGCTCAAATGTATGATTCGAGTTTTGGATGGCGTTTTATTAACCCTAAAATGCAAGCAATGTATGGCACTGATGCTATGGGTCTAACTGCCGAAAATTTGGTGGAAATGTACAAAATCAGTCGTGAAGATCAAGATTTATTCGCTTATCGTTCGCAGATGAAAGCCTCTGAAGCTCAAAAAAATGGACGATTGGCTGAAGAAATTTTCGGAATAGAAATATCCCCAAAGAAAGGACAAACGATTCTTTTTGATAAAGATGAATTTGTGAAACCAAACACAACTTTAGAGGTTTTAGCAGGATTAAAACCTGCTTTTAGGAAGGAAGGAGGTACTGTAACCGCTGGAAATGCTGCTGGATTGAACGACGGTGCGGCTGCCATGATTTTAGCCTCTGAGAATGCCATTCAATCATATCAATTAACTCCAAAAGCAAGAATTGTCGCTTCGGCGGTAGTTGGGGTAGAACCAAGAATTATGGGAATCGGACCAGTAGGAGCTACTCAGAAAGCTCTTAAAAAAGCTGGATTAACGCTCGATGACATGGATATTATCGAATTTAATGAGGCATTTGCTGCTCAATGCTTGGCTGTGAGCCGAAATTTAGGCTTGTCAGATGATGATGAAAGGATAAATCCAAATGGAGGTGCGATTGCTTTAGGGCATCCTTTGGGAATGTCTGGGACAAGAATTATCCAAACAGCCACACTGGAATTAGAAAAAAAACAAAAACGATATGCTCTCGCTTCGATGTGTATCGGCGTTGGCATGGGATATGCGGTTATTATTGAAAGAGTGGGCAATTAAAATGCAATCATGAATAAAAAGCAAAACTCTTAGATTTTACTAAGGGCTACAATCTGAAATATAAAATTTAAACAAAATTACACATATATAAACAATTTACTTGATTTTAAAGTTATAATGTTTATATTTGTGGTATGTTATCAATCACGGAAGCATCAAAATTATTGGG
>JACCEC011488917.1_pt1 | contig 21085 bp, 15 predicted proteins | sample 7450121 | NCBI WGS metagenome assembly JACCEC01 (sample SAMN15323455, study PRJNA562643) | freshwater metagenome | isolation source: river surface water | place: USA:Blue River Watershed | collected 2017-08-18 | reverse complement strand
CGAAGCTCCGAACGCAAAAACCGGGAAATTATCAACTCATTTCAAACACAAATTATCCATCCAATGATCTCTTCCATGATCGAAATATCAAACATTCCGATTGTATGGAGAAGTGTGATAAAACCCCTAATTGCGTCGGATACACCACAAATAAGGCCAATCGTAGCACCAAAGGATGCTCATTTAAAAAGAGCTTCAATCGCGCAAGTCGCGTGAACACTCCGAATAATGATACATACTATATCATACCATCCAGAAATGATCACACGTCGCCAACTATCCCAACTACAACGAATCCAATCAACATCTTCTATTAAAGATCATCCAATGATCATATTATCATATAAATAAAATATATAAATAAAACATAATCATTTATTTATATATAGATAAACAAAATAATATATCTTCATATTGATATAGAGGAATGGTGGTAAAGAGTAATAATCTTTTATAAAATGAAGAATAAGGGAGGTAATCACAAGCATATGAAGAAGGATTCGGGTTCGAGGAACAGGAGGGCGAATATTCAGAATATTCCGGTTCCATCGGATTATGGAGACGAGGCAGTTTATATAGGTCTTATCACGGGTATTCGTGGTGGCTGCCATTTTACGATTCGAGCGCTAAATGCCGAGAATATCAGTGCGATTGAGACGATTGGATGGCTTCGTGCGAGTAAGGCTCGGGGAATCCGAGTATCGGTGGGTACGGTTGTGATGTATGCGCTGCGAAATTATGAATCATGTGAGGTGGATAAGATGAAAGGAGATATTGAGTATATTTATATGCCGGAGGAGGTGGATATGCTCAAACAACTTGAACTGATCCCTCACAATTACGAGAATGCGATTGCTTCGAATGGAAATATTGGAAATATTACCGATGTTGGTTTCGATTTCACACATGGCGGGGATTTGGGAGAGGATGAAATTGAGCAAATTTGAAAGGAACCTAAGGTTCCTTTCGAACCTCCGCGTTTAACGCGGTTAAACAACCCCCACTAAATCTAATTTTTTTATAAATCTAATTTATAATAAATCTAATTTATAATAAATCTAATTTTTTATAAATCTAATTTATTATAAGTATATAAAAATCACGAAATCCGCAATTTCCCCGAACAATGTGTTCTGGATATATATGAAAAAGAAGTATATTCAAGAATTGAGATCTTTTTTTTTTGTATATGTCCAGAACACATTGTCCGGGGGAAATTTCCTTTATATCAAAATGTTTTTGATATATAAGATATTAAGTATGGATGTAAATCAAGTATGTACATTTTCTTTTTAATTTAAACATTATTTTATGGGGTTGTTAGGGGGAGAATCCCTTAACCGCGTTAAACGCGGAGGTTCGAAAGGAACCTTAGGTTCCTTTCAGAGGTAGATCGTATCGCGAATGTACTTCTTCACATCATCATTTCGCTTCTTTACCTCGTCGTTATCCATATAAAGCATAATCGCCTTCTTCACATCTTCATCGCTAATCTTCTTGACAAGATCCCGGGACTTTCCAAAGATCCGTCGCGCATGAACAATCTTTGTGAGATGCCATAGATTCTCCATATCACCTCCATTAAACTTGAATATATCGCGATGTTTCTCAAAGAGGGCAAGTGGTATCGACTTTTCCGAATTATCTTCAAAGAAGTGCCATCCAGATTCACGGATCTTCTTGATATAGATCATCCTCAGTTCTTCCGCATTATACTTATCCACTTCAAGGCGGAATTTAAAGCGACGATGTAATCCCGGATTATATGCGAAGAATGACTCTTCCAACTGTTCTTTATATCCCGCAATAAAGACGACGGTATCTTTATTCTCCGTCAAATTCTGATTGATCGTATCAATACACTCCTTCGAAAAGGAGTCGCGACCTTCCGGATTTCCCAGCGCATACGCCTCATCAATAAAAAGGATACCACCTTTCGCCTTATTGAAAACCTCTTGGGTCATCTTTGCCGTATGTCCCAGGAACTTTCCAATCAAATCGCTGCGACGTGCCAAGGTGAATTTGTCCTTCTTGGCGATCCCCAAACAGTAGTAGAGCTTTGCCAAAATCTTGGCCACTTCTGTCTTTCCACATCCGGGTGATCCCGTAATCACCATATGATACATATCACGAAGTGCGCTCTGCTCCTTACCCAGTGTCTCCATATTACACACATTCAGTGCACACTCTCCCTCTTCTCCATCACATGAGGGAGGTGGGCGATGGAGAAAGGGAATCGGTACGACGGGTTCTTTCTTCATAACGACTTCGCGATCTTCAATATTTTGAAGACGAAAGAAGAGGAGATCCATGATCATCGACTTCACATTCTTCATACCGATCATATTATTTAACTCCTCTAACACTGGAACACACTTGTGAAGCGCCTTCATTTGGATTACATATCGCTTGGGATCAGCAGGGTCGTACGTCTTTCCCAGTGCGATCAGATCACTTAGCGTTTGAATATCCTTCTCAATCGGTGTTAGCTCGGATGCTTGGGTGAAGTAATCATAGAAATCTTCCTCTTCCACCTTCTTTCGCTTCGCATCCCCCCCTTCCTCTTCTCCTCCACCACCTCCACCGCCTTTCTTAATACCTAAAAGGGTGACAACAATGGGAGGCAATCCGGCAAAGTCATCACCAAAGATATCATCTTCACGCGGCTTGGGAAGATTCTCATCGTTATTCTTGCGAATGCGACGTTTCGGAACACGCTTTCCTTCACCATTATTCTTTCCATCTTCACCATTATTCTTTCCATCTTCACTATTATTCTTTCCACCTTCACCATTATTCTTTCCACCTTCACCGCCTTCACCGCTTTCTTGCTTATTCATTTTGTGAGTTATCATTTCGTCGAACTTCCTTTTATTGGAAGGTGAGATCATTTTTTTAGAATATAAACATAATACTCTCTTTTATCTATTTTCTTTCTAAGTCAAAATGAAAATAAACAAAATGAAAATAAACAAAAGTTAAAAGTTAAAAATATGTGAACAAATAAAATATTGTTAAATGAGTAGTAGATCCATCTTTTCGTTTCGTAATCCGCCAATCCAAGATGGACAAATTAAAAGATCTTCAATTGAAGATTGAGCCGATGAAACAGAGGCAAAAACGCCTTCATAAAAATCCGTCTTTACAAAAAGAGGATAATAGCCCTGATACATATATCAAATATGTATTATCCATTATGGAGAATATTGATTTCCTTATGAAGATCCGTTATTTTGAGAATGATGAGTATCAACATAAAATGAGTATACTTGAAAATATATATCAATCTATACATAATCAAAAACAAATATCTGGAGATATATATAAAATGCTTTTATCTTCGATGAAAGGTGTTTCAATGAAGAGTGTGAAAGAAATATTTCACTTTTACTTTTCATCTCCTTCATCTACAATGAAAGAGTATGTCGATTTGTATGACCAATTCTTCCATCCGATTCATTGTGAGCTCCTTCATGATCCGAAAGAGATCGAGAATTTACAAAAAACATTTCGCATTCCCGAAACCAAGTACTTCCCTTACTACAAGATCAATTTCTTTAAGTATAAGATTTTAGATGAGAAGATTGAGGGACTCACGATCATCTTTCCCAATTCAACAGCATCCAGTTTGTTGGTAGTAAATGGTTTCTTCAAACGCGACTCTCTTGGATTTGTGAAGAATCATGTGCTTTTAAAATCCAAACATAAACAAATTGAGGAGGAGATTGAATATTTGGATGTTCCGCAATACTTCAAGAAGATCTATTTGACGCAATTGAGTACACGTGATTTTATTTATTTAACACCGCGTGAAATCGCCCAACTATTAAAAACGGATTATGAAGAGTTCCATGTATTGCGAAATAAGAACCTTTCTCTTTTGGTAAAAGAGTTTATGAAATCGCCCATCGAACGTCAACGCAAGATCTTAACTCTCTTCCTCTTATATGACACATCCACCCAATTCTCCGCGCACGTCATCTATGACCTTCTCACCAATCAAACGATTTATATGAATGGTATTCCCATTTATGATCTTCTCTATCAATCGCTTCATTGGAAAGTTCAATCGATCTTTAAAGAGACGAAGAGCATTGAGGAGGAGACAAAGAAGAAGCTTTCGAATCTGGAAGTGGCGCAAATACCATATGACGTTCGAATTGCGAATATGAATGCGTCAGATTTTGTGAAGTCAAAGGCATTTGAAAAGTTTAAAGAGATCAATGGATCAAAAGATAATAGTGTGAAGGCACAACAATGGTTGGATGGTTTATTAAAGATTCCATTTGGTGTATATAAAGAGGAGAAGATTATTAAATTCTTCCATGAGTTTCAGAGTCGTTTAGAGAATTATGTGAAGATCGCTTCATTAAAATTGGTTTCATTTGAAGAATCTCAATTGGATTCAAAGAATAAACGATTGTATGGTCTCTACTTATCATTAATCGATCATTATAAAAATCATATTATCTATCAAAGTGATAATGAGTATGATATGTTTATCGAATTGTGTAAGGAGATCCTCATGAAATCGATCATTTATGTCCCCCTTTTGAGCATGAATATGAAGTATGAGTATAATAAAGAACAGTACATTAAGATCAAAGCAGATCTTTCCCAAGATGAGTATGCTCGAAAGATGATCGAAATGGCAATCAAGAATCATGAACATGAACATGAGCATGAGCATGAACATACGATGAGAGTAAATATTGAGCATGATCATAAGCAAATCCGTTTGGGTCGTGATCGTAGTGATTCGGTGGATTTCACGAGTGATGAAATATTGAGAGAGTTGAATATTGATCATTTGAGTGAGAGAAATAAGGAGGTGATATTGAGTATGATTCAGAAGCAGAAGATTCCAAATGGGGAGATTCTTGAAAAGTGTATTTCGGAACTCTCCCATATCCGTCGGATCAAGAGTGAATTGATCAAAGAGAATCGACTCAACGAGGAGAGTTTGAATGCGTTGATCGAGAAACTGAATATATTGGAATCTGCCGTCATCCATGAAGATGATTATGATTTAGATATCGATGAAGATGTAGATCGGGAAGCATATGTGGATGAGCATATTGCTGAATCTCCCTCTTTATCAAATAATATCAATAAAGAGTTCCGCCGTTTCATATTACGCAATTTCATTGAAGTCGATCGTATTGTGATGGAATGGATTGAATTCAAGAAGAGTAAGAAAGAGTATATGAAATATATCGATAAAACCCTCGATAAGTGTGTTCATGGTCATTTGGAATCAAAACAGCAGATCAAACGTCTTGTGGGTCAAATGATGAATAGTAGCAGTAAGAAGAAGAAAGGTTTCTGTTTGGGTCTTCAAGGCCCTCCGGGTGTTGGCAAAACGACAATATGTCTCAATGGTTTGGCAAAATGTTTGATGGACGAAAATGGCGACACTCGCCCCATTATCTTCATCCCCCTTGGTGGTAGTGCGAATGGTTCCACCTTAGAGGGACATAATTACACGTATTTGGGATCGACATGGGGAAAGATTGCGGATGCGTTGATGGAGGCGAAGTGTATGAATCCGATTATCTTTATCGATGAGTTGGATAAGATCAGTAAGACGGAGCATGGACGAGAGATCGCGTCTCTCTTGACGCATATAACGGATCAAACGCAAAATAGTGAGTTCTTTGACAAGTACTTTGCGTCCGTTCCATTGGATCTTTCGCGTGTGATCTTCATCTTTTCGTACAATGACCGGAATAATGTGGATAAGATCTTGTTGGATCGCATTCAAGAGGTGAAGATCAAGCCATTGGGAAAGCAAGATAAGGTGATTATATCGAAGAATTATGTATTACCGGAGATTTACAAGAGTACGGGTTTTTCGAAAGATGAGATTCACTTCCCGAGTAAGCTCCTTTCCAATATTATTGAGAATTATACATATGAAGCGGGTGTTCGCAAATTGAGTGAAATTCTCAATGATATTATTCGCGAAATCAACTTACGGCGAATTATGGGAACGGAGTACACATATCCGATCCAAATCACCGAAGATCTTGTCGAAGAGATTCTTGACGATAAACCAAAGATGAGTTATGATAAGGTGATTGATATGCCCCTTGTGGGTGTTTCGTATGGTATGTATGCGTCGAGTGTCGGATATGGTGGAGGTATTTCGAAGATTCAAACGGTCTTTATTCCATCGTCGCATAAGAAGGTTTCGATACAAAAGGCGACGGGTTTGGCAGGTGATATGATGAAGGAGAGTTTTGAGGTATGTATGTCGGTTGCTTATAATTTGATCCCGGATGATGTGAAGAAGAGTTTGAGTGAACGGGAGGATAATGGTATACATATACACTTTAATGATTCATCGGTAAATAAGGATGGCCCCAGTGGCGGCCAAGCGATCACACTCAGTCTTGTTTCGCTCTTGACAAATACGAAAGTCCGCAATCATGTGGCGATTACGGGTGAAATCAATTTGCTCGGATTTGCGATGAAGATTGGAGGTGTATTTTCGAAGATCAATGGATCGATCCGTGCGGGTATTAATACGTTTATTATTCCGAAGGAGAATCGCGAAGATATTGTTCAAATGATTCGGAGTGAATATAAGAATCATAAGAATTTGAAAGAGACGTATTTGCTCAATCAACCCATTTCACTCACCAAATCTTCCTCATTCCTCAATTTGGATAGTATTAACTCCAACTCTCCAATCATTCAGCAAAATGATATGGATTATGAGATACAATTTGAATCGTGTGAAGAGTATCCGGGTGTCGAGTTGATCTATTATAAACATTGTAAGGTATATTTAGTGGATAACATTTATCAAGTATTACAAATCGCACTTGTGGATCATAACATTTCATTCAAACCACTCTTCTAATCAACTCTGTTGGGATCCTTCGGATCCACAGAGTAGCAGCGCAAGACGTCCTCCTTAGCTCCCCTTTGGGGAGCAGGAGGTTCGCTTGAAAAGACGTCCTCCTTAGCTCCCCTTTGGGGAGCAGGAGGTTCGCTTGAAAAGACGTCAACTCTGTTGGGATCCTTCGGATCCACAGAGTAGCAGCGCAAGTCGTCCTCCTTAGCTCCCCTTTGGGGAGCAGGAGGTTCGCTTGAAAAGTCGTCAAATAAAATAAACATAACAAACATAAAATATTATTTATATATAGTGTTTCTTTATATAAACATATAAAAGATGGAATCAAAACATATATTTCTTCTGATCATGATGATTATGATTATAATTATTTTTTTAATTTATTTCTTATGTATGAATTGTCGAGAGGACTTTTCGATGAAATATATAAACCATGTGAAACCGCGTAATTATCAATCCGCATTTCCGAAGAATATCTTTTTATATTGGCATGAACCCGAAATTTCGAATCCACTCGTGCGAAGAAATATCGAGTATTTGCGTCATTTATGTGGGAAAGAGTATATGATCCGTGTATATAATGAGAAGAATATAAAGAGTGAATTGAGTGAAGAGGAACTCAAATATATGGAGAAGTCGAAGCAGCACTTTGCGGATTATGTGCGCCTCTTCTTATTGGAGAAGTATGGTGGATTTTGGATGGATGCTTCTATTTTGATCACAAACAAATCCATCTTTGATCATATATGTAATGTATATGAGCAAGAGAAGAAGTTTGATGTTTTTCTTTTCGAATATTCACAGAAGAATGCGGGAAGTACGGAGCAAGAGAAGTATTTGGAAAATTGGTTTATTGCTGCTCCTCCAAGATCGATCTTTATTCGCGACATGTTGGAGGAGTATAAAGAGGCATTGCGTACTTCTTTTGCCACCTATAAATCGAAATTAGTGAAAGAAAATATCAATTTGAAAAATACGTTGGAAGATGATAATCATTTATATTTGATACAACATGGAATTATCAAACTCTTACTCAAACGAAAAAAGTATATCATTGCGTATGAGTACGCACAAGATTCGATGTTTAAACTCAATGATGAGTGTAATTGGAACGGAGATTGTATCTTTGATAAGATGAAAGATTTGAAATCAAATTTAGATATATATGGGGTGAAGTTGACGGGTGGATTGCGTGATCACTTTGCGGGCAAAGGAGATGAAAATCTTGGATATTTATTCCAAAATCTCTATCACTTAACAGAAGAAGAATCATAAAATCATAAAATTATGACCCTTGAATACGATTTCGTATATTTTCAAAATTGCGACATATCCACTTTTCAAATGCCATCTTCACATCTTGATGTTCATCAAGTATGTATGTCCATCGATTTGTGGAAATTGTCAGTTCACGCAATACTTGACGATCTCCGCGATTTATAAAATTGCACATATCACGATACTCTTTTAGGAAGAAGAGATCTTCCATAAAGAGTTGAAATATTTCCAACGTATAATATTCATTTAAATTGAACATATTTATATCTTTATGATAATTTTATATATCTTTATACAAAAGTTCTTTATATCAAAGAGATAAAAAGATAAATAAATATAAAAAAGTGATCTGATCTGAATGAAGAAACCGTTTCGATATAGAAACATAATATCTATATTTATAATATAGGCTTCGGAAAATATGAACGAAACCAAGAACGAACCCAAGAATCTGATTGAGCAGAATTTCGATTGGGAAAATGCGACTTGGGACGTTGTGGATACTTTCTTCAAGCAAGATAATATTTTGATCAAGCATCACATCGATTCGTTTGATCACTTCCTTTCTTACCAATTGGAGAATATTATCCATGAGAAGGAGTTCCAGTTGCGGATTCATGATAAGTCTTCATACAATGCGGAGAAGGATATGTATGGAAAGTCGTATGTTGTCGAGTTTGGCCGGGTCTCGATTGCGAAGCCGGTGCTTCAAGATGCGCCGCACAAGCCGATGTATCCGAGTGAGGCGCGGATTCGTAAGTTGACTTATTCGAGTTCGCTTTATGTGGATATTCATCATAAGACGTTGATTACGAATATGGAGAGTGGTGAGGTTCAGGAGATCCGGCATCCGGATATTCTCAAATTCTCACTGGGTAAGATGCCGATTATGGTGGGTTCGAAGTTCTGTATTCTTTCGGAGCAGTCAAATATGACGAAGGTGGAGTTGGGAGAAGGAGAGTATGATTTGGGTGGATATTTCATTGTGAAGGGTTCGGAGAAGGTGATTGTGAATCATGAGCGGAAGTGTGAGAATCGTGCGTACTGTTTCAAGAAGAAGGCTGGATCAAAGGAGATTGAGGAAGTGTCGATGAAGTCGATTCATCCGGATATGCCCAAGAGCATCTCGTCGATCCATATTAAGATGAAGGCAAAGGAGGAAGTGCTGGGTGGTCATGTCCTCCGTTTCCGTGTCAAGAAGTTGAAGAATGATTTGCCAGTGGTGATCATCTTCCGTGCGCTTGGTTATGAGAGTGATCGCGCCATCACGGAATTGATTGCGTATGACATTGAGAATGAGGCAAATCGTCCGATTATTGATCTCTTTAAGGCATCGATTGAAGAGTCGAAGCCGATTCAGACGCAAGAGGAGGCGTTGGAGTATATTTCGAAGGGCATGATGGGTATTCCGTCGACGAAGAGTGGTAAGTCGAAGCTCCGTTATACATTTGAGGTGTTGTGTAATGAGCTCTTCCCGCATGTGGGTATGAATCCGATCAAGAAGGCGTACTATTTAGGATATATGATCAATAAGATGTTTAAGTGCCATTTGGGTATTCTTCCGTATGATGATCGTGATTCGTACATGAATAAGCGGATTGATACAAGTGGTGAGTTGATGGCACAGCTCTTTCGCGATTACTTTGGTCGTTTCTTCAAGGAGTTGAAGGGATCATGTGAGAAGGAGATGCTCCAAGGTCCCGCGCATATGATGGAGTTGCCGCAGAATCTCCAAAACAAGTTGAAGCCGAATGATATTGAGAGTGGTATTAAGTTTGCGCTCAGTACGGGAAATTGGGGATTGAAGAGTTCGGCTCAAATGAAGAAGGGTGTGGCGCAAGTGCTTCAACGTGTCTCCTTCTTGGGTACGATGTCCAACTTGCGTCGTATTGTTTCCGATTTGGACAAGAATGTGAAGCAAACGGAGCCTCGACAGCTTCATAATACCCAATATGGTCTCATTTGTCCTTTTGAGACGCCGGAAGGAGCAAATATCGGTATTATCAAGAATATGTCTCTTACGGCGTATATCACGATCCCGAGTGATCCGACGGTGATTATGAACTGTTTGGATGAGCTGGGTGTGAAAGCGATCGATTCTCTCCGTCCGTATGATATCGCCTACTCGGTGAAGGTCTTTGTGAATGGGGATTGGTATGGTCAATCGCTCGACCCGCACTTCTTGACGTCGCGTCTTCGTGCGATGAGACGGAATGGTGCGATCAACATTTACACGTCGATTTCGTGGCATATTTACAAGAATGAGATCCACATTTGGACGGATAGTGGCCGTCTTTGCCGTCCGTTGTATGTGGTGAAGGATAATAAGATTGCGATAACGGATGATATTGTGCGTGAGATGAAGACGAAGAATCTTACATGGAAGGATCTCTTGTCGCGTCCGATTCAGAATCGTGGAAATAAGGTACCGCAAGGTTGTGCGGATTATGATGATTCGGATACGATTATTGAGTATTTGGACGTCGAAGAGATTGACACGTGTATGGTGGCGATGACGATCCACAATTTGGAGATCAACAGTCCGAAGAATGATAGTTTCTATCGCTATACGCATTGTGAGATTCATCCGTCGATGATGTTGGGTGTTCTCACGGCAAATATTCCGTATGCGGAGCACAATCCTGCGCCTCGTAATATGTTCCAAGCAGCGCAGTGTAAGCAAGCGATGGGTATCTATACGACGGCGTTTAAGAAGCGGATGGATACACTTGCTTACATCCTGCATTATCCGCAGAAGTCGTTGGTGAATACGATGAATAGTAAGTATCTTCACAGTGAAGATATTCCGGCGGGTCAAACGGCAATTGTGGCGATTGCGTGTTATATGGGGTATAATCAGGAGGATTCGCTCATCTTCAATCAAAGTTCGGTGGAGCGTGGTTTGTATAACTCATCGCTTTACAAGACGTACATTGACGAGGAGAAGAAGAATCTGACGACGTTGGAGGAGGAGAAGTTCTGCAAGCCTGAGAAGTTCTATGCGAATGGAAAGTTGAAGACGGAGAAGATGAGCTTCGGTTCGTATGAGAAGCTGGATGCGGATGGTTTTGTGAAGGTGGGTTCGCGCGTGGATGGGAATGATATCATCATTGGAAAGGTGGTGCCGATCAAGAATGCGCTGGAAGGTGAACCGAAGTATCGGGATGCTTCGACGGCACTGGCGGAAACGGAGTCGGGTATTATTGATATGGTGTATAAGAATCGGAATGGAGATGGATATATGTTTGCGAAAGTTCGTGTAAAGAGCGATCGCGATCCGGAATTAGGAGACAAATTCTCAAGTCGTCATGGACAAAAAGGTACGATTGGTATGACGCTTCGTCAGGAGGATATGCCTTATACGAAGGATGGCGTTGTGCCGGATATTATTATGACTCCGCATGCGTTGCCGAAGCGCATGACGATTGGTCAGTTTATTGAGTGTATTTTTGGAAAGGCAGGTATTATTGCGGGAAGTGAATTTGATTCAACTCCATTCCGCAAAGTGGAGATCGAGAAGATTGGATCAATTATGGAGAGTCTGGGATTTAGCGGTGCGGGAACAGAGGTGATGTACAACGGTAAGACGGGTAAACAACTGGATACAAAGATCTTCATTGGTCCCGTCTTCTATCACCGTCTCAAACATCTCTCTCGCGAAAAGATTCATGGACGAGCTACGGGGCCTTATCAACTTTTGGTAAGACAACCGGCGGAAGGACGTAGTAGGGGAGGTGGTCTAAGATTCGGCGAAATGGAAAGAGATTGTTTGATCTCACATGGATCACTCCAGTTGCTGAAAGAACGTATGTTCAATTGTTCGGATAAGTTCTATGTATGGATCGACAAGAAGACCGGGACTATTGGAGCAACGAACCCCGAAAAGGGGATCTATCGATCATTGTATAGTGATAATACTACGGACTTCTGTAAAGTCCAGATACCATACTCCACCCATCTTCTGATACAAGAGTTGAAAAGTTGCTGCATATGTTTACGAATTGAGGTGTAAGTATTTTCGATGCGTATTATAAGTCTTTGCCTTTTTATACTTTAAAAATAAAAAATATGTTATAAATAAATTTATTTATAATTTATATTTTAAAAATATTATTCAACTCATTGATCATAAAACAATTGAATAATTTCTACTGTTTTATTTGTTTGATTTTCAGGATTTAACCAATATGAAATTTGATTTTCTAATGTTTTAAGTCTTTCTTCCCACTCTTTTTTCTTTGATTTCTTGATGGTACATAATCCGCTTTTACCGATCCCCCAACAAGAAGTTATATTTTCTTCTCCCTTTTTATAATCATCTGGATTAAATCTTATAAAAATAAGTGGTCGATGATTGATATCTTGCGAAATTTCCATAATTCTTTTATTTTCACAACTACAATCATAATCAATATGTTGGTTTTCATCAATTTCTATAATTATTACTTGATAACCTAGATCACATAATATATCAGGTCTTCGTCGCGAGCATCCATCTTGAACTTTTTTATCACAAATCCAAGTATAATCTGAAAATGTTGATTTAATAAATTCTATAACTTCACGTTCTTTTGTTTTAAAATTTCGTGAAAGAGGTTTATCTGGAAACATCGTCATAAAACAATGTAAACAATAACCTTCATATTTGGGATTATAAATACGATTATAACACCAATTATTTTTGCAACTTTTGTGTTCAACATTAATCATATGTTCTTTTTTATGATCCACGCAATATATAGCTTTTTGACCTGCATAATTAAAAGATGGTCGCGTTTTACAACATTCTTCAATACAATTTTTACTTCTAATATTAATCATATGCTCTTTTTTATGGTATTCACAATATAAAGGTATTGTTTCATCTTCATAATTAAAAGATGGATATGTTTTACAACCCTCTTCAATACATGTTTTGGCTACAACATTTATCATATTTTCTTTTTTATGACTGCTACAATATAAAGCCTTTTTTTTATTTTCATAATTAAAAGAAGGTTTTGTTATACAACCTTCTTCAATACAACTTTTATGTCTAACATTTACCATATTTTCTTTTTTATGACTATCACAATATAATCCCTTAGTTTCACCTTCATAATTAAAAGATGGTATTGTTTCACAACCTTCTTCAATACATTTTTTATGTACAATATCAATCATATTTTCTTTTTTATGAGTAGCACAATATAAAGCTTTGATTTCATTTTCATAATTAAAAGTAGGTCGTATTTTACAACCTTCTTCAATACACATTTTTCTTTCTACTATACTATTATATATTTATTTTCTAAAAAATAAACGCAAAGAAATATTTTAAATCCTAAAGTATTTAGGGTGAAAGTTCTTTATATCCATTTATTTATGAAAAAATAGAAATTTAATTGAAAAGATAATAATCTTAAAGAGCATAATAGTAGGTATAGTAGTTATAAAAAATGGAAGATAATTCTATTATCAAAAATGAGAATGAATCTAAATTTTATTGTGAAAAATGTAATTATAAATGTAATTATAAATCACATTACGAACAACATTTAAAATCAGGAAAACATCTAACTGGTAAAATTACAAAAGTTCATACAAAAAAACGTAAAGAACAAGTTAAAAAAACGCCAAATCCAACGATTCATCAATGTGAAAAGTGTGAATTTACAAGTACACATATTTACAATTTCAAAACACATATTCTAAATAATCATTCAACAATTGAAGAGAAGAAAAAAGAGTATTCATATTATTGTGAATGTTGTGATTATGGGATATTTAGCAAAAATAGCTTTGATAAACATTTACTTACAAAAAAACATTATATGAAGAGTAAATAGTTCGATGAGTATTATAAGTCTTTGCCCAAAAATATACGTATTACAAGTCTTTGCGTGTTTAAAAATTGATTTATAAATAAATGTTATATAAATTGTCATAATTGTATTTTTTCTACTTTTCATAAAAAGCGATGCTCATAAGTTTCTCTTTACGATCATCACTGATCTTTGAATTACGTTTCTGATCATCACACCAAAAAGCGAGAGTACGCTCATTATACTTATCATCATTGTTGATGCATGATAAGCGAGAAGGCATGCGACCTTCTTTCTCAATAAATTCTTTAACTCTTTGAAACTTATCGTTCCACAAGATCTCTTGTGAAAATCCCCAATTCCATTCAGGAATCTCTTCGAGAAGAAATACTCTCTTATCACTTATCTTCTTACTCTTATAAGCCTTTCTTTGTGAAACACACCATTCACCTAACTTCTTCTCTTCCTCATTTGTGGATGATTTAACGGGAATCAAACCATCCGTGTAGTATGCCTTAACTTTCTGATAATTCTCCATCCAGCGGATTTCATTCACATCTTTAATGTTCCAATACCAACCGGGAATGCTTTCAAGTTTATTCTTTTGCTCATCTGTTAGCGGGGTTCGCTGATCACTACGCATGCGTCGGAGCCAATTACCCAACTTACTCTCATCACTTTCATTATTATGAAACTCGGGAAGGCGATTATGCTCTTCCACAAATGAACACACTTTATTATAATGTTCATACCACACAGAGAGTGTATCCTTTATTTTTATCGGCATTTTATATGATCTATGATATTTTAGAATAGAATGGATTTAAGCAAGTGAAGCGATCATTTTTTTCTATTTTATTTATAAATAATTTATATAAATCATAAAATCCCCTATCTTTTTTATTATGAATAAATAGTATATGATTGAATAATTATGAGTCGATCATCCTCCTTAAAATCCCGTTTTATTGATTATGTACGTGAGCAATCGATATCACAAATCGAACCGTATGACTTATGTATTTCCAATTTTGAGAAGATCATTACATATCCAAAGAAGAACCACACGATGAATAATCTCGACCTCTTCCTCTTTCTTCTCATTTATAAAGGCAAATTCTATATTTTGTATAAAAAGGGAGATTCACGTAAAGAGCGTATTATCTCCATCTTTTCACGAAATATAAAATCCCTTTATCAAAATAAAAAGATACACTCGAACGCATTTATTCCTATTTATGTGAGTGATACACACTTTTATGCAAATAATGATCTCCCTTTCTTCGTAGAAGCTCGCCCCAAAAATGACAAAGGCATTTTATATCCCGACCAAAATTTCTATTTTATCCACATGGGTAATCAACAAAATATCAATTATGATCAATTTAAAACCACTCTTCATCAAGAAGGATGCGCATCACGCGTTAAGCGACCCGTACTCTTCTTCCGCGGAGCAAATACAGGTGCGGATAAGCATAATATGCGAATGAAATTGAAAGAAATAAGCGCAAATGATCCAAAGTATGAGATCCATATCAAAGAGCAGTTTATGTCGATGCCTACATTTTGCGACTTCAAATATCTTCTCAATCTTCCCGGACATCAACCGTGGTCATATCGCTTTTCGAAAATATTGGCAATGGATTCGCTTGTATTCCACATCAATGTATTACAATCATATGATGGTGGAAAGAGTTATAATCAAAAATGGATTCAATTCTTCGATGAATTCTTTGTGAATGGGGAAGATTATGTGGAATTGGATTATCATTGGATGGAACATAGAACATCGAATAGCGATGTGATCAAAATATATCAGCAGTTGAATGAATTGTATACTTTTTATGAAAATCATCCGGAATTGTATAAGAAGATGGTACAGAATGCGCATCGCAAGACGGATCTGATCACAATGGACGTGTGTGATTATGTGATCCAGTTCTTATTGGAACACTTTATCGAAAAATTCAATAAAACAAATCGCACAGAAGATATTGAACGTTTCCTCGAACGCGCCATCGCATCAACGCCGAAAGATCAAATTTCAATATTCCCGCTTCATTCAAAATCAGATTCAAATTCAAAAGCAAAATCAGATTCAAATTCAAAAGCAAAATCAGAATCAAAATCAAAATCAAAATCAAAATCAAATTCAAAATCAAATTCAAAAGCAAAAGCAAATTCAAAATCAAAAGCAAATTCAAAATCAAAATCAGAATCAAAATCAAATTCAAAAGCAAAAGCAAATTCAAAATCAAAAGCAAAATCAAAATCAAAAACGAAGAGTAGAGTGAATATAAAAGAATAAAAGATAAGAAGAGTAATCAAAATCAAAATATGATTCTCAATCGTAAGAATCCGATTCGGATTAAAATTGCGTATCCATACAATCGCGACAGTTATGAAGTGTGTTATAAAAAGTGGTTGAAGATCGCACATCAATATAAAGAACTCCCACCATTAGAGTTAGTGTATGCTGCGCAGCAAGGATTGTTGAAAGGGTTGAAGAAGAGTGTGCCGTGTATTTTATGTACAAATGCGCTTGATGGATCAGGTATTTACTTTCCCATTGAGAATGATCTGATCGTCCCGTATGCGTGTTGTGAAGAGTGTGTAAAAGATAAGAGCAATATGGTTTTGGTTGGAGCACAAGAGCGGAATCTAAAATATTATAGTTGGAAGTCGGTGATTGGTGCTCAATTGGCGGATCACTATTATGAGAAGGCGTTAGCAGATTCGAATAGTGGAATCACGTTGCTTTATCAATTCGAAGATCCAAATAAGATCTATATTTTGGATGAAGAAAAAGAAGAAGAGAAAGTGGTGATACAAAAAGAAGAGAAGGAAAATATGATTGATGAAACATTATTCATAGAGTATAAACATTATTTATCTTATTTTGAGGGTTATGATATTGGGAAGGCGGTATCCGATTCGTTCTCTTTTTCATTTGAGAAGTGGAGAGAGCTTCTTCCCCTTGGCTCTTTGGAGCAGAGAGATTATCGTTTTACCTGACTCATTCTTTCGAATGATCGGTAAAACGAATTCATTTCTCTTTTTGGATGACGACTCCCTGGTCATGTCGGAGCAGATCTGCGCTCGATCATTCGGAACGAATAATCGAGCCAGCAGAGTAGAAAATATATGTGTGATAAAAGTAGATGACAAAGTATAAAAACACACAAATGGATTATCAACCGATTATTATACTCTTATTGGTGATTTTAATCATCCTCTTTGTATACCCCATCTTCGTTCCACCTTCTTCATATCAAGCGCAAGCGCAAGCCCAGGCGCAAGAAGCCGATGTAGCAGTAGCCGTGCCATATTGGAATTATTCAACACGTGATCCATATTACTACTATTATGACATACCATGGTATTATCGACCTCAATATTATTGGGGATGGGGTGGAAGCAGCGGAGGTGATTATCATCACCATCAACATGATCACCACCATTGGCCAAAGCCGGATCATAAACCGCCTTCCCCACATCCTCCCAGGCCTTCTCCTCCCACACCTCCTCCTTCATCAGCTCCAAAGCCTCCACCTCCCTCGGTTCCCACACTTCCTCCTTCATCTCCGATGATACCATCAGTTCCCGCTCTTCCTTCCGCACCTACGCTTCCTTCTGGTACTCAGCCGCCTCCACCATCTTCGATGCCGCATGGTGGATCTGTGCCGAAAGCCCACTTTTCGAATCAAAATCCCGTTCGTTTAGACATGGATGATAACATAAGCGATTCGATCGATAAGGCGTTGCGAAAAGGGGATGATGCGATTTTAGTGATGGGTAATGATGATTCTCAGGAAAATATGGTATCTATGGAGAAGTCGATTCAAACCGAATCATAAAGAACGAAGAGTGATATAAATGAAATATATATATGATTTGATATGAAATGATATATATAAATTGGATATAAAGGAATTTTGCACTTTTTAGTTTTTTCCGTTTGTGTGTCTGTTTTTTTTTGCGTTTTTCGGGTGAATATAGAATCAATTCGCACATAAAAGATAGAATCGTATATTTAAAAAAAAATTATACAAAATGACAAAGTTTTACATATGCCATTATTGCTGTGAATATATCACTGAAAATAATCAAGATATGAAGCGTCATTTCAAGAGGAAGCATAAATGTGATCAAAAACGTATTATTGATTATAATATTGCGAGAGAGTTATCGGTTCATAAGAAATTTCATATTGATTTTGACCATACTCAATTGACATCCAATTATTTGATTTATATAACACATAAATACAAATTATTTGACAATTATATATCAACCAACTTTTTGGTGGATGAAGTTCAGAATATCAATACTGATAATATGAGTATGTATTATAATGTACATAATTTATTTCATTCAAATCGATCATCGGTTAGGTTTAATCCAGCAGCTGCTGCTGCCGCGGCAGTAGGAGCAGTAGCAGGAGTAGCAGAAGAAGATGATTTGAAAAACCTTTCACAGTTTGATGCTTTTCGAAAAATATATTGGAATGAAGAGATGCAAAAGTATATTTGTAAAAAATGTTCTCAAGGCTACACAACAAAAAAAAATCTAATAAACCATATGGATACAAATAGATGTGAAAAGAATCTTAAAATTCGGAAAATAATAATGGATAATTTAACATCTTCTCCACAAATAAGTCCTGTTGTAGTAAATAATATAATTCGAGATTCTGGTGTTCAAAATATAGATCTCAATTTTGATCATAATTTATCACTAAATGAAGAAGAGAGTGAAGAGAGTGAAGAAGAGGAGGAAGAGAGTAAAGAGGATGAAGATATTCGTTCTAGATCAAATGATCATCCTATTCGTAATATACATTTTGACACAATTCCAGATGACTTTTATGATGTTGATTACGATATGGAGGAGTTTTATGAGAATACAAAAGGATATATCTATGTGATCCGTGTACGTGAATTCGCATCATTAAATCAAAGTATATACAAAATTGGATATACACTGGAAAGTAATATATTCAATAGAATCAAACACTATCCAAATGGATCTGAACTACTCGGTTTCTTTTATGTAATTGATGCAAAGAGGTATGAGATGTGTATATTTGATGAATTGGACAAGCTCTATTTTGATAAAGATGCTTTGAAAGTTTTCAAAAGAAAACATGGAAATGAATATTATGATATCGATCCTGTGAAATTATATAACGTCATATACGATGTAATTCGAGGAGGTATTATAAAGAAAGGAGATATTTTAAGTGAAATCAAAAAAGGCAAATTCCGTAAATTATCACTCTTCTATAATGATCTATTTAATAAAAATATAAGTAATATGATAAATCCAAATATGGATATAATCAAATCATACTCATATGAAGAACGGTGTACAAAATTCAATGAATTATGCGAAAAGATAAATGAACAGGTTTGTAAATAATTGCCCAATAAATAATTACCTAATTTATTAAAAATTCCACTCTTGAATAAATTCTTTTTTATTCTATTTCATTAAAAATTCCTTATTGAAATGATATTTTTTATATATAAAAAAAAATTTATATATAAAAACAAACCATAATTTAGTATTACGTGCTCTTTTTGATTTTTATGTAAGATTAATTCCGAAATATAGCATTTGATCAAAACGTGAAAATTAGAGTTTACATCTTTGCAAGTCCCCAAAAATAATCGGCGCCGACCCAGTGGCCGAGGGGGAAACATTTTTGCGGACTTGCAAAGATGTAAACTCTAATTTTCACGTTTTGATCAAATGTGGGTTTTAAGAACTTTAATGAATGAAAAAACAAAATCGTCATTTAATACTAAATTATGGTACATTTTATATATAAAATCAATAATTTATATATAAAAAATCGTATTTCAATAAGGAATTTTTAATAAAAAAGAATAAAAAAGAATTTATTTAGGAGTGGAATTTTTAATAAATTAGGAGTTTTTTAGAATTATATTTAGGAAAAAATAGTTCGTTTTAATATTTTAAAAAAAATAATAATAATAAGATAGAATTACGTTAAAAATGAATCAAACATTATATATTTGCCACTATTGCGTTGATTACAAGACGTCATCAAAAATGGATATGAAAAAACATTTTGATCGCAAAAAGAAGTGTCAATGTATGAATTTAGTTTCATATGAAAATGCTAAGCTTTTGACATTATCTAAAAAATTTCATTTTACATTTGATTATACGCATTTATTAAAAGATGATTTTTTATATATTATTAAAAATTTCAACTGTTATGAAAATGTAATTCATGAAAACTTTTATAAAATGAAACCTGTTAAAAATGACTTTTTAAATTCGATTTTAAAAAATAAGAATGAAACAAAACAGAATATTACAAATGAGATCATTCAAATTTGTCAAAATAATGAATTATCCGAAGATGAAAAATTCAAAAAGATGTATTATAATGAAGAGAAAGAGCGTTTCGTTTGTGATAAATGTGCGAAGGAGTATACAACAAAACGAAATTTAGTAAAGCATTTAAAGAATAAGAAGTCATGTGAATTACGTATTCAAATCAATGAGATCATGAAAGAGAGTCTCCGGATTGCCGAAATCCGGCGCGAGCGTGAAGAGAAGGAGCGGAAAGAGTTGCTATCTCATTTAGTCCAACCCAATGATCTGCGCCGCGATGTTCAAAACATTCAGAATAATCTGAATAACATTCAAAATATCAATAACAATAACAACAATACGCAAAATAATACGTACAACCTTTCAATCAAAGATTTCGTTCATGAAAGTTATGATCTCACGCATATCAAAGATTCGTTTTATGCCCAAAAGGACTTCTTCATTTATCCGAACTTTTTGCGTGTGATTATGGAGAATAAGAAGAATCAGAATATATTCTTTGCGAATAATGAAGCGATCATCTATTCAGATAATGAGTTGAATAAGATGAGTTCGGACAAAGCCGGATATTTGGTTCTTGACAAGTTGAGTCAATCATTTAATCAACTTTTAAATAAACAAGATGAAGAAGTCCGCGATTTCTTTGCCTTCATTACCAAATATTATAGTGTATTAAAAGGTCAATATAAACATGACACGATCTTCAAAGATTATGATGTCGATGAGCGCCGCTTCTTCTATACGGCAAATAGTGGTATGTTCCGAAGTCGTG
>JACCEC010655182.1_pt1 | contig 21087 bp, 11 predicted proteins | sample 7450121 | NCBI WGS metagenome assembly JACCEC01 (sample SAMN15323455, study PRJNA562643) | freshwater metagenome | isolation source: river surface water | place: USA:Blue River Watershed | collected 2017-08-18 | reverse complement strand
TTTCCATTCCCTCCGTATTTTTAACCATGAAAATTTTTGCAGGATTTATTTTATTACTTATCTCCTTCGGCTCCCGGGGTTTTGAGTTGGTATCGATGACAACACAAAAAGGGAAATCTAGGCCTTCCTTCCCTGTTATCGTTCTTCCCCAAGTAACCAACCCTATAACCCAACATGCCTTGACTGTTTTTCAAGATGCATTAGCGAAAATGAGCATTCCTGCCTTTAAAACAATGTCCGTAATCGAATATCAATCCAAACAAAAGAGTTTCTCCAAAACCCAAAAAGTGTTTTTCGGACTAACCGAATTGCCCCAAATCGATGCGTTTCAAATAAAAACCGACGACTACAGCCTTACGCTAAATGGAGGGCCCAGAAAGGGAGTTGTGTATGCGGTCACTACCTTTTTCGAAGATTATTTAAATTGCTTGGTTTTTTCGCCAACCGAATATCGGTTTACGGCGTGGAATCAGAAATCCAACATTTTCATTCCTTATTCCATCGATCGTACCGAGCAACCCGCTTTCGATGTGCGCATGGTTAATGGCCCTTACAACGATTCTGAATTCTACAAAGATTGGCGAAAATTGTACGGCATCGGTGACTTCTGGTACAAGGGGTACTACGTTCACACCTTCAACAAATTGGTGGATCCCAAGGAGCATTTCGAGGCTCACCCCGAATATTTTTCCCTCGTTGGCGGGAAACGCATTCCGTTTGGTCAACTTTGCCTTTCCAATCCCGCCGTTCGTGAACTCATCATCCAAAATTTAGGGAAGGAAATTCAAGCTCATCCCGATTATCGCATCTGGAGTGTGAGCCAAAACGATTGCTATTACAACTGCGAATGTGAAAATTGCAAGAAAATCGACCAACAAGAAGGTTCGCCCGCCGGATTGATGCTGCAATTGGTAAACCAAGTGGCCGAGGCATTTCCGCAGCAAATCATCACCACTTTGGCGTATCAATACACCCGAAAACCACCTAAAATCACCAAACCCGCCAAAAATGTGTGGGTTACGTTGTGTTCCATCGAATTGGATCGAAGCGCCGATATGCTCACCCACCCTGGTTCCAAATCTTTTGTAGATGACCTGCAAGGGTGGGCGCAATTGGGCGGAGGAACCTTGAAAATTTGGGACTACACCGTTCAGTTTACCAACTATTTGTGTCCATTCCCCAATCTTCATACCCTTCAATCCAACGTTCAGTTGTTCTCAAAAAACAATGTTTCTGCGGTATTTGAGCAGGGAAATGCCCGAAATGGAGTGGAATGGGCGCAGTACAAAAGTTATCTCCTAAGTCAATGGCTGTGGAATCCGAACGTTCGTGAAGATCAAATTCGGCAAAAATTTCTATCCGCCTATTACGGCCCCGCCGCCGAAGAAATTCAAGCATATCAAGATATCCTCCACCGCAACGCTAAGGAAACCAAACAAGGTTTGGACATCTACGGAAGTCCGGCCCAGTACAAGAATACCTTTTTGAATTCCAACTTCATCACCCTTTACGAAACGTTGTTTTCGGCAGCTCTGGCGGCAACCCAATCCGACTCGGCATTTCATGCTCGCGTGAAGGTTGCCCATCTTCCTATCCAATATTCCCGCTTGGAAATAGCCAAAACCGAACTTTTTGGACCACGTGGATTTTATGAAGAAAAGAATGGAACATGGATGAAAAAGGAAGAAATGGCGAATTTGTTGGAAGATTTTCACCAAACTTGCTCGGAAACGGGAACGTGGGAATTCGATGAAAACGGCATGAATGCCGAAAAGTATTACGTTGAAACCAAGAAAGCTACTCAAGTTTCGGTCGAAGGAAACGCGGCCTTTCATCAACTTCCGAAATTGATGCCGGCTTCCGATCCTCGCTACACGGGAGAAGGAGCTGCGCGGCTGTCCGATGGCGTACACGGAACCACCAACTGGAAATTGAATTGGTTGGGTTGGGAAGGAAAAGATGTTTCGGTAGAAATGCCCCTGAATCAACCTTTTGATGCAAAAACAATTTCGCTGGGGGTGTTGAGTTACCCCAAAAGTTGGATCATTTTCCCGGAAACCGTTCAAGGATGGGTTCAGAAAACGGATGGAAAATGGATCGCTTTGGGAGAGAACAAGCAGATGAATTCCAGCATGCAGGATGCAACGACGTTTGATTATTCGTTTGCGGTTCCCGCCTCGGTTGGAAAAATCAAGGCTGTGAAATTTGAGGTGGTTGCTTCCAAGGAACTTCCACTTTGGCATCCGTACCACGGGAATAAAAGTTGGTTGTTTTTGGATGAAATCGAAGTGAAGTAAGTACCCCAAGGTTGGATTTAGGGGGTTATCTTTGCCATCATGATTTCTACCTCCATCGAAGAAGCTATTTCCCAATTGAAACAGGGAAATTTGGTTGCGATCCCAACGGAAACCGTTTACGGATTAGCGGCCAATGCTTTCGATGAAAAAGCGGTCGCCTCCATTTTTGCCGCAAAAAATCGTCCGCACTTCGATCCGCTCATTGTTCATTGCTCCTCGTTGAATGAAGTGGAGAATTATGCGTCTGAATTCCCGGCTCCATTGCGAAAATTAGCTGAAAACCTTTGGCCGGGGCCACTCACGGTATTACTTCCTAAAAAAAACATCATCTCCGATTTGGTAACGGCGGGAAGTTCACGTTGTGCTTTTCGTGTTCCCAACCATCCGCTAACCTTGGAAGTTTTAAAATCCCTTCCTTTTCCATTGGCGGCTCCCAGCGCAAATCCTTTCGGATACGTTAGCCCCACCACGGCAGAACACGTAGAAAATCAGTTAGGAGAAGCCATTTCCATGGTGCTCGACGGAGGTCCTTGTTCGGTTGGATTGGAAAGTACCATCGTAGGTTGGGAGGACGGTTTGGTCATTTACCGCTTAGGAGGATGCACCATCGAGGAAATCGAAAAGATGGCCGGAGTGAAGATCAGTCGAGTGCAAGCCTCCAGTTCTAAACCGGCTGCGCCGGGGATGTTGGATTCGCATTATGCACCAAAGAAAAAAGTGGTGATGGTAGAGGATTGGAACACTACGCATTGCGATTGCAATCAAGGATTTTTATTTTTTGGAGATCAACCCTTCGAAGCTTACCACTTTCGAAACTTGTCGGAAGGCGGAAACGCCATAGAAGCTGCTGCTCAACTTTTTAAATTCCTTCGGGAGCTGGACGAACTCCCCATCGAAATGATTTATGCTCAATGGCTTCCCGAAGTAGGTTTGGGCCGCGCCATCAACGATCGATTAAAACGCGCTTCGGCATGAAAGTTTCAGGTTTTACCTTCATTCGGAATGCCGAAAAGTACGATTATCCCATTGTAGAAGCCATTTCTTCCATTCTTCCCTTGTGCGATGAGGTGGTGGTTGCCGTAGGAAATTCTGAAGATTCTACTCGGGCCTTGGTGGAAGCCTTGGGTCCTAAAATTCGAATCATTGATACCGTTTGGAACGATGAAATGCGAGAAGGCGGCCGGGTGCTTGCCTTAGAAACCGATAAAGCGTTGGCCGCCGTTTCTCCCGATTCCGATTGGGCCATCTATATTCAGGGAGACGAATGCTTCCACGAAAACGACCATGCCGCCATTCGATCTGCCATGGAGAAATGGAAGAGCGATGAACACGTGGAAGGTTTGCTTTTCAAGTACTTGCATTTTTACGGAAGTTACGATTACGTGGGTTCTTCCTCCCGTTGGTACCATCATGAAATTCGAATCATTCGACCCGGAAAAGGGGTGTTTTCTTATAAAGATGCCCAAGGGTTTCGAAAGTTTCCATCTGAAAAACTCATGGTGAAAAAGGTAGATGCCACCGTTCATCACTACGGTTGGGTGAAACCTCCTGATGCCATGCAACGGAAACAGCAGGCGTTTCACCGCCTTTGGCACGACGATGCATGGTTAGCTGAAAATGTAGGAAACAAAGCCGAATTCGATTATTCGGGCATCGATGCCCTTCAAAAGTTTAAAGGAACGCATCCGGAAGTCATGCGGAAACGCATTGAAACCCAAAATTGGAAATTCGATTTCGATCTTTCCATCGACCGACGTTCAATCAAAGAAAAAGCCAAGGCTTTTGCGAAAAAAGTCCTTGGCTGGGAAATAGGATATAAGAACTATCGAATTCTTCGTTAATTCTTTTTCTTCACGGCATAAATAATTTCCGTAAGTACCTTATTCGGATCTTTCTGGGTTCCTGGATCGGTCACATAACGCTCAATCACGGGAGGTACCTGAACTAAATTTTCTTGCTTCATGAATACATCCATGGCTTCATGAGCGGTTCCAGTTCCCTCGTACGGACCGTAGTAATTGATTTTTAAAAGGGTTGGAGCAACATTTCTATCGATGCTGATGGCGGTGAAGAGGGGCGATTTTTGTTTCGGCCATTCTGGAACTTCAGCTGCAGCGGCCATATCGGTTTCTCCTTTTTCCGTATTGTAGGTAAAGAACAACCCACATGGAGTGCCTGCTTTAATGTTTAACTTTTCAGCTTCCGGGTAAATGACGCCATACCGTTCTCCAAAAAAAGCAGGGATGTCGCCAAATTTTACGGTAGCTCGATTGATCAAAAAGTGAAGACCTGGATTTTTCATCATTTCAATGTCGTATGTCACGGGGCCTTCGGCAATGGAACCGATGGATTTCAAGCCTTTTTCAAAATCGCTTCGAACATAGTCCTCCATGTTAAATAAATACGAAAAAGCGTTGAAAGGGTAGGGGGTTTCTCCATCGAACGTCCAAGAAAGGGTGCTACCACCCAAGGTATCTTGAGCTTCCATTTTACATTTCCAAGTGGAAGGAAGAGGGCCGCCAAAAGCGAGGTCGAATTTCATGGAATAAGCATCGATTTCTGTAACGGTCATGCTGCCTTCACCGGTGTTTTCGCCCACCCAATCGTAACGAGATCCTACCGTTCCAGAGGTTCCGTTGATGGAAACTTTCATGGTTGAGTCGGATAATTTCCAAGGAGACCATTGGTCCCAATTTTCCCACTTTTGAAAAAGGGGAGCTGCATTTTGGGCCGATGCCTTGGTGAAATGGGTTACACTAACGTGATAAGATTTGGGGGAAACAAGACCTACAATAAGGATAAATCCAATCAATCCACCTAGGACGATTCCGATCCATTTTAAGATTTTTTTCATGTTGATTTTTTTTGCAAAAATACGATTTGTGGAATATTTTAAAGGATATTAATTCCCTTTGTTCCACAAAAATGACAAACTTTTATTCGGAATGAAAGGGTAGGGTTGAGGAAATTCCCAATTGAAGGGTATGGTTGTTTTCAACTTGAATTCCGTTGGATTTGATGATGAGCTGATTCAGGTAGCCAAATTCCAAACGGCCCACCTTGGGAATTTTGGTTCCGATGGCCAGATATGCCCGATTTTGGTCGAAAATATTGAGTCCAATATTCCTTCCAAATTGAACAAGAAGTTCATCGTAGCAGGAAATGTACCAGGAATGATCTTCAATTTTTGTTCCTTTTAATGGAATGGAAAATCGTTGGAGGCTTCGAAAACGATTGGAAAAAACAGCGTTTCCCGGCGCCCAGCTTCCGTCAACACCTTGCGCTGGTCCTTGAACCCACCGTTGCTCCAATCGAAATCGGGAAATCCATTCCACTTTACCGAGTTGGTTTTTGTTTTGAAATTGCTCCCAGATTCGGTTTTCAGGGAAAATGGATTTGGATGGGAACGAGCCATGGGGATACGTTTTTACCCAACAATAACCTAATGAAGCAAAGGACTGGGGCAATAACTGATAATTGATCCCCGTTCGCAGCAACAGCTGTTGGGGCGATTGAATCCCATCGGCCCGCCGTATCTGACCCTCCAAATGGAGGCTTAACTTTGGATTAATCGCATGATTCCCGAAATACATCAACCAAGCATGTTGTTGATCGGCTGTGCTACGTTGGTTTTGAGCCGAAATGCAAAACGGAAACCCAAGGAAAACGCAAATAAGAATGATATTTCTCATGTTGTAATCAACGACCCTCCCGATTTGGAAAACTCAACAGAAAGGTGAAAAATATTTTCTTGAACTGCCTGATCAACCGTAGAGCAATTTGATAAGTCAATTACAATGTGTTCTGATCTTTTTCTAGAGTTGATCTCTTTTTGAATTCCCAGCCAATTCGCGAAAGTGGCAGCCTCTTCAACCATCAAAACATTCCCTTCCCAATGTCTTTTTGCATGGAAAATGCGATGTATCGAAACGCCTTTCAAAAGGTGAATGATTATTTTAATCATGATTCCACTCGCAATCCCCACCAATAAATCAGTCAATAAAGTCATGATAATGGTAGAGATAAAAACCAAAAACTGTACGTTTCCTAGTTTAAAAATCTTGAAAAATTCTTTTGGATTAATAAGTCGAATACCCACAGCAACCAAAAGGGCCGAAAGTGCTGCAGTTGGAATAAAACCACTGAAGTAAACAGAAAAAACAAGGAAGAGGAGAATGAAAAATCCGTGAAAAAAGCTACTCCAATGGGATTTTGCACCACTTGAAACATTCGCGCTGCTGCGTGCTACCTCACTAATCATGGGTAATCCACCGAAAAAAGAACTCATCATATTACCTAATCCAATCGCGATCAAATCTTTGTTAGGGTTGCTTTTTGGTTGATTGGGCGTTTGAATATCAACGGCTCGCACGGTAAGCAAACTCTCTAAACTGCCAATGATGGCAAACAATAGGATGTATTTGATGAATATGCCTAGATCCTCCCAACCCGAAAAATCCAGTTGAAAACGGAGGATGTCAAAAAAGTTTTGTTGAAATTGAATGGTTTGTTCCTTTGGCAGTTTTAATGCCATGCTCAAAGGAATGGTAATGAATAAAACAATCAATGGAGCGGGAAACTTCCTCAAAAATGCAATTGGCATCCGATGCCACGTAAGAACAATGGTGATCCCAATCAAACCAATGATGGTTGAAATATGGTTAATGCTATCCAAAGAATTGGGAATTGCCATTAACAATTCAATAGGTTCAATCAACGGTTTTCCTTCGGCATCTAAGGGGGAATTTCCTAAAATCAGGTGAACTTGTTTACTTAAAATGATGATTCCTATGGCCGATAACATCCCTTGGATGCTAGGAAGTGGGAAGAAATCAATGAATCGCCCCAATTTCATTTTTCCGAATCCAAGCTGGAGAACGGCTGATAAAAAAAGTACTCCGGAAGTGAGGATCCAACCTTGAATTGGATCTCCTTTCCCGAGTTCCGTAACACTTCCGGCAACAATAACGATGAGTCCTGCCGCTGGTCCTTTGATGCTAAGCGGTGACCCCGAAAACCAAGAAACAACTAAACCGCCAATTCCTGCCGTTAACAAACCCATCAAAGGCGGGAAATTGCTGGCCTTCGCAATTCCAAGACTCAAAGGCATGGCCAACAAAAAAACAAAGAAGCCACTTAAAAAATCATGAAAAGAAGGACGGGTTTGAAATATTTTCATGGTGCAAAATTAAAATGAAATCTCTCCTGCGGCATTCAACTTGTTACCAAACTTCAACAAGTGACAAAAAATCTACACGATTTGATTCTTTTTGCGGTATTCTACAAATGATTCCCCTCGCTTCTAAATCCATCTTTACATGGATGAGATTCCAAGAAATCGAGCCTTTAATTTGATGATTCAGTTCAATCTCTGCCATGTTCTTGAGTTCGGAAAAAGAGATCGATCCACGGTTCTTCAAGGTCCTTAGTATGAAATGCTTGATCAAAACATATTTAAACACTTCTAACTTAATGGCCGATTTACTGGGGTGCAATAACTGGATTTTTTCAGCAGAATCGGCATCCAAAATCCATTCTTTCTTGCTCGGCAATACCGTTGTAACAGGCATCATATCCAAAATAAGTTTCAAACTTTGCTCCCCTTCTTTCTTCTTCTGAAGGATGAAATCAATATCTATCTTGGTAATTTTTCCAAGCCAAGGAACCAAGTTCCCTTGTTCGTCCTGAAAAAAAAGCGATTTTAATGCATTCAATTGATCGAATGTACCGGCTTCCACCCAAAAATGGTCGCAAGCTACCACCAACCAATCCCTATTCGGGTAAGTTTCAAAAGCCTTGCACAATCCTTCCAATGGGCCCAAATGTTCGTTTTCGGCTAAAATCTCAAAAGGTGTCGGTGGGAGAAAAAACGAACTTAGCTCCTTCGAAATATTGAGGACAACGCGCTCGCAATGGGGCGATAATGCATCAACCAAGCGTTGCCACTGCGGAACGCCATCGATTTCGTGAAGGATTTTGGGGCTCCCGAATCGTTCCGACTTTCCACCCGCAACGATTAGCCCCCAAGGTTTCATTTCCGTTTTCCTTTCCCAATCGTCCCTGTCAACTTCACATTGATCTGTCGGTTGGTCAGGTAATTCGGTACGGCAAACTGCCGTTCATAACTGTCTCGAATCCAGGTGTAGGAAACGGTGTTTTGGATCTGCAGCAAATTGAACACATCCAAACTCAGCCACAAACCTTCAAAATTTTGCAGAAATCCTTGGTTTTTCACCGGTTTCGCCGCTCCGCCAATCAACTGCTTCGAAAAACCAATGTCAACCCTTCGGTACGCCGGCATGCTAAACGTGTCTTTGTAACGAACATAATCCGGCGGACCAATCGGCAAACGACTTCCGTAAAACAAATTCAAATGAACCGTGTAGGTGGGGTTGTTCGGCAAATAATCCTGGAACAAAATGCTGAAATTCAACCGCTGATCGGAAGGTCGACGAACATAACCCGGATAAATCGCCTTGCCCGAAGAGTCGAAATAGACATCGTCCAAAATGTCTTCTTTCGAATTCATCAAACTTACCCGCATCCACGACTCCAAACCGGGAACAAATTCTCCATTCACCCGAAAATCAATCCCTTGGGCGTAACCCTTTGCGTTATTGGTGCCGTAATACCGCAAACGAACATTGTCGATTTCGTACGGAATTAAATCGGTGATGCTTTTGGCCCAAACCTCCGTAACGAATTTGAAATTCCGATTCCAGGCCACAAAATTGCGATCTCCGGCCAAAACCACTTGCCAGCTTTGTTGCGATTTGATGTTTAGGTTGATGGTTCCATCAAGTTGACGCATCTCCCGGTAAAAGGGCGGCTGTACATAATGCCCGCCCGATAAGCGAAACAACCAATCGTCTTTCCAATCGGGACGAAGGGAGAGAATGATGCGTGGACTCACCAAAAACTGCTGGGTAATGGAATGATAATTCCCCCGAACGCCCATGATGGCCGAAAACTGATTGCCCAACCTATCTTTTTCGAAGCGCACTTGCGCATACGTTTCCGCCCGTTGGGCTTGTAGGTTGTTTTTGCCCGAAATAAACTCTTCCAAATACACTACGGTGTCTGACTTTTGGGGCAACGAAAATCCCGCAGAATCCACCCGTTTCCACTCGTACAACTGATCCTTGAATTGATCATTCCGCAATTTTAATCCCCATTCCACCACCGGCTTTCCTGCGGCCGATTGGTACAAACCGGAATGCTGAATGACCGCCGATTGAATTTCCAATTGGTTTCTGCCGTATGATTGAAAACCTCCATATCCGCGATTGAATCGCACTTTTCCGAAATCCTTCGACCCCGGATCGTTGTCCAACTGGTCCAAAAAGTAAGCGCCCTCTACGTCAAACGTTTCTTTCTCCAAGGCGGTGTAATAATTCGCACCAAATTTCAATCGGGTTTTTCCATCCAACGATTGGTAGTTGAAATTGATGGCTTGCAGGGAGTTGGAGTAATTGGTGTACTCCTGTCCTGCAAAATAAACTCGCAACAACAACGCTTCTTTGATCGTCCCAAAGGCCGTTTCCCGACTTTGAGGAACCAAGCTGTACACGTTGGCGGCCAGGGTATGCAAGGAAGAAAATTCCCACTTTTTATTGATGGAGTAGGTGAGGTTGGCCTGGAAATCTCCGTACTGCGGACGGTAATCGCCTTGCACATCCAAAGTGGAAAGCAGTCCGGTGAGGGTTCGGTAACGAGCACCGGCAATGATGCCGAATTTTTTATTCTTGGATCGATTTTCGTAATAGGCCGAGCCGCCCATGAAGCCCCCCGAAATACCTACCCGAAACGAATCGGGGCGGCGATAGGTGATATCGAGCACCGACGACATTTTATCGCCGTACTTGGCTTCGAATCCGCCGTTGGAGAAGTTGATGCGGCCAACTAAATCGGGGTTCACAAAACTCATTCCCTCTTGTTGGCCGCTGCGAGCCAATTGCGGACGTTGAATTTCTACGCCGTTCACGTACACCAAATTTTCATCGTAATTCCCTCCACGAACGTTGTAACTGGCACTTAATTCGTTGTTGGATTGGATAAATGCCCCTAAAATATCCCGAATTCCGGTGAGGTTCGGGTTCAATTTCCCAATTTTGGGATCCATTTGAATCATGCCCGAATTTCGATTGGAATTTCCGTCGATGTTCACTCCGGAAAAATCGCGAACCGATGATTTTAAACGAATTTGAAGAAATGCCGGCATGTTATTGGGGTCGATTCTTCTCGTTTGAGTTTTAAAACCCAAATAAGAAAACGCCACCGTATATTCTTTTTCAGAAGGAAGCACAAGGGTAAAGGAGCCATCGCTGGAAGAGGTCGTTCCGAATTTGGTGCCCACCGCCGAGATTTGTGCCGATTCTAACGGAAGTCCGGTGGAGTCGTGAACGATTTTCCCCCTCAACTGAACTTGAGAAAAGCCGAAGAATCCGAGGAAAAAGAAAAATAAAACGAGTGCTGAACGCATTAAAATAGGGCTTTTAATTCCGAAATGGTTTGTGAGGGGTTGGAAGAAGAAAAAACGAAATTCCCTGCTACCAACACATCGGCACCGGCATCAACAAGGCTTTTTGCATTTCCTGCATTCACGCCCCCATCAATTTCGATAAGAAACGAATAACCATGCTTAGAACGCCATTCAGCTAAATTTTCTGTTTTTCGAAGCGTATTTTCAATAAATTTTTGTCCGCCAAACCCGGGATTAACGCTCATCAAAATAACCAAATCCAATTCCTCTCCCACATGTTCCAAGATCTGATTTGGGGTGTGTGGATTGAGGGCAACTCCCGCCTTAACGCCTTGTTGACGGATGTTTTGCAACGAACGATGGAGATGTGGACACGCTTCCGCATGAACCGAAATATGGGCAGCTCCGGTTTCTACAAATCGAGAAATGTAGCGATCCGGTTCAACAATCATCAAATGTACATCCAACGGTTTTTGAGCTTCTTTTTTAAGGGCTTCCATCACGGGAAAACCAAAACTGAGGTTAGGTACAAAAACACCATCCATGATATCCACATGAAACCAATCGGCTTGGGATTGATTAATCATCTGAATGTCAGCTCCTAAATTCAAAAAATTAGCGGAAAGAACGGATGGGGCGATGAGCGTTTTTTGATTCATTTCGTAAAGGTACAATTTTTTGGCGGGAGCGAAAAATTGGGGTATTTTTGCAAAAATTTTTTATGATGAAAGATGTGGTTATCGTATCGGCTGTTCGTACGGCTTTGGGTAGTTTCGGAGGTCAGTTCGCTGGCGTTTCGGCAACAAAATTGGGAGCAGCAGCGATTCAAGGTGCCTTGGAAAAAGCAGGTATTGCTGGTGATCAGGTGAATGAGGTATTTATGGGCAACGTGGTGTCGGCCGGTTTGGGACAAAGTCCAGCCCGTCAGGCGTCTCTTTTTGCTGGAATGCCGAACTCGGTTGATTGTACCACCGTGAATAAAGTTTGTGCATCGGGAATGAAGGCCATCATGTTGGGCGCTCAAACCATTCAAGCAGGGACCAACGACGTTGTGGTTGCCGGTGGAATGGAGAACATGAGCCAAATTCCTTTCTATTTGCCTAAGGCGCGTTACGGATTCGGTTACGGACACGGTCAGGTGGTTGATGGATTGGTGTTGGACGGTTTGACCGACGTTTACAACCAGTGCGCCATGGGCGTTTGTGCCGATGCAACGGCTTCCAAGTATGAGATTTCAAGAGAAGAGCAAGATCGTTTTGCGATTCAGTCGTACCAGCGCACCGCTGCAGCGGCAGACGCTGGCGAATTGGCCCATGAGGTGGTACCGGTCATGGTTCCCCAGAAAAAAGGCGATGCCTTGGCGGTTACGCAAGATGAAGAATACAAGAAGGTTTTCTTCGATAAAATTCCGGGTTTGAAACCGGTATTCACGAAAGAAGGCACCGTTACCGCAGCGAACGCTTCGACCATTAACGATGGTGCCGCCGCTTGCGTGTTGATGAGTGCAGAAGCTGCGGTTCAACACGGTTTGAAGCCCGTTGCAAAAATCGTTGCGTTTGCCGACGCTGCCCACGAACCCGAGTGGTTCACCACGGCTCCCGTAAAGGCAGCGAAAAAAGCCTTGGAAAAAGCGGGATTGTCGATCAGCGACATTGATTTCTTTGAGGTAAACGAAGCTTTTTCGGTGGTGACCTTGGCCTTTATCAAGGAATTTGGTTTGGATGAATCCAAAGTGAATGTCTTTGGAGGTGCGGTTTCCTTGGGTCACCCGCTGGGCGCATCCGGTGCTCGCATCGTTTCCACGTTGAATAATGTGTTGCACCGCAAGGGTGGTAAGTACGGCATGGCCGCTATCTGCAACGGAGGCGGGGCTGCTTCAGCCATCATCATTGAGCGGTTGTAAAACTCATTAAGAAAATTTACAAAAGGAGCCTAAAAGGCTCCTTTTTATTTTTGTGGCGTTAGAAAATGGTGAGAACATGTGGTTAATTGCAAAGAATTGTCCATGGTTTCGAAACTAACTTTGTGATAAACTAAACATTCATGAAATTTTTCGTTATTTTAATCTTTTCAGTTTTATTTGGATTGTCTGGTTTTGCAGAAAATCCACTCTTTGTTAAACTTCATAAGTCAACTAAATTAGACAAAAAACTAAGAAATGAAGTTGAGAATTTTATTTCTTCTGTAAAAAAGGCTCCTTCAGAAGAAAATCTTTTAGATCTTGAAAAAATAGGGAATTGGATGTTTTTAAACGACGAGGCGGCTTTCTCCCTTGAAATTGCCAATGTTGGTAATCAAAATTCTAAGAAATTAAACTTCCCCAAAGGAGAGTTTTATTTTCAAATATTAACAGCAAACCTATTTACTGAAAAGGGGAATTTTCATGAGGCTGATTCTGTTTTTGGTAAATTGAAAAAGCTAGCAGTTTCGTTAGATTTGAATGGAGATCTTCAATTCGGTGTAGCAAAGGCTAATTATTTGGCTTCTATTGGGGAAAAATTAGAGGCGATAAAAATTTATGAGCGGGTTGGACGAAGTTACAAGAATTCGGATGAAGATAACTATGCAGTAATACTTTGCAATATTGGTGAAATTTATAAAGATTTGGGATTATTCAATCAGGCCATCTTCAATTTAACGCGTGCGCTTCAAATTTATCAAAAATTGAATAATCCCAAGCGACAAACCTTGATTCATCAGCATCTTTCTCAATGTTATATGCGAAATGATCAATTGGATAGTGCCATTGTTCATTTGAAAATGAGTTTGCAAACGGGTAATTTTCATCCACAAAAGGTGGAAATGGCGAGGTTTTATTCGACCTTATCTAATATTCAACGGAGAAAGAAAGAATTTAAGCAGGCGCATTTTTATGTAGATTCTTCCGTCTGTTTAGCAAAAATGAATGATTTTCCCATTGGTGTGTTGATTAATCAATTAAACAAATCAGAGATTTTTTTCGATGAAGGTAAATACCGAGAGGCCTTGCAAATTTTAGATTCGATCCAACCTACTTTGTCTGATTTTAACTCTAAGGAAATTAAATTAGAATTTTTGAGAATCAAAGGAAACTCCTTGGAAAGATTAGGTCGCATTAAGGATGCCATTGAATACAAAAATAGCTATATTGAACTTCAGAATGAAATTAGTAAAGCTCAGAATACCAGTTTAATTCTTGAAATAGGAAATTCTTTAAGTAAAGAAATATCAAGATCAGAATTAGAGCAATTGAATGATGAAATTGAAAAGGAGCAAAATAGAAATTGGTGGATCACCATGGTATTATTGAGCTCCATTACCATTAGTGCGTTGTCGTTTCGAGCCTGGCGAATTCAGAAAAAGAAAAATGAGTTGGAAGTGAAATTGGTAAAGGAAGAGGAGGAATTGGTTGCGGTAAAAGAAGAATTAGAGAAAAAAGCCAGAATCATTGAGTCGATGGAGCAAATTTCAGAAGTTGGTTTTCTTCAAAAAGTGTTGGAGGAAGTTCAAGAATTGAAAAGTAATTCAAAAGGAGAAGTGAGAAATGCCTACATGGAAGTACTTCAAATTTTAAAGAAAGGCGACTCACAAACGGTTTGGAAGGATTTTGAGTTAAGCTATTCGGGTGTTCATGAAGAGTTTTTTAACCGTTTGAAAGAAATTTGTCCTCAGCTAACTCCTAATGAGATAAAAATATGCAGTTTAATTCGTTTGAATCTTAGTACGAAGGAGATTGCTCAAATTACACACCGTACACCAGGTCGCATTGATAACATCCGAAGCATCATTCGTAAGAAAATTAATTTGGAAGCTGATAAAAATTTAACAACCTTCCTCATGGAAATTTGTTGATCTAAGTTGTTGATCTGTACCCTAATATAAGACAAAGTTAGATATGTGTTAGATTCAATTTTGCACATGTGAGATTTTCAACATATCAAAAAAAAATGAATAGAAAAAAGGTTTAATATTTTTGTTCATCGAATGAATCGAAATAACTAAACTTTTATATGCAAACAAAGTTACTTTTTTCCAACATCAATTTTTTCGGGACGAAAAAGTTATTGTTAACAGGATTGTTCTTGTGCCTGGCGATGGTCAGTTTCGCGCAATTACCAAGGATTACTGATTTTAATCCTAAAACAGGTACTACGGGAACATCCGTAACCATTACAGGTTCAAATTTCAACACGACCTTGGCGAACAACTCTGTTTTCCTAAACGGTGCCAAATGTAATGTAACGGCAGCAACTGCGACTTCACTTACGGTAACCATTCCAGCACAGGTTTCATTTGGTGCGTTTTATTATGCCAATACCGCTAATGGATATGGATGTATGTCGCCAAAAAAGTTTTTGCCTAGATCTATTTCCCCTGATCCAAGTGTTCCTCGTTTTGTTCAATTTCCTTTCTCCGTTTCAACTGCCAGCTCAGGAAGCGCTGCCACAGCCCATTATTATGGTTTAGCTGATATCAATACTGATGGTAAGCTAGATGTATTTCAATACAATGGTCAGGGTTCTCCCCGTGGAAACATGATTTTGAACAATTCAACTTCTACGAACTTTACTACGGGCTCTTTCGCAAGAACCCAAATTGCTCCTCCGGTTATTAATAACCAATGGGATATCAATCAAACCTATACGGCCGATTTTAACAATGATGGAAATATGGATTTTTATTGCGGAATTGGTGGTTACCAGCCCGGATTTGTTAATATTAATACCACTGCAAGCGGATCAACAACTCCATCCTTAGCAAATTTTGTTGCAACTGGAACGAACGCCATGACTCAAAGTGATCGGTATTACTACCATGTTGCCGATGTAGATTGGGATGGTGATTTGGATATGGTTAGTTTTTCAGGTCAAGGATTTCAACATTCAAAAAATAATTCCGTTTTAAATGGTGTAAAACAAGCCAGCATTTCATTCCAACCAAAAGGAAATGTTGCTTCTGTTGCTGGCTCTAATTTGGCAGTAATTAATTCCAAAACAGGTTTGGTTGCTGATTTAAACAATGATCAAAAGCCAGATTTTATTCCGTTGGGTGGTAATGCTATTAGTTTTATTCGAAATACAACCGGTCAAAATCAAGATGGTCAGTTTTGGACATTTGTTCAGGATGATCTCGAATATTTGGTAGGTTCCAATCGAACAGGAGGTGAATTAGTTGACATTGATGGTGATGGAGATTTAGATTTAGTAGTTGCCAATTCCCTATCTGGTACATCTGCAATTTCGGTTTATTATAATCAAACTGCTGCTACAGCAGGTGCCACTTTGGTTTTTGGAGCTCGACAAGATATTTCTGTTTCAACTTCCATTTATGGTCTTTCTATTTATGATTTTAATGGTGATGGAAAACCAGATATTTTAGCGAGATCTGCTACAGCTTCCAGTGGTTTTGTTTACATTCAAAATACGTCAACAACGACAACAACAGCTACATTTGCAACCCCAGTTGAAATTGGTGGTAATGATGGAAATACGTATACTTTGTTCCATATTGCAGATTTGAATACCGATGGATTTCCTGATATCGTAACTTCGACAGGTTCAGGTGTTACCTTCTTTAAGTATTTCGATAATATTCAGATTTCAGGTTCTGTTACAACTTTTAACGGTTGTGTTGGTGCAAATTCTGTTGCCCAAAGTTTAACCGTTTCTGGTAAAGGGTTAACTCAGAATTTGGTGATTACGGCTCCTGCTGGAATGGAAATTTCTTTAAGCTCAGGTTCAGGATATGCAAGTACTTTAACGCTCACCCAAAGCGGTGGTAATGTTGCAAGTACCCAAATATGGATTAGAACTACAACTTCTGCCACGGCAAGCCCTGGAAATTCAGCCATAATAAATTTCACCAGTGGTTCGATGGTGAAATCAGCATCACTTTGGATGGTTATTCGAAATATTCCTACCGTGAATTCGGTTACAGGAGCAACTCGTTGTGGAGCCGGTTCTGTTTCTTTATCAGCAAGTGTTAGTACAGGTGATGCGACTTGGTTTACTGCTTCAAGTGGTGGTTCAGCTATTTTTACAGGTTCAACTTATACCACACCTTCTCTTTCGGCTTCCGCAACGTATTTTGTTGAAGCCAACAATGGGGGTTGTGTTTCTACTTCTCGTTCATCGGTAACAGCAACCGTGAATTATTCAGCCATTACCGCTCCAACAAGTGTTGTAATTGGAACTACCTATACATTAACTGGGGCAGGAACACCTGCAGCTTCAAATCCATGGGTTTCTACGAATACCAGTATTGCTACGATTAACTCTTCTGGAGTACTTACACCTTTAGGAGTAGGATCTGTAACGATTAATTATACATCAACAACGGGTTGTGGAAGTCAGTTAATTTATGTAGATGCCATGACTTATTATGCAAAAAGTACAGGTGCTTCATTATTGTATTCTTTATCCAATTGGTCTTCTAATTTGGCAGGAACAGGTCCAAGCCCAACCGGTTTTAGACCAGGAATTACCTATATTTTGAATAATTCTGCAAATACCGCTAACTTTTCCTTTGGAAGTTCGATTTTCATGGATGGGAATTTGGTAATTCCTTCAGGAAAAACATTATCACTTCCCAATTATTCCTCTGTATCATTGAATGGAAATGTTACAAATGATGGTACCGTTACAGCACTCACAGGTTCAAATTTGACTTTTGGTGGATCAACTCAGTCTGTTTCGGGCAATGGAAATTGGAATGTTGTAAATTTGACAAATAATGCCAATTTATCGCTAACCAACGACATGGTTGTAACGGGAAATTTTGCCAATAACGGAGGGAAAACATTAGAAATTGTGGGGAACAAATCAATCCAAATTTCAGGTTCATCCATCACGTTGTCTGGTCAAATCAGAGGTTCTGGTTTGTTAACTTTGAATGGAGTTAATCAAAATATTTCTTCGAGTAATGGTCGTGTAGGCCGCTTGTTGGTAAATAGTAACACTACCTTGAATTTGGGTAACACGCTATTTGTAGATTCTTCATTTCAATTGTTAGCAGGTAAAACATTCTACATCAGCCCATATGCGGTGGGCAGTACAACTACCCTTAATATTTTGGGAGCCTACTCTAATTTGGGGAATATTAGTGCTTTTGGGTACAATCAATCGGGATTCAATGGAGGCGGTGTCTTGTATATTGCAGGATCAGGAAATATTGAGTTAGGTTCTGTTAACTTGTATACCTTACTTCTTCCACCCAGTGGAGGCAAGATTATCTGTAATCAAAATACTACGATTAATGGTAATTTAGTTGTAGGATTAAGTCGACAGCTTGAAATAAACACGGGCAAAATCCTTACTTTATATGGAAATTTGAATAACGATGGTTCCATCTTAGGCCTAGGTGCAATTTTTACCAATAATACTTCAAATTCACAGGCCTTGACTGGATCTGTTGGATCGACAATTTCAAGGTTAGTGCTTAATTCTTCGGTTTCACTTAACGGGATCAATTCCATTACAGATTCATTGTTACTAAACGTAGGCAGAACAGCAAATTTGGCTGCTAATTCGTATACTAACGTATTGAATCATTGCCAAATTGGAGGGAACTTTTCTACTGGAGCAAATTCTACTTTGCATTTGAAGAATCAAACCATGGCATATTTTGGAGGTTCTGTCGCATCCAGCTTTGCAAATTTAATTGTAGACTCCGTTTCAAGTGGTGTAACCTTCCAAAGTACGGTTCCTGCGGCTAGCATTATTTCATCTTTGGTGAATTATTCTACCATTTCATTTACCAATGGGTTCAATTGCGGCCAAGTCGGAAATCCTTTTACCTTCCGTGGCAATGGAACCTTCCCTAAAGTTGTTTGTAATACATCCATTGGTGCATTGGTGAATATTTTTGAATCTCCCTTGTTTACTTCTGACTTCAATGCCGGTTCAAGAAAAGTAATTTTGAATGGCGGAAAATTCACCGTCATGGGAGCCATTTCAAACGTAGATGGAAATCAACCCATTGTAACTGGAAATGCGGGTGTTTATACCCAACTTATTGGAAACGGTGTTGCGCATACAGCTCACATTGGAAATACTTCGAATTCAGGAGATTATTATCCTGTAATTCTTACCAACAATTCAGGTGCATCCGATGAATTTAGTTTTACGATTCGCAACAATGCTTTCCAAAACGGTTCTTCTGGATCCAATGGAAATGGAGTTATTCCAAGAACCTGGGTTGTTTCAAAGAAAACGGCAAATGGCGGAACCGGAGTTAATTTATCATTCACTCATCTATCTTCGGATTCGTTGGTTGCAACGTTTACACGAAAAGTATTGTTCCGATTCGACGGTGCGAATTGGGTACAAGTTCCTGGAGCGTTCATTAATACGGCAATCAATACAAGAACCATCACCATTAACAACTACACCGGTGAATTAAACAATACCCTGTTCGCCATTGGCGATAGTGCAACTGCATTTGTAAGAACTAAATATTATCCCGTTGCTGGTCAACATGGAAACTTAAACTCGCTCTCAAGCTGGAGAAGTAATCAAAATGGTACGGGATCAACTCCCACCACTTTTGGTGAAAACTGTGAATTTGTTCTTTCAGATAACGCAAATACCAATACATTTTCTTTGAATGGGAATTGGGAATTAAAAGGTAAATTATCTATTCCTTCAGGAAAGACGTTGAATCTTGGAAATAATGCTACCTTAAATCTTTCCGGTGATTTGTCAAATTCTGGTGATTTAGTTTCAGGATCAAACTCGAAACTTGTATTGAATGGACAAGGTAACCAATCCATCAATGGAAATGTTCAACTAACCAATCTTGACATCACTTCAGGTAAAAAGGTTACTTTTCTTGGGAATATCCAGGTTTCTAATCAAATCAACTTGTTGAATGCTTCTTCTCTTGAAACATTTTCAACGTCAACATTAACGGCCCAGATTCAAGGAGGTGCAGGAACGGAATTTAAAATTTCTGGCAGTACAAACCAAACCTTTAACGGATCAATCAACGTAGGAAAAATCACTGTTAATAATCCACAATCGGCTCAGTTGAATGGTCAAGTATCAACAAATGAGGTTTCCTTCAGTCAAGGAAAGTTGAATATTGGTAACCAAAACTTTTTTGCAAATAGCTTTAATGGAGCAAATAACAATTCCTACATCGCTGTAAAAGGATTAGGAAAAGTGAATACACTGATTGGAACCGGTGTAACAACCTTAATTCCTGTTGGTGGAGATCAGTACAGCCCAGTAACGATTACCAACAATAATGCTGCAGCTGATACTTTCGGAATTGGTGTTATGGATAGTGTTGTTAAATATGGTCAATCAGGTTCAAGTATTAATGCTCAGCGCAATCGCGTAAATCAAACTTGGATAATCTCCAAAAAGAATCCCAATGTTGGTGGTGTTAATATGACCTTCCAATGGAACTCTGCAAAAGTAGTAGGAACATTAGCCAATCCAACTCTTTTCAGATATGCCGATACTGCATGGAATTTGAACCAATCGGGTACAACAACATCTACAAGCCAAAGTTTAACGGTAACCAATTTTACCGAGGAATTAACTTCGCCTTTTGTCATTGTCGATGGAGCAACTCCACTACCAGTTACCTGGGTTTCTTTCCAAGGAAAGTGGAAAGCTGAACAAACTGTGCTACTTCAATGGGTAACTGCAATGGAGAAAAATGTTAGTCATTTCGAAGTGGAAAAATTGAGCAACAACAAGCAATTTGAAGTTATTGGTACCACGTCTGCAAAAGGATCTTCTGTTCAAAATCAGAATTACACCTTTGAAGATAGAAGTGCTGTTGGCTCAAACCTTGTTTACCGCGTAACCGCAGTTGACTTTGATGGATCTCGAAATTCAAGTGCATTGGTGGTTTTGAATTCGCAAAAAAGCAATTTAAGCGTATTCCCAAATCCATGTGCTGATGTATTAACGGTCCAGACAGAAAAGGGAAGTGAAATTGAAATCTTTAACGTGGAAGGGAAACTAATTCAACGTTTTATTTCAAACCAAAATCAAATGGAAATCGATTTGTCTTCGTACCACGCTGGGGTTTATTTCCTCAAATCGAACGGAAACAATCAAAATCATACGATGAAGTTTTTGAAAAAGTAACATCGTCTTTTGTTTGCAAGAAAAAGCCCCGATTTTCGGGGTTTTTTTATGTGGTTAAATTGCGTAATTCCTGCCCCCTGGCTTCGAGGCCATCGGTGTCTTCGAGGCCATCGGTGTCTTCGAGAACCTCAGACACCTGAATCGAGCCCTTCGACAGGCTCAGGGACCGCAGACACCGGTCCCTCGATACAATTCTCCCTTTGGTCGAATCATGGTTCCTGAGTTT
>JACCEC012427940.1_pt1 | contig 21106 bp, 12 predicted proteins | sample 7450121 | NCBI WGS metagenome assembly JACCEC01 (sample SAMN15323455, study PRJNA562643) | freshwater metagenome | isolation source: river surface water | place: USA:Blue River Watershed | collected 2017-08-18 | reverse complement strand
TTCACCCCATTCTCCGCTCACCGATTTATTGATGGTTCGCGAAATCCAACTCTTGGAGGGTCAATTTCATCTCCAAGAAAATCGTTTGGAAACCTATCCCTACACTCCGGGAATAACGTACGAATACAAAGGTTGGGAAGTAAAGCAGCAGTTGAAGGAGTTGGCTTTTCGGTGGAATGCCTTATTTAGGAAACATGAAAACCACCTCACCGAAACCCAGCATTTGGGATGGGCTTATCTGCAACATTTAGCAGGATATGACGAAGATGCGTTGGAAACCCTCCAAGACTTTCACCCCAAAAATGGGAACATTCAACGCTCGAAAAAGGTATTCCAGATTTTGGTTCAGCAACAACTGAATTACCGGGAAGGGTGGAACGAAAAACAAGATCAACAAACGGCAAAGGATTTAGAATGGCTTTCCCAATTCCCAGAATTTGATCGCATTTCGATGAAAAAAGGATGGTCGTATGGAGCATGGGAAAACTCAAATGGGATGTCTGATGTGCCCTACGATGGCCGCATTTTCGAGTCGAATGAAACCTATCCTTATGCGGCCATGCGGGATGGATTGCGCATTTATCTGTACGAATACATGCGCCACCGAAGCGAGGAAGAAGATCCATTCGAAAACCCATCTGCACCCAAATCGCTGGCCATGTGGTTTCTATCCCCTCATTTTAACGTATACGATTACCCCGAGAATTGGGATGCGGCAGGAATCGTGGAACTCATCCATCACCCCGAACATCAATCCAAAACCGATCGGTGGTTTTTTCAGCACCTGCCTTCTTCCATCTCACAAACCGTTTTTTTGGGTGAAGCCCGAAATTGGGAAGATTCAACGTTCTCCCTACCCATCAATGCCGATTTCTGGAATGAAATTGCCGGGGAATTGGCGCTTCAACGCCGGGATTACCTTTCGGCAAATACTTTTTTCAACAACATCCAACACCCGGAACGCTTTCCCCGGTTGAAGTTGAATACCAACCCCCTACTCCTTCCCTCCATGGATGTTTCTGATTTGGCGAATTCCTGGTTCAACATCCGCCCCATTACCGATAAAATTGCCTTGGCTGAAGCTCTAGCGCAGCTTTCGCAGCGAACCGCTCAAACCGAAATGTCCGATAAACAGGCGATGGCCTGTTGGATTCAAGGAATTCTAGAATTCAACACTTCCTATGCCGGCAATTCGTGGAATGCGAGTCGGTACGCGTGGAGTTACAACGACCCCGAAGTTTTTCAAACGGACGGTTATTGGCGCAAGAACAATTTACCCGACGAGAAATATTTCGACAGCGAACATCCGAAAAAATTGGTTTTTACTGCCTATCAGCATTTTGAATCCCAAAAGAAAGGAAAAGAATTTGCTGCTGGATGCGCCATCAGCTTACTTCAAATGAATATTGATGGAAACGACTCTTATTGGTCATACCGCAGCAATACCCCGGCAAATCACCAATCAGCGATGATGATTGAGTGGTTGCAAACGAAATTTTCCAAAACAAAAACCTTCCGAACCTTTGAAAAAAACTGTCCTGAATATGAAGTTTACGCCCTTTCGAATTGGGATTAATCTAATCCTTGGATTGGCCAGCTTGGCCGCTTTTGCGCAACCCCTCACCTTGGAAAAAATCATGAGCGGCCAGGATTTTGTCGGTTATTGGCCCGAAAATCCGCGTTGGAAACAAAACGAAAACGGATTTTTGTACGAGCACCGGGTGTTGGGCGATTCGGTGAGTCGAACGTGGTGCTACGATGTAAAGAACGGGAAAACCCGTTTAGCTACCGCAACCGATTTGTCGGAAATTCTCCCCTTTTTGGTCTGGAATCCTTCCTTTTCCAAAGCCCTGTACACCAAAAAGGGAAACGTTTATGTTTGGAATGAAATCGCCAAATCCGGACAACTCGTTTTGGATTTGGAATCGCCTTGCTCCAACCCGCAATGGGTAGAAGGCGGATTCGCCTTTCAATGCGATCAAAGCATTTATGTTTTTCGGAATCAGCAGTTGCAGGTTTTGGGAAAGTTTGGTGACGATCGAAAAGCATCACCTTCCACCGATTTAACGGCGAAAAACGAGTGGCTCAAAAACCAACAGAAAGAGTTGTTTCTGGTGTTGCAAGACCGCGCTCGCAACCAAAAGCTATCCAAAACTGCACAAATCAACGAGTCGAACATCACCTCCGGTTTATTCCCCTTGGGAGGTAAAAACCTGGAAAATTGGAACATTTCGTGGGACGCAAAACAACTTATTTACGTGTGCAGCAGCAACAACACCGATGCCGATGAAACCAACATGCCCGTTTGGATCACCGAGAGCGGATACGTTAAAACCCAACCTGCCCGAGCTAAGGTGGGAGAAAAAATCGGTGAAGGATTTTTGCATTGGGCCACCTTGGATCAAGGAAAATGGTCGTATTCGGTATTTAACGACACCTTGTCTGGGCAGTGCTCGCATCCAAAAGAATTAGCCATCAAGGACCGTGCTTCGAAAAAAGCCGTTCAGTTTTTCGGATTGTACCGCTCTCCCATCGGAAATCAATTTGTGGTGGAGGTTCAATCCAACGACAACAAAGACCGGTGGATAGGTATTTGGAAAAACGGGAAATTTGTGGAGTTGAATCATCAACACGACGATGCCTGGATCGGTGGTCCGGGAATTTCCTCTTGGCGTTCCGGAGATTCAGATTTTGGTTGGTTCGACGCCAAGAACATTTTCTATCAAAGTGAAAAAACAGGATATTCCCATTTGTACCTGCAAGATGTAGAAACGGGACAAGTGAAAGCCCTCACATCCGGAAATTTTGAGGTGATGAATCTGCAGTTTTCCCCTCAGAAAAAGGTGTTTTTTGCCAACATGAACAGGGAAGAACCCGGACGGTTTTTGCCTTGCAAAATCGATCCCAAATTGCCCTTGGGATGGGTTTCTCTGCTTCCTCCAAAAAAATTATTCGGAAAAGATCCCGGATTTACTGAAATTTTTCCATCCCCCAGCGGGGATCGGTTTGCGTTTCGATTCTCCACCATGGAACAGCCGTGGGAATTGGCGGTGCAAGAAAAAGGAAAAATGATTTGGAACATCATCACTCGCTCGACTTCCCCCGATTTTGAAAAGTACTCTTGGAACAAGGGGAAAGTGATTTCTTTTCCCGGCATGGATGGCAAATTGGTTTACGCTCGTTTGTATCAACCGGAAAAGGCGGTGAAGAATTCGGCCGCGGTGATTTTCGTGCACGGAGCCGGTTATTTGCAGAATGCCCATCATTGGTGGAGCAATTACTACCGGGAATTCATGTTCCACCACTTTTTAACCGAGCGAGGATATACGGTTTTGGACATCGATTATCGGGCTTCGAGCGGCTACGGCCGGGATTGGAGAACGGCCATTTACCGTCACATGGGAGGTTGGGATTTGAACGATCACCTTTCCGGCCGTTCGTATTTGGTGGAACAAATGGGAATCAATCCGAAAAAAGTTGGGATGTATGGCGGTAGTTACGGCGGTTTCATGACGTTGATGGCGTTGTTCACGACACCTGACTCGTTTGCGTGTGGTGCGGCGTTGCGTTCGGTGACCGATTGGGCGCATTACAACCACGGCTACACTTCGAACATCTTGAATACACCAGAAACCGACTCGCTTTCCTACGCTCAAAGCAGCCCCATCAACTTTGCGAAAAACCTCAAAAATCCGTTATTGATGTTGCATGGCATGGTGGATGATAATGTTCAATTTCAAGACATTGTACGCTTGTCTCAACGTTTGATTGAACTTGAAAAAGATCAGTGGGAATTAGCGGTTTACCCGGTAGAAAACCATGGATTTAAAGAACGGAGTTCTTGGCTGGACGAATACAAGCGTATCTTTAAGCTTTTCGAACAACATTTATTGCATTAAACCATGAAGACATTTTTTCTACTGCTTTCATTCTTCCTTCTTACTACGGGCAGTTTTGCTCAGGTTGTACCTCCAACATCTTTACGGGTGTACAATCAAAATCAAGGAAATTGGGAATTGGGCAATGGGTACGAAATGCGTTACCATGGCTCTGGGAAATTGGCTTCCATCACCGAAATTGATTCCATCGCCAATGTGGTATTATCGACTCGTTTTTTTGAGTACGATAGCTTAGGTCGTTTAATTTTAGATTCTACCCAATTTTTGGTTTCTGTTGGAAACTACGCCTTCGAATCGCGTTCTTTTGAGTACGGCCCCAATGGAAAAATCATTCGATTAAAAGGCAAAAGCAATGACCCCAATAATTCGTATCAGAATGAGAAAGAATACTGGTACAATCCCGGTTTTCGTGGATTCAGTAGTTCCATTCGAACCATTAACTCAGCCACGTTCGACACCTTAAATCGATACATTCGTTCCCCATTTTACGATACCCTGTATTATTCCTCCACATCATTGGGGATTTATCAAAAATTTAAAGTCGAAGCCTGGAGAGATTCCGCCGATTTAATTCCATCGGTTTACACGTCTTTCAATGCTCAAGGATTGCCTTTTGCTCGGGATAGCGGGATTTTCAATTCAGACAAACTGCCGCTAACGAGAAGAATTTATTCGTATCAAAACAATGTTCAAACGGGGTTTTACGACAATTTCTACAGCTATTTCCCATCGATACCAAAAGAATTGGTTCATCAACCCAATCCTGAACTCTCCATTCATGACATCAGCGGTTTAACCTATTTCCGCGGTGCTGTAACTGTTCAACCGTCCCAAGGAAATTCCGATTCCGATTTTAATCTTCAATACGGCCCCAATAATCGATTGGAATCTTATGTTCGAAGAAACAACACCCAAGGGGTTGCCACCGACACCAAGATGGTTTTTGGTTATGGAAGATTACAATCCCAGAAAATGGAATCGTTGAATGCGTTGATTTTCCCTAACCCTTGTCGGGACTACCTTCACATTCAAGCGCCCATGGGATCAAGCGTTCGCATTTCCGATTTGGCGGGAAGAACCCTTCAACAGTTTCAATTTCAGGAAGAGACGTTGAACACCGAAAGCCTTCCAACGGGAATCCTTTTCATTACGATTCAAAAAGAGAATCGAACTCAGGCATTCAAACTCATCAAACTATAATTTTTTTAGGGGCTGATCGGGCTTGGCATACGAAAGCCGAGCGAGTTGACTCGTAACGTGGTACGAATCCAAGCCTGAAACGGTCACCGTTCCCGCTTTTTCCAAGTCAACCCATCCATCGGTGGAAACACAATCGTTGGGAACGGACACTTCCAGGATTTCGGCAATCACCATATGAGTGCCGTTGATTTTTAAATCGTGAATCTCTCGGCATTCGGCCATCCATTTCACCTGACTTTCCATAACCAAGGGAGCCGAATACCCGTCCCAATGCTCGGGAGTTAATCCAACGGCATCGAACTCGGAAACTTCTCTCGGGTAACGCGCTGAAGTTTGGTGCGCTTTTTCAAAGAACTCCTCGGTAACGTGATTCACCGAGAATTGGCCGGTAGCCTGGATGTTTTCAAAAGTATGCCGATCGGATTTATCGGGGCGAACGATGATTCCAAACAATGGCGGGTTAGCCCCAATATGAAAAAGCGAACTAAAAACGGCAAGATTGGCTTGGCCATCAGCCGATTGGGTTCCGATGAGAACCAAACTTTTGAATCCGCCCAACGCGTTGATGAATGCTGCTCGAACCCGTTGTTCCATGTTCTCCAACTCGGCTTTTCTTACCTTCATGATGCTTTACTTTTTCTTTTTTTGGCCGATGGTCGGACGTGTTTTTCCAAGATGCGTGATTTTTCGGCTTGCACCGATTGGTTTTTCCGCCATCCCCAAATTTTCTCTCGGTGCAAAGGAAGTACTACTTCTTGAATAACGATGGGCGCGGGATAATGTTTACCCAATTCAAAACCCAGGTATTCTCCTTCCAAAGCCGTACACTTCCAGGGTTCATGAATAAGGTGCGGAGGCAAGTCCCGCAATTCGGGAACCCATTTTTTGATGAATTCTCCTTGCGGGTCGTGCTCTTGCGATTGTTTCACCGGATTGTAAATGCGGATGGTATTGGTTCCTGTTACGCCGGCTTGCATCTGAAATTGAGGAAAATGAATCCCCGGCTCGTAATCCAAAAACAAGCGCGCCAGGTGATAAACGCCCAACCGCCAATCCTGAAACAAGTGATGGCACAAGAAACTAACCACCATGGCGCGCATTCGGAAGTTGATCCATCCCGTTTGTTGCAAACACCGCATGCAAGCATCCACCAACGGATATCCGGTTTCACCCTTTTCCCAGGCATTCACCCAATCCAATCGCACCTCCCGTTCCAATTGCTCGTACCCCCGATTCACGCACAAAATTTCGTATTCTACTTCCATCTCAAATTTTTGAATGAAGTGATCGTGCCATTTCAGGCGAGTCATCGCTCCCAACAATCCCTTTTTGTTTCCCCCATTTTTAGCGGATTCGTTCATGGCTTGTACCGCTTGACGGATGGAAAGATTCCCCCAACTGATGTAGGGAGATAATCGGGAACAGGAGACTCTGCTTTCGGCCGGTTTTGAGATATGGAAGGAGTATTTTTTTGCGCGTTCAGATAGGAAAGATTGCAAATACCGGTGCGCAAAATCTTCTCCCGGCGGCTGAAAATCAGCCCAATCTTTGGACCATGTTTCCTGCAATTCAGGCGCTACTGGAAAAGGATTTGGCGGAAAAACCAGTTCTTGTTTTTTAAAGGAGGGATGTTGTTGAGGCATGGACATGTATTGGTACCACTGCTGGTCCCAACCTACTCGATTTTTCTTTCCTCGAACAACGCCATCTTTTTGATATTCTTTCCATCCTACTCCATTTGCACGAAACAAAGTTTGCAAGCTTCGATCCCGCTGCCACGTTTCTTCTACCCCCGATTCTTGGTAGCTCACCACTTGCTTCACCTCAAATTCGTTCAAAATCCTCGACCAAATGTCGTTGGCTTCGCCTTGCATGATCCAAAGGGGAATTCCAAACTTTTCTGTTTTTTGTTGAACAGCCAAAGCACTTTTCCATTGAAACCAGGCGTGACGAATTGAAAAATCAGGACGCTGCAACTGAAACGGTTCAAAAAGGTAAATCAGCAGCAGCGGCCATCCACTTTGGGTCGCTTCGGCCAAAGGTGCATGATCAAAGGTTCGCAGATCACGCTTCATCCAAACCACGACCAAAGGTTGTTTCACCACGTGGCCATGATTTTTTCTGCCCGCTTCCAAAATCCGAAAAAGGAAGGATAAAATCCGGTAATCTCGGGAAAAATCCAATCCCGTTCATCGGTTTCGGCACCCCAAAACTTCAAATGCGGATGTTCTTTTTGAAAGATCTTTTTTCCTCGGCAATAGTTAGCCAGATCGTCCCAACTCCCCCAATACACCTGCATTCCTGGAATTTTATTCGCCCATGAAACCACAAAATCAAGGGTGTGATCGGCCATGGGGAATCGTTCAAAAAATGCTGGTTCGAGAACGAGAATGCGGTTGTATTCTTGGTCTTGCCGCCAGTGAGGATCCAAGTTGTACGCCGTGTACAAGCAAGTAGGTAAATGAGGATTGATGGAAATGGCCTCAGTTTCAACCGGGTTGGTGATCAATGAGATTCCTGTTTTCGGCATCAAAACCGAAGGAATCTCCTTCAAAGGAAACGATTCGGTTTCAACTTCGAGAAAGGTATTTCGATCGCGAGTGGCACAAAAATGATTAATGTTGTCTTGATTGGCGAAATACTTCCGATCTCGAGATGCGCCACAAACCCACTGCCACGAAATATAGTTGGAGGCGAAATCGGCATCCAGTAAATGGTAATACATCCATCGCGCGGGAAGAGCCCAATGAGCCAGGGCCACGTTGGTTGCGATGGAAGCCGTATACATCCGAACGTGGTTGTGCATCAATCCCTCCTCCATCAATTGAACAATAGCACGATCAATCGCTTTAATTCCCGTTTTCGCTTCCAAAATTGCCGTAGGCATCTGCTGATGGGAAACGGGAATTTGTTCTTGGCGCAACGGTTCACGATCTAAGTTCGGACGATGTTGCCCAACGCGTTGGAAGTAATCCCTCCAAGCCAACTGCTGAATCAAGGGCGTGAGCTGATTGTTTGGCAATCCGCGGGAGCGGAGGCTTTCAACGACGTTTTTGGTACTGATGATCCCTCGAGAAATGTAGGGCGAAAGCTGGGTTACTTTCCCCGATTCAAAATTTCGGGTTTTACCGTAGGCAACGGGATCGATGGATTCAATTCGATCGATTATTTCGGAAAAAGATTGGGCAAGGTTCACCCAATTTCAACAAACGAAATTCGAATCGGTTTGTGCACCGATTTCTTAAGAATCGAAGTGATAGCGGTACAATGGATGCATACCATCTGCATTTTCAATCTGAATTAAATCCTTTAAAATGCCATCATGGAGATTATAGACGCAACCGTGTAAAGTCGGACCCTGCCGATTTTTCCAAGCATGTTGAATGATGGATGTTTGAGCTAGGTTATTCACCTGTTCAATCACGTTAAATTCCACCATTTTATCTTGAATTAATTTGGGATCTTCAATGGATTTCAATTCTTCAAAGTGCAAACGATAGACATCCTTGATATTTCGAAGCCACTTGTTCAAAAATCCAAAATCCTGATTCGTCAATGCCGCATTAACCCCACCACAACCGTAATGTCCGCACACAATAACGTGCTTAATTTCAAGCACTTCTACAGCATATTTCAGTACACTTAGAATATTGAGATCGGTATGAACCACCAAATTTGCAATGTTTCGATGCACAAAAATTTCCCCAGCTGTTGTTCCTGTAATTTCATTGGCAGGAACCCGGGAGTCGGAACAACCAATCCATAAAAATTCAGGAGTTTGAATATTGGACATCCGCTCAAAAAAATGAGGATCCAGGTCCAATTTATCTTCTGCCCAGGCTTTGTTTTGAAGTAGTATTTTTTGATAATCGTTCATTGCTCTTGAAAATAGGGGTTATTGGCACTTTTATTTTTTTTGTATTCGATGGTAATGAATCGGTCTTTCGCCATCATTTCAAAATCGGAAAGGCATTCCATGATATCTGGATCGATAAATGTTGCGTGAATGCCGTCAATCAGCAAATAGGAATGAGGTGGAATTTCACTCAATTCTTTTCTCAATCGAGCTTTATTGAGGAAGGAAACATGGTTTTTTAATCGTATCAGAACATTAGAATCACTTCGGGTGTAAGAAATCACACTTTTAAAATTGGATCGGACAATAAAAAACAATCCAACCAACATTCCTATTCCTACCCCCTTCAATAAATCTGTCAATAAAATAGCCAAAACGGTTACTGCAAAAGGTAAAAATTGATCCCATCCGGAAATCCACATCTCTTTAATGAGTTTAGGAGAGGTCAATTTAAATCCAACTTGAATGAGAATAATGGCCAATGCCGCCAATGGAATTAGATTCAGTAATTGATGAAAGGCAAACAAACAGAATAAAAGCAAAAGCCCATGGTAAATGGTTGATCGCTTGGAGGTTGCACCCGCATAAACATTTGCCGAGGATCGAACAATCACCGCGGTAATGGGTAGTCCCCCAAGTAGCCCTGCAAAAATATTTGCTGTCCCTTGAGCAACCAATTCCCGATTCGGATTGGTGATGGAATGGTGAGGATCCATTTTATCCGATGCTTCGATGGATAACAAAGATTCCAACGAGGCCACCATGGCAATTTTTAACCCCCAAATCCAAACCAAACTATTTCCAATTGCAGAAAAATCAGGAAACGATTCTTTTAAGACATCTTGGCCTTTCGGAACACTGACTAAATGTTCAGGACTCAACAAGAAGGAAGAACTTATCGAAGGAAGGAAATAATTGAACAACGTTGCAAGCACAACGGTAACCAAGGTTGCCGGAATAAATTTCCCCCATTTTGAAGATTTAAAAATAGAAGAAGAGAAAAGGAGTAATACGATGGCAGCAAAGATGGAAACCATGATGGCACCTGCAGTTAAATAATCCATTCCTTTCATTAAATCCGTAAACGTATTTTCACCGTCCAGTTGCCAGAAGTTTTCATCCCCTTCGTAATCGGCATCAAACCCAACCGCATGGGGAATTTGCTTTAAAATGAGCACAATCCCAATCGAAGCCAACATGCCTTTAATCACAGAAGACGGAATAAAATCGGCCAATCGGCCAAATTTCAAAACTCCGAGAAAAACTTGAATCACCCCAGCAATAAGAATGGAGATCAAAAATGATTCAAAACTTCCCAATTCTTGAATGGCCGCTAAAACCAAAACAACCAAACCTGCGGCCGGTCCAGATACACTTACACGACTATTCGAAATAAATCCAACAACAACACCACCAATAATTCCTGCGATTAACCCTGCTGCAATCGGTACCTTGCTGGCTAAGGCTATGCCCAAACATAGCGGAAGGGCAACAAAGAAAACAGTGATAGAGGAAAGAAAATCCTTAGGATTCCAAATTCGATTCATGAAAATTGTTGATTATGCCTTAAAGTTAAGGAATATTTCTTCTCAACAAAATCCATTTTACTGCCACACCAATTGCAACATGAATTGTCGGTAAGGCCCCAAACTTCCTGGAACCATCATGACCGATTGGTTGAGGGCGTTTCGAATAACCATGCCGATACTCCAGGCAGTGCTCAGTTGCGTTTTCAAGCGCACATCGAGCAAGAAATCCCCGTTGGGGTGACGTTCCCGGTGCGCTTGAATTCCAGGGATCGTTCCCGCCAATTGCTCCACCCAAGGACGATCAATGCTTTCCATAAATCCGTTCCACCTGAAGTTTCCACCCAACATCCATTTTCCGTAAGTCAACTGTAAATCGGCTCTTCCCAACCATTTTTGGCGGTATTTGAGGTATTTCCACAGCGTTGAAGTAACCGTATCGGTTCCGAGGTTGAGCGGTTCGGTTCGGGTAACGCCAGCCAAATAATCCAGCCTACACTTGCCTACACTTTGAAAACCCTTCGCTTGAACATCAGCCCCGTAAATCCGGGCTTTCGAAATGTTGGTGGCTCCAAAGCCGAACAGCCCGGAATTGAAGTTAAATCCATACGAAAACTCAATCATGTCGCGGTACTGCTGGAAAAACAAGGCCGCATCAAAAACAAACGACTGATTTTCCTTCTCGTACCTATACCCTAATTCCGAACTGTGCGCAAATTCAGTACGCAAATTTGGATTAGGGAAAATATTGATTCCTCCGGTATTGTTGCTGGTTTTTACATACATTTCAATCAAGGTAGGAGAACGAAAACCTTGTCCCCAACTGGCCCTGAAAAAATGGTTCTCCTTCCATCGGTAATTCACTCCACCTCGAAATACAGGAGCAGAAATGGGGGATTTGTTCAAATTGATGAATTGTTCATAACGAACGCCGCCTTGAAAGGCAAACGATTTCCAAGAATAACTCAACTGCCCAAACAACGCTCGATTCACCGAATGAATGGAATCGCGGAACAAGTTCACATTCTTTTGATGAAACGCTCCAAAAACCGCCGAAAAATGGTCTTTTTGATAGGTGGAGGTATATTCGTACAATTCCGATCGGTTCAAATTGTAAAACACCCGATTCTTGAGTGCATGTCGCCAAAATTTCCCGTTGTACTGAACGTAAGGATCCAAAGTGAAATAACGTAACACCTGACTTACCGTGGTGTCCATGTACTGCGTTAGCGCCATGGAATCGCTCTTCCAAATGAAGAAAACTCCCGCGGAATCGCGCATGGCATTGGCGGAAACGCCCGCTTGAAATCGGCCGTTCGTGTACCGAATTTTTGCATTTCCCCGAAGCCGATTCGCAAAATCGGAATTTCGATAACTCTCGTCTTTCAACGCCTGACCTCCGAGCACGAAGTCCCATTTTTTCCATTTTTGGGCAGAAACCCAAGAAACGGCATTCGTCATCCGCCGATCGTTGGGGAATAAATCAACGTGCTCCTGGGGGGGGCGATCGAACACTCCGTTTTGAACCCAAACCCGGTGGATCGGTTTTTTTTCTGACGCCCAAAGGGTTTGCAAGTGAATCACCCCGTTCAAAGCCGAAGAACCGTAAACCGCCGAAGCGGCACCTTTCAAAACTTCTACCGATTGAACCTGCTCCATGGGCAAAAAATGCCAACGAATATCTCCTTCGTAGGCACCCAACATCGGCAATCCATCCACCAACATCAACACCCGACTTCCTACCCCAAACGTAAATCCACTTCCACCACGAATATTGGCTTGTCCGTTGGTGATGGTCACCCCAGGCACTCGATCAATCACATCAGAAAATAGCGTTCCGCCGTTAAGAAAAATATTCTTCGAATCAATTTTCTCCAGAGAAACCGTTGATTTTGCAACCAAGCCCAAAGAACGAGACGTGGTGATTTCAAAAGGGCGCAGCAAAAGCGGAATTTCTTGACGCTTCACGGTATCATTGGGCGCAAGAGCCAGGAACAAGAGCGGTAACAGCATTACATGGAAACATTGAGTTGAAGATGAAAACTTCGGGGTTGGCCGATATTCCCAGGAATAAACAAGTATTCTTCATTCAACAGGTTTTTCACGAGGACTCCCAACGAATATTGTTTGCTTAATTTGCGAAATAACCGCACATCAATTACCAAATCTCCTCCAGGTTTCTCATCCCGGAACTTCTTTACATCTGGAATATTCTGCAAGAAAACATCGTCGATGCGAAGCATGAAACTGTTGTACCGAATGTTCGTTCCAACGTCCCATTTCCCAAGGGTTAGATTCACATCTCCTCGGAACAAATGACGGTAACGGTACTTCAACCATTTAACTTCCGGTGGATCTCCCAAAACAGGGAAATATCCCAAATTGCGAGGGTTCATGTAGGTGTAACCGGGTTGTAGCGAAAGAACGTTGTTTCCCCATTTTTGCTGAATCCCCGCTGTTACTTCAACTCCCGTAATTCGGGAATCGGCCGTTAAATTCTTGGAGGTAAATCCCAATTCTCCATTGGCCGGATTGGTCCAAGGAGTAAACTCCATCAAGTTTTTGTACGAAGTTCGGAAACCGGCCACATCAACAAATCCTTGCCAATTTTTCCATTTGAACAATTGCCTTGCTCCAACTTCCAACGAAGTTCCTCTTTCCGGATTCAAATCGGGATTGGAGAACACGACGATGGCACCGGCTCGGGTATTGGCGTACCGTTCCGCCACCGAAGCCGTGCGGAATCCTTGACCAGCCGAGGCGCGAAACGTGGTAGCAGGATTCAACTGATAACTCACCCCACCCCGGAAAATGGGGAAAATATTCGGCTTCTGATCTTCAATTTGAAAATATTCCAATCGGCCACCCACCGAAGCATTCCACTTCCCACTGGTTTGATCCAATTGACCATAAACTGCATAATTATTGGAGGTTCTATTGCCGTACATGACCTCGCTTCGTACAGCATTATGGATGTACACCGAGCCCAAATTCAACGCGCCATCATCAAACTTAAAAATTTTCTTTTGCTTTTTAAAATTGTACTCGCTGTACATCACCGAGCTGGAGGAACGGTAGAGCACGTTATCGCTCAAATTTGCGGTGGAATACAAGCGATTTCGGAAGGTGTGGGTGGTGGTATTGTTTTGATAAAAAATAAGGTAAGGATCTACGTTTAACCTGCGCAAAGATTGTAGGGAGGCGGTGTTATTCGAAGGGAAGTAACAAGAATCGTAATTCTGCCAGAAAATATAATTCCCCGAGGAGTCGATCGAGCCATTCAGATTAATTCCAGCCACCCATCGATCGTTGATGGTGTACCGTAAATTGGTATTCAATCGAATGCGTTTCGTAAAATCAAAATCGCGATATCCGGGCAAACGAACGGCATTTCCACCAACCACGGCACTCAGTTTGCCAAATTTCTTTCCTGCCGAAAAGTTAATCCCCGAATTGGGTTGATAAAAATTGGAGGGAAGAGGATGATCACTTCGCTGGTCAAACATGGAAACGAAGGATGTTGCTTTAAAAAAACCTTTCTTCGACTCGGGGAATCGGGTTAAAATATTGATCACCCCGCCCAAGGCCGATGAGCCGTACATGGCCGAAGATGCTCCTTTGATCACCTCAATTTGAGCTGCGTTTTCGATCGGCAAATAATCCCAAGAAACCGAACCGGCATCGGCGCTTAACATCGGCAAACCGTCCAACAAAATCATCACGCGTTGTCCGGCACCGTAACTGAAACCTGCATTGCCGCGAATGTTCGCTTGGGTTCCAACGATAGAAACCCCCGACATGCGGTTGATGGCATCGTCGCCCGTTACAGAATTGTTTCGGGTCAATTCCGTTGGTTTCATCACCATGGTGGAAATGGTTACACGCTCCAACTGTTGCTGAAACCTTCCTGTAGAAATGGTAACTCCAGACTCTTCGTTGGCCTTTCTGATCAAAACCAAAGCCACAAATTTTGGATGAATCGATTGAAGTGAATCAAACCGCAACCTCTTTGTTTCGTAACCCAAACAAGAAATTTGCAACTGAGCAGATGATGGCAAAGAAATCGAAATTCGACCTTCTGCATTGCTTATTCCACCGATGCTTGTACCCAATGCAGAAACCGATGCACTTCCAACAGGAAGTCCCAACTCATCTTTTAAAATAATGGTGTAGGGATTCTGAGCTTTAACCGCTCCAACTACTCCAAAAAGCAAAACCAATAACCAAGTTCTCATACCCAAAATTTCTATGCTTAGAATCTTTAAAAAATAAATATACGGAGCGAATGAAAATTCAAACCCTTCTTGAGAACATTGTCGACAACTTTTGTCATAAAAAAGCCCCCGAATTTCTTCGAGGGCTTTGATCATCAAAGGGGGAAAATTATTTCACCAACATCTTTTGGGTTGAAACTCGCCCGTTGTTTTCCCAACGAACCAAGTACAATCCGGCTTGAAGATTAGCGTTGATTTCTTGTACCGCATTGGCTACAACCATTTTGGACACCAATACTTTTCCTTGCAAATCACAAATGGAAAGGGTTCCCATTCCTAATCCATCCACCTGAAGGGTGAAAGAACCGTTGTTGGGATTTGGGTACAAATTCAATTTTGAGTCAGTTGCCGTGAATTGAACCGAATTCGGAGTAACAAATCCGAAAATATCGGAACGATTACGTGGCATCAATTTCCAGTTACCGAATCCAAAGGTAAAAATCCCTTGAACGTAAGCAAAATTCTGACCCAAGCTCACGGAATCGGTATTGAAATTGGCAGGAATATCGTTCGATACGTCGTCGATGCGCAAACCGGTGGTTGAAGGAATCGCTTTCGCAACCAAAAACTCGCCGAAATTCGCTGGAGAATCTGGATTTTCAGAAGCTACGATAACATTGTTCACACCCATCAACATACCTTCAAATTGCTCCAGGTAAACATTGTTTCGATTAACCACAGAATCAATCACCAAAGGCGAAGCAACTGGCAAACGATTTCCACGAGAAACGATGGTGAAGGTAGGAGAATCCAAGGAAGTTACCCCATTGGTTTCTAAAACACGAGCGGCAGTAATCAAAACACTGTCGCCACGCTGAGCATTGTCAATCAATCCGCGACCAGCAAAAATACCTGAATTCGGAGCAGAACCTTCTTGAAGTGTAACCAATCCTAAATCATTATTCGCCGTGGTAGAAGTTACTACTGCACGAATGGCCATATTGGAAGCGATATATTTCCCGGCGAAAATACTGTTTCCGTTGGGTAACGCGTTGGTTTGAATAAATGAGATGGAATTGATACCTGCATCGCGCACCAAATAAAAACTGTTGCTTGCCAACGTATCAGGAGAATTGGTCACATTTCCGCCATTATCGGTAGCTCGAATGTAGAAACTTACTTTTGTTCCGTTCGCTTGAGCAGGAACAGTTGCTGTCCATAATCCAGCATTCAAAGTCATTGGTACCGAAGTGAACGTCAATGGAGCTGTGCCAGTTGCATAAAACAAGGTAGCAGAAGCAACAGTTCCATCAATATCGGTAATATTAGCAGAAACCGTAGTAGTTTGTGTAGAAGTTGGAACAACTGGATTCACCGATGGGGTTGCCACAAATGGGGGCGAAGCCAATAAGGGACCCAAGTCAGAACTATCCAAAGGAGCAAGCTGAAAATAAGGAATTCCGCTTAGCACAGTTTCTACGATGGTTCCTCGAACGTACGAATACACTTTTCCCTGTTGAACAAAAACAGGAGCATTCGGATTTGGAGGCGTACTTGCCGAAGAAGAAATATTAGCTGCCCCACGGAAGAAAGAACTTAAATCACGAATTTTAATTTTATTTCCTTGGGCATCTTGAACACTCCAATCAATGCGTGTACCTCCAGAAAAGGTTGAAACATCAGTAATTGTAACATTGTTGAATTGAACATACATACCCTCATACTGCTCCCCAGTTGGATATTGAATACGAACATTCCCTAAAGAATCGCGACGCATGAATTGATCAATCGTTACTACACGAGCCGGACGTGGCGTTGCAAATCCCAAAACACGGGTTGCTACCGATGGAGTTAAATTGATTTGTGTTTCACCCGTGATGGTATTTCCGAAATCGTCAACCACACCTTGAACTTCTACAAAATTACCCGGAACCATGTTATCAAAGAAACGAGTGGTTGTAGAATCGGCTACTGAAGCCAAACGAACATTTAACCCTTTCCAAGTCCCAGCAGCCGTATCCTCGATAAAGGTTGCTTTCCATGCACCACCCGAAGCCAACACGTGGTTTCGTGGATTGAAACGAACGACACCTTGAACCTTAACAGTATCACCGATGCGCTTTGACTTAGACCATCCATTTAACAATGAATCGGGACGAATGTACTGCACCGAATCAATCGGTAGCTGGTACACTTGAGCTTGTAATCCGCTGTAAATCACCACAGCAAGAACAACCAAAAGAAGTTTTTTCATAAATTTTTAATTGGGTTACAAAGGTACGATTTTTCCCAATTCAAAAACCACTACATGAAAAATTGAAACAAGCTTCTTCGAACTTTTATTTCACGATAGCAAATTTGCCAGTTTGAATTTTACCCGTATTCAAATCTTTCACAGAAAATAAATACAAACCGGTAGCAATCACCTGTTTACTATCACTCAAAACATCCCAAGAATGCTCTCCTTCCGGCATCACCGTTTGCGTTGCCGAACCAAACTCTTGGAACCAACCGGCACTCGAACCATTCAATGCAGCTAAGGCATCGTGGTTCAAGGTAGCCACAATTTCTCCCGACAACGTATAAATTCGAATTTGGGCTTTAGCTGGTAGGTTGTAAAACTGAATTCTTTTCGAACGAGAAGAAGCTCCATCCCAGGCTGCATTCACTACATAGGGATTTGGATAAACGCCTACTTTTAAATTCGTAGCATTGGAACCTGTACCTACAAACGTTCTAACTGCATTGGAAATCAAGGAGCTTTCCAACGGAGGGAGCTTCAACTGTTCATCTCCTTCGTCAAACGCGGTTAATAAGAATAAATACTGCCAACCATTCAGCAAATTCTCAGCATCGTAACGATACAAATACGTATTGGTGTCGCCTTCAAACTTTACCGGTTGGTCTAGTTTTATCGCCGAAAAACCATTGTTGAATCCAACTGCATTTCCCGGCTTATCCCAAGATGCCACTAACTCGGCTTTTGCCAGCAAGTCCAAAGTAAATTCATCTCCAGGCTTGGTTTTGTACAATCGAAATCCTTCGAAATCCTTTTTTTTGGTGATGGGGTCGATGCTATTTTCAGAGTTTCCAGTCCAATAAATACGTACCCGATTGGCTTCCGGGATCATTTTCACCTTCGGAGTTAATGGAGGTTCGGGGAGAATAAATCGATCCAAGATTCCATCGAAATCTAAATCTTCGCCTGGATCCAAAACACCATTTTCGTTGGTATCTTCTCCCAAATAAGTGCGCTTGGCCCATCCTAAATTTTCCCTCAATTTGGTTCTCGCCAAAACGGTATTCTTGTTGCCAGGAATCGAGTTATCATCCACCATTTTGGCCGCAACAAAGGCAATGGTAAACGTTACTGTTTCGCCCGGATCAATGCTCACCCACGGACCTGTGGAAAGGAGTTGAACACGATTACCGGGTGCTACCAACGTAGGATCGTTGAAATTACCTAAGGTTTTCATTCGATCGTACCGAAGTACATCGTTGGTGGGTGCTTGGGTATTATACACCCAATACTGAGGCACCACCTGGGGACTCGGAAAGCCTTGATTCACGAAAGTGGTGGAATTGTTGGGATGGAAAAATTTGTTTCTCCAACTTCCGCCGAGAAACTGAATGGCCCCATAGCTGTTGGTAAAACCTACATCGCCATTGATATCGTAAGCGTAAACTGCTTTCAACGAATCTTCGTACCCCACTGACCCTTTCGAAAAAAAGGCAGCGCCTCGGTCGGTAGAAACGTTTACATTACGCACCACCAAATCACTCCAAAAACCAATGTAAACAGAATCCCAACGAAAACCGCTGTTGTTTTTGATGGTGTAATTGGCCAAAACGAAGAAATCGGCATATGCGTAATTCCAAGCGTAAGTTTCCAAACGCACATCGGCATTCAACGGCAAGGTGTGATCTTGAATCGGAGTTTGAGTTCCGGGAACCACGGTGTAGGCATCGGTAAAATGAAGGAGGTAATCTTGGTGAGAAATGGCTGCCGTAGAGAAATAGTTAGAATTGGTTAAGGAAGATCGGGTGGTAACGGTCGTGCCAATTTTAGGAGAAAATTCAAATCCACCCTTACCGGTAGCATACCCCGAAGCATCGTCCAACGAAGCCGTAGAAACAGCAATGTTTCCATTCACTTGCGCCCCAATCCAAAGTCCGCCTTCGAACAAGTGCTCAATGCCAGAATTGATGGGGTACTCCATGCTGGGAGGTCCTTGAGGATTGTTGCGAACATTGGGCAACCCGATGGTTCCGGCATTGGTAACGTTCAATCCCATGTTGCCCACCTGAACCGTTTGCTGCGAAAACTGAGCACTAACGTGGAAGGATATCAAACATCCTAACAACCAACTAAACTTCTTCATTAAAACTGCTTTTTGTGCGCTTGAACGGTAGAAAGGATATCTTCGAAATCCAATTCCGTTTCAAAGGTTTGCAACAATTGATGCTCTTCGTTGTAAACCATCACCAAAGGTACTTGAACAATCCCAAAATAATTGTAGAAAAGTTGCTTGGGATCTTGAAAGAAATGAACCCCTTCTTGCTCCCAAAGTTTATGATCGGTTGCAAACTTTTTGATGGCATCTTGAGCCACTCGGGAAACAAAAATAAACTCCGTGTTTTTCAGTTCATCTTTTCTCATGCTGATGGCCAAGGCCGTTTGTTGGCAATGGGCACAACCCGGATTGAAGTTCATCACCCACACCGATTTTCCTTTGGGAATATCATTCCCGGTAAATGCCAAGGAATCCATCGGAATAAAAAGAAAATCGGGCAATCGCTTTCCATCTTGAACAGGTAAGGCTTCTGAAGTGAGCGCCTCGTATTCAGCTTTTTGGGCAATTCCGTTGCGCTCACTTGGACCACAAGAGTTTAACCCCATCAACAAGAAAAAAAAAGTGGAAAAGAAATGAATTTTTGATTTCATGCAACAAAGTTGGACTTATTTTTGTCAATCCACAAATACGATTATGAAAAAATTACTGATTTTCGCATTAACCCTTGTTTTTCAATACGGATTGGTGGCACAGCCCAAACCCAAGCCGGTCGTAAAAAAGGCGAACACGTCCCAAACTGCAAAAAAAGCTATAACGCAAACCACCCAAAAAGTTGGAACAACATCCAAACCTTCCCCAACCATTTCATCGAAAGAAGAATACGATATTACAGTGGTCGTAAAAGGCTTGGAAAAGGGTAAAAATGCCTATTTAGGTTATTATTTTGGAGATAAGCAGTATTTGATTGATACTGTACAAGTTCAAGATAACGGCGTAGTTCGGTTCAATCGAGCCAAAAAACTTCACGGAGGCATGTATTTATTCGTCACCCACGACATTCAGTATTTCGAATTTATCATTGATTCCGTTCAAAAATTCACTTTAAAGACCGACACTTCCCTCGGCATGGTAGGAAATATGCAGGTCTTTGGAAGTGTTGACAATGAACGATTCTTTTCTTATTTAAAATCCATGGAACAATTCCGCAAGGATGCTGAAGAACTCAAGGCGAAGGTGGAAAAAGGAAAAGGAAAAGATAAAGAGTTCGCCCAAAAACAGCTCGACGACTTGGATGGAAAAATCAAATCCTATCAGAAAAATTTCAAATCAGCTCGCCCAGGTGAATTATTCGTGAAAATGCTCAACGGTAATGAAGACGTTGATATGTCGGGTTTCCCCATCAAATCCGATGGCAGTTACGACACACTGGCGCAGTTTTATTACTACAAATCGCATTATTGGGATAAAGTGGATTTTCGGGATGAACGATTGTTATACACCCCCGTGTATCACAAAAAAATGTCGAGATATTTCGAAGATTTGGTTTTCCAAACTCCCGACTCCATCATTCCAGAAACCGATTGGTTTATCGGAGAAATTGGAACTCAACCCGATTTATTCAAATACACCGTTCATTTCCTCACCAACAAGTACGAGAAATCAGAAATCATGGGAATGGATCGAGTATTCGTTCACCTTGGTAAAAAATACTACTTAACTGGTCGAGCAATCTGGATGTCTGAAACAGACATGGCTAAATTCAAAGATCGCATTACCACGCTGGAGTACAATCTCATCGGCATCAATGGCATGGAGTTGAACCTACCCGACAGCTCTGAAAAACTACGCTCTCTCTATGCCGTTAAGGCACCTATCACCATTTTGGTATTTTGGAACCCCGATTGCGGTCACTGCCAAAAGGAAATTCCGATGTTGTACAAACTTTGGAATGGGATCAAAGACAATGGCGTTGCCGTTTATGCCGTTAACACCGAATTCGATAAAAACCTTTGGACCAAATTCATTCGAGAAAAAGGATTAAACGGATGGACCAATGTTCATGACATTAAAGTGACTCATAACTTTAGAAAGTGGTACGACGTGTACAGCACACCGG